>Ga0075419_10000834_pt1 | contig 19797 bp, 14 predicted proteins | sample SoiMetdeltSBSDD3_FD_76900 | JGI IMG/M metagenome (GOLD analysis project Ga0075419, IMG submission 76900) | Bulk soil microbial communities from a Populus tree surrounding site in Tennessee, USA - Soil MetaG P. deltoides SBSDD3 | ecosystem: Environmental > Terrestrial > Soil > Tree plantation... | reverse complement strand
TTGATGAGCAGCGCCGCGAACGGTAGGAGCACCAGGGCGCTCAAGCCACAGACGACGTGCAGCGTGCCGACAGTCGTCAGCTCGTTCAGCGGCGTCACCACGGGATCGGCCACGAACACGCCCACACCGACCGTGCCGACCACGCACACGCCCAGGATGCCGAGCCCGACCCGGCCGGTGGCGCCGCGGACCGCTGGCCGGACCGCCACGAACAGGGCGCCGTAGCTCACGGCTGCGGTGAGGAAGGCCAGCTGCATCACCCATCCGTGGCGCCCGATTGCGAACTCGCTGATGGGTTTGCGGCTCGGATCCAGCTCCGGCCTGATGAAGATCACCGCCAACAGCGGTATCTGGTAGGCGATGATGGCCGCAATCGACAGCCTGGCCGCCGTGGCAGATGCCGACGGCGCGGGCGCAGTGGCGTTGGTCGTCATCGATGTCTCCCAGTTCGTAGGGGTCTGCACTGGAAACGACGGAGCCGCCGCAGGCCGACGGACATCCCAGGCCGACCCGCTACCCTTCGCCCGGCCGCGATGACGAGGCATCGAGTACCAGCGCGGTGCCTTCCCAAACGAGGCCGAGCCGCGATCAGAGCTCGCGCCGAGGTGCGGACAGGCAGGGTCGGCACTCCGGCTGGCCTGGCCTCCATGGTCAGGACGGCCACCCTCTGCCACGATGAGTTCCAGCGCGGTCGCATCGGCGTCCCACAGGTGTCCCTGAGCCGATGGCCGAGGAGCCGGGAGGGATCTCGAGTGGTCGAGGATGTCGACGAGCGTCGCCACGGACCTCTTCGGCTGCAAGCGGGCCTACGTATGCACTGGGCTGACCCCCGAGTGGCAGGAGATGCCGATGACCCAGCCACCGGCACGATCCGAGCCGTTTGTGAGCCGGGCCGTGCCCGGCGTCGCGAGTCTCCGGTCATACCGGTCCGCCTGGCTGCCCAAGGATCTGGTTGCAGGTCTGGTCCTGACAACGCTGCTCGTGCCGCAAGGGATGGCGTACGCCGAGCTGGCGGGGCTGCCGCCGATCACCGGGCTGTACACCACCATTCTCGCGCTCATCGGCTACGCGCTGTTCGGTCCCTCGAGAGTGCTGGTGCTGGGTCCCGACTCATCGTTGGGACCGATGATCGCTGCGAGTGTTATCCCATTGGCCGCCTCCGGGGGCGATCCTGGAGCCGCCGTGGCGTACGCCTCCGCGCTGGCACTGATGGTCGGGGCGTTCACGATGCTCGCCGGAGTCTTCAAGCTCGGCTTCGTCGCGGATCTGCTGTCCAGGCCGACACAGATCGGCTACATGAACGGCCTGGCGCTGACGATACTGATCAGCCAGCTCCCCAAGCTGTTCGGATTCTCGGTGGACGCGGACGGCGTCGTCGACGAGGCGAAAGCCTTCGTTCGTGGCGTCGCGGCCGGAGACGCAGTCGGGCCCGCACTGACCGTCGGGCTGGCCTGCCTGACCCTCATCCTTGTCTTCCAGCGCGTGCTCCCCCGCTTGCCCGGCGTCCTGGCCGCGGTAGTGCTGGCGATCGGGGCTGTGAACCTGCTCGATCTGGAGAGCCACGGCGTGGCCGTCGTCGGGCCGATGCCCGAGGGGTTTCCCCCGCTCACCATCCCGTCGGTCCCGATCGACAGCCTTTCGCTGCTGCTGGCCGGTGCGCTGGGGATCGCGCTGGTGTCCTTGACCGACACGATCTCCACCGCGTCCGTGTTCGCGGAGCGTACCGGTGCCGAGGTCGACGGCAACCGGGAGATGATCGGTGTCGGCGCGAGCAACATCGCCGCAGGCTTCTTCCAGGGCTTCCCCGTGAGCACGAGCGGCTCCCGCACCGCGGTCGCGTTCCAGAACGGCGCCAAAACGCAGGTGACCGGTCTCGTCGGAGCGGCCGCCATCGTCACAATGCTGCTCGTCGCCCCGGGACTGTTGCGCAATCTGCCGCAGCCGGCGCTTGCGGCAGTCGTCATCGCCGCATCGATGTCTCTCGCCGACTTCCGCGGGCTACGCCGCCTGAGGCGGCAACGCACCTCGGAGTTCATCCTGGCGCTGACAGCCTTCCTCGGCGTAACCCTCCTGGGTGTCCTGCCCGGAATCGGCGTCGCGGTCGCGCTGTCGATCATCAACGTCTTCAGACGAGCATGGTGGCCCCATCAGGCGGTGCTGGGACGCGCCGAAGGCATCCCCGGGTATCACGACACGAGTTTCCACCGGACGGTCGAGCATCTACCCGGCCTGGTGATCTACCGCTTCGACGCCCCGCTGCTGTTCGCCAATGCGCGGACCTTCCGTGACCAGATCCGGCGGCTGGCCGATGCGGATCCGAGACCCTGCTGGATCGTGGTGGCCGCGGAACCGATCACCGACGTCGACACCACCGCCGCCGACATGCTCGAGGATCTCGACGCGAAACTGAGCGCCGCCGGCACGAGCCTCGTTTTCGCTGAGCTCAAGGACCCGGTGCGTCGGAAGATCCAACGCTACGAGCTCACCGAGACCTTCGCTCCGGACCACTTCTACGCGACGATCCGAGCCGCGGTCGAGGCATACCAGACACAGACCGGCGCCCAGTGGACGAGTGGTCCGAGTCCCTACCACCTCCCCTGAGTCCACAGCAGGTCCATCCGGGGCGCCGCTGGGCTTTGTTCCCACGGCCGTGGTTCTACTCTCGATGGGGGAGGTCGAGCGTGCGGATCCGGCTGCTGGGTGGGTTTGGTGTGGATCGAGGCGATCAGCCCGTCCAGGCCAGGGCGTGGCGTCTGCGGAAGGCGCGCACACTCGTCAAGCTGCTGGCGCTGACGAGCGATCAACGGCTGCACCGCGAGGTGCTCCTCGACGCGCTGTGGCCGGGCCGTGACCCGAGGTCCGCGGTGAACAACCTTCACCAGGCGCTGCATGTCGCCCGTCGCGCGCTTGCCGGTGACAGACCGATCGACGGGTTGCTGGAGTTGCGTGACGATATCGTTTCGCTGCTCGCCGGCGGTCTCGTCGAGACCGATGTACTGCGCTTCGAGCAGTTGGCGGGACTCGCCCGGGCCAGCGGCGACCTCGCTGACCTACGCTCTGCGGTGGCTGCGTATACGGGCGATCTGCTTCCCGAGGACCGGTTCGAAGACTGGGCCGCCCGGCCGCGTGAGGAACTCCGTGAGAGTTTCTGCGATCTTCTCGTCGACCTCGCCGACGCCGCCGCCACCGCGACGAACGACGCGGCTGGCGCGTCCGAGTACGAGGCCGAGGCGCTCGACGCGCTGCAGCAGGCCCTGGCTGCGGACCCTCTCCACGAGCGTGCGGTTCGGAGCCTGATTCGGCGGCATGCGGCAATGGGCCGGAGGTCGGAGGCGCTGGCGCGGTACGAACAGCTGCGCGATGACTTGCGCGCGGCGTACGGCACAGATCCCGACCCCGAGACGCGGCGGCTGTACCGCGACCTCCTGACCGGCAGCCTCGAGGTTGCGGAGCCCCCTGCGGCTGAGCTGCCCCGGCACAATCTCGTGCCGGCACTCACTAGCTTCGTCGGGCGCGAACGGGAGATCGCGGACGTCCGCCGCCTGCTGAGAGGGGGCCGCCTGGTCACGCTCACCGGCATGGGTGGTGCCGGCAAGACCCGGCTCGCCGAGGAGGCGGCTCGCAGGCTGGTTCAGTCATATCCCGATGGCGTCTGGGTCGCGGATCTGGTGCCGGTGACCGATCCGCACCTCGTCGCCGACACCGTGGCGGCGGCCGTCGGACTCGATCCCGCGGCGGGCACCGATCCGTTACGCACATTGGTCAGCCGGTTGGCCCCGCGCACTCTGCTTCTGGTGCTCGACAACTGTGAGCATCTGCGCGCCGCCTGTGCTGAGCTCGCCATCGCCGTACGCCGCGACTGTCCCGGCGTCACTCTGCTCGCCACGAGCCGGGAACCACTGCGGGTTCCGGGAGAGGTGACGTTCCGGGTGCCGTCACTCGAACTTCCGGAGCCTGAGGACGCCAGCGACCTCGACCGGCTCGGGAGCCTCGCCTCCGTACGACTCTTCCTCGACCGTGCTCATGATGTCCGGCCTGACTTCGGCCTCGACCCGAGCAACACCGCGTCCATTGTGGAGATCTGCCGTCGTCTCGACGGCATTCCGCTTGCCCTGGAGCTCGCGGCCGCACGCGCGTCTCATCTCGAACCGGCCGAGATCGCCGAGCGGCTGGGCGAGGCACTCCCCCTGCTCGGTCGGAGCGGACAGCTCACCCGGCACGCAACGCTGCGGGCGGCACTCGAGTGGAGCCACGCACTGCTGGCTGAGGACGAGCAGGTACTGCTGCGCAGACTCGCCGTCTTTGCCGGCAGCTTCTCGCTCGCATCAGCCGAGCACGTCTGCGCGGACCGGCGGCTTCCCAGCCAGGACGTGCTGGACTGCCTCGGACGGCTCGTCGACAAGTCCTTGGTCCAGGTCGAACACGCAGGGTCTCACTCCCGATACCGGCTTCTCGATACCATCCGGCAGTTCGCCCGGGAGCGAGCCGTCGCCGCGCGCGAGGTCGAGCCGCTGGAGGCCGCTCACTGTCGATACTTCCTGGACCTTGCTCGCGAGCACGATCCGGAGCGGGCAGGCGGTGTCGTGGTCGAGCGGCCGCAGCTGCTCGACGCCGATCACGACAACCTCCGTGCCGCACTCGGCTGGGCACTACGGAACGACCACCAACGCGCGCTGTCGCTGGGCGTCCGCCTGTGGCCGTACTGGCTGGCGCGCGGTCACTTCGTCGAAGGCGCAGGCTGGCTCGAAAGAATCCTCGAGGTGGCGGTCGTACCGTCGCCGGAACGAGCGCGTGCGCTGCTCGCCCTGGCCGTCCTCGACGCCCGCAGAGGCCTGGGTGACCGGCTGCCAGCTCTGGCCGACGCCGGCGTCACCGTCGCGGAGCAGTCCGGTGATCCAGCAGAGGTGGTGTACGCGCGGGTTCTGCGCGGCACCCTTCTGCTGGGTACGGCGGATCTCGACGAGGTCGAGCGAACCGCCACGCTGGCCCTCGCCGACGCCGAGTCACTGGGAGCGGCGCCGGTTGCCGCCGCCGCCCGCAGCCTGTCAGCCATGGCCGCCCTGTTCCGCGAGGACGTGGCGCTCGCTCAGCAACGATTCGTCGACAGCCTTGACCACCTGAGCGCGCTCGAGGCAACGGCCGTCCCGTTCTTCCCAGCCGTGACCTTGTCCATGCCGCTCGCCCCCGTCGACGGATCGCTGGTCCCGGTCTTCGAGGAGTCCTGGCTGCTCGGCCGCCGAGTCGGCGCCCAGCAGGGGCGTGGCTACACCCTGTCGGCACTCGGCGACGCCTATCGACTCGCGGGCGACCTGGACAGTGCCCTGGACACCGTACGCCGCTCGGTCCATGCGTTCGCCGACATCGACGACGCGGCAGGGCTGGCCCACGCGCTCAACCATCTCGGGTGCGTCGAGCGCGACCTGCGGTTGTTCGAGTCGGCCGACGAGCATCTGCGAGAGGCGATGCGGATCCGCGAGCAGCTGGGGGATCGCCGCGGTGGGAACGTGAGCCTCGCCAACCTCGGACTCCTGTCCGCCGCCGCCGGCGACCTGCGCGAGGGACGACGGTACGCCTGCCTCGCTGTGGACCGCTCCAAGTCCGTCGACGACGGACCGGGGGTAGCCGGTGCGCTACTGAACCTCGCCGACGTCGAACTGTTCGCCGGTGATCGGCACGCCGCCCGGGTGATCGCCGAACAGGCAGTCGAGGCCTATCAACCGCAGGGGTACGCGCGTCTCGAGGCGTGGGCACGGCTCCTCGCCGCCGAACTCGCCCGCGACGACAGCGACGCGGAGGCACTCGCCACGCACGGCCGCGCGGCGGCCGATCTCTTCGCCCGCCTGGGCTGTCGCATCGGCATCGCGCGGGCATCCGCCCTTCCGTACGGCCCATCGGACCCCGAAGGGCAGTCACTCACGGCCTGCTAAGGCGCGCTAAGCCGGTGCAAAGGCTGCATTCCTAGCGTCGTGCCCGTCACACGCAATCAGACACGACGACGGAGGAGCAACAATGACGACAACGGACACCCGTCACGACGCGCTGGGCGAGGCCACACTAGGTGAGCTGGCCCAGGCATTGCGTGGCGAGCTGGTCACCCCGGAAGACCCTTCGTACGACGAAGCACGGTCGATCTGGAACGGTGCCCATGACAAGAAGCCGGCTGCGATCATTCGGTGCCACGGGGTGTCCGACGTAGTCCGGGGTGTGGAGTTCGCCCGAAGCGAGGGTCTACCTCTGGCAATCCGAGGCGGGGGCCACAGCATCCCCGGGTTCTCGACCTCCGACGGCGGCCTCGTGCTCGATCTCTCCGCCATGAACGGAGTTCGGGTCGATCCGGATCGGCGCCGAATCGTGGCGCAGGCAGGATGCTTGTGGCAGGACGTCGACGCGGAGGCGCAGGCGTTCGGGCTGGCAGTCACCGGGGGTCTGGTGTCCACAACCGGCATCGCCGGCTTCACCCTCGGCGGCGGGATCGGCTGGCTCGTTCGCCGGTGCGGACTGACGTGCGACAACCTCGTCGGCGCGGACATCGTCACCGCGGACGGCCAGTACCTGCACGCCAGCGAGGACGAGAACCCCGAACTCCTCTGGGCCCTGCGTGGCGGCGGCGGCAACTTCGGCGTCGTCACCTCGTTCGAGTTCCGAGCGCACGAAGTCGGTCCGACGGTCTTCGCCGGCATCGTCTTCTACCGCGGCGAGGACGCAGCACGGGTCCTGCACGGCTTCGGTGGCGCGGCAGCGAACGCGGCCGACGAGCTGTCGCTGGCGATCAACCTGACCACCGCACCGCCGCTGCCGTTCCTGCCCGAGGAGATCCACGGCAAGCCCATCGTTGCCGTGCTCGGTGTGTGGTCGGGCCGGGCTGAGGACGGCGACGCGGCCACCCGGCCGTTCCGCGCGCTCGCGCCGGTGGTGGCCGACCTGTTCAGCCCGATGCCGTACGTCGCGATGCAGTCGCTCATCGATCCGCTGTACCCGCGCGGCCTGTGGAACTACTTCAACTCGGCGTTCTTCACCGACCTCGGCGAGACAACCGTCGACGCGCTCGTCTCGTCGTACACCCGAGTGCCTAACGCCATGTCGGAACTTCACATCCACCACCTCGGTGGAGCAATGACCCGGGTACCAGCCGACGCCACCGCCTTCGGCACCCGCGACCGGGAGTACATCCTCAATGTGGTGGCTCGCACACCGGACGCGGAGGGCTTCGACGACGTCAGCCACTGGGCCCGCTCGGCGTCCGCCGCGCTCGGGCGGGATGCGGCGTCCTATGTCAACTTCACCGGCGAGGGCGGCGACGAACACGTGCGGGCGTCCTACCCGAAGGCCACCTACGCCCGGCTCACCGCAGTCAAGGACCGCTACGACCCCACCAACCTGTTCCGGCTCAACCAGAACATCCCACCGTCGATCACTCCGGATCAGCAACCGTGACAGCTCTGGAGCCCGAGGTCGCCTCCTCGCCTCGCGAGTCCGTCGGGCGAGGAGGCGGCTCCGGCACACCACCCGATCGCGCAAGGGACGGTGGCGAGCGGGACGACGCCCGTGACCACCGCTGATGCACGATGACGGTGTGCTTAGGGACCACGACTTCCACCCCGACGAGTCGTCGGTACGGATCTTCTGCACGCCCGACCGGGGCGTACTTCGACTCGACAACCAGATCGTCATAACCGAGGCGCTCCACGACGGTGTCGTGCTGCGGCACTACGCGTTCGCTCACCGGTGGTTCAAGGTCAACGTGACGACCGACCTCGCAGGCAACGTCGTCGATACCGGCGATCCCGGCCAACGGTTCGCGTTCAACTGCGACATCGCAACCCCGATGGAGCGAGACGCCGGCAGCACCTTCGGCGTGGATCTGTTCATCGACGTTCTCGTTCGCGATGACGCGACGTCCTACATCGTCGGAGACCAGGATGAGTTTGAGCAGGCGATCGAGCACGGCTTGATATCCCGCGCCGAGCAGCAGGGCGCACGACATGGTCTGCACGACCTCCTCGAACTCATTGAGCGCGGCCGACTCCTTGTCTGGCTGCATGAACTCGCCCCGTTCGTTGCCTGCCAGCCTCCGACCGCGCCGCCGATGGAACGTGGCCCGGTTCCCCGTCGTCTGCAGCCGCGACTGCGCCGAACCTGGGACGACTCTCCTGCCTCGTAGCTGGCCTTTACGCACGCTCGACCCCGACCCGCCGCCCGGTACCGCGCCGGCAAGGGGATCCGAACCCGGTAGGCCGTCCTCGGCACAAAGTGGTCGAACGTAGCTCAACCGAGAGTTACGGCACCCGAATGGACGACGTGAACATGCCCAGTGCAGACGTTGCCGAAGCTCGCGGGGGTTGAAACCGGCGTGCCTCCGCCCTTGAGGCCCGCATACGCACCCGAAGCGGCTGCGATATGCCAGTTTCCGGCGCCGAAGGTTGCGGTGCATTCGTCGAGCCAGATGATGAGCGAGTGGTTCTCAAGCACAATGGTGCCGGCCGGGCTGACCAGCACCTTTTGGGCATGGATGGTGCTTCCTACGAACCGGGCGGTCTCCGTGTAGGTGCCGGCGGCGTCGATGAGCCCTACGCCTGTCCAGGTTCCCACTACCGTGTTCGGCCCGGTCAGCTGCCCGATCGTCTCGAACTGCTGGGGCTGTGGCTGTGTTGCCGACGCGGGTGGAGCGAGCGTGAGGGCGGCAACACCGACGACCAGCGCGGCACACGCCCTCAGTGTCGATGTCCGTCGTGATGGTTTGCGTCCGGCGCGCTCGCCGGAGCGAAGCGATGGGAACATGTGACTCCCCCTCAGGAGCTCGGGTCGCCGGTCCGGACGGGACCGGCCACATCTCCGCGACGCCACGGACCGGCGTACTCCTCCCAGCGCGTGCAGCGCGGCCCCCCGGCCCCCTGCGATGGATCCGCGGCACCTGGATCCGTATTCGAAACGTACGCCAGCCGGTCTCGAATCACAATTACCTAACAGCACTTGACTTTGAGACACACTCTTGAGCGCAGCGATCAGCAACGTTCGAGACATCGTTGCCACGCGCATCAATCCGGTCCCAGCCCTGGCATTGCCGGTCGAAAGGGGGCGTCTCTCACAGACCTGCAGCCGTCGGAGCTTCGTTATACATCGGCGTCTACTGGCGCATCTGGAAGGCGCGCCGGTAGCCGTTCGGCGACGTGTGCACCTGCCTGGTGAAGTGCTGGCGCATGTTGATCGACGTGCCGAATCCGCACTGCCGGGCGATCTCCTCGACCGACATGGAGGATGTCTCGAGGAATTCCTGCGCGAGCCGGACCCGTTGCATGAGCAGCCAGCGCAGCGGCGTCGTCCCGGTCTGCTCGCGAAATTTGCGGTTCAGCGTGCGCGGGCTGACGCCCGCGTGCTGAGCCATGTCCGGCAAAGTGATTGGTTCGGCGAGGTGATCGCGGATCCAGCGCATTGTCGGCTCGAGTGAGCCACTTCCCGGACATGGCTCCCGATGCACGATGAACTGTGCTTGGCCGCCGTCGCGCTGGGGCGCGATCACGATGTGACGGGCCACCTCGGCCGCGACCGCCGATCCGAAATCGTTGCGAACCATGTGCAGGCAGAGGTCCAACCCAGTCGCGGCGCCGGCCGAAGTAAGAATGTCGCCACCATCGACGAACAATACGTTGGGGTCGACGCGGACCCGCGGGCACTGCTCGGCGAGGCTGGCCGCGCTGGTCCAGTGGGTCGTCGCCACCCGCCCGTCAAGCACGCCTGCCGCAGCCAACACGAAGGCACCACTGCAGATGGAGGCGATCCGGACACCCCGGGCATGGGCGTCACGGATGACGTCGATCACTTCGTCCGACGGCCGATTGTTGCGGGCACCCGGTACGACGATCGTGTCGGCGGTACGGGCCTCGGCAAGCTCGTGCGGGGCGCCCATCCGGAACAACTCGACGCCGCCGGGCCCCGTAACCGTGAGCTCGCTGCGTTCCCCGCAGACCACGACCTCATACAGCGCCGACCCGAACACCTCGTCCGGTGCCTTGTCCAGCGCACGCGCGGTGCCGAAGACCTGTCCAGGGATGGCCAGGTCGAGGACGCTGACCCGATCAAGGGCGAGGACCGCGACGCGATGCATGACCATAATGTATCGAACCATGGCATTCTTGCCACTGTCGCCGATGGGATCCGGGCTGAACCATGGCACCGTGTTGCTACGAATCGTTGTGTATGCCGTCGCTCTGTCGCTGTTCCTCCTGCAGGGGTGGCTCGCGCATCGACTGCTCAGTCCCCCACCCCGCTCAGCGGGTTGGTCGGCGGCCGAAGAGCGCGAGACCCGACCGGGCGTTTCAGGAGAGGACATTGACGGCTCGGGCGACCACGAGGCCGAGGATGCCGCGATCAGCGTCAGCAGGAGCAACCCTTCGACAAGGGCGAGCAGCCACCGCGGCGCCAGACGGAGGGCGTCGGGCAGGAGGATGGTCACCACCATGGCCGCGATGACCGCCGCGGCCATCGGCCAGCGGCGCTCGCCGTGCACAGGCTGCTGCGATTCCGGATCGATCGGACCGTCCCGTCATGACTAGGGGGTGCCTGCCGCCCGGAGGGCTCCCTGCCCCGTCGAGCGTCACCCGGACCGCCCAGGCATCGTCATCCCGGGCGAATGAGATGGCACCGCGCCGGTCTCATCCGCGGCTCGAGTCGCCGGTCTGCTGGGCATCCCTTCGAACCACCTCCGAGAGGCGGTCATCCACGGGGGATGACGCCAATTCGAGCGTGAGATCCGAAGGTGGCGGGTGGGAGCGACGGCCGGGCGCGCCCGGGAGGCTGGCGGCCGACGTCAGGCTCCTGCGAGGCGTCAGACACAGCTCGAGGGGGTCATGATGACCGTCAGTGAACCCGTTGCCCTCCGGTCGACGATTCCGGCCCGGCTCGACGGCACGAGCCGGACCGGCATGGTGTGGGGCTACGTGATCGGCGGCCTGATCATAGTGACCGGCGGCGTCGTCGAACTGCTCATCGGGATCAAGGCCGAGGGCCAGTCCCTCGAGACCGTGACCAAGCCGCTGACCGCGGTGTCCGATGAAGAATCCGGACAAGACCCTGCGTTGGGTGGTTCCCATGGCTGACAGCGTTCTGATCCTCGGCGGCGGGCTGGCGGGCGTCTCCTGTGCACTCCAGCTCGGCGACGAGGGTGTCGACGTGACCCTGGTCGACCGCAACGACTACCACCAGTTCCAGCCGCTGCTCTACCAGGTGGCCAGCTCGCAACTGCCGGCCGAGGACATCGCCCGTCCGCACCGGACGATCTTCAAGGAGCACCCGTCGGTGCAGGTCCTGACCGCGGACGTGGTCGAGGTGGACCTGGGCGCCCGGACACTCGTCCTGGCCGACGGTCGGACGCTGCGCGGGTCACACGTGGTGATGGCGGCCGGAGCCCGGCCGAACTTCTTCGGCGTCCCGGGCGCCGCGGAGCACGCCTTCCCGCTCTACTCCGTCGCCGATGCCGAGCGGCTGCGGGTGCATCTGCAGCAGCTGCTGCAGGAGGCGATGTCCGGAGAGGACTCCGGCGCGGCAGGCACGCTCGACGTCGTGGTGGTGGGAGGCGGGCCGACGGGCGTGGAGACGACCGGCGCGCTGGCCGAGCTGATGCACGCTCTGACCAGCACCGGTCGGCTTGAGCGGTCCGGCGAGATCACCATCGTCGACCGCGGACACGCATTGCTGGCCCCGTTCTCGGTCAAGGCTCAGGAGTACGCGGCCAGGAAGCTCACCGAGGCGGGCGCGGAGGTCAAGCTCCAGGTCGGGGTGACGGGGGTTCACGCCGACCGGGTCGAACTCGACGACGGCAGCACGATCCAGGCCCGGACGGTTGTCTGGGGTGGCGGCGAGTCGGGTGCGGCAGTGGCGCAGAACGCGGGCCCGACCCCTGGCCGGGGCGGGCGTCTGGACGTCCGGCCCGACCTCTCCGTCGAGGGCTTTCCCGGCGTCTATGCGGTCGGCGACGTCGCGAACATCGGGGAGGAAGACGGCGCGGGCGCGCCGCTACCCCAGCTGGGCTCGGTAGCTCAGCAGTCGGGGAACTGGGCCGCGGAGAACATCCTGCGCGACATGCGGGACAAGCCGACCAGGCCGTTCTCGTACAAGGACAAGGGCATCATGGCGATGATCGGCCGCAACGCCGCCGTCGCCGAGGTCGGCAAGCACCGGCACCAGGTCGAGGGGCCACTCGCCTTCGCGGCCTGGCTAGGCGTGCATGTGATGCTGCTCAGCGGGGTGCACAGCAAGACCGACGCCTTCCTCACATGGGCGTGGGACTACTTCGACCGCGACCACTCCGCCACCGTCGAGGCATCGGCCGAGCCTGGTCGCCTGGCCTGGGGCGACACCGAGGAGGACCGGCCGCACATCTCGCTGGACCGGCCGCGGCTCGGCTAAGCCTTCCGCACGCTCGCGACTGCCATGGCGTCGAGGGCCGAGAACCGGATCGTCAACCTGGCAGGACTGGTGCAGGGCATCACCCTGGTCACGTTCCCGGCGGCCAGCTCGATCTTCACCGACCCCACCGAGTACGACCTGAGCAACACGCAGTACGGCGCGATGTTCCTTCCGCAGGTGCTGACCGCCATCACGACGTCGCTGCTCGGCGCCACCATGGCGCGCCGGTTCACCGCGAAGCGGGTGCTGCTCGTCGGTCTGGCGGCGAACAGCACGGCGATGGTCGTGCTGGTCGTGACAAGCGCCCTCGAGAGCGACCCGGCGGCGTACACGCTGCTCCTGGTGGCAACCGGTGCTCTGGGGGTCGGCTTCGGCCTGACCGTGCCTGTCCTGAACACGTATGCTGCGGCGTTCCATCCCGACGGCGCCGACGGTGCCATCCTGCTTCTCAACGCCCTGCTGGGCCTCGGCACAGCCACGGCCCCGGTCTTCGTTGCTGTCTTCGACGGCCTCGGCTTCTGGTGGGGTCTTCCGGTCCTGTCGACGGTGCTGCTCGTCCTGCTCCTGCTCGCGAGCATCCGGCTCCCCCTGCGCGCCGAGACGACGGGCGCCGCTGCCCGGCCCGAGCAGGCCCACGGGATCCCGGCGCGGGTTCTGGTTGTTCGCCGGCTTCGCCGTCCTGTACGGAGTCTGCGAGACGATGAACGGCAACTGGTCGCAGCAGGACATGACCGCGCACGGCGCGTCGACGACCCAGGCCGCGCTGGCGCTGACCGTCTTCTGGGGCATGGTCACGGTCGGCCGGCTGCTGTTCGCGGTGATCGTACGCCGAATACCCGCGCGGATCGTCTTCCACCTGTTGCCCGTCGTGCTGGTGGTCTCGTTCACGCTGGCCGCGGCCATACCCGACGACGCACCGTGGCTCGGCGTCGCAGTCTTCGGCCTGGCGGGGCTGGGCTGTTCCGCCCTGCTTCCGCTGACGATCAGCCTCGGACAGGACTCCCTGACGACCATGTCGGCCGCCGTCGCCGGCGGGGTGATCGCCTTTTACCAGGTCGGCTACGGAATCGCTGCCTTCGGCGTCGGCCCCCTCGTCGACAACGGCGTCAGCCTGTCGACGCTCTACGGCTGGACCGCCGCGGTCGCGGCCGCCATGGCTCTGCTGTCCTTCGCGGTCGCCGGACGTCAACCTTCCCCGCGACGGCTGCACCCCCGGCCGCTGACCACAGGCGACCAGACAGCCTCATCAGGCTGACGGCCGCGTCAGACCGCCAGCCCGGGAGACTCCAGGGATCGGCTACGACGTCTCGTACGATCCGCGCATGGCTAGCGAACTGCGCGGAGCTCGGGTGGTCGACTTTCCGCTGCGCGGCGAGGGCTGGATGGCGGTGACGAGTCCGGGTGACCGCATCCCGAGCCACGGGACCGACATGCTCGGCCAGCGGTACGCCTATGACCTGCTGAAGGTGGACGGACGCAAGGGCATCCACGTCCACCCGGCGGGGACACTGCGCGGATGGTTGGTCGGCGGCCGCACGCGCGACTGCTACGCCTGGGGAGCACCGGTCCATTCGCCGTTCGACGGTGAGGTCGTCCGGGCCGTCGACGGCGTCCGCGAGCGCGGCTGGATCCATCCGATGCGCGAGCTGTTCCTCGTCGTCAAGAACGCCCTCACGTTCACGCCTTCGCGGTTGCCGATGGTTCTCGGCAACCACGTGATCATGCGAAGCGGCGATGTGTTCGCGGGCTTCGTCCACCTCGCGCCGGGTTCGGTGAACGTCACGGACGGGCAGGCAGTCCGAAGTGGCGACATCATCGGGCGAGTCGGGCACACGGGCAACTCGACGTCTGCGCATCTGCACTTCCAGCTGATGGACTCGCTCGACCTGAGGAACGCCAAGGGCATTCCGTGCGCCTTCAGGTCGTACGACGTACTCCGTGACGGCGCATGGACACCGGTGGAGAACGGTATTCCCCGCAAGAGCGAGCGGATCCGCGTCACAGGCGACGGACAGTAGCGGGACTGACGGCTAGGCCACGCGCGACGACGGTGACGACAGCGCGTCGGTCAGCAGTGTCGCGAGCGCCTCGACCTGGACGTCGGCCGACGACGACACCTCCTCGTCGGAGCCGTCGAGGGCCGTCGCGGCCAGGCCGGCCTTGCTGTCGATCAGATCCGCGATCCTCGTGTCCACGGTCTGCGCGGCGATGATGCGCCACGCGGTGACGGGTTCGTCCTGACCGATGCGGTGGACGCGGTCGATGGCCTGGGTTTGCTCGGCATCGGTCCACGAGAGCTCGGCGAGCACGACGTTGGAGGCGACCTGCAGGTTGAGCCCGACGCCGGCCGCGGTCAGGGAGCAGACCACGATGGAAACGCCGGGATCGTTCACGAACGCGTCGATGCTCTGCTGACGCTTCGTCCTGGACTGGCCGCCGCGGACCGAGGAGTAGCCGATGCCGCGCTTGTCGAACAGCTTTTCGGCGGCGTTCATCACCTCGACGTGCTTGGCGAAGAAGACGACCTTGCCGACGTTGTGCGCGAGCTGAGCGGCGTAGTCGGCGGCAAGACCAGCCTTGGCCTTACCGATCCGGCGCAACAGACCGAACACGTTCTGGCTGGACGATCCCGTGCTGGTCTCGGCCCGCTCCCACTCCGCGACCTGGCGCACGAGGTCGTGGTCGATGCCCTCGACAGTACTGCCGGAGGTACGCGTGGCGAGTGCGGTCTGGTAGCGCGACACGAGCCGGTCAGCAAGCTCACGCTCGGCCTCCCGGATCGAGCGACCGGCGGCGTCGTCGAGCTCGACGGGCATGTCGGCGATGCGGCGCGCGGGGATGTCGGCGGCCACGTCGACCTTGCGGCGACGGACGATCCCGAGGTCGATCACGCAGGCGCGAGCGGCCGCGTAGAACCTGGGGTCGGCCGGTGTCAGGCCGGTCTCCTCGAGGGACGCCATCAGCTCGGCGCCCGGTGCCTTGTCGTCGATCCAGCCGAGGAACTGCCAGATCGCCCGGAAGTCCTCGATGTCGTTGATCAGCGGGGTGCCGGTGAGTGCCATCAGCAGCGGGCGGACGGTGCGGGTCCGGATCCGCTCGGACAGCTGCAGGACGTTCCGCGAGCGCTGCGACTTCTTGTTCTTGATGAAGTGCGCCTCGTCGACGACCATGCCGCGGAAGCCGAGGTCGCCGAGCCAGCCGACGTGACGGTCGAGCACGTCGTAGTTGACGATGACGATGTCGGCGAAGCCGTCGATCGTGTCCCCGTCACCGTGAACGACCGTGGCGGGCCGTTGCGGTGTCCAGAGACCGGCCTCGCGGGCCCAGCTGCTCTTGACGACGTTCGGTACGACGACCAGGAGCGGGTAGGCGTTCGCCGCCTGCGCGGCGAGTAGTGCCTGAGCGGTCTTGCCCAGACCCGGCTCGTCGGCCAGCAGGAAGGTCCGATGGCCGGCCGCGGCAGCCGCAACCACCTGTGCCTGGTGCGGCATCAGCTCCAGGGCACCCGGCACGCGCACGAAGGACGCCTCGGGCAGTGATTTGCAGGCCGGCGCCCCGGCGGCGGCGCGCTCGAACGCCGTGAGCAGCGGACCGATCAGCTCCCAGCCCGCCAGGTGCCCCGAGCGCCGCGCGCGTGGCTCCGCGGACGCGAAGTCGGGAGCAAGGAAGGGATTGGAGAGCTGTCGCGAGACGACCGACTGCGGCACGACCCGGCGCTCGGTCGTGACCGACGAGGCCGTCGGCCCGGTGATCGTGACCTCGTCAGGGGCCGGCTCGACACCGGCTGAGTCCAGCAGGCTGCGCTTGAGCGCCGCGGCCGTCTCGGAGACGACGGCGTCCTCGGCCAGCAGCGCGAGGAGCGAGGTGTCCCGGGCAGCGGTCTTCGCGAGAACCGTCGCGATCCCGTCCAGCCGCCGCAGCCGCTCGGCGCGGTAGGCGTCGCTGCGGGTCTCGTCAGCCTTCACGCGGGCGCGCTCCTCGCGCACGAGCAGCGCGACGACCTGGAACTTCGTGCGCACCGACGGATGCACGGAGGCACGCTGAACGGCCGCCTCGACCTCCCGCACGGCTTGGGCGAGCACCGGGATGATGTCGCCGCTGCCGGTATCGCGGACGCGACGCCGGCGTCGGGAAGCAGTGCGGGTAGCGCCGGGCTGGCGCTGGCCTCGTCGGGCCAAAGAGTCCTCCTCCGGAATGCCACGGACGGGTTCGCCGTGGCGGCTGGCAGCACCGCACGCCGTCGAGCGGCCGGCGAGACGTCGCACGGAGTGGCCTGGATGACCACTCGGCGCCGCGACTCGGTCCCACCGCCGATGCGAGCGGTCGACGTGCCGGATTCCGACGGGACCGCCCACCTGATGGGACCGACGACCACAGTCGATGGCTGTGGCACCGGTCACACGGCACAACTCGTCGTTGGACGAGCGGCGTTGCCAAGGGATGTTGCTGTCTCAATACTAGCGCCTGTCCGGTCAGAGGAGGCTGCGGGGATGGGACAGCGAGAGCTCTATCCGCCGATCGAGGTGGACGCCTGCGGGCTGCTGGATGTCGGGGACGGCGACCAGATCTACTGGGAGACCTGCGGCAATCCCGCCGGCAAGCCCGCGGTGTTCCTGCACGGCGGGCCGGGCGGCGGGGCGACGGTCGGCCATCGGCGGCTGTTCGACCCGGCGGCGTACCGGATCGTCCTGTTGGACCAGCGCAACTGCGGACGGAGCCAGCCGCACGCGGCCCAGCCGGATATCGATCTCTCCGCGAACATCACCGAGCACCTGGTCGGTGATCTGGAGCGGCTCCGCGAACATCTGGGGACCGAGCGATGGCTGGTCCTCGGCGGGTCCTGGGGCAGCACGCTTGCGCTCTCGTATGCGCAGGCGCATCCCGACCGGGTCACCGAGCTCGTGCTGCGCGGCGTCTACCTCGTGCTGGACGCCGATGAGCCCTGGTGCTTCGCCGAGGGTGGGGTGTCGCGGCTCTTCCCGGACGAGTGGGAGCAGTTCCGTGATCTCATCCCGGCGGCGGAGCGGCACGACCTCGTCGCCGCCTACGCGCGCAGGCTCGCGGACCGCGACCCCGCGGTGCATGTCCCGGCGGCGCGGGCGTGGACGCGGTGGGAGGGCACGACGGCCACCCTGCTTCCCCGCCCCGACGAGGAGCAGGACGTGCCGGGCATGGTCGCGTGCGCCCGGCTGGAGAACCGGTACTTCCGCAGCGGGTGCTTCCTGGAGCCGGGGCAGCTACTGCGAAACGTGGATCGGATCCGCGACATCCCGGGTGTCATCGTGAACGGCCGGTACGACCTGCTGACGCCGCTCGACGCCGCGTGGGCGCTGCATCGTGCGTGGCCCGCGTCGGAGCTGCACGTGGTTCCCGACGCGGGACATGCCTTCGACGAGCCGGGCACGTTGCACCAGCTGATCGAGGCGACCGACCGCTTCCGGCCCGGCACCTGAGGCGAGTACGTCTCACAGGTCGAGTACGACGTCGCTGGTGGCGCGGGCGCTGCAGATCAGGGCCTGGCCGGCGTCGGGTGGATCCAGCGGCGCCGGGTCGTGGACGACGGTTCCGGACAGCACCGGGGTCATGCACGTGTGGCACACGCCGGTGCGGCAGGCCCACCGTGTCGGCACGTCGCAGGCCTCGGCCAGCTCGAGCAGCGACCGGTGGTCGTCGGTGGCCCGGACCGTCAGATCGCTGCGGACGAAGGTGATCGCCGGGCCGTCTCCGGGCGGTCCGGGCGGCTGGTGCGGCGGCGTACGGGACTGGTCGGTGACGCCGGGGTTGATCGCCGGACGGGTGCCGAACTGCTCGGTGTGCACGTCGGTCACACCGAGCGCCTGCAGCGCGTCGCCGATGTCGGCCATGAACCGGGTCGGGCCGCAGAGGTAGGCGGTGGCGCCGACGGGGATGCCGAGGTCGGCGAGCGCCGCGCGGCTCAGCCGGTTGCCGAGTGCGGTGTAGAAGATGTGCTCGTGGCTGTTCGGCAGCGAGGTCAGCAGGTCGCGCGCCTCGGCGGCGAAGGCATGCTGGTCCTCGCCGCGAGTGGTGTGCAGCCACCACACGTCGCGGCCGCTGTGCCCGGCCGCCAGTTCGTGCAGCATCGCGAGGACCGGCGTCACGCCGATTCCGGCCGAGATCAGCAGGACCGGCCCGGCGCCATCCGCGAGCGTGAAGTCGCCGCGCGGCGCCGCCGTGTCGAGCTCGTCGCCCGGCCGCAGCCGCGTGTGCAGGTATCCGCTGACCGCGCCATGTGGCTCGCGCTTGACGCTGATCCGGTACGTGCCTGCATCCGGACTCGCCGACAACGAGTAGTTCCGCACCGCACCGCCGGCCCGTACGGTCAGGTACTGCCCGGCCGTCGGGGCAGGCAGTGGCTCGTCGGACACGAGGTGCACCGAGGTCACCGTGGCGCTCTCGGCGACGAGGTCGGTGACCCGCAGCGGACGGAAGCCGTTCCAGGCGGGACCGCTGGGTGGTGCTGTGGTGGCGATCAGCTCGCGGAACGACTGTTGCCAGCCGGGGCTCAGCGCGGGGATGTCCACCGCGTCGCGGAGCATTCGCGGATCGCGGTCGGGTAGGTAGAGCAACGCGTCTGTGGCGGCGACGGTGAGTGCGTGCCGCCCGGTCCTGGTGCGGACGATGCCATCGCCGGCCTGGACGTGACCCTCGCGGATGACGCGCAGGTAGAAGCCCGGCCGGCCGTGCGCGACCAGCAGCGCCGGCAGTGTCGGCTCGCCGAACCGCATCCCGACGCGGAAGCAGGTGACCCTGGGCTGGGTGACCTCGAACTCCGCCTCGCCGATCCGGTAGCGGTCGCCGATGCAGACCTCGTCGTCGGGCAGGCCGTCGACGGTGAAGTTCTCACCGAACTGGCCGTACTCCAGGTCGTCCCGGCCGAAGTGCGCGCGCCAGTGCTCGTAGGACTGGACCTGGTAGACCAGGACCGCGCGCTGCTCACCGCCGTGCCCGTTCAGGTCGCCCTGTCCGTCACCGTCCAGGTTGGTCCTGCGCACCATGCGCGGCCCGGCGACCGGGTACTTCCACACGCCGGTGTGGACGGTGCGGCCCTGCCACGCCACGTCCTTCGGCATTCCGACGTTGACCGACAGCAGCCTCGCCGCGACCGGCTCAGACATTGCGCACCCGCTGGTAGTGGCGGCGGGCCTTCATCCGGTTGCCGCAGACGGCCATCGAGCACCAGCGCGCGGTGTTGCCCTTGCTGCGGTCCACCAGGAACAGCGCGCACTCGGTGTTGGCGCACGGCCGCAACCGGCCCGGCGCGGCGGTGCGCAGCGCGTCCCAGGCGAGCACGGCCCGTACGACGACCGAGTCGCCCTCGATCGTCCAGTCGAGGCCGTCGGCGGTGAACACCGGCCGGCGGATGACCCCGTCGAG
>Ga0075419_10000833_pt1 | contig 19800 bp, 15 predicted proteins | sample SoiMetdeltSBSDD3_FD_76900 | JGI IMG/M metagenome (GOLD analysis project Ga0075419, IMG submission 76900) | Bulk soil microbial communities from a Populus tree surrounding site in Tennessee, USA - Soil MetaG P. deltoides SBSDD3 | ecosystem: Environmental > Terrestrial > Soil > Tree plantation... | reverse complement strand
CCCAAACCGCCGGACGTCGTCAGCGCCACTTCCTGCGCCCCGGCGACGTTGGTGATGGCGGCGTTCGAGTTGGCCCCGGCCCAACCCGTGTTGATGCCGTCCTGAAGTGTGCGAGAGTCCGACGCGCGCGCCCCATGGATGGAGCCCGCCGTCCCGCCCGTGCCTCCCGTGATTCCTCCCGAGTCGCCATTGGAGCTCATCCCAGGGATCAGCGACTGAATACCCGTGGCGTTCCGAGACGAGGGGATGGCGGTCAGCACGTCGCGATCGATGATCGTCTGCACCTTGGTGCTCTGCACGTCGACAATCGGCGATTCGCCGGTGACGGTGATCGTTTCTTGAAGATTTCCGACCTTCAGCTCGGCGTTGACGGTCGCGACGAAGTCGCCCTTCAACTCGATGCCTTCGCGCTTGAACTGATTGAACCCGGCGAGCGAGAACGTGACGACGTACGTCCCCGGACGCAGATCGACGATGCGGTATTGCCCCGTATCGTCGCTGACGACGGAGCGGACCCGCTCAATCAGTACTGAGCTGGACGCCTCGACGGTAACGCCTGGAAGGACCGCTCCGGACGCGTCCTTGACCACACCGGTGATCGCGCCTTGCGCCCAAGCTGTCGCAGGTACGAGGACGAGACATAACAACGCCGCCGCAGCCGACTTTCTCGCGAAGGTACGCATCGGGTTCCTCCTTACACGCGGTGTAACCAAGGAAGAGTGGGTAAGCCCCGCTAGGCATGAGAGCTGACCCGATGTAAAGGACGAGGACCCGAGGAAGCGTTTATGCGCCTTCGCGCGGGAAGTATACACAAGTGTCCGCGGGGGCGTTTGACAACGAGGCGGCTATTTGTTCTAGTGTGTAAAACAAAGCCGCACCTGAGGTGCGGGTCAGGAGGCGGATGATGAAGGGGAATGGCGTCGTGGTGGCGTTGATGGCGGGCCTGGTGGCGGCGGGGGCGTCGGGCGTGATGCCGCCGGTCGACGCCCAGGGGACGACCGCGCCGACACTGGAGCAAATTGTGAAACTGGAACGGACCGCGCTCGATCGCTGGGTCAGGCTCGACCCCCAGGGTTACCTCGATCTCTACTCGCCCGAGGTCACCTATTTCGATCCGCAGCGGGAGAAGCGCATCGACGGGCTCGAGGCGATGAAAACGCTGCTGGGACCGATCAAGAACATGAAGCCGCCGTTCACGAACCCGCGCTACGACATGATTGCGCCGCGGCTGCAGGTGCACGGTGACACCGCGCTGCTGACGTTCAATCTGGTGAGCTACGGCACGCCGGCTGGCGGCAAGGAAATCGTCGTGGCACGCTGGAACTCGAGCGAGCTGTATGCACGCGTCAGCGGCGTGTGGAAGATCGTCCACAGCCACTGGTCGCTGACGAAGCCGGAGCTGAAGCAGCAGGCCCCGCTCTGACGCCCCAGGGGGCGAAAATCCGCAAAAGCGGTTACAGCAGACGTGCGATCGAAAGGCGAGAGCCCCTTTTTTCTCCAGGACAGGTGGAAACGCTAAGAAAAGTGACTCAACTGCCGCGTGTACCCCATTCCCCAAACCGCCCCGGGTGGATACACTCTTGAGGATTCGGCGGGATCGGCTCGAGAACAAGGGGGGACGTCTGTGTTCACGCGACTGCTGCTCGTCACTGGCTGCGCCGCGGCTCTGTCGGTGGCGTTGGTAACCGGTCAGTCTGGGACAGGTCCATCAAGTGGCGCGCCCAAATCGGGTGCCAGCGGCGTGACCCGTCGCCCCACGCCTGTCGCCGCGCGTCCGGCGCAGGCCGCCCCGAAGGCGCAGCCGGCGCAACCAGCCGTGCCTGACGTGAACGCCAGCGCGGTCGTCAATCAGTACTGCGTCACTTGCCACAGCGCGCGTTTGAAGACCGGCGGTCTGGTGCTCGAGGGCTTCGACTTCGCGCACCTAGCCGACCACGGACACGTCGCCGAGACCGTCGTCCGCAAGCTGCGCGCCGGTCTGATGCCGCCGACCAACGCGCGACGCCCCGACGCTGCGACCATGAGCGCGTTGATTCAATGGATGGAAAGCGAGCTCGATCGCAATGCCGTGATGCACCTCCCGGCGCCCGGCCTGCACCGGTTGAACCGCACGGAATACGGCAACGCGATCCGCGACCTGCTGGCGCTCGAAGTCGATCCCACCAAGTTCCTCCCCTCGGACGACTCGACGCGCGGGTTCGACAACATCGCCGGTGCGCTGACGATGTCGCCGGCGTTGATGGAAGCGTATCTCTCGGCAGCGGGGAAGATCAGCCGTCTCGCGATCGGCGATGTCAATGCGCCGCGGCAGGAGGTCTACGACGCTCCGCCCGACACGGCGCAGAATCACCACATCGAAGGCCTGCCGTTCGGCACGCGCGGTGGCATGCTGATTCGCCATCAGTTCCCAGCCGACGGGATGTACTCGTTCAAGGTGAAAGGTGTCACCGGCTACTTCCAGGCGGTGCTCGGACAGATCAGCGGCGAGCAACTCGAGGTCACGATCGACGGCGAACGCGTCAAGGTGTTCGATTGGGACAAGGAGATCAAGAGCACGACCGGCAACGGCCGCGCGACGCCACGCGTGCCGGTGAAAGCGGGCCTGCACACGGTGGGCGTGACGTTCATCGCCACGAACGACCTGCCGGGCACCGAGTTGAATCGTCCGTTCCAGCGCACCATGAACACGCCTGGAGAGATCCCGGGCTTCCAGTTCTATCCGCACGTCGGACAGGTCGTCATCGAAGGGCCGTTCGAGGCCAAAGGCGCGACGGACACTGCCAGCCGCCGGAAGATCTTCGTCTGCACGCCGAAGACGGCGGCCGAGGAGCTCCCGTGCGCGCGGCGGATCGTCTCGACACTCGCCAAGCGCGCGTTCCGTCGGCCGACGACCGCGGCCGACATGAAGACGCTGCTCGAGTTCTACGACGAGGGCCGCGACGAGGGCGGCAGGTTCGAGCAGGGGATCGAGTCGGCGCTGCAGCGCATCATCGCCGACGTCGAGTTCATCTATCGCGGCGAGCGTGAGCCCGCGGGACTCGCGGCGGGCAAGCCGTATCGGATCAGCGATCTGGCGTTGGCGTCACGGCTCTCGTTCTTCATCTGGAGCAGCATCCCCGATGACGAACTGATCGACGTCGCGGCGCAGGGCCGGCTCAAGGATCCGGTGGTGCTCGAGCGTCAGGTCAAGCGGATGCTCGCCGATCCGCGCTCGCAGGCGCTGGTGTCGAACTTCACCGGGCAGTGGCTCAACGTGCGTGGCCTGAAGGTCAGCGAGCCGGTGGTGAATCTGTTCCCCGACTTCGACGACAACCTTCGCAACGCGTACCAGCGCGAGATTGAGCTGTTCTTCGCCAGCATCGTGCAGGACGATCGCAGCATCATCGACCTGCTCACGGCCAACGACACGTTCGTCAACGAGCGTCTGGCCAAGCACTATGGCATCCCGAATATCTACGGCTCGCAGTTCCGCCGTGTGACGTTGCCGCCGGAGCTCGACATGCGACGAGGCCTGCTCGGCAAAGGCGCGCTCCTGACGGTGACCTCCGCGGCCGCGCGCACGGCGCCGGTGACGCGCGGCAAGTGGTATCTCACGACGTTCCTCGGCGTCGAGCCGCCGCAGCCCCCGCCCGACGTGCCGGCATTCAAGGAACGGGTGTCGGACACTGCCGGCAATACCAAGCCGCCGACGATGCGTCAGCAGCTCGAGGCGCATCGCATCAGCCCGACCTGCGCCGCGTGCCACCAGATCTTCGAGCCGATGGGGCTGGCGCTCGAGAACTTCGACGCCGTCGGCGCGTGGCGGACGCTCGACGAAGGGACTCCCATCGACGCGTCGGGCATCCTGCCCGACGGGACGAAGGTGGACGGCGTGGTGAGTCTCCGCAGTTCGCTGCTGCGTTATTCGGATCAATTCGTGCGCGTGGTGACCGAGAAGTTGCTGACGTATGCGCTCGGCCGCGGCATCGAGTATCAGGACATGCCGATGGTGCGGACGATCGCGCGCGAGGCGGCACCCAGCAAGTACCGCTTCTCGTCGCTCGTGATGGGCATCGTCAAGAGCGACATGTTCCAGATGAATCAGAAGGCCGCGGCTCCCGAGGGGGCGCGCGTGGCGAGAAACGAATAACTGTCGTCGTTCTTATTAGTGCTATAGAGGCCCGACACCATGTTTCTTTCGAAGAAGCACATCTCGAGACGAACCGTCCTCCGCGGGGCCGGAGCGATGCTGTCGCTGCCGCTGCTCGACGCGATGATTCCGGCGGCCACCGCGCTGGCGCAGACGCCCGCCGCGGGCAAGCCGCGATTCGTCGGCTGTTTCGTGCCGCACGGCATGGCGCCGGGGTATTGGGTGCCGGAGGCCGTCGGAGCGCTGCCTGAAACGCTCCCGTACAACTGGAAGCCGCTCGAGCCGTTCCGGAAGCACACCGTGATTCTGAGCGGGCTTCACTCGCGTTCGGCCGAGCCGCCCCCGGGTGTGACCGGCGCCGACCACTGGGTGGCCGCCGCGTTCCTCTGCGCGGAGAAGCCGAAGAAGACCACGGGCGCCGACGTCCGCGCCGGCGCGACCATCGACCAGTTGATCGCGCAGAAGATCGGACAAGGCAACCTGATGCCCTCGATGCAGCTGGCGGTCGAGGACCCGGGCGCGAGCTCGAGCAACTGCGGCGAGGGTTACAGCTGCACCTACACCAACACGATCTCGTGGGCGACGCCGACCTCGCCGCTCCCGATGGAGCTCAACCCGCAGGTCGTGTTCGAGCGGATGTTCGGCGACGGCAGCACAGCGGAACTGCGCACCACGCGCCGCAAGCGCGATCGCAGCATTCTCGATTCATTGACGGACAGCCTGACGCGCTTGCGGGGGCAGGTGAGTGCGACCGATCGTCAGCGGCTCGACGACTACGAGACGAACGTCCGCGAGATCGAGCGTCGGCTGCAGATCGCGATGAAGGCGTCGGCCGTCGCACCGGAGAGCATGCCCGTGCCCGTGGGAGTGCCGCAGACCTTCGACGAGCACATCAAGCTGCAGTTCGATCTGATGGCGCTGGCGTTCCAGGCCGACATCACGCGCGTCGGCACGCTGCTGTTCGCGCGCGACCTCACGGGCCGCACGTTTCCCGAGAGTGAAGCCCCGACCGCCGGGTTCCACGGCGTGTCGCACCACGGCGAGGATCCGCGTCGCATCGCCGAGCTGGCGAAGATCAACGTCTATCACGTGAAGATGATCGCGCACCTCGTCGACCGTCTCGCGAAGACGCAGGACGGCGACGGCACGCTGCTGGATCAATCGCTCGTGCTCTACGGCAGCAATATGGGCAACTCGAATCAGCACGTGCACTACGACGTGCCGCACCTGCTCGTCGGCGGCGCCAACGGCAACTTGAAAGGCGGACGCCACCTGGCGTATCCGACGAAGACCATTCCCACGGGGAATCTGCTGCTGAGCGTTCTCGACAAGTTCGACATCCACCAGGACAGCATCGGCGACAGCACTGGACGGTTGGAGGAACTGTGAGCACCGGTCGCTTTGCCACCAAGGACACAAAGACTATGGCCACGGAGAACACCAAGATCACTAAGGTAGCCGGGGCGCTTCGAGTCATTGGCGTAACACGAAGCAGCTTGATCAAACTTGGTGTCCTTGGTGTTCTTAGTGGCTTATCCCTCTCGGTGCTCTCCGTGGCCGCCGCCGGAAAGTCGGACGTCGCCGACGCGGCCATGCGCGGCGACAAGGCAGCGGTCCGGAAGCTGATCGCGTCGAAAGCCGACGTCAACGCGCCCCAGGCCGACGGCGCCACTGCGCTCCATTGGGCGGTGTATCGAGGCGACCGCGAGCTGGTGGGCGAGCTGGTGCGCGCCGGTGCCAACCCGAAGGCGGCCAACCGTGAAGGCTCGACGCCGATGTGGCTCGCCTCCGTCAACGGCGATGCCGCGATTCTGTCCGCGCTGCTCGAAGCCGGCGCCGACGTGAACGAGAAGCTGCCGCTCGGCCGTTCGCCGCTGATGGTGGCGTCGCGCACCGGCAACGTGGCAGCGATGAAAGTGCTGATCGATGCTGGCGCCGATGTGAATGCGAAAGAGACGCAGCGCGGCACCACACCATTGATGTGGGCCGCCGACGAAGGGCATGCCGACGCGGTGAAGCTGCTCATCGAGCGCGGCGCCGACATCAAGGCGCGCTCGAATCCTGCGCCGCGCGGCCGCGGCCCGGCGCTCGGGAAAGCCAACGATCCCCGCAAGGCGGTCGCCGCGCAGGGGGCCGCGCTTGCGGCCGGAAACGCGCTCGATCTCGGTCAGATTCGTGCCGCTGCGGAAGGTGGAAACGCCCAAGGCCGGGGCGGCCGGGCCGGTGGACGTGGAGCGGGCGGTGGCCGCAACGGCGGCGCCGGGCGCGGTGGCGCCGCGGCGCCCGAAGGCACCGTTCCTGATGATGGGTTCGACGATGCGGCCGCGGCCGTCGGCTTTGTCCGCAATCGGCAGCAGCCGAATGACGGCGGCGCGCTGACGCCGCTCATCTACGCCGCTCGCGCCAACAATCTCGAAACGGTCAAGGTGCTGCTCGCGGCGGGAGCCGACATCAACCAGATCACCGGCTACGGCTGGAGTCCGTTGCTCGTCGCGACGCAGAACCGGTATTACAAGCTCGCTGCCTACCTGCTCGAGCACGGTGCCGACCCGAACCTCGCCCACAAAGGCGGATGGACGCCGCTGTATCTCGCGACCGACAACCGCAACATCGAAAACGGCGACTATCCCGTGCGCAAGGGTGACATGGATCACCTCGAGTTCATCAAGCTCCTGCTCGACAGGGGAGCCGATGTCAACGCGCGCGTCAAGGACAGCACCGAGACGAGAACGGTGTTTACGAATCAGTGGCTCGACGAGAACGGCGCGACGGCGTTCCTGCGCGCCTCGCAGTCGGGCGATATCGAGCTGATGAAGCTGTTGCTGTCGAAGGGCGCCGATCCGAAGATCAACACCCTGCTCAACGTCAGCGCGCTCCATGTCGCCGCGGGGGTCGGCTGGGTCGAGGGCATCACCTACGAATGGTCGCCGAAGGCGACGTTCGAGGCGGTGAAGATGCTGATCGATCTCGGCCTCGACGTGAACCTGCAGGGCGACACCGGCCGTACCGCGATGCATGGCGCCGCCCACAAGGGCCGCAGCGACGTCGTCCAGATTCTGTTCGACCACGGCGCGCGACTCGACACGCGCGATTACGGCAACACCGACAACCGCGGCGGCAAGCTCGCCGTCCACACCTGGCAGCCGGTCGACTACGCCGACGGTCTCGTCCGTGTAGGCGTGCAGTCGGCCATCGGGCATCCGGAAACCGGCGAGCTGATTCGCAAGCTGATGAAGCAGGTCGGACTCGAAGCGCCGCCGATGGGACGGACGCTCGAGTCAATCTGTATTACCGAGGCCTGCGATACGGGACAGTGACTTTTGAGAGTTCCTTGAGTTCCAGAGTTCCTTGAGTTCCGAAGTTCCAGAGTTGGAACTCGCCTAAGGCGCCTTCGCTCGTTCCGCGCGCGACGCGTTGATGTAGTCGCGAATCGTCCGATTGCCTTCGTGGCACGCGTACTCCCACCACTCGTATTTCGGATCCAGCTTCAGCGGGAATCGCCCGGTCCACGGTCGTGTCAGGACGACGGGATCTTCAGTCGTGATCGCGTAGAGCAGATAGTCGTTGTTCAGACGCGTGATCCGCTCGGTGATCTTCATCTTCTCGCTGGTCGGGATGCGGTTGCCCGCCGGCGAACCGAGCACGCCGATGTTCGTCATCGATGCACCGGGCTTGAAGTTCGTCGTGACGATGACGAGGGTGTTGCCTTCCCAGTGACCGCGTGATTCACCCATCCACTGCTTGATTGCGGGCGAGATCGCCGGGCGGCCATCGACCGGAATCACACGCGCCTCGTGGATCATCTCCATGTTCAGGATGACGTAGCCGGGCACCTGCATGATCTGGACGCCGTTGTTGTAGCGGAACGGGAACATCGACGCGGGCATGCCGCGGGTGATGCAGCGGTCCCACGAGTCGAAATCTTCCGGCGCGTCCCACGCCTGCCGCTCCTCCTGGTTCAGCGCCCAGCTGCTGCGCATCAGTGCCGACAGCCGCTTGCCCTCCGGCGTCAGCTCGGGAAGCTTTCCGTTGGGCGGGTCCATGATGAGCGACATCTGACGCTGTGGGAAGGTCGGATCGGTCACGCCCGATTGAAGCGCCTGACCGAAGTTGCCTGCGGCAATCGCAGCGGCATGACGATCGACTTGCGTGGCCGCCTGGCCGAGCCGGCCCTGGTACTCCTCTTCGGTCAGGAACGCCTTGCTGGGATCGCAGGGTGGTGCTGGCGGACCACCGGGGCGCCCGCGGCCACCGCCGGCGCATCGCTCGAGCGGGACGCTACCGACGAACGAGATCGGCCACATTCCCTGGAGATCCGGATCGCCCCATGGCATCGTCGGATGCACCCAACCGGCGGGTGTGCCGATGAAGTGGTTGGCCTCGCTCGGGGCTGTTCCGCCCTGTCCATTCACGGTCGCCACAAAGACGACGACCGCAAGCGCGCCCAGCCATACACGATCGAGAAAGAAGAGCTCTCGTGACATCTCGAGAACTTCGGAATTCGCTATACGGTTGCCCCCGTCCGCATCCTGCTGGCGACGATCAGCGCCACCCCGGCGGCTGACGTGACCACACCGAGCGTCCGCGGAATATCGACGTGACGTTCGGTTTCGGTTTCCACTTCCAGCGGACCGATGTCGATCGCCTTGTCACGATCGGTGTAGCGAATCATCGGTGCCGCGAGCATGAACAGTCCGAGCACCAGAAGCACGATCCCGCCGGCGAGTAGACCTCGCATGAGCCCTCCTTGAAAATGACTCAACAGGCGGCTCCGCCGCCATCATGGCGGTGTATGGAGCAGGTTTCATGCCCTTCGATGCTGTGCGGATGGCTGACGTTGCGACTCGAGCGACGGTGCGTGGTAATCCCAACGGCTCACGCACGAGCAGAACTTTCCTACCCGATCGTACGAGCTGAAGCGTTCATCGTGCCGATTTCCCGCGAATTCACTCGTGGCACGACACGTGCTCCACGTGGCGGGCGAACGGCTTCCCCGCGTTCGGCCGCCGTGAGGCGCATGCCGCTGTTGCGGTCGCAACACGCTGAGCCGATGGTGAGGTAACCATGCTGTGGACGATCTTCGTTGTGTTGTTGGTGCTGTGGTTCTTGGGCGTCGTCAGCTCATACACCCTCGGCGGGTTCATTCACCTGCTGCTCGTGCTCGCCGTGATCGCTGTCCTCGTGCAGCTGATCTCGGGGAGACGGACGGTGGTCTGACGCGCAGAATCCTCGTCCGGCCGGCGCGCTTCCGGCGCGCCGGCCACCCCGAGGTGGCTGAGCGCTGCCGGCCTCCGGCTGACGCGGAGAAGGGCGCGCTGAGCCGCCTCGGCCTCCCGGTCATTCCGGACATAAAGTCATTCCCGACATAAAGGCCTGACGTCGGACCCATCCGGAGCCCTTTGTGGACCCTGGCACGGCGTCATGGTTCAATTGACTCCTGGGTTCCTCCTGCAATCCATACACACCGTTCGGTGAACACGACAGGTGACAACAGGAAAGCGGGATTCTTCGCGGACGGCCGCAAACGTAGCTGTGCTGATTGGAACAGACCGTGCTGGCCAATGCCAAAGGTCAGGGCTCCAGCGATCCTATGCGCGAGTGTGGCCGCCGGACTTCGACTCCGAGCAGCCATCGACGCGTGAGATCCCGCGGCGCCGCACAAGGTGCACGGCCCTGAGCAGTGAGAGGGCGGGGGGAGGTCGGGATTCATGCAGCGTGTGAACGTCTGGTGCGCGGGACTCTGCACGGCGATTGTCGCCACCCTGGCAGCAGCCCCTGTCGCCGAAGCGCAATACTTCGGTCGAAACAAAGTTCAGTATCGAGATTTCAAGTTCGAGGTGCTCAAGACCGACCACTTCGACATCTACTTCTATGACGAGGAGCGTGATGCTGCCGCGGAGGTCGCCCGTCTGGCGGAGCGGTGGTACACGCGCCTGTCGGTGCTGCTCGATCACAACTTGAGCAACCGACAGCCGCTCGTGCTGTATGCCTCGCACGCTGACTTCGAGCAGACCAACGTCGTCGGCGGCGAGATCGGTGAGGGCACCGGTGGCGTGACGGAAGGTCTGAAGCGGCGGGTCACGCTGCCGCTCACCGGGGCCTTGCGAGAAACAGACCACGTCCTCGGGCACGAGCTGGTGCACGCGTTCCAGTACGACATCGCCCGGCTCGATCGCGAAGACCAGGCCGGTGGCTCGGCCATCGAGCGTCTGCCACTGTGGTTCGTCGAGGGCATGGCCGAGTATCTGTCGCTCGGACCCGTCGACTCGAACACGTCGATGTGGGTCCGCGATGGGATGCGGCACGAGTCGCTGCCCGAGATTCGCAAGCTCGGCGACCCGAAATACTTCCCGTATCGCTGGGGGCAGGCGTTCTGGGCGTACATCGGAGGACGCTTCGGCGATCGCATGATCGGCCAGCTGTACGTCGACGCGCTGCGATTGGGCCCCGACGGCGCCATCGAGAGTCTGCTCGGACAGAAGTCGAAGGATCTCTCCACGAGCTGGCACACCGCGATCCGCGAGCACTACGCCAAGGTGCTCGAAGCGACCAGACGGCCCAACCAATTCGGCCGGCCGCTCGCCACCGAGGTGTTGCAGGAGAAGAAGAACCCGCCGCTCTATTCGTCGCCTGTGCTCAGCCCCGACGGCAAACAGATCGTCGTGTTTTCCGAGCGCGGCCTCCTGTCCATCGACATGTATCTCGTCGACGCGGACACGGGCGCTGTGATTCGAAAGCTGGTCAGCACGGCGATCGATCCGCATTACAGCAGCTTGCAGTTCATCAATTCAGCAGGGTCGTGGAAGCCCGATGGCCGTGAGTTCGTGGTCGGCGCGGTGCGAAAGGGAAAGCCGGTGCTCGCGTTTCTCGACGTGCGAAACGGCAAGAGAATTCGCGAACGCGAGTTCCCGGAGCTCGGTGAGATCCTCAATCCCGCATGGTCCCCCAACGGCCAGACGATCGCGTTCTCGGCGATGGCGGGCGGGTTCTCGGACCTGTATCTCTACGATCTGAAAGCGGATACCGTGCGCCGGCTGACGAACGACCACTACGCCGATCTGCAGCCCTCGTGGTCACCAGACGGATCGCGCCTCGCGTTCGTTACCGATCGCTTCACGACGAAGCTCCCAGTGCTGGCCGCCGGTTCCTATGGGCTGGCGCTGCTCGATCCCGCCAATGGCGCGACCGAACGGCTGCAGACGTTCGACGAGTCGAAGAACATCAACCCGCAATGGTCGGGTGACGGACGGACGCTGTACTTCGTCGCGGATCCGTACGGCATCCCGAACGTATTCGCGTTGGATCTTTCAGCGCGTGCGGTGCGCCAGATCACGAACGTGGACACTGGTGTCAGCGGAATCACCGATATCAGCCCGGCGCTGTCGGTCGCGACGAAAATGCAGCGGCTCGCCTTCAGCGTGCATGACGAGCAGAAGCCGACCGTCTACGTGAGCGATCGCGCCGAGGTGTTGGCCGGCACCAGACCGGAGCGTGCATGGGGCGACGTGTCCGCGGGTCTGCTGCCACCAGAAAAGCGCGCCTCCTCCGAAGTGGTCGCAGCGCTGGCCGATCCACAAAAGGGGTTACCCGAGGATAGCGGCACCACCGAGGAGTACAAGGCCAAGCTGGGACTCGATATGGTCGGGCAGCCTTATGCCGGGGCCGGCTACAGTCGATTCGGGCCGACGTTCGGCGGCGGCATCTCGTTCCTCTGGAGCGACGCGCTCGGGAATCACAACCTTGTGGCCGCTGTCGCTGCGAACTCGTACGGCAGCAGCTTCTCGAATATTCTCAAGGACACCGGTGGGATCATCGCCTACCAGAACCTGACCCACCGTTGGGATTGGGGTGTGTCCGTCGAACAGACGCCGTACCTGGCGGGTGGCTTTGCCAGCGGCATTGGTTCGATCGGCAATCAACCTGTGGTCGTCGAGCAAGACATCATTTATCGACAGACCTTCCGCGCCGTGAGCGGGGCGGTATCGCGTCCGTTCAGTCCGACCAAACGAGTGGAGTTTGGTGCGAGCTATCAGAACGTCCTGTTCGAACAGGAGGTGCGCACGCTGACGGCGTCGCTGCAGACGGGGGCGCTGCTCAGCGACGAAACGGAGACCACGAAGCTGGCCGACCCGCTCGGATTGTATGCGGGTAGTGCGGCGTTCGTGCTCGACAGCGCCGTCTTCGGCGCCACCAGTCCAGTGGCCGGTCAGCGATCACGAATCGAGCTGCAGCCGACGTTTGGTTCGATTCAATATACGAGCGCACTGGCTGACTACCGCAAATACGTGATGCCGGCCAGCTTCTACACCATCGCCGGACGCGTGCTGCATTACGGGCGCTACGGGTCGGGTGCCGAGGACTTTCGACTGGTGCCGCTGTTCATCGGGTATCCCCAGTTGGTGCGTGGATACAACGTCGGCTCGTTGTTGAACGAAGAGTGCGCGTCGACGATTACCGGCTCGTGTCGCGAGTTCGATCGTCTGGTGGGCTCGCGAATGCTCGTCGGCAACCTGGAGTTCCGTTTCCCGCTGCTGCGGCCGTTCGGTGCGACGGGTCGGATGTACGGGCCTGTGCCGACCGAGGTCGCGTTCTTCGCCGATAGCGGCGTGGCGTGGAATCAGGGTGACAAGCCGTCGTTTGCAGGCGGGGATCGTCGGCCGGTGTCGAGCGCGGGGGTGAGCTTCCGCATCAACGCGTTCGGCTTCGCCGTCGCGCAAATCGATTTCGCGAAGCCATTTGAGCGTCCCGGCAAGGGATGGGTGTGGGGCTTCAGCCTCTCGCCGGGCTTTTAACCCACGGAGGCCACGCAGAAAACAGGCCACTGAGAACACTAAGGACACTAAGTCTGATCAGGCTGCGTCGTGTGACCTGGGTGGCTCGAAGCGCGGCTACCTTAGTGTTTTTCGTGTTCTTTGTGGCCTAGTTTCTCCGTGGCGTCTCATTTGGGAGTTGACTCTTTTCGACGTGGAAGTCTCCTTTCGGTTTTACGGCCGCCTGAACGACTTCCTCCCCACATGGCGACGAGCGGTGCGATTTGCGCATCGTCTCGCCGGGCCGGCGTCGGTGAAGGACACGATCGAGGCCCTCGGCGTTCCGCACCCCGAAGTCGATCTCATTACCATCAACGGTTCGCCGTGCCCGTTCAACGCGCGCGTGCAGGACGGCGATCGCGTCGCCGTCTACCCGGCGTTTCAATCCATCGTCATCGATTCGGCGCAGCGCGTCGGCGTCGATCGCCCGAGGCCGGCGCGGTTTGCCCTCGACGTGCATCTGCAAGCGCTCGCCTCGCGTCTGCGCCTCGCCGGCTTCGACTCGATTGTCATCGAAGACGATGCCCGGCTGGCTCAGGAGGGCCGCGAGCGCATCGTGCTCACACGTGACGTCGCGCTCCTGAAACGCAACGCCGTGCGATGCGCACACTGGGTGCGACAGATCGATCCCGATGCGCAGCTCGCGGAAATCCTCCGACGGTTCGATCTGACATCCGAAATGGAGCCGTTCGCCCGCTGCCTGCGCTGCAACACGCCGGTCGTGCCGATTGAGCGCGACGCGGTGCAAGCACGGGTGCCACCGCGCACACGCGCCTGCGTCCGCGAGTACCACTGGTGCCCTCGATGTGAGCAGGTGTACTGGCGCGGATCGCATTACCCTCGGCTCGCGGAGCTCGTGACTCGGGCTCGATCGAGGGCGGATCAGCGGCCGGACTGAGCACGTCCGCCAGGCGCGCCCCCGTCACGCCTCCGTGCCGTGATCGCCTTTCATCCGACACGTAACGTAAGAACGGGGCAGGTCGCCTGCCGGACGACTGCCTGTGTCGTCGAGCCGAAGAACAGAATATCTGCCGCGCTGCGACCGTGCACGCCAATGACGATCAGGTCGCTCGCCTGCGTTGCCGCCACCTTCAAAATCTCGTGGGAGGCTTTGCCGACGGTCTGAACCGTCTCGACCTGGCAGAACTCCCGGACGCCCTCGGGGATGGCCCTCTCCAACCGAGCTCGAGCTTCCTCCTCTGCTGCCGCTGCGAGTTCGCGCACGAGCTCCGCACGACCAAGAGCCGCTTCCGACTCGTCGCCCCGCAGATGAGGGAATGGTTCTACGACGTGGAGGACCGTCAGCTGTGCATTCGCCTCCTGGGCGATCGACATCGCGTAGTCGAGGGCGCTCATCGAGCAGTCGGAGAAGTCGATCGCGCAGACGATACGCTTGAAGATCACCGGCGTGAAGGGAACGGCGTCGACGGCACGAGGCGGTACCGTGAGCACCGGGCAGCCGGCGTGACGCAACACCCTCTCCGTGACCGATCCCAGCACGAAGCGCTCGAACCCCGAGCGACCATGAGTGCCCATGACGATCAAGTCGCTTCGCGACGCGTTCGCCTGAACGATGATCTCCCTGGCCGCGTTGCCCTCGCCGATCTCGAAGTCGATGGGGACGCTGGCGTCCGCCTTGACGAAGTCCTTCATCGCCGCGAGGACGTCCTTGCGATTGTCTCCACTGGCAAGCGTCGGCGGCATCATCGACGCAACGGTCGCGTACGCTGTGACCGGGACCGGAGCGCACACGTGGAAGACCGCGATACTCGATTCGTACCACCGGGCGATGGCGACTGCGTGGTCGAGCGCTCGTCGCGAGACCTCGGAGAAATCGACCGGGCAAAGGATGCGTCGCATCTCAATCATGGGCGTGCTCCAACGGTGTGTGGATGAGCACTGTCCATGCCAACGGCCTCAGCGGCAATCGGCGGAGCGATGGGAGGCGCGTCCGGAAGGATGGTGGGAATTTCCCGCGGCGAGCGAGATTTCGACGGCTGAACCCGTGCGGCGCGGCCATCGACGGCAGCGCCCAATCGATGTCTGTGGTGCAGACCTTGCGTCGGAAGAAGCCACTCGCACCCGCGTGATGCGGGTCGTCAGTCGGGGCACCGATGATCACAGAGGATCAGAGCGAGGTCATCAGCTTCCTGTCGTCGCCCGCGACACACGGCGGCGGCGCGGTTGAGCGCATCGAGACGCACGGATCGGTGCTGTTCCTCGCGGCGTCGCTCGCCTGGAAGCTCAAGCGCGCGGTCAAGTACGACTACATGGATTTCTCGACGGTCGATCGCCGCCGCGCCATGTGCGAGGCCGAGCTGAGGGTGAACCGTCGGACGGCACCGGCGATTTACCGCCGCGTCGTCGCGATCACCCGTGAGGCGGACGGCCTGCTGGCGCTGGGCGGCACCGGCACGGCGATTGACTGGGTGGTCGAGATGATCCGGTTCGATCAGGACCAGCTTCTCGATCGGTTGGCTGTAAGGGGGGCACTCGATGTTGAGTTGATGGGCCCGCTCGCCTCAGCGATTGCCAGCTTTCACGACGAAGCGGCGCCGCGGCACGACCACGGCGGCGCCGCGGGAATGAGATGGGTCGTGGACGGCAACGGCGCCGCGTTCGAGGAACACGCCTCCGTGTTCGATGGCGACGCATGCCGTTCCCTCACAAGCGACGCGCGGACGGCGGTCGAGACGTGCGCGACGCGGCTCGATCGACGACGTGCGAACGGGTTCGTCCGCGAATGCCACGGTGACCTTCACCTGCGCAATATCGTGCGGCTCGACGGCCGTCCCACGCTTTTCGACGCCATCGAGTTCAACGACGAAATCGCGTGCATCGATGTTCTCTACGACCTCGCGTTTCTCCTGATGGACCTGTGGCGTCGTCGGCTGCCGCGTCACGCGAACGTGGTGTGGAACCGGTACCTCGAGCCGATGATCGATCTCGACGGCGTACCGCTCATGCCGCTGTTCCTGTCGTGCCGTGCCGCCGTGAGGGCGAAGACGAGCGCGACTGCGGCGAGCCTTCAGCGCGATTCACACCGGCGGCGCGAGCAGGAGAGCACGGCGCGCGACTACCTGACGCTGGCGCAACTCCTGCTGCATCCGCCGCCACCGGCGCTCATCGCCGTCGGCGGATTCTCTGGGTCGGGGAAGTCGACGCTGGCGCAAGAGCTCGCACCCGCGATTGGCGCCGCGCCTGGCGCGGTCGTCATCCGCAGCGACGAGATTCGCAAGCGGTTGTGCGGGATCGCACCGCACGAGCGTCTCGGACCAGAAGGCTACACCGACGACGTATCCCGGCGCGTGTACCAGGCGGTCTGCGAACGTGCCACGGCGGTCGTGGGCAACGGTCACTCGGCGATCGCCGACGCCGTCTTCGCGGATGCGGCCGATCGAGCGGCGATCGAACGAGCCGCGGTCGCGATTGGGGTTCCCTTCGTCGGACTGTGGCTCGACGCGCCCGAAGCGCGTCTGGTCGCCCGGGTGGAACGGCGGCACCTCGATGTTTCGGATGCCGATGCGGAGGTGATACGCCGGCAGCTGTCTCGAAGCACGGGTGTCATCACCTGGTCCCGGATCGATGCCGCCACCGATTCCGACACAGTGGCCCGAAAAGCGGGCTCCGTGCTCGGTCAGCGGCTTCCGAACGAAGCGATCCGCGAGCCTGTTGGCTCATAGCCGATCCGATTGGGCACGGCCCAGCAGCGAAAAATGCACACCGGCCAGGAATCTTTCGCAAGGCCGAGGTGGCGAGAGTTACCTGGTGGTCCAAGAGCGCCCGTTTTTATGACGCGTCGTCGAGCTGCAGCGCGGCAGGCTTTGTGCTCCTTGGCTGGTGGTCACGAACCTCAGGAGGTCGCCATGGCTCGCATCCTCGTTTTGTATGGTACGACGGAGGGCGACACCGCGCGTGTCGCTGACTCGATTGGCGCCACCCTTCGAGCGCACGGCGACATGGCGGACGTGGTTCAAGCCAGCCGGCCAGGCCCGTCACCAGAGGATTACTCGGGCATCGTGATCGCCGCTTCGGTGCACGGCGGCAGGTATCAGACTGCCGTGCGCCGTTGGGTGCGGATCCATGTGGCCGTACTTGGCTCGAAGCCGACGGCCTTCGTGTCGGTCTGCCTCGGAGTCCTTCAGCACGACCCGGTCGTCGATCGCGAATTGGCGGCGATCATGGCCCGTCTCCTCCAAGACACGGGCTGGCGTCCCACGATGACGAAGATCGTTGCCGGAGCGCTGTTGTACACCCAGTACGGCTGGCTCAAGCGGTGGCTGATGAAGCGCATCGTCGCCAAAGCCCGTGGTGACACCGACACCCGCCGCGACTACGAATACACCGACTGGAACGATCTGCGCGCGTTCGTCGAGGAGTTCGCCGACCGCGTTCGCATGTCTACTGCGGTCGCGGCACGGCCGTCGACCACACAAGTGGCATAGGTAGGTGTTCTATGACTGATCGATCCATTGCTCGTCGCGTTCGACACACAACAGTGACGTGCGCGCTCCTGGTGCTGTCGGTGGGTGTCGTCACACACCCGGCATGGGCGCAGCACTCGGCGCGCAGCGACGCTGACTGGCAGCACGGGACGACGCTCGTCGGCTTCGGCGGCGTGCAATCGGCGTCCTCGAACATCAGTGGCGCGGCAGGACTCGGGTTCGGATGGGAAGTGACGCAGCGGTTCGCGCTCCTGGGCCGCGCCACCTGGTTCAATGTGAACGACGGTATGTCCGACTTTGCCGCGACACTCGCGGCTCACATGCCTCTGGCGACGGCGCGGTCGCTCGTGCCGTTCGTCTCTGCCGGCGTTGGGATGTATCGCGCGTCGTTCGACTCGAACTCGGATGTCTTGCCGGCGTTCTATCTGAATCGGTTGCCCGGTGGCATTCAGGGGCCTGGCACCCATACGTTCCAGGACTTCGTCGTCACGACGGGGGGCGGAGTCGACGTGTTCGTGTCGAAACACATCGCGCTGCGTCCCGAGGCCAGCCTGATGCTGGTGACGACGACGTCGGACGTTCGCCCGTTGGGGGTGTTCGGTGTGCAGTTCGTCTACCACATCGATCCGCACCCGATTGAGTAGGGCACGCACGAAGGGCCGCCGCCCATGGCGGCCCTGACGCGACTACCAGGGAGGGAGCGTCATGAACATGAATTCCTTCAGGTACTCGTCGCGCGCCTGCTGCAGCTCGGCGGCCGTCCCCTCGAAACGGATCTGCCCCTCGTGGAGCACCATGAAGTTAGCCTGAGTGGCGGAGTCCTCGGCAAGTGGCAGGATGCGATGGCCATCACCCTCGCGCACGGCCCGGTGCGTCGCGACATGGAACGCGTCTCGAATCTGGTGCGTGACGACGATCGACGTGACGTGCTCGAGGTCTCGCAGCTTGACGATCTCGTCATCGATGCTCGTGGCCGTAATCGGGTCGAGTCCAGACGTCGGATCGTCGAACAGCAGCAGGCTTGGCTTCGCCGCCATTGCTCGGGCGATCGCCACACGGCGGCGCTGGCCGCCTGACAGCTCCGACGGCATCCGATCGAGATATTGTTGCAGTCCAACGAAGCCGAGCACTTCCTCCACGCGTTTCTGCACCTCGTTCTCGGGCATCTCGGTTTCTTCGGATAGCCGATATCCGACGTTTTCCGCGACGGTCAGCGAATCGAACAGCGCACTCTCCTGGAACAGCATGCCGATGTCGGCGCGGATGCGCAGCAGCTCCGGCTCGCTCATGGTGTGGATCGGGTGTCCGTTCACCAATACCGAGCCGGAGTCGGGTCGAAGCAGCCCCAGAATCAGCTTCAGGATCACGGACTTGCCGCTGCCGCTGGCGCCAAGCAGGATCCGCATGCGTCCTTTCGGCAGCGTGAAGCTCAGGTCGCGAAGCACAACGTGATCGTCGAACGCGAAACAGACGCGGTCGAACGCCACGGCGGGCGAGGTGTCCTGTTGAGGGTTGCGCTCGCTCGCCGTCATCTATGGAGTCCAGTATAGGCCTCGAGTATGGGGAGAGTGATCGGCGTCACATATGCACGCGCAGGAGGAGGATCATGCCACGCGATTCGATGCACATCGACCCTGTCGGTGCCACTGCGACCGCTCGCCATTACATCCGGGACATCGTCTACGGCGCCAACGATGGGCTGATCACTACGTTTGCGGTCGTCGGCGGGGTCGCGGGCGGAGCGCTGTCGCCGGTGGCCGTTGTCGTGATCGGCGCGGCCAACCTGGCGGCCGATGGCGTGTCGATGGGAGTCGGAAACCTGCTGTCGATTCGTGCGGACGAACGCGCCCGCGAAGCGGCTGATCTTCCGGAACTCGAGGCCTATCCCTGGAAGCACGGACTCGCTACGACGATCGCGTTCGTTTTCGCAGGCGCGATTCCTCTCGTTCCGTACCTCGTGCCCGGTGCCGACGGCCGGTTGATGTGGTCGACGATTCTGACGTTCGGGTCGTTGTTCATCCTCGGGGCCTCGCGCGCACTCGTCACCGTCGATCGCTGGTGGCGGGCGGGGTTGGAGACGCTGGCACTTGGTGCGGTCGTCGCGATCGCCGCCTACGGAGCGGGAATGGCCGGGGCGGCGTTGGTCGCCAATCTGCAGTGAATGCGGAAATGTCCGCGACGCTCTCGCGGTTTTTCGCGAGCCACTGGCAGACGACGAATCGATCGGCCCGAGAACGCCACGCGAAACACGAGCCGACCGGGGTACGGGAGTTGCTCCTGGGAAGTGTGAATCGCAAGCTCGCGATTTCCTCCACCAAGGAGGTGCTTCATGTTCGGAAGGAAGGAGCTGGTCCCGCCTCCTGCGGCACTTTGCGCGCTCACACACCATCGATGATGCCGATCTGAAACTGCTGCT
>Ga0075419_10000829_pt1 | contig 19857 bp, 19 predicted proteins | sample SoiMetdeltSBSDD3_FD_76900 | JGI IMG/M metagenome (GOLD analysis project Ga0075419, IMG submission 76900) | Bulk soil microbial communities from a Populus tree surrounding site in Tennessee, USA - Soil MetaG P. deltoides SBSDD3 | ecosystem: Environmental > Terrestrial > Soil > Tree plantation... | reverse complement strand
TACGTGGTCGACATGGGGCCCGGCGCGGGCGAGGCGGGGGGACGCGTCATCGCGCAAGGCTCGCCCGCCGAAATCATGGCCAACCCCGACTCGCTCACCGGCCGCTATCTCGCGGGAAGGCTTTCGATCCAGGTACCACGGCTCCGCCACCGGCCGGGGAAGAACCGCATCGCCGTGCGCGGCGCGCGCGGCAACAACCTGAAGGACGTCGAGCTTTCGCTGCCGCTCGGGCTCCTCGTGTGCGTGACCGGCGTGTCGGGCTCCGGAAAGTCCACCCTCATCAACGACACGCTCTACGCGGCGGTGGCGCGCCAGCTCTACGGCAGCACGGCCGAGCCCGCGCCGCACGACTCGCTCGCCGGCCTCGAGCACGTCGACAAGGTCGTGAGCGTCGACCAGAGCCCGATCGGCCGCACGCCGCGCTCGAACCCGGCCACGTACACCGGCCTTTTCACCCCGATCCGCGAGCTCTTCGCCGGCGTTCCCGAGGCGCGCGCCCGCGGCTACGACGCGGGGCGCTTCTCGTTCAACGTCAAGGGAGGGCGCTGCGAGGCGTGCCAGGGCGACGGCGTGACCAAGGTCGAGATGCACTTCCTGGCCGACATCTACGTCCCGTGCGACGTGTGCCGCGGCGAGCGCTACAACCGCGAAACGCTGGAGATCCGCTACAAGGGCAGGAACATCCACGAGGTGCTCGAGATGCCGGTGGCGGAGGCGGCCGCGTTCTTCGCCGCCGTCCCGGCGATCGCGCGCAAGCTCCAGACGCTGATCGACGTGGGCCTCGGCTACGTGCGCCTCGGCCAGTCGGCGACCACGCTCTCCGGCGGCGAAGCCCAGCGCGTCAAGCTCTCGCTCGAGCTCTCCAAGCGCGATACCGGGCGCACCCTGTACATCCTCGATGAGCCCACCACGGGCCTGCATTTCCACGACATCCAGCTGCTCCTCGACGTGCTGCATCGCCTGCGCGACGCCGGCAACACGGTCGTGGTGATCGAGCACAACCTCGATGTCATCAAGACCGCGGACTGGATCGTCGACCTCGGCCCCGAGGGCGGCGAGGGCGGCGGCCGCATCGTCGCCGAAGGCACGCCTGAGCAGATCGCCGCGACCCCGGCGAGCCACACCGGGCGCTACCTGAAGCGCTCGCTCGGCGAAAGCCAGCGCGCCGCCACAATCGGTTCCGAAAAGCAGCCCCGCTCGCGCGCGGCGTAGCCACTACGGCCTGCTCCAATGGGCGGCATCGCCCACCTCAAGGAGTTCGCCATGCCGCGCGCCGTGCTCGCCATCGTTGTGTTGTGCTCGCCCGCGAGAACGCCGCGTCGACGGAATTGCTCGAGCGCTCGCAGCGGACGTGGGAGGAGTACCGCCGGGCTAATTGCGAGCTCATGAGCGCACGCGACGCCGGCACGTCCGAGGAGGCGGCGGCGCAGTGCAACGCGTTCATGGCGCGCGAGCGCAGCCTGGAGCTGCGGCTTCTCAGCTACTGACCGGGCAGTCGACCCGCATGACGACGCCCGAGCCGTCCTCGCGGTTCGCGGCACGCGCTTCGCCGCCGTGGAATTGCGCGATGAGGCGAACCATGTACAACCCCAGGCCCAGATGCGGCTCGCCCGAGCCTTCGGCACGCACGGAAACCATGGACTCGAACAGGCGCCCGGTCATTTCGGCAGGCAGGAGCGCGCCGCTGTTGCTGACGGTGAGCGTGCCCATCTCGTCCAGGCGGATGCGCACCGGCTCGTCGCGCAGCGCGAAGTCCGCCGCGTTCGCCGCCAGCTTGTCGAGCATCTGGGCGTACAGGTCGGGCGCGCCGCGCAGCATCACCGGCTTGTCGGGCAGCGACAGGGCGAACCTGACCTGGGGGAAGATCGAGGCATAACCCGCCACGCAGCCGCGCAGCACCTCGCGCGCGTCGAAGCGCTCGCGCTCGGCCTCGCGCACGACCGTCTCGAGTCGAGTCGCCTCGGACATGCGTGTGAGGATGGCGTCGAGCCGGGCGAGGCCTTCGGCGGCCCGCTCCGTGTAGACGCGGGCCTCGTCCGGCAGCGGCGTCATCTTCAGGTTCTCGAGGGAGGATCGGACCACGGTGACGGGCGTGCGCAGCTCGTGCGAGAGCCGGCCGCCGAGCTTCTCCAGGTAGGCGTTGTATTGCGCGAGCCGCTCGAGCGCCGTGGAGAAGCTGCGCGAGAGGTCGCCGAGCTCGTCGCCCGAGCTCGAGGCGGCAAGCAGCTTCTTCACCCGCCCCTGCGAATCGATCGCCTGCTCGGCCTCGTCGCGCAGCCGGCTCAGCCGCAGCGACAGGCGCGAAGCGAACGCGAGCAGCACCAGCGCGCCGATGGCGAACACGAGCAGCGTCACCGCCACCACCTTCTCGAGCGTACGGTCCGAGAGCGAGCGGATGGCGTTGGTCGTTTCCTCGACCACCACCGCGCCGAGCACCTCGTCGCCCGACCAGATCGGGTGCGCCGCCGAGAGGATGACGGCGCGCGAGTCGGTGGAGTTCCGCCAGCGCCGGCCGGCCATGCCCTGCAGCGCGGCGCGCACTTCGCCGGCGCCGCTGATCTGCGACTCGGGCAGCGCGTCGTCGAAATCCTCGGTGGGCCGCTCGAGCAGGAGCTCGGTGAGCGGACGCAGCCAGCGCGCGAAGACCTCGAGCGCATCCGCGGGCGGCCGTTCCTCGGGCGCCTTCTTCCTGAGGTCGCCGGTGATGGCGAGCAGCCGCTCCTGCCGGTCGACGATCCAGATGCGCAGATCGGCGCGGCCGAGGCTCTTCAGGATGCGCTCCATTTCGCCGCCCGCGGCCACGCCGGGGCGCAGGTCGGCGAGCTCGGGCCGGTCGTGCAGCGCGGTCGCGACCGCGCGCGCGGTGGCGACGAGCGCCTGTTCCTGGCCCTCGCGCAGCACCGCCTCCATGTCCTTGACGTAGCGGTAGCCGAGCCACGGGATCGGCGCCAGCACCAGCGCCACCAGCGCCACCTTGGCTCTGAGGCCAAAGCGCACCTAGCTATTCCAGCGGTAGCCGAGCCCGTACACGGTGTCGATGGCCGCGAACCCGGGGTCGACCGCCTGGAACTTGCGCCGGATGCGCTTCACGTGCGAGGTGATGGTCGAGTCGTCCACCACGATGTGCGCTTCCTTCATGAGCTGCTCGCGGTTCTTCACGTGCCCGGGGAAGCGCACCACGCAGTGCACCAGCCAGAACTCGGTCAGAGTGAGGTCCACGGGCTTCGCCTGCCAGCTCGCCACGAAGCGCTTCATGTCGAGGCGCAGCTCGCCGCGCTCGAGAATCTCCTCCTCGAGGGGCGGCTCGCGCAGCAGGTCGGCCCGGCGGAAAAGCGCGCTGATGCGGGCGAGCAGGTGCGGGATGCCGGCGTCCTTGGTGAGGTAGTCGTCGGCGCCCATGCGCAGGCCGGAGATCACGTCGAAATCGCTGTCGCGCGCGGTCAGGAAGATGATCGGCAGCGCGGCAGAGAGCGCGCGCAGCTCGCGGCACAGCGCGAAGCCGCCGTCGGGCTCGCCCGGGAGCCCGATGTCGAGCAGCGCCAGGTCGGGCAGCCGGCTACGGAATGCCGCGAGCGCCGAGCCCCGATCGGCGAACGCGCTCACCTGGTAGCCGTGCTTCTTCAGCAGGTCGGTGTAATTGGCGCGGATTGCCGGATCGTCCTCGACGATGGCCACGATTTTTGCCATGCGGCCAATATACCGGAGGCCGGGATGCGGAAACCCACCTGCCACGGGTTCGCCACAATTCATCGGCGCGGTGCCCGCTTTGCGCTGCACCCGACGCAGCTTGCGGCGCTGAAATGACGGGCATGTTTCACATGCACGGGAGCGCGCCCATGAAAGCCGTGATCGATTTCTCATATGCCGCAGTCGTCGCCGCCGTGATCGGCATCGCGGTTGGCGGCACCGCCTTCTCGCTCGTCTGGCTGATGCACATCCTCAAGGTGTAGAACGGCGCCGAGGGCTGGTGGCTGGCGGCTCGCGCGGCTCCTCCCCACAGTCGCGATGCCAAGGCACCGCTCCGGCACTCCGGGCTCGGTGCATGGATTCGCCAGCCCCTAGCCCTCGGCGCCCTTCCCTGGCTAAAGAGATCTTCAGTGCTGCGCCTCGCGAGCGTTTTCTTGATCTGGATCGCGTCGACCGCGTGGGCGCTCGACGACGCGGACGCCGACTACGACTGCGAATTGCACGAGGCCTACGTGCTTGCATGGAGCGAGGCGGACGACCGGCAACGGCGCCTTCTCGAGCGCGCGCAGCGCGGCTGGAACGACTACCGCGCCGCGAACTGCGAGCTGGTCGGTGGCGCCTGCTACGCGCTGATGGCGCAGGAGCGCGCAGCCGAGCTGCGCCACGTTTTGACAAATACGAACGTTCGTACTATTATCCGTCGCCATGGGCGTGTCGACCCCGGCGAAGACGAGCTCGGTACAGACGAAAGGTGAGCGCACCCGCGCCGCGATCCTCGACGCCGCCCTGCGCCTGGTCAGCAAGGCAGGCCTCGACGGCCTGACCATCGGCACCCTCGCCGAGGTAACCGGGATGTCGAAGTCCGGGCTGTTCGCCCACTTCGGCTCGCGCGACGAGCTGCTGCTTGCGGTGCTCGCGCACGGCCAGGCGCAGTTCACCGAAGTGGTGTTCCAGCCCGCGATGGCCAAGCCGCGCGGCCTGCCGCGGCTGCGCGCGATGTTCGTGAACTGGCTCGACTGGACCGAGTCGGCCGAGCTGCCGGGAGGCTGTCCGATGATCGGCGGCGCGGCCGAGTTCGACGACAAGCCGGGGCCGGTGCGCGACATGCTTGCGGGCGGCCAGCGCACCTGGATCGAGACGCTGAAGCGCGCCGTGCGCCAGGCGATCGACGAGCGCCAGCTCGCCGCCGACGCCGACCCCGAGCAGATCGCCTTCGAGATGTTCGGCATCGCGCTCGTGGTGCACCACCACCGGCGCCTGCTCGGCTATCGCAAGGCCCGCGAGCGCGCCCTCGCCGCGCTCGACTCGCTGTTCCACCGCCAAGCCGTTTCCTGAAGAGAGCCACCATGCCCACGACCCTGCGCTTGCCCCAAATTAGCACGAACGTTCGCTTAATCGCCTCGCGGCTCTTGTTTCCCGACCTCGCGGGCGCGTGGGCCGAGCGCCTTTTTCTCACTCCGCCCAGGGCCGACGACGCCGCGGCGAGCGCGCTCGACCTGATCGACGCGCGCTCGGGCTGGATCGTGCACAAAGGGCGCCACATCATGACCTGGCGCTGGGGCGCGCCGGACGCACCGGCGGTCGTGCTCGCGCACGGCTGGGGCGGCCACGCTGCACAGATGCGCGCCTTCGTGTTTCCGCTGCTCGCCGCGGGCTACCGGGTCATCGCCTACGACCAGCCGGCGCACGGCCTGTCCGAAGGCCGCCTCACGGGGCTGCCCGACTTCGCCGACGTGCTCGGCGAACTCGTATGGCACTACGGCGAAGTGCGCGCGGTCATCGGCCATTCGCTCGGCGCCACCGCGGCCGCCATGGGCTACGCCTGGGGCAAGTTCGATATCGACAGGATCGTGCTGATCAGCCCGCCCTCCGACCTCGTCGGCTATTCGCGGCGCTTCGCGCGCTGGCACTGGATGCCCGAGCCGCTGCGCCGGGCAATGCAGGCGGCGATCGAGGAGCGCTACGGCTTGCGCTGGGAGGACCTCGAGCTCGCACGCGTCGCGCCCCGCCTGACCGCGCGCGCGCTCGTCATCCACGACCGCGAGGACCGAATCGTGCCGTGGAAGCAGGGCGCCGCGGTCGCGCAGCACTGGCGCGGCGCGCGACTCGTCGCCACGCAAGGCCTCGGCCACGGCCGCATCCTGCAGGACGACGCAGTCATTTCGGCCGCGGTCGCCTTCATCGACGCCCGCTAGCATGCGCAGCCTCACGATAAGCTGGAGCGACCCGCACGCGCTTGCACAGGCCGGGCGCGAGCTGACCGGGCTGGAATTCCTGCGCGCCATCCGCGACGGTCGCCTGCCGTCGCCGCCGATCGCCGAGCTGCTCGGGTTCAAGCTGGTCGAAGCCGATCCGGGTCAAGCGGTGTTCGAAGCGCTGCCCGACGAGCGGCACTACAACCCGATCGGCGTAGTGCACGGCGGCCTTGCGATGACGCTGCTCGATTCCGCGATGGGATGCGCGGTGCAGACCCAGGTACCGGCCGGCGCAACCTACGCCACGCTCGAGGCAAAGACCAACCTCACTCGCGCGATCACCGCGTCGACCGGCAAACTACGCGCGATCGGGAAGGTGATACACCTCGGCAGCCGCGTGGCGACCGCCGAGGGACGCCTGGTCGATGGCGAAGGCAAGCTCTACGCCCACGCCACGACCACATGCATCATGCTGCGCGAGGGCTAGGGGAGCCGCCTCACGACGAAGTCATCGAGGATGCCGACGCCTTCGAAGCCGACAAACTTCGGCGCCGACATGACGAGCGGGTACCAGCCGAGCTCCATGCCGTTCAACGTCGCGCCGACCATCTGCGCCGCGGGATCGTAGCGAAGCGCCATCTGGTTGAAGCCGAGCGAAGGCACCTCGCCCGTGGCGAGCAGCGGGCCGTTCATGCCGTCGACCCTGAGCTCATAGACGACGGTGAAGCCGTCGAGATTCGTGTTTGGCTTCAGGCGCAGCCAGGCTTTTGCCGAAGTCTCGAGATTGCTGTACAGGATCGCCGAGTCGGTGAAGCCGATGCCGACGTAGTGCTGAGGGAACGGGGCCGGATAACCTTCCATCGAGACCTGATAGGTGCTCGCGGGCGCGGTGAACGGCATCAGCGCAGCCGGGTGATCGACCACCGGGTCGAACCAGTCGGAAACGATGCAGCCGTTGGCATAGATGGCCTGGAGCGGAGAAGGCATCTCATAGGGGTTGTCCGAGGCGGCGCAGAACTTCCACGTCTGGCCCGTCGAAGGGGCGAGCCAGGCGGTGTTCTTGTTGCCGGGATATTCGAGCCAGAAGCCCTGGAGATTCGTGTGGAGCAGGACATCCTTCAGGCAGCCTTTGCCGCCCGCCGGACGCAGCAGGCTGGCAAAGCCGAACGACTCGCGCAGGATGACGTCCGGCGCGGGAGCGGTGGTCGGCAGGACCTGCGTGGTGTCGCACGTGCCGCCACCGCCGCCAGTGCCGCCGGAGGCGGACGCGGTTCCGGCGAAGGCAAGCGCAGCGGCGCTCAGGGACAGCGCGATCGACATGAATCTGAAGTTCATTGGAGTTCTTTCAGCAGTAGTTGTTGGGGCAAAAATAATTCCAGCGAACCCCTAGAGCGAGGACTGTGCCAGTGCCGGCTACGCCTCTTTCCTCGAGCGAAAAGCCCCGCAATGGGTGTTTTCACCCACCGTATCCCCCACGGTTGGGGCAGTTCACCCGCTCGTGATTCGCCTTCGCTCCAAAATGCGCCTGGCGAAGCCGGCCCGGGATTTGCTAAACCGGCCGCATGCGCAAACATCACAAGATCACGCTCGCCGCCCTTCTCGGCGCGCTGCCATTCTTCGTTGAAGCGGACCGGCCCGAGCCGCCGCGACAGCCAACGCGCGCCGAACCGCAAGCCGCAGCGCCGCAGACCGAAGCGCCGGTGACCCTCATGGCCGCGCTTCCCGTGCGACCCGAAATGTCGGAATTCCGGGCCGATCCGTTTTTGCTGACCACCGGCAAGCCGCGCGCGGGCGCGCGCGCTGCGCTCGTCGCCGCGCCGAAGCCCACGGCGCCTGAGAATCCCTATCGCTTCGCCGGCGAAGTGCGCCAGTCCGGCGCAACGCACCGCTTTCTCGTGCGAGGCAACGACATCCTCGAGGTGAAACCGGGCGACGTCCTCAGCGAAGGCTACCGAGTGGACGCGGCGGAGGAGATGCAGGTGGTTCTGGTGCACCTGGCCTCCAACCAGCGCCATGTCGTCGCGCTCAGCGCCCCGACACCGGCGTCCGCGACGCCGGCCGCAGCGCCCGGGCCGATGCTCGCCGCGTCCGAGCCCATGGCGGCAGTGCCCGTGCCAACGGCGCCAGTGCAGGCGGCGGCAGTCCCCTCCATGACGGCGAGCGCGCCCGCTCAGGCTGGAACAACGCGCGGCGCGCCCTTGCTCCTCATTGGCGGATCGGCGGGAGGAGTTCCGCCTAAGGCGCTACGCAAGAGCTAGGCGCTTCTCCTGCCAGATCAGGCGCTTGTCGTGATACTGGGCGAGGCTCTCGCGGTGGCCGATCGACACGAGCGTGGTCTTGGACAACTCCTCCTTCAGGAGCCGGTAGAGCGAAGCCTGGTCCGCTTCCGGTAGCGCCGACGTCGCCTCGTCGAGGAACAGCCAATCGGGCTTGTTGAGGACCGCGCGCGCGAACGCGAGACGCTGCTGCTCGCCGCCCGAGAGCACCTGCGCCCAGTTCTCGCTGCGCTCGAGATCGGCCGCGAGCTGCGCCAATCCCACGGCCCTCAGCGCATTCTTGATGGTTTCGTCGGAATGCTTCGTCGGCTCGTCCGGGTAGCTCACGGCGTGCCGCAGCGACCCGAGCGGCAGATAGGGCTTCTGCGGAAGGAACAGCAAGCGCGCCCCTTTCGGCAGCTTGATCCTGCCCTTCCAGTACGGCCAGATGCCCGCCAGCGAGCGGAAGAACGTCGACTTTCCGGCGCCGGAGGCGCCGGTCACGAGCACGTCCTCGCCGGGCTTGATCTGGACCGACGTTGGACTCAGGAGCGGCGTGCCCTGCGGCAGCCCGATTTCGAGCTGGTCGAGCGCGATGATGCCGTCGGGCGAATCCACCCGGTCGCCGTCGAGCTGGTCGGCCTCGGCTCGCACGCGCTCGATCGAGGCACGGAAGCCGATCAGCCGGTCCACCGTCGCTTTCCAGGTCGAGAAGTCGACGTAGACATTGATGAACCAGGACAGCGCCCCCTGCACCTGGCCGAAGGCGGAGGCGGTCTGGAAGATCGCGCCCAGCGGAATCGCGCCCGAGAAGAAGCGCGGCGAGACCACGATGTACGGGAAGATGATCGCGAGCTGCGCGTAGAAGGACGTGAACCAGTTGAGCTGCTTGCGCTTGCGCATGAGCTGCCACCAGTTGCCGATCACCGCGGCGAAGCGCTGGCGCAGGCCGCCGAGCTCTTCCTGCTCGCCGCGATAGAGCGCCACGCCTTCGCTGTTCTCGCGCAATCGCACCAGCGAAAAGCGGAAGTCGGCCTCGACCCGCTGCTTGTTGTAGCCGAGCCCGATCAGCTTGCGGCCGATGATGTGCGTCAACACGGTCCCGACGATCGCGTACCCGAGCGCGCACCAGACGAGATAGCCGGGGATATTGAAGCCCCACAGCTCGAGCGATCCCGACAGTCCCCACAGGATGATGACAAAGGAAATGAGCGTCACGACGGACGAGAGCAGGCCGAGCGCGAGGCTGCTGGTGTAATCGACGAAGATGTTCAGGTCCTCCGAGATGCGCTGGTCGGGGTTGTCGGTGCCGCGGTCGAGGAGCTGCATGCGGTAGTGCGCCTGGTCCTGCATCCACTCCTGGAGGAAGTGGTCGGTGAGCCAGGTGCGCCATTCAATCTGCAGCATCTGCAGGAACCACTGGCGGTAGACCGCCATGATGATCCAGACGAACGCGAGCACGCCGAACTTGCCGAGCTGGTAGAAGAACTCCGCCTGGTCCTTCTTCTCGAAGGTGTTGTAGAAGTCGCGGTTCCAGTAGTTGAACTGGACCTCCATGTAGACCATGGCGAGCGCCAAAGCGACTACGAGGGCGAGCAGGCCGAGCGCCTTGCCGCGCTTCTCGGACACCCAGTAGGGTTGGGCAAGCGCCCAGAAAGCCTTTAGAAATCCATTAGTTCGCATGGCGCACCTGAGAGGGGACTCAAAGCAGTTTACAGAACCGTCATCAAGGGTTAACAATCAAGGGGCATGTCTTCGGGCCGGGTCTTTCGCTTCGCGCCAACTCCTGACCGTCCCGCGCGCCATTTGTTCGTGTTCCTGCACGGCTGCGGTGCGACTGCGCAGTCGATGATTCCGATCGCGTTCAGGTTCCAGGCGCGCTTTCCGAGCGCCGCGCTGGTGGTTCCGAGCGGGTTCGATCCCGACGCGCGCGGCGGCGCGGCGCAGGACTGGTACCCTACGCGCGGCCTGAACGTCGACAATCACCGCGAGCGCGTCGCCTCGGTTCTGCCCGACGTCGAGGACCTCGTGCGCCGCGAGCAGACCAACTTCGGCGTCACCGCGAGCCGCACCGTGCTGATCGGCTTCTCGCAGGGCGGGACCGTGGCGCTCGAGCTCGTGAAGACGCCGGGCCTCGCCGGCGCGGTGGTCGCCTTCTCGTCGCGCTACGCGCGCCTTCCGGCGAACGGGGCGCGCATCTCCTCGCGCATTCACCTGGTGCACGGCGAATACGACTCGGTGGTCTCGCGGGTCTATGCCGAGCGCGCGGCGCGCGTGCTCGCCGGCCTGCACGTCCCGGTCACGCTGGACATCGTCGAAGACCTCGGCCACGCGCTGTCGCACCGGGCGATCAGCCTGGGCTCGCTGCGCCTGCTGCAGGGAATCTACGAAGGCCGCCGCGCCACGCTGCATTGAAGGAAGGCATCGTTCTCGTCGCTCACGGGTCGCGCGATCCGGAGTGGTCGCGGCCTTTCGAGCGTATCGCGGCGAGCCTCGCACAGAAGCTGCCCGCGGCGAGCGTCGGCCTGGCGTACCTCGAACACGGTCCCTCGCTCGATGAAATCGTCGCCGCGCTGCTCGCGAAGGGCGTGGCGTCGATCCGCGTCGTGCCGGTGTTCCTCGGCCAGGGCAGCCACGTGAAGGACGATCTGCCGCGGCTCGTCGCTCAAAGCACGCGTCCCGGCGTAGCGCTGAGGCTGGACACGGCCATCGGCGAGCAGCCCCAGGTCATCGAGGCGATCGCTGCCATCATTTCGGGCGCTCGCCAAGGCGGCTGAGCATGGCCATGACGGCGCGGATCTGCGCGCCATCCTTGGTGTGGTATTGCGCGCCGGTATAGCCCCACCAGTCCCAGCAGCCGTTCGGGTTGTACACCCACCACCACCGCGCGATGGCCTGCGGATACAGCACGATGATGCGGTTCGTGTCGGCCCAGCGGTTGTAGCCCGCCTCGCGCGCGAAGCTGTCGTTGACCGCGCTTCGGCCCTGTCGGCAGCCGTGAAAAGCCACGTGCACGCGGCAGCGCCGGGTCTCGCAGTCTTTCGGGATGTACAAGTAGCCTTCGTCGTCCATGCTGACCTCGTAGCCGCCGAAGGGCGTCTGATCGAAGCTCTGCAGCCGGCCCGCCGGGCTCCCCGCCGCCGGCGCGAGCGGTCCGGCGAGGTGCTGGAGCAGGGCGCCGGCCGCATCGTAGTCACAGTCGTTGATGAAGGGAGAGCGCGTCGCGCCGCAGTCCTTGTTTCCGGCGTCCTCGGTGATCATCGCGTGTCCGGCAGGCTTGTCGCGCACGAGGATGGTTGCGGCCTTGTAGGCGGCATAGAACGCCTGCAGCTCTTCCACCACCTCGCGCGCCACCGTGTCGTCGCGCGTGCCGGTGAAGAGCCAGACGCGCGCCGACGCGAGATTCGCGGTCGGATCGATCCGCCCGGCCGCGGCCAGTCGGTCGGTCGCGCTCTTCAGCGTCGCGAGCGACGGCAACGGCATGAACGCGCCGGGCTTCCTGCAGTTGTAGTAGGCGCTCAGCAGGCTGCCCTGAGCGCAGTAGTAGGGGCCGCCGGCCAGCGCGCCGGCGCCCTTGACGCGGGCCGAGTGCGCCACGTGGAGCTGCACCGCCATGTAGGCGCCGGACGACAATCCCGATACCGTCGCCGTGTCTTCGGCATCGAGGCGCGGCAGCGGCGGCGCCGCCCACGCCTGGACACAGACTAGTACGCAAACCACGACATACGGCTTGAAAGCGTTGCGCACAGGCTCATCTTAGCGAAAGCTGCTGCGGCGCAAAAAGATCATTTGATCTGGGCCGGAGTAAAGTAAAGGCGAGAGGAGGAAGCCATGGACCGTCCCGTGCGCAGCATCATCGAGAAGCAGGCTCCCGTCACCGCGACCGCCGAAATGACCGTCACCGCGGCCTCGCGCCTCATGAAGGCAAAGCGGATCGGCGCGATTCTGGTGGTCAAGAACGGCCGGCTCGCCGGCATCTTCACGGAGCGCGATGCGCTGTTTCGCGTGATCGCCGAGAGCCGCGACCCCGCGAAGACCAAGCTCGGCGAGGTCATGACCGAGAACCCGCGCACCATCGCGCCCGACCGTCCGTTCGGCCACGCCCTGCATCTCATGCACGAGGGCGAGTTCCGGCACGTTCCGGTGGTGGAGAACGGGCGTCCGGTCGGCATCGTTTCGGCGCGCGATGCGCTGGGCCCGGATCTGCGCCAGTTCATCTCCGACCTCGACCAGCGCACTCACATCGGCGAAATCCTGGGGTAGCCGGTGTACCTGGCGCGCTTTTCGTACCACATCCTGCCGGTAAACCGGCACCGCGCGCTCGAGCTCATCAGCCGGGAGCTCAAGGCCGCGCGCGCGAAGGGCCTCAATGCCAGGCTCCTGGTGCCTTTGACGCGCGGCCAGGGCGGCGCGGCACTGCAATTCGAAGTCGAGCTGAAGAAGCTCGACGAGCTCGACCAGCTTCGCCGCGGCACCGGCGCGAAAGGCGACACCGGAAAGTGGATGCAAAGCTTCAGCGAGATCCTGGTGTCGCCTCCGGAAGTGGAAATCCTGCGGGTCGAAGCCGACTAGCTTGAGAGCTCGGGCAGGTCCCTGAACAGCTCCAGCGCCTCGGGATTCGCCAGCGCGTCGGTGTTGGTCACAGGCATGCCGTGCACCACCGCCTTCACCGCGAGCTCGACCACCTTGCCGTTCTTGGTGCGCGGGATGTCGCTCACCTGCACGATGCGCGCCGGCACGTGCCGCGGCGAGGCATGGCGCCGGATTTCGAAGCGGATGCGCTCCTCGAGGTGGTCCTCGAGGCGTTGTCCGTCCCTGAGCTTCACGAAAAGAACCACCCGCGTGTCGGTGGGCTGCTCGGGCGGCCAGAGCTGTCCGACGGCGACGGCCTCCTCGACCTCGTCGATGCGCTCGACCACGCGGTAGATCTCCGCGGTGCCGATGCGCACGCCGCCGGGATTGAGGGTGGCGTCGGAGCGCCCGTAGACCAGCATCGTGCCGCGCTCGGTGAGCTCGGACCAGTCGCCGTGCGTCCAGACGCCCGGGTACTTCGCGAAGTAGGCGGCGTGGTAGCGCTCGCCGCCGCGGTCGTTCCAGAACCCGAGCGGCATCGAGGGGAACGGCTTGGTGCAGACGAGCTCGCCCTTGTTCCCGACTACGGAATTGCCGTCCTCGTCGAACACCTCGACCGCCATGCCGAGCGAGCGGCACTGCAGCTCGCCGCGGTAGACCGGCAGGACTGCGCTCGCATCGGCAAACGCGCCCATGATGTCGGTGCCGCCCGAGATCGAGGCGAGGCATACGTCGCTCTTGATGGCGTCGTAGACGTAGTCGAAGCCTTCGGGCGCCAGCGGCGATCCGGTCGACAGGATCATGCGCACCGAGCCGAGATCGTGCGTGTCGCGCGGCCGCAGGCCGCGCTTGGCCGCGGCGTCGATGAACTTGGCCGAGGTGCCGAAGTGCGTGATGCGCTCCTTCTCGGCGTAGTCGAACAGGATGCGTCCGTTCTTGGCGAACGGCGAGCCGTCGTACAGCATCACGCTCGCCTCTGCCGCGAGCGCCATGAAAAGGAGGTTCCAAACTACCCAGTTCGTGGTGCAATAGTAAAAGTAGCGCTCGCCGGGGCGCAGGTCGAAGTGCAGCTTGAACATCTTCAGCGCCTGCAGCAGCGTGCCGCCGGCGCCGTGGACGATGCACTTGGGGTTTCCGGTCGTGCCCGAGGTGAACAGGATGAACACCGGGTGGTCGAACGGCAGCTGGGCGAAGGCGATGTCGGCGGGCGTGTAGCGGCGCAGCCACTCTCCCAGGGTCACCGCCTTCGGGATCTCCGACACGTCGACCTTCGGATCGAGATGCGGCACGACCACGACCTTGCGCACGCTCGGCAGCTTCTCCACCAGAGCGGCGACGCGCTCCAGCGAATCGTGGGTTTCGCCGTTGTAGCGGTAGCCGTCGGCGCAGAACAACACCTTGGGCTCGATCTGGCCGAAGCGCTCAAGCACGCCTTCGACGCCGAAATCGGGCGAGCAGGACGACCACACGATGCCCTGCGACAGCGCCGCGAGCGCGAGCATGCCGGTCTCGGGAAGGTTGGGAATGAACGCCGCGGCGCGGTCGCCGGCGCGCAGTCCGAGCGCGGCGAGCGCCTGCGCGGCGCGCGAAACGTCGCTGTAGAGATCGGCGTACGACACCCGCCGGCGCGGGCCGGATTCATCCCAGAACACGAACGCGTCGCCGCGATCGCCGCGGCGCATCAGGTTCTCGGCCAGGTTCAGCCGCGCCTCCGGGAACCAGCGCGCGCCGGGCATCTTGTCGCCGTCCACCAACACCACCGCGCCCTTGCGCGAGGCCAGCACGCCGCAGAAATCCCAGGTGTCCGACCAGAACTCTTCCGGGCGCTCGACCGACCAGCGGTAGAAATCGGAATAGCTGTTCAGCTCGAGCCGGCGCTTTCGCACCACCTGTCGGGCAAACTGCGTGAGCTGCGCCTCCTCGACGGCGCGCTCGCTCGGCTGCCAAAGTATCCGCGGCACGGCCGCCGTCATGCTGTCGTCTCCCGCCTGCTGTTGTCTGTCGGCGATTTCGCGCAGCATTATATGGCCCATGGATGAACCTATCCGGCAGGACCACCGCCTCGCGGAAGCCGAGGCGCTCGAGCGCCTGCGCGCCCTGCAGCCGGAGCACGAGGCGTCGCGGCGAATCACCGAGCAGGCGCTGCGCCTGGCAAGCGAGGTGCGGTCGACGCGGCCGGCGGCGCTCAGCGCGGAGTCGTTCCTGCGCCACTACGGGCTGTCGACGCCGGAGGGTGTCGCCCTGATGTGCGTCGCCGAAGCGCTCCTGCGCATCCCGGACCCCGAGACCGCCGACGCCCTGCTGCGCGAAAAGCTCTCCGCGGGAGGGTGGGCAAAAAGCGGGGGTAAGGGCGCGGGCCAGGATGCCGATGACTCGTGGGCCGCGAGCGCGGCGGACTGGGCGCTCATGCTGACCGGCACTCTGGCGCGCTGGCGCGAAGCGGAAGCCGAGCCGATCGCGCAGCTCAAGCGCCTCGCCGCGCGCCTGGGCGAGCCCGTGGTGCGGACCGCGGTGCGCCAGGCGATGCGGATCCTCGCGAGCCAGTTCGTGATCGGCGAGACCATCGAGGAGGCGGTGACCCGCAGCCGCGCCTTCGAAGCCTACCGCTTCTCGTACGACATGCTGGGCGAGGCGGCGCGCAGCGCCGAGGACGCGGCGCGCTACTTCGACGCCTATGCCAGGGCGATCCGCGGCACGCCCGCGGGCGACGGCGTCTCGGTGAAGCTCTCGGCGCTGCATCCGCGCTTCGAGGAGGCGAAGCGCGCGCGCGTGTTCGACGAGCTCGCGCCGCGCGTCGCCGAGCTCGTGCGCCTCGCCGAGCAGTGCGCGGTCGGCATCACCGTCGATGCCGAAGAATCCGAGCGGCTCGAGCTGACGCTGGACTTGTTCGAGGCGCTGAGCCGCGGCCATCCGCTCGGCCTCGCGGTCCAGGCCTACCAGAAGCGCGCGCTCGCCGTGTGCGACTGGCTGGTCGGCCTGCGGCGCCGCGTCTCGGTTCGCCTCGTGAAAGGGGCCTACTGGGACGGCGAGATCAAGCGGGCGCAGCAGCTCGGGATGCCCGACTACCCGGTGTTCACGCGCAAGCTTGCGACCGATCTGTCCTACGTGGCCTGCGCCCGGCGGCTGCTTTCGGCCCCGGCGACGCTCTACCCGGCGTTCGCGACGCACAACTGCCGCACCGTCGCGACGATCTTCGAGCTCGCGGGCGATCGTCCCTTCGAGTTCCAGAAACTCTTCGGCATGGGCGACACGCTCTACGAGGTGCTCTCTCGCACGCGGGCGTTCGCCTGCCGCATCTATGCGCCGGTCGGAAGCTTCACCGACCTGCTGCCGTACCTGGTGCGGCGCCTGCTCGAGAATGGCGCGAACACCTCCTTCGTCCACCAGATCGGGGATCCCGCGGTGCCGCTCGAAGCGCTGGTCGCCGATCCGCTCGAAGCGCTGCCCGAGCCGTACCGCCCCGATCCGCGCATTCCCCTTCCGCGCGACCTCTATCCGGATCGGCTGAACTCGCTCGGCGTCGATCTCGCACGCAGGGATGTGCTCGACTCGCTCGCGGAGAAGATCGGTGCCGACCGCGGCCGCGAGAGCCTCGGCGCGGTGGAAAGCACCACCGCACGGGAGCTCGACTTCAGCATCGCGCGCGCCGCCGCGGCCTTCGATTCTTGGACCCGAGTGCCTGCGGCCGAGCGCGCCACCGCACTCGAGCACGCGGCCGATGCGATGGAGCGGCGCATGCAGGAGCTCGTGTCGCTCATCGTTCGCGAGGGCGGCCGCACCTATGCCGACGCGGTATCGGAAGTGCGCGAGGCGGCCGACTTCTGCCGCTATTACGCGCTGCAGGCGAGAAGGCATTTCGAGAACCCGCTTCCCCTCGTCGGACCGGCGGGCGAGAAGAACGAGCTTTCTCTTCACGGCCGCGGCGTGTTCGCGTGCATCGCGCCGTGGAACTTCCCGCTCGCGATCTTCACCGGCCAGGTCGCCGCGGCGCTCGCCGCGGGAAACACGGTGATCGCGAAGCCCGCCGAGCAGACGCCGCGCATCGGCTTTCGCGCGGTCGAGATCCTGCACCAGGCCGGCATCCCTTCCGACGCGCTGTGCTGCGCGGTGGGCGACGGCGAGACCGTCGGCGCGCCGCTGGTCGCCGATCCGCGGATCGCGGGCGTCGCCTTCACCGGCTCGGACGAGACCGCGCGCCGCATCAACGCCGCGCTCGCCACCCGCCCGGGGCCGATCGCGACGCTGATCGCGGAAACCGGCGGCGTCAACGCCATGGTGGTCGACGCCTCCGCGCTCCCCGAGCAGGTCGTGGACGACGTGGTCGTCTCGGCGTTCCAGAGCGCCGGGCAGCGCTGCTCGGCGCAGCGCATCCTGTTCGTGGACCAGGGCTGCGCCGCACGCGTGATGCGCCTGCTCGCCGGAGCGCTCGCCGAGCTCAAGGTCGGCGATCCCGCCGAGCCCGACACCGACGTCGGACCGATCATCGACGCCGCGGCGCGCGCGGCACTTCTGCGGCACGTCGAGAAGCTGCGCGCGGGCGCACGGCTGATCGGCGAGGCGCGGGTCCCGGCGTCGGGCAACTATCTGGCTCCGATCGCCTTCGAGATGCCGCTCGGGGCGCTGCCGAAAACCGAGGTCTTCGGCCCGGTTCTCCATGTTTGTGTTTACCGGAGAGACAACCTGGGCCAGGTACTGCAGTGGATCCGCGACACCGGCTACGGGCTCACCCTCGGCGTGCACAGCCGCATTCAGAGCTTCGTCGACGCCGTGGTGACGCAGGCGCGCGTCGGCAACGTCTACGTCAACCGCAGCATGATCGGCGCGGTCGTCGGCGTGCAGCCCTTCGGCGGCGAAGGCCTGTCGGGCACCGGCCCGAAGGCCGGCGGACCGCACTACTTGTTCCGGTTCGCCACCGAGAGATCTCTCACCGTCAATACTGCGGCGGTCGGCGGCGTCACCGAGCTCCTGACCCGACCTTCGATTTGAGCGCTAGCGCGCGCTCATCAGCTCGCGCGCCGCCGACTTGTTGTGCTCGTACATGCGCCGGTTGTATTCGACGACGTACGCGTGCTGCTTGTTCATGCGCACGCTGGCGTCGTGGCCGAGGCTTTCGTAGCACGAGGCGCCGAGCGGCTTGACCCCGATGGTCCAGGGCGAAGCGACCTCCTTGCCGGCCTCGGCGGACGGATAGCCCGACACCTCGTCGACGCACTGACGCATCGACATGTATCTGCGGTCGCCGGCTTTGATCGCCTGCGCCACCGCCTGCTCTACTGGAATCACGGTGAGCTTGTCCGGCGCGCCCTTGGCCGCGAAAGCCGCGCCGAGCGGCTCGCCGTCGATCAGATCCGCGATCGGGCCGGCGACGTGAATGGCAAGCGCGACGCCGACGACGGCGCACACGGCCCGGATCGGCGCAAGCCTGAGCACCAGCGGCCAGGCGCGCCTGAGGAAGAACACCAGGGTCCCCATGCCCACGATGCCGAGCGCGAGCAGCGGATGACGCTCGCAAATTCCATACAGGTAGGCAGAGAGCTTGGCGGCGAACGGCAAAGCCTGCTCCACCGCCGACCAGCCCTTGCGCGCCCACGTCATCACGAACACCACGGACGACACCGCGATCAGCCATCCGCCGGCGACGAACGCGAGGTTGCTCGGAAGGCTGTAGGGACGCCATTGCTGCTGCAGCAGCACGAAGATGCCCAGCGCGGCGACGGTGATGAACGCCACCACCAGGGTATGTTCGCTGAAGGCCCGCTGGACGAGGCTGGGCCAGGAGCTGACGAAATTGACGATGGCGTCCATAGCGCCTCCTTGGGATCGCCCAAGCTATCCAAGCGCTACCGCCGCGGCAAGCAACTATGTCAGGGTGAGCGCGGCGGCGTGACTTGCATCACGCCGCGGCGTTGCGGCTACGCCCTGCGCACCATCGCCGGCTTGAGGTCCTTGATCGAGGGCGCGCCGACCTGCTGCATGATCGCGGCCAGCTCGACGCGCAGCAGCTCCATCACCCGCTCCACGCCCGGCTGTCCGAACGCGCCGAGTCCCCAGATGTACGGACGCCCGACGCACACGCCCTGCGCGCCCAGCGCGAGCGCCTTGACGATGTCGGTGCCGCGGCGGAAGCCGCTGTCGACCAGGACCGGGATGCGGCCGCGCACGGCTTCGACGATCTCGGGCAGCGCGTCGATGGTCGAGCGTCCGCTGTCCTCGCTGCGCGCGCCGTGGTTCGACACGATAATGCCGTCCATGCCGCGCTCGGCGGCGAGCACCGCGTCCTCGTGAGCGAGGATGCCCTTGAGCACGATCTTCATCTTGGTCGTGTCGCGCAGGCGCTTGAGGAAGTCCCAGGTCATGTTCGAGGACTGGGTGTGTGTCAAGCCTGAGACATCGACGCCCTCATACATCGAACGACGCTTCAGGTTTGCCTGCAGGCTGCTGCGGTCGTGGCAGCTGTCGCAGTTGCGGCTGTCGGTGCGCTGCAGCCTGAAAAGCGTCTCCTGGTTGCGCCCGCCGCTGCGGTCGACGGTGACCGCGACCACCGGGCAACCCGCCTTCTCGGCGCGCGTGACGAACGCTTTTGCCACATCCCACTTGTTGGTGGCGTAGAGCTGGTACCACACCGGCGCGCCGCGTGCCTTGGTCACGTCCTCCACCGAGGAAGTGGTCGCCGTCGAGAGGATCATGAGATGGTTCCCGGGCCGCGCGCCGCGCGCCACCGCGATTTCGCCGTCCGCGTGGAACGACTTCTGCCCGCCGACCGGCGCGATGATGATCGGATTGGCGTAGCGCACGCCGAGGATCTCGGTGCTCATGTCGACCTTGCTCACGTCGACCAGCCGGCGCGGCCTGAGCTGGAACTTGAGGAAGCCCTCGCGGTTCGCGCGCAGGGTGACCTCGTCGTCGATCCCCGAGGCCATATAGCCGAAATGCGCCGGCGGGACGTTCTTGCGCGCCACCGGCTCGAAGTCGAACACGTTGATCGCGTCCTTCGGCGAGGCGATCAGGTCCTCGGTGCGCATCGGCGCCCACATGATCGGGTCGGGCAGCTTCGAAGGCGCGAGCGGTCCGTCGGCGGCGAATGCGGCCAGCCCGGGCCAGGCGAGCAGCGGGCTGCCGGCGAGGAACTCGAGGAAACGGCGGCGGCT
>Ga0075419_10000828_pt1 | contig 19875 bp, 19 predicted proteins | sample SoiMetdeltSBSDD3_FD_76900 | JGI IMG/M metagenome (GOLD analysis project Ga0075419, IMG submission 76900) | Bulk soil microbial communities from a Populus tree surrounding site in Tennessee, USA - Soil MetaG P. deltoides SBSDD3 | ecosystem: Environmental > Terrestrial > Soil > Tree plantation... | reverse complement strand
TGCTGGCGAGTGACCTGGCGGCGTTCCGGCTGGTGCTCGACGACGGCCGGCTCGGTCGGCTGTTCCCGCCCGGTGAGGTGGACGCACTGGTGGCCGCGACGCTCGAGCTGCTCGGCGACCCGCAGGCCCGCAAGGAGCTGAGCGAGGCCGGCCGGAACGCCGTACGCCGCTACGACTGGTCCCGCGTCACCCCGGAGATCCTCGCCGTCTACGACCTGGTCCGCTGACCCTGTGGACCGATGACACGCCTGGAAGCGGGGGTGGGGGACCAGAGGTGAGAGGTTGGGGCGCATGGCCGACTGCATCTTCTGCTCCATCGTCGCCGGTAAGAGCCCGCGGACCCTGGTCGAGGAGGACGAGCGGGTGATCGCGTTCATGGACGTGAACCCGGCGACCGAGGGCCACCTGCTCGTCGTACCCAAGGCGCACTCGGACGACCTGCGGGACGCCGACCCGGACGACCTGGCCGCCGCGATGCTGATGGTCCAGGGGCTGAGCCGCCGGGTGACCGACCGGCTCGGCGCAGACGGCGTGAACCTGGTCGGCTGCTCCGGCCGGGCCGCCTGGCAGAGCGTGTTCCACACCCACCTGCACGTGGTGCCGCGGTACGACGGCGACCCGCTGCGGCTGCCCTGGCGGATCACGCCCGGCGATGCCGGCGAGATCGCAGCAGCCGCGGCCCGGCTGGTCGCGGACTGACGAACGATCCGCGACACGCCGGGGCCGGGCCTGACGAACGATCGATCAGGTGTCGGCGGCTATGACCTTCTGGGCGATCTGGTCGGGCATCGGTTCGTAGCGGGCGAACTGGCGAGTGAAGGACGCGGAGCCGTGCGAGAGTGACCGGAGGTCGATCGCGTACCGGGTGATCTCGATCTGCGGTACGTCGGCCTTCACCAGCGTCCGGTCCTCGCCGACCCGTTCGGTGCCGAGCAGCCGGCCGCGGCGGCCGGACAGGTCGCTCATCACCGAGCCGACCAGGTCGTCCGGTACCAGGACCGAGACCAGGTCGACCGGCTCCAGCATGTTGACGCGGGACGCGGCGGCCGCCTCCCGCAGGGCCAGCGCGCCCGCGGTCTGGAACGCCATGTCGGACGAGTCGACGCTGTGTGCCTTGCCGTCGACCAGCGTGACCCGGATGTCCACCATCGGGTACCCGGCGCCGACCCCCTTCTCCATCTGCGCCCGGACGCCCTTCTCCACGCTCGGGATGAACTGCCGCGGCACCGCACCGCCGACCACCTTGTCGACGAACTCGAACCCGCTGCCCTCCGGCAGCGCCTCGACCTCGATGTCGCAGACCGCGTACTGACCGTGCCCGCCGGACTGCTTGACGTGCCGCCCGTGCCCCTTGGCCGAGGCGCCGAACGTCTCCCGCAGTGGCACCCGCAGCTCGATCTGGTCCACCGACACGCCGTACCGGTTCTTCAGCCCGTCGAGTACGACGTCCGCGTGCGCCTCGCCCATGCACCACAGCACGATCTGGTGCGTCTCGGAGTTGTTCTCGATCCGCAGCGTCGGGTCCTCCGCGGCGAGCCGCTGCAGGCCCTGGGACAGCTTGTCCTCGTCGGCCTTCGCATGGGCCTGTACGGCGATCGGCAGCAGCGGTTCGGGCATCGTCCACGGCTTCAGCACCAGTGGGTTGCCCTTGTCGGACAGCGTGTCGCCGGTCTCGGCGCGACTCAGCCGCCCGACCGCGCACAGGTCGCCGGCGATCACCGCGGACGACGGGCGCTGATGCTTGCCGAGCGGGATCGACAACGCACCGATCCGCTCGTCCTCGTCGTGGTCGGCGTGGCTGTTCTCCTCGCCGAAGAAGGACGAGAAGTGGCCGGACACGTGCACCGTCTGGTCGGGTTGGATGGTGCCGGAGAAGATCCGGACCAGGCTGACCCGGCCGACGTACGGGTCGGACGTGGTCTTGACCACCTCGGCCACCAGCGGGCCCTTCGGGTCGCAGCTGAGCTTCGCCGCCGGGACACCGTCGGGGTTGAACACCTCCGGCAGCGTGTGCTCCGGCGGGGACGGGAACGCGCTGGTCGCGATCTCCAGCAGCTCGGCCGTACCGACCCCGGTCGACGAGCACACCGGGACCACCGGGAAGAACGAGCCCTTCGCGACCGCGCTCTCCAGGTCGTCGATCAGCACCGCCTGGTCGATCTGTTCGCCGCCGAGGTAGCGGTCCATCAGCGACTCGTCCTCGGACTCCTCGATGACGCCCTCGATCAGGCTGCCGCGCTGCTCCTCGAGCTGGTCTGCGTACGCCGCGTCCGGCTCTGCCTCGGTCCGGTTGCCGCCGTCGTAGTTGAACTGGCGCTGCGACAGCAGGCCGACCAGTCCGCTGACGCCGTCGCCACTGGACACCGGCAGGTAAAGCGGCAGCACCTTGTCGCCGAACGCGTCCTGCGCCTGCGACAGCACCCCGGCGTAGTTCGCCCGGGCGTGGTCGAGCTTGGTCACCACCACGGCCCGCGGCATCCCGACCTCGGCGCACTCGTGCCACAGCGTCCGGGTCGGCTCGTCCACACCCTCGTTCGCCGCGATCACGAACATCGCACAGTCCGCGGCCCGCAGGCCGGCGCGCAGCTCACCGACGAAGTCGGCGTACCCGGGCGTGTCGATCAGGTTGACCTTGATGCCGTCGTGCACGATCGGCGCGAGCGCGAGCCCGATCGACCGCTGCTGGCGTACTTCCGCGTCGTCAAAATCGCTGACCGTGGTCCCGTCGACGACGGAGCCGGGTCTGGTGAGGACACCTGCGGCGACGAGCAGCGCCTCGACCAGGGTTGTCTTCCCGGAGCCGGCCGGCCCGACCAGTACTACATTCCGGATCGCCTCGGGCCGGTCGGCGGCTGGTGCAGCGCCCGCGGCCCCGGGGGAAGTTGTCGTCCTATCAGCCATGACGTTTCCCTTCTCGTGGGCCCACCCTTCCCCTAGTCGCCCGGTGAGCACAAGGGGAGTACGCCGCCCGCGTGTCGATCCGCTGTTGCCTGCGGTCAGACTGTGCTTCACCTGGGCGTCGGAAGGGTAGTTCGTGGAGCTATGGGTGTACGCCGTCACGGCGCTGCTGCTCGTCGTGCTGCTGTTCACCTACGCCAGCTGGACCGCGGGCCGGGTCGACCGGCTGCACCACCGGGTCGCCGCGGCCCGAGCCGCGCTGGACGCTGAGCTGGCCGGCCGGGCCGCGCTGGTGCAGGAGTTCGCCGGCAGCGGGACGCTGGACCCGGCGTCGTCGCTGCTGCTGGTCGACGCGGCGCACCGGGCCCGTTCGGCGCCGGCCGAGGACCGCGAACAGTGCGAGTCGGCGCTGACCCGGGCGCTCGACGCCACGCTGACCGAGGAGCCGCCCGAACCGTGGCGCGCCGAGCTCGCCACCGCCGCGCGCCGGGTGCAGATGGCCCGCCGGTTCCACAACGACGTGGTGGTCTCGACCCGGAACCTGCGCCGCCGGCGCCTGGTCCGCTGGCTCCGCCTCGCCGGCCGAGCCCCGCTCCCCGACACCGTCGAGCTCGACGACGGCAGTTAGCTCGACGACGCCTGCCCGTAACGCGGAACTCGTCGGTCAGTCCAGTTCTGACAGACTGGACTCATGTGGCGGGCGAGCGATCTCGATCCGGCGGACGGTACCAAGACCGAGCAGGTCGAGGGGCTGGTGCTGCGCGGGATCGACCGGGGTGAGCTGTCGATCGGGTCCCGGCTGCCGTCCGAGCGGGTGCTGGCCGAGCGGCTCGGCCTGAGCCGGGTCACCGTGGTCCGGGCGCTGGACCAGCTCCGGGCCGCCGGCGTACTCAGTACCCGCCGCGGTTCCGGGACCCAGGTGCTGCCGACCGACCGGCTGCTGGACCCGATCGCGCCCGCCTCGACCGGAGCCGCCGTGCCCGGCGACGTACTCGATCTGCGGTTCGCGACCACGGCGGCGCCGCACGACGTTGCCCAGGCCTGCGAGCAGCTGATCGGGACAACACTCGCGGCCGCGATGGGCGGTGACGGGCCTCCGCCGGGCGGATCGCAACGCCTCAGGACGGCGATCGCCGAGCACCTGACCGCGGACGGCGTGCCGACCGAGCCGAGCCAGCTCACTCTCACGGTCGGTGCCGCGGCGGGCCTGAACGCCGCGCTGGCCGGCCTCGCGCTCGGGCCGGGTACGGCGATCACCGAGAGCCCGACGTACCCGGCCGCGGTGGAGATCCTGCGCCGGCACCAGCTCGACGTGGTCGGCTGGCCCGCGGGCGCGTCCGGCTGGGACCCCGACCAGCTCGCGCGGCTGTGCCGCCGGCTCAAGCCGAAGGTGGTGTACCTGCAGGCCGACAACCACAACCCGACCGGTCTCAGCCTGCCGGGCGACCGTCGTACCGAGGTGATCGAGACGGTACGACGCACTGGCGCGGTGCTGATCAGTGACGAGACGCTGCGGCCGCTGTGGCTCGACAGCGCGGAGCAGCCCGACCCGCTGAGCCGGTACCCGCGCACGATCGGGGTCGGCTCGCTGAGCAAGACGGTGTGGGGTGGTCTACGGGTCGGCTGGGTCCGGACCGGCCGGCAGCTGCGGCGCCGGATCAACGCCTCGGCGCAGCTCAGCATCACCTCGCCGAGCTCACTGGACGACCTGCTGGCGCAGGCGATCCTCAGCCGGCTGGACCGGATCGTGGCCCGGCGCCGTACCCGGCTGACGGCGAACCTCGCCGCCCTGCAGGCCGGGCTGCATGGCCTGCCCGGTGTGGCCTGGGCGGCGCCGACCGGCGGGATGACGCTGTGGCTGGAGCTCACCGAGCAGCGGCCGCGCCGGGTACTGGACCAGGCCAGGGCGGCCGGCCTGCTGCTCGCGTCCGGTGACCTGTTCACCCCGGACGGCGCGGACCGGCGGCACGTCCGGATCCCGTTCACCGCCCCGCCGGACGCGATGACGCTGGTGGTCGAGCGACTCGGCCACGCACTCGCCGAGGCGTCAGTCCACTGAGTTGGAAGTGGACTGACAGGACGCCGTCCGGCCGACCTAGGCTGGACAGCGAACGACGAGACCAGGAGGACTTTCAGTGACCGAGTCGCAGACCGAGAACACCAAGCCGCTCACCGGCACCGCGAAGGTCAAGCGCGGCATGGCGGAGATGCTCAAGGGCGGCGTGATCATGGACGTCGTCACGCCGGCGCAGGCCAAGATCGCCGAGGACGCCGGCGCGGTGGCCGTGATGGCGCTCGAGCGGGTCCCGGCCGACATCCGCGCCCAGGGCGGTGTGTCCCGGATGAGCGACCCGGACATGATCGACGGCATCATCGGCGCGGTCTCGATCCCGGTGATGGCCAAGGCCCGGATCGGCCACTTCGTCGAGGCGCAGGTGCTGCAGTCGCTCGGCGTCGACTACATCGACGAGTCCGAGGTGCTGACCCCGGCCGACTACGCGAACCACATCGACAAGTGGGCGTTCACCGTCCCGTTCGTGTGCGGCGCGACCAACCTCGGCGAGGCACTGCGCCGGATCACCGAGGGCGCGGCGATGATCCGCTCGAAGGGCGAGGCCGGCACCGGTGACGTGTCCAACGCGACCACCCACATGCGCCAGATCCGGCAGGAGATCCGCCGGCTGCAGAACCTGCCGGACGACGAGCTGTACGTTGCGGCGAAGGAGCTGCAGGCGCCGTACGAGCTGGTGCGCGAGGTGGCCGCGGCCGGGAAGCTGCCGGTGGTGCTGTTCACCGCGGGTGGGATCGCCACACCGGCGGACGCCGCGATGATGATGCAGCTCGGTGCCGAGGGCGTGTTCGTCGGCTCCGGCATCTTCAAGTCCGGCAACCCGGCCCAGCGCGCTGAGGCGATCGTGAAGGCGACCACCTTCTACGACGACCCGGACGTGCTCGCGAAGGTGTCCCGCGGACTCGGCGAGGCGATGGTCGGCATCAACGTCGACGAGATCCCGCAGCCGCACCGGCTCGCGGAGCGCGGCTGGTGAGCACCCCGGCGCTCGACGACCGGACCGCCCGGGAGCTGCGCGGGCTCGCGCGGGTCCTGGTGCGGTCCGGGTACGCCGACGGCGCGCAGGTCCGGTCCATTGTGGCGGAGGCGGTCCGCGAGGATGCGCCCGCCGCCGACCCGGTCACCTTGACCGAGGAGCTGGTCGGCCAGGCGGTCGCGGAGCTGCGGCTGGACGCGGCGCGCTGGCCGGAGCGGACCGACAACGACCGGCTGGACGCTGTCCTCGCCGAGCTGGAGTCGCGCGGTCTCGTCGTACTGCGCTACTGCGCCGACCACCATGACGCCCGCCGCGCATTGGGAGGCGCCGCCGACGCGAGGGGCGTGGTGTTCTTCACCGATACGGACGCCTGGCACGCGGTCGAGTTCGGCATGCTCGAGCTCAAGGTGTGGCACCCCGACACCGCGAACGTCGCGCCCGGCGAGCCGCTGCTGGAAGAGGTGCTGTCGGTGCTGCGCGAGCACGGCCTGGCCGCCGAGTTCGACGAGGGCCGGATCGAGGTCTCGCTGACCTGGCAGCGTCGCGGAGGCTGGCTGTGAGCCGGCCGGTGGTGGGCGTGTTCGCGCTGCAGGGCAACGTACGCGAGCACGTCGCGATGCTGCACGCGGTCGGCGTCGACGCCGTTCCGGTACGACGCCCGGCCGAGCTCGCCGCCGTCGACGGGCTGGTCCTGCCCGGCGGCGAGTCGACGACGATGTACAAGCTGGCCCGCACCTTCGAGCTGTTCGAGCCGCTGCAGAAGGCGATTGCGGACGGGCTGCCAGTCTTCGGCACCTGCGCCGGGATGATCATGCTCGCGAACGAGATCACCGGCGGCATCGACGGCCAGGAGACCCTCGGCGGTCTGGACGTCACCGTACGGCGCAACGCGTTCGGGCGTCAGGTGGACTCGTTCGAGGCGGACCTGACCTTCGCCGCCTTCGACGCCCAGTACCACGCGGTCTTCATCCGGGCGCCGTGGGTCGAGCGGGTTGGCCGCGATGTCGAGGTACTCGCCACAGTCGACTCCGGGCCTGGCGCCGGACACATCGTCGCCGTCCAGCGCGACCGCCTGCTCGCCACCTCCTTCCACCCCGAGCTGACCGGCGACCCCCGCCTGCACGGCTACTTCGCCAACCTCGTCCGCACCTCCTGACCCCCACCCACCGACCTTTGCCCAGCCCCCGGCCCACCCCACAACTCGCGTGGTGAACCCGCCGAAGTGCGGGTCTGCCCCGGTCATTGCCGGGGACAACCCGCCGTTGGCGTGGTTAGCCACGCGAATTGTTGGCGTGGTGGATCCCGGCGACTTGTTGGCGTGGTGAGCATCGGCGACCTGCCGGCGTGGTCAGGCTTGGCGAGCTATTCGCGTGGTTAACCCGGCGGAGTGTGGGTCTGCCCCGGTCATTGCCGGGGACAACCCGCCGCTGGCGTGGTCAACCACGCGAATTGCGCGGCAGGTGTGTGAGGGCGGCGGAAGTAGTAGGTGGGCAGGAGCTGGTTCGCGTCGGCGGCGGGCTACCTCGCGCCGGGGCGGGTTACTTCACCTCGGGGCGGGGTTACTTGGCGTCGGCGTAGCACTCGACGGCGGCGATGCCGAAGGGGAAGCGGACCGGGGTCTCGCCGAAGGTGATCCGGCCGGCCAGGTCGCCCGCCGCGCGGATCGCCGCGGCGACCTCGTCGGCCTCGTCGGCGGGACAGTGGACGATCACCTCGTCGTGCTGGAAGAACACCAGCTCCGCCCGAAGCGCGGCGATCCGCTGCCGGAGCGACGCCAGCATCAGCAGCGCCCAGTCGGACGCGCTGCCCTGGACGACGAAGTTGCGCGTGAAGCGGCCGCGCGCCCGGGCGTCGGAGGACGAGTACCCGGGCGCGTACCGGCCGGTGCCCTCGTCCGGCTCGACCGACCGCGCCGCCGGCGGGCAGGTCCGGCCGAGCCAGGTACGTACCAGCCGGCCCTCCTCGCCGGCGCGGGCCGCGTCGTCGACGTACGCGACCGCGCGCGGGAACCGGCGCCGCAGCGTCGCGAGGTTCTCCAGACCGTCGCCGGAGGTCTGCCCGTAGATCGCGCCGAGTACGGCGAGCTTGGCCTGCGCCCGGTCGCCGGAGAACGCCCGGTCCGAGACCGACTTGTACAGGTCGCTCTCCTGACCGGCCACCTCCATCAGGCCCGGGTCGCGGGAGATCGCGGCGAGGATCCGCGGCTCCAGCTGACTGGCGTCCGCGACCACCAGCTGCCAGCCCGGGTCGGCGACCACCGCGCGCCGGATCACCTTCGGGATCTGTAGCGCGCCGCCGCCGTTGGTGACCCACCGGCCGGTCGCGGTACCGCCGGGAAGGTACCCGGGCCGGAACCGGCCGTCGTGCACCCAGTCGCGCAGCCAGGCCCACCCGTTCGCGGTGTAGATGCGGTACAGCGAGCGGTACTCCAGCAGCGGCGCCACCGCCGGGTGGTCGATGCCCTCCAGCTCCCAGCGCCGGGTCGACTTCACCGCGATCCCGGCCTGGGCGAACGCCTTCACCACGTCGGCGGGCTGCTCGGGCCGGACCCGCCGGCCGAACGCCTCCGACACCCGGTCCGCCAGCTCGGTCAGCCGGCGCGGCTCGCCCACGCCCCCGAGTCGCTCGCCGAGCAGGTCGGTGAGCAGGTCCCGGTGCACGTCGGCCCGCCAGGGCAGCCCGGCCTGGTCCATCTCGGCGGCGACCAGCAGGCCCGCGGACTCGGCCGCGGTGAGCAGCCGCATCCGGTCCGGGTGCGCGGCGGCGTCGTGCCGGCGCTGCTGGTCGGCGTACACCTCGACCAGGGCCTCGAACGGCACCGATGGGCGGTCCAGCTCGAACAGCGCCTCAGGGGCGCCCGGTTCCGCCGGGCGCAGCGGAGGATCCGGGGGTACGGCGCCGCCGCGGAGCCGGGCCGATGCCGCGGCGGCGGACCGCGGCTCGCCGTACCGGCCCTCGTGGCCGAGCAGCAGCCCCTCGGCGGTCTCGAGGTCGTAGCACCGCTCGACCCGGACGCCGGCGGCGAGCAGTTGCGGATAAACCTCGCCGGTGGACCGCCACACCCACCGCTCGGCGGCCGGCCGGGAACGCACAGCCGCCGCGAGGTCGGGCTCGCGACGCACCGGTCCGGCCGCTCGTCCGTCGGGCCCGAGTGCGACCAGGTCCGCCCCGCCGTCCTCAGCAGGCGCGACCGCCCACCGATCAGTCATGACGGGAGTCTCGCACCGCCCGCGGACAGCCGGGCGCGACCGTGCCGCCGGGATGGCGCGGGTAGGATCGACTGGTTCGCCCCGGCAAGGCGGTAGGTAACAGCGGGCAGCAGACGACGTACGACGTTCGAAAGGGTTCGGCGATGTCAGGCCACTCCAAATGGGCGACCACGAAGCACAAGAAGGCCGTCATCGACGCACGGCGCGGCAAGCTGTTCGCCAAGCTGATCAAGAACATCGAGGTCGCGGCCCGCACCGGCGGCGGTGACCCGGCCGGCAACCCGACCCTGTACGACGCCATCCAGAAGGCGAAGAAGTCCTCGGTCCCGAACGACAACATCGACCGCGCGGTCAAGCGCGGCTCCGGCGCCGAGGCCGGGGGAGCGGACTGGCAGTCGATCACGTACGAGGGCTACGGCCCGAACGGTGTCGCGCTGCTGGTCGAGTGCCTGACCGACAATCGCAACCGCGCCGCCGCGGACGTGCGGACCGCGATGACCCGCAACGGCGGCTCGATGGCCGACCCGGGCAGTGTGTCGTACCTGTTCAACCGCAAGGGCGTCGTGATCGTGAACAAGGAGCAGGAGGGCAAGACCCTCGGCGAGGACGACGTGATGGAGGCCGTGCTGGAGGCCGGCGCCGAGGAGGTGAACGACCTCGGCGAGTCGTTCGAGGTGATCACCGAGGCGTCCGACCTGGTCGCGGCCCGGACCGCGCTGCAGGAGGCGGGCATCGACTACGAGTCCGCCGAGACGCAGTTCGTGCCGTCGGTGACGGTGGAGCTGGACGCCGACGGTGCCGGCAAGGTGTTCCGGCTGATCGAGGCGCTGGAGGACAGCGACGACGTCCAGGACGTGTTCGCGAACTTCGACGTCTCGGACGATGTGATGGCTGAGGTCGGCTGACTCCTACCGAGGGGTAACATCTGGTGTCATGGCGACCCAGGTGCAGCAGCTGTACGACTCACTGGCCAGGTTCCCGGGTGGGAAGCGGGTGTTCTCGCTCGGGTTCGCGCGGAAGGCGCCGTACTTCCGGAGCATCCGGCCGCAGTTCGTCCAGATCCGGCCGAACTTCGCCTCGTTGCGGCTGCCGGACCGCAGGGCGGTGCGGAACCACATCGGCACCGTGCACGCGATCGCGGTCTGCAACGGGCTGGAGGCCGCGATGGGCGCGCTCGCCGAGGCCACCGTCCCGGCCGGCAAGCGGTGGCTGCCGAAGGGTATGACGGTCAGCTACCTGGCGAAGTCGACCAGCGACCTGGTCTGCACAGCCGAGACCGACCCGGCGGACTGGGAGGGCGGGCCCGACGTACCGGTCCGGGTCCGGGCGGTGCGCGACGACGGCACCGTGGTCGTCGAGGGCGTGATAAACCTCTGGGTCACCGAGAAGCCGTCCAGCTAGCGTGCCGGGCATGCAGACAGAGCTCACCTTCGGCGACCTCACCCGCGACCAGCTCGACACCGTCCTCGACATCCGGAACCGGTCCTTCGGGCACAGCCCGGCCTCGGAGCTGGAGCAGTGGCGCAAGGGCGCGGGCGAGATGATCGACCGGCGCCGGTACGTCGGCGTGTACGACGGCGACCGGGTGGTCGCGGTCGCGCGGATCCGGGACTTCCGGCACTGGTGGCTCGGCCGGTCGGTGCCGATGGCCGGCATCGCCGGCGTGGTGGTCGCGCCGGAGTACCGCGGCCGCGGGGTCGGCAGCCGGCTGATGCGCGGGGTGCTGGAGCGCAGCCGCGAGCTCGGCGCACCGCTGTCCGCGCTGTACCCGGCGACCGTGCCGGTGTACCGGCACCTCGGCTACGAGTTCGGCGGCGGCCGGTATCGGTTCTCGTTCCCGGCCGGGGAGCTGCGGCTGCTCGGCGCCAAGGACGTGGCGGTCCGCAGGGGTGGCCCGGAGGATGCCGAGCTGCTGCTCGACCTGGTTGCCGCGGTCCGCGGCGCGAACCGGGAGAGCGGCATGCTCAGCTGGCCGGTGAGCGACGTCCGCGAGTGGCTCGAGGACGAGAAGACGTTCTGCTATGTCGCCGAGGACGGCTTCGTCGTATACGCCTGGGACGGCAGCGACCTGCGTGTCGACGAGATCGTCGCCGGCTCAGAGCAGACGCTGCGGGCGCTCTGGGCGACCGTCGGGTCGGGCTCGTCGATCGCCCGGTCGGTGCACGCGTACGTCGGGCCGCAGGACCCGGTGCACCTGTTGCTCGGAACCGAGGCCGACCTGGCCGCGCAGGTACAGCGCTGGATGTTGCGGCTGGTCGACGCGCCGGCCGCGTTCGCCGCCCGTGGCTGGGCACCGGGTGCCGAGCTGGAGCTGCCGCTGCACATCGACGACCCGGAGCTGCCCGGCAACGCCGGCACCTGGTCGTTGCGCGTGGCAACGGACGGTGCCGAGCTGCTCCGTGCCGGCGGTGACTCGGACGCGCTCCGGCTGAACGCTCGCGGACTCGCCGCACTGTACGCCGGTACGCCGCTGGCCACGTTGCGCCGTACCGGGATCGCCTCCGGCGGGTCCGCGGACGACGACGCGCGGGTGGACGCGGCGTTCGCCGGCCCGACGCCGTACATGCTCGACTACTTCTGATCCCGGGAGCCCGATGACCGACCTGGAACCGCGCCGGCTGTTGCTGGATGCCGTCGCCGTCACGGCCGTCACCGTGCGGATCGTCGGCCGGTTCGCCGCCGGACCCGCGCGACGGGTGACCGCGCCGGTCGGCGAGCTGGTGTCCCGGCTCGGATCGGTGGGCCCGATGCGGATCCGCGCCGGTGGGCGCGACGTACCCGTCGACCGGTCCCGGCTGGCAGCCGCCTACCCGGACGCGACGCCGTCGGTCGTCGTTCTGCTGCACGGGCTCGGGGAGTCCGAGCAGTGGTGGGACGACGTCGAGCCCCGGCTCGGCCGACGCGGCTGGACACCGGTACGGCTGCGGTACGACGCCGGGCCGGCGATCGACGAGAACGGCCGGCGGCTCGCCGACCTGCTCGTCCGGCTGTGCGCCGCCTGGCCGGCCGGGGTGGAGCGGCTGGCGCTGGTCGGCCACGGGTCCGGCGGGCTGGTCGCGCGTAGCGCGCTCGGGTACGGCGCGGGCCCGGTCCGGCGGGTCGCCTGTCTGGGTTCGCCGGCCGGTTCCGGCTCGCTGGAGGCCTGGGTGCTGCGGGACCTGACAGGCGGCCGGACCACGACGAGTGTGCGGACCGGGTACCTGGACGAGCGGGAGTGGAGTCCTGCCGACCCCTCCGACGTGCTGGCCGAGGCGCTGACCGGCCTGGAGGTCCCGGCCGACGTGCCGGTCGACATGCCGGGGTCGCGGAGCCGACCGGGCCGCTGGGTGGGAGACCTGCTGGTGCTGCCGCGGGGAGCCGCCGGCGCTCCGCCGCGGCACCGGTTCGGCCCGCTGCGGGCGACCCGTGCGTACCGGCGGCTCCGGCGCTGGCTGGGCTGAGGCCTCAGCCGGGTCTGGTCGCGGTGAACAGATACCGGTTCAGGCTGAAGAAGTAGCTGGCGCCCATCGACCGCAGGTCGGTGGCCCACGCCTCGGCCTCCGCCCGGTCCACGCCGCGGTGCCCCGGGACGAAATCGGCGATCAGGCCGATCGCGCCGGCGCTGATCGTGTCCTCGGCGTATCCGACATTGAGCAGCGGTACGACGCTGGGCGGCGCGGTCACGAACCCGGCGGCGTCGAGCTCGCGGCGCAACGTCCGCGGCAGCCATGGGTCGGCCAGGTGCTCCTCCCAGGCGTACAGCACGCGTTCCATCCGGTCCCGGTCCGACGAGTGCCACACGATCGAGTCCCAGTCGGTGTCCAGCACCAGAACCGTGCCGCCCGGCCGGAGCACCCGCCGCATCTCACCCAGCGCGCCCGCCACGTCCGCGACGTACTCGAGCACCTGGGTGCAGACGACGGCGTCGAAGCTCCCGTCCGGATACGGGATCCGGTCCGCCCCCGCCTGCCGGAACTCCACCGGCGCCGACGCGGGCGGCACTGCGCGGGCGGACGCCATCGCGACCATGTCGGCGCTGATGTCGATACCGCACACCAGCCCGTCCGGGCCCGCCTCCGCGGCCAGTTCGACCGCCAGCAGGCCCGGTCCGCTCCCGACGTCCAGAGCCGCCGCGCCGGGCCGCAGCGCGAGCCGGCGTCGTACCTCACGTCGCTGGCCGACGACCTCCGGCGTGACGTACATCGCCTCCACCCGCCGGGCCGCCTCGGCGTCGAACTCGATCATCGCGATCCCTCCCCTGGGTCAATGAGACGCCTGCGCGGGGCGGATGTCAGTACGGCACCGGCCCGGCCTGCTTGGTCCTCGTGGGTGGGGACGGTAGACCTTGAGGGTGTCTCGTCGAAGCGTGCTCTCCGCACTCGCCGTCGTACTCGCCGTGCTGGTGCCTGCCGGGTGCGCGGTCGAGTCGCCCGACCCAAGTCAGTCGCACAGTCATTCGCACAGTCATTCGCCCAGCGCCGACCAGTCACCGTCCAGCCCAGGTGAGGAGACCTCCGTGACACCGTCCGACAGCCCGTCACCCTCCGGCCCGAGTGGCACGCCCGGCGGAGAGGGCCCGGCCGCGGCGATCAACGACCTCGCGAAGCGGCTGAGCGTCGAGCCCGCCGAGATCGCCGTGGTCAGCGCGCAGGAGGTGACCTGGTCCGACGGCAGCCTGGGCTGCCCGGAGCCGGGCATGAACTACGCGCAGGTGCTCACCGAGGGCAGCCTGATCGTGCTCGAGTCCGGCGGCCGGCGGTACGAGTACCACTCCGCCGCCGGCAAGCCGCCCTTCTACTGCGAGAACCCCAAGCCCCCGGTCCGCTGACCTCGCAACCTGCATCGGACGCGAGCAGGTGTGACCGGCGCGTCCCCGCCACCGCTCCGCCACCGGGCACTAGGGTGTCGAACACACGTTCGGAGGTGTGGACTTGCGAGTGCTCGGTGTCGACCCGGGACTGACCCGGTGCGGGCTCGGCCTGGTCGAGGGTACGGTCGGCCGGCCGCCGGTACTGGTCGCGGTCGACGTGATCCGCACCCCGTCGGACCTGGACATCGCCCGCCGGCTTGTGCTGATCGAGCAGGCGGTGGACGGCTGGATCACCGAGCACCGGCCGGACGCGGTCGCGGTGGAGCGGATGTTCTCCCAGCACAACGTCCGGACCGTGATGGGTACGGCGCAGGCGGCCGGCGTCGCGATGGTGGTCGCGGCCCGGCGCGGGCTGCCGGTGGCGCTGCACACCCCGAGCGAGGTGAAGGCCGCGGTCACCGGCTCCGGCCGCGCCGACAAGAGCCAGGTGACCACGATGGTGACCCGGATCCTGCGGCTGACCGAGCGGCCCACGCCTGCCGACGCCGCGGACGCGCTCGCGCTGGCGATCTGCCACGTCTGGCGCGGAGGGGCGGCGAACCGACTGGAGCGAGCAGCACAAGGAGTACGGCGATGATCGCGTTCGTGCGCGGCCCGGTGGCCGCGATCGGAGTGGACTCGTGTGTGGTCGAGGTCGGCGGGATCGGGCTGCAGCTGCACTGCGCACCCGGCACGCTGGCCGCGCTGCGCCCGGGGGAGCAGACCACGATCGCGACCTCGCTGGTCGTCCGGGAGGACTCGCTCACGCTGTACGGGTTCGCGGACGACGACGAGCGCAGCCTGTTCGAGCTGCTGCAGACCGCGTCCGGCGTCGGGCCGCGGCTGGCCCAGGCGATCCTCGCTGTGCTCAGCCCGGACCAGGTCCGGCAGGCGGTCGCGACCGAGGACCTGGCCGCGCTGGTCACGGTGCCGGGCATCGGCAAGAAGGGTGCGCAGCGGATCGTGCTCGAGCTCAAGGACCGGATCGGCGCGCCGACCAGGACCGTCACCGGACGTCCGCTCGCCGCGGCGCAGGACGCCTGGCGCGACCAGGTGCACGCCGGCCTGGTCGGTCTCGGCTGGTCCGCCAAGGACGCCGAGAACGCGGTGACCGCGGTCGAGCCGCTGGCCACCTCCGCGGAACCGTCCGTGCCCGAGCTGATGCGCGCCGCGTTGCGGACGCTGTCGAAGGCCTGAGATGAGCGAGGGGTACGACGACAACGTCCGGCCGCTGGTTTCAGCGGACGCGGATGCCGAGGAACGCACGATCGAGGCGGCGCTGCGGCCCCGCACGCTGGCCGAGTTCGGCGGACAGCGCCGGGTCAGCGAACAGCTCGAGCTGGTGCTGCACGCCGCCCGCGGCCGTAACCGCCCGCCCGACCACGTGCTGCTGTCCGGCCCGCCCGGGCTGGGCAAGACAACGCTGGCGATGATCATCGCCTCCGAGATGGCGGCACCGCTGCGCATCACCAGCGGACCGGCGATCCAGCACGCCGGCGACCTGGCCGCGATCCTGTCCGGGCTGAACGAGGGCGAGGTGCTGTTCCTCGACGAGATCCACCGGATGTCGCGGCCCGCGGAAGAGATGCTGTACATGGCGATGGAGGACTTCCGGGTCGACATCATCGTCGGCAAGGGCCCGGGCGCGACCGCGATCCCGCTGGAGATCCCGCCGTTCACCCTCGTCGGTGCCACCACCCGGGCCGGGCTGCTGCCGGGGCCGCTAAGGGACCGGTTCGGGTTCACCGCGCACCTGGAGTACTACGAGGCGGCCGAGCTGGAGCGGATCGTGAACCGTTCCGCGACGCTGCTCGAGGTCGAGGTCCAGCCGGACGGCGCGACCGAGATCGCGTCCCGGTCCCGCGGTACACCGCGGATCGCGAACCGGCTGCTGCGCCGGGTCCGGGACTTCGCCGAGGTCCGCGCGGACGGCGTGGTCACGCTCGCGCTGGCGCGGTCCGCGCTGGAGCTGTACGAGGTGGACCAGATGGGCCTGGACCGGCTCGACCGGGGGGTCCTGGACGCGCTGTGCCGCCGGTTCGGTGGCGGCCCGGTCGGGCTGTCCACGCTCGCCGTCGCGGTCGGCGAGGAACGCGAGACGGTCGAGGAGGTCGCCGAGCCCTTCCTGGTCCGCTCCGGGTACCTCGCCCGCACCCCCCGCGGCCGGGTCGCCACCCCCGCCGCCTGGCGCCACCTAGGCCTCACCGTCCCCAAAACGGCGACCTTCGCGGACACCTTGTTCGACGACTGACCGATCGTTCGTCAGTCCGGCCCGGCGACAGGCAGGGGCAGGCTGACGACGATTGGGAAGCAGGCGGATACGGGGTGTGGTTGGGGTGGTGCGCAACACTTGACGGGGACGGCTAGGCTACGCCGGTGGTCGGCCTGCGGGTTGCCGCGCCCTGTCCTCGACGTACGTTTGTCTAAGTCGTACGCCGCACCGATTCCCGACGAAGGAATGTTGAGTCCGATGGTCCTGACCGTTGTGCCGATGGCCGACTCCTCCGGTGGAGGGGGATCCGGCCTCGCGATCCTGCTCCCGCTGGTACTGATCGTCGGAATGATCTGGTTCATGAGCCGCACCCAGCGCAGGCAGCGGCAGCGGCAGGAGGCCGTGGTCGCGGCCCTCAACCCCGGTACCCGGGTGATCACCACGAGCGGCATGGTCGGCGTCGTACAGGTGGTGGAGGACGACTTCGTCACGCTCGAGATCGCGCCGGGGATCTCGGCCCGGTTCGTGCGACAGGCGATCGGCCGCGTGCTGGACTCCCGGGAGACCGCACTCGGCAGCGACGGGGACACCGACGGCGGTGTGGACGTTGACAGTGCGTCGGACGACACGCGAGGCGTGGACGACGTACAGGACGACCAGACGCCGGACGACAAGCCCCGCAACCCCCCGACGCACACGGAGAACTGAGCCGCGGCAACCCCGCGGCTGACTCGGTACCGGCAAGGAAGACAAAGACGTGGCATCGACGACAAGCCGCCCGTGGCGCCCGCTCATCGCCCTGGGCATCGCGCTGGCCCTGCTGTTCGGGATCATGGCGTTCAGCAACCTCTGGAAGCCGAAGTTGGGTCTCGACCTGCGCGGCGGCACCACCATCACGCTGACCGCGACCGCGGTCGGCGGCGGCGGAGTGACCGCGGAGAAGCTCTCCGAGGCGAAGGACATCATCTCCCAGCGTGTGAACGGTGCCGGTATCGGCGAGGCCGAGATCACCACCTCCGGCTCCGACCACATCGTCGTCGCGGTCCCTGGTGTGAACCAGGAGAACCTGGTCCGCCAGGTCGGTGAGACCGCACTGCTGCGCTTCCGGGTCGTGTACGCGGCGGCAGCCGGCACTCCTACGCCGAAGCCGACGGCCACGCCGACCACCACGCCGAGCAGCAAGCCGTCGACGACCCCGTCCGGCAAACCATCGACCAGCCCGTCGAAGCAGCCGACCGTCCAGCCGTCCAGCCCGGCCTCGCCGGCCGGCAACGCCCCGGCCGCAGGCCCACCGCCGCAGGCCGACGGGTCCCCGTCGACCACCCCGTCCACCAAGCCCTCGACGACTCCCGAGCCGACGCCTTCGGCCCCGACCACCCCCGCGCAGCCGTCGAACAGCGACCCGCTGCAGTGGCAGCCCGACCAGGCCTCCCAGGCGGCGTTCGCGGCATACACCTGTGGCAAGGACAAGAAGCCCGAGGACCAGCCGGACAAGCCGCTGATCACCTGCGACCGGGAGGGTACGACCAAGTTCCTGCTCGGCCCGGCCGTGGTCGAGGGCACCGACCTGTCCGACTCGTACGCGGGTGTGCCGCAGAACCAGTTCAACTGGATGGTGTTCCTCGAGTTCACCGGTCAGGGCGGCGAGAAGTTCGGCAAGGCCACCACGTTCCTGTCCCAGCTGCCCGAGGGGCAGAACAGCTTCGCGATCGTGCTCGACGGCGAAGTGATGTCGTACCCGTCGGTGAAGAACCCGATCACCGACGGCAAGGCACAGATCGAGGGCACCTTCACCGAGGGCGAGGCGCGCGACCTCGCGAACGTGCTGAAGTACGGCGCGCTGCCGCTCGCGTTCGAGCCGTCCGAGGTGTCGAACGTGTCGCCCCAGCTCGGTGGCGACCAGCTCAGGGCAGGCATCCTGGCCGGTCTGATCGGCCTGATCATCGTCGTCATCTACTCGCTCCTGTACTACCGCGGCCTCGGCATCGTCGTCGTGCTGTCGCTGCTGGTGGCGTCGGCGCTCACGTACGCCGCGGTGGTGCTACTCGGCAAGACGCTCGGCTTCACGCTGACGCTGGCCGGGATCGCGGGTCTGATCGTCGCGATCGGTATCACCGCGGACTCGTTCGTCGTCTACTTCGAACGACTACGCGACGAGATCCGGGACGGGCGCAGCCTGCGCACCGCGGTCGAGACCGGCTGGGCCCGGGCGCGGCACACGATCATCGCCGCGGACTCGATCACGCTGCTCGCCGCGGTTGTGCTGTACATGCTCGCGATCGGCGGTGTGCGCGGCTTCGCGTTCGCGCTCGGGCTGACCACGCTGATCGACCTGATCGTGGTCTTCTTCTTCACCAAGCCGCTGGTCACGGTGCTGGCCAGGACCAAGTTCTTCGGTCACGGCCACCCGCTGTCCGGACTGGACCCGAAGCACCTCGGCGTGGAGCGGCTGCCCGGTCAGATGGGCCCGTGGCGCCGGCCTGTCCGCCCGGCAGGAGGGGAGGCCTGATGTCCAAGTTCGGGAACCTCGGTGCGCGGCTGTACCGCGGCGAGGTGTCGTACGACTTCATCGGCAAGCGCAAGGTGTGGTTCACCTTCTCGCTCATCCTGTTGGTGCTGTCCATCGGCGGGCTCGCCGTCCGCGGGCTGTCGCTCGGGATCGAGTTCAAGGGCGGCGCGGACTTCATCGCGAACGTCAAGGTGACCGACTCGACCGTGTCGGACTTCCGCGAGGCGGTCCGGGACGCGCACGTCGAGGGTGCCGAGGAGCCGGTGGTCACGACCATCGGCGACAAGCAGGTCCGGGTACAGACCACGCCGCTGGACCAGCAGGGCGTGACCGACGTCCGGTCCGCGATCGCGGAGCAGGCCGGCATCGCCAGCGACACGGTGAACTACTCGCAGATCGGTGCGTCGTGGGGCGGTCAGATCACCAAGAAGGCGATCACTGCGCTGATCGCATTCCTTGTGCTGGTGTTCTTCGTCATCTGGCTCTACTTCCGTGAGCCGAAGATGTCGATGGCGGCGCTGATCGCACTGATGCACGACGTGCTGATCACCGTCGGGCTCTATGCGCTGAGCGGCTTCGAGGTCACGCCGGCGACCGTGATCGGTGTCCTGACGATCCTCGGCTACTCGCTGTACGACACCGTTGTCGTCTACGACAAGATCCGGGAGAACACCCGCAACATCACCGGGTCGAACCGGCAGACCTACAGCGACGCCGCCAACCTGGCCGTCAACCAGACTCTGGTGCGGTCGATCAACACCACGCTGATCGCGTTGCTGCCGGTCGGCGCGATCCTCTTCGTCGGTGTCTGGGTGCTCGGCTCCGGCCCGCTGAAGGACCTCTCGCTGGCGCTGTTCGTCGGTATCGCCGTCGGTGCGTACTCGTCGATCTTCATCGCCCCTGCGCTGCTCGCGATGCTCAAGGAGCGCGAACCTGCGATGCGGGCCCTGGCCCGCCGGGTCCGCGCCCGCCAGGCCGGCGCCCAGGCCGAGCCGGTGCCCGCGGGCGTGGCGGCCGGCAAGGCGTCGGCTGGAAAGGCGTCGGCTGGAAAGGCGTCGGGCGGGGCGTCGGGCGACAAGGGGTCCGGTGAGCCGGACCGTCCGCAGGACAAGCCGGCGGCCAAGGGCAAGCAGGCGAAGGACAAGCCTGCCAAGGACAAGCCGGCGGCGCCG
>Ga0075419_10000821_pt1 | contig 19934 bp, 16 predicted proteins | sample SoiMetdeltSBSDD3_FD_76900 | JGI IMG/M metagenome (GOLD analysis project Ga0075419, IMG submission 76900) | Bulk soil microbial communities from a Populus tree surrounding site in Tennessee, USA - Soil MetaG P. deltoides SBSDD3 | ecosystem: Environmental > Terrestrial > Soil > Tree plantation... | reverse complement strand
GATGCCGGCTAGCTCGCGCCACGGCACCGCGAAGTACGGCGAGCCGAACGCGACGTGCGCGGTGTACCCGTACAGACCGCCGACCGCGACACCGAGCACGCAGCCGAGCTGGCCGAGCAGCCAGGCCTGTGCCGCGGCGAGGCTGCGGCGCCGGCGCGGCTGTGCACCGACCGCGGCGAGCGTGGCGAGGTCGGCGCGGCCCTCCGCCGCCGACAGCGCCACCGCGATGGTCACGCCGAGCAGCGTCACGACCGTTGCCGCGGACAACAAGGCGAGCAGCACTGTGCCGGCGTTGAAGTCGTACCCGTTCTCGACCTGTAGTGCGTCCTCGTTGCCGAGCAGGCTCGCGACCGCGGTCAGCTCGTCCTCGGTCGGTTCACGGCTGAGCTCGAGATGAGCCTGCGTGATGACCGGCGTGCCCAGCTGGGCTGCCCGCTCGGGGCTGACCAGCGCAGTGTTCATCGTGGTCTGCACCCGTGGGAGGCCGTCCAGCGCGATCGCCGGCGCGGTTGTGGCCGGACCGGTGCCGTCGTCGGCCTGCAGCACGATCCTGCCGTCCTTCACCAGCGCGGCATCCGACACCACGACCTTGCCGTCCCGCAGCGCGGCGGCTGCCGCCGGACCGAACCCACCGAACCGCTCCAGGTAGTCGGGTGGCATCACGGTCACCGGCTGCGGTCCGCCCGTACAAGTCATCCCGTCCGCCGAACACCTCATCGGTGGCCCGGCCGCGAGCCTGGGCACGTACGACGGACCGGCGGTCACCCTGACCGGCTTCGGGTTCTTCGGCTCGAGCACACCAAGCAGGAACTGTCGCTCGGCCGGCAGCCGGTCGGCCAGCTGTGTCACCAGGCCGGGCGAGTACACGATCGGCTTGGTCATGGCGCCGAGGACGGCGCCGCCGCTGTCGAAGCTCAGAATCGCGTCGCCGTCGTGGCCGGCCGCGACGTAAGTGTCCTTCTCGGCCGCGAACGAGTTGGCCAGTGCGAAGGCGAGCGCCACCGTGCCGCCGACGGACATCATGATCGCGGCCGTCGCGGGTCCGGTCCGGTGCCGGTGCCTGGCCGCGTCCCGGACCGCGAGGCGGCCGCTCAGCGGGAGCATCCGCCCGGCCGACGCGGCCTTGGCGACCAGGCCGGGGAGCAACCAGACCAGGCCCACGATCACGGCGGTGATGCCGAGCAGGACGAACGTGAGTGGCCCGGTCGGGGTCGCGCCACTGTAGTACTGCTCCGGGTGCGCCTCCTCGAACCGCTGCTGCTCGGCGTACGCGGAGCGCAGCATCGAGGAGCCGACCAGCACGGACGCGATCCCGGCGATCACCAGAACCACTGCCGGGCGCTTGATCCTGGCGCCGCCGCGGGCGGCGGCGAACCGGCCCGTCAGTGCTGCCACCGGGTGCTGGCGGCCGGCGCTGATCGCCGGCACCACGGCGGCGGCCACTCCCGCGAACAGGCCGATCAGCGCGATCCCGATCATCGGCAGCACCGGGAACGACCAGGTGGTGAAGAGGTGATCCGAGAGCGACTCCCACCAGGGCTTCCCGAGCACCGCGACCGCCATCGCGAGCAGCACGCCGGCGACCGCGCCGATCGCGCCGAGCACCGCGCCCTGCGCCAGCACCATGCGTCGTACGTCGGTCGGGGTGCCGCCGGTGGCGGTCACCAGTCCGAGCTCGCGGGTCTGCCGCCGGGCGCCGACCGCGAAGGCGGTGCCGGCCAGCAGCACGACCTCCAGCACGCCGAAGCCGACCACGAGCGCCACGGCGGCCCAGCCGCCGATGTCGCCCGAGTCGGGGTTCGCGGCCGTCGGCGGGTCGATGACGTTCGCGCGGGTGGTGAGCACGACGCCCTCGGCGGCGAGCGACTGCTGCATCGCCTGCAGGTCGGTGCCGTCGGGCAGGTCGACGAGGTATGTGAGCGGTACATCGGCGGGCACTGGCAGCAGCGGGGACCGTGGCGTCGCCCAGACCACCTCGGAGGCCGGGCCTTCCGGCCGACGGGCCAGCCCGACCACGTCGTAGCTCTTGCCGTCGACCGTGGTGATCCGCGCGTCCGTCACGAGGGCGTTGTCGTGGAGCAGGTCGAGCCGCTCCGCGATCGACGGGGACAATGCCACCTCGCCCGGCGCCGCGGGCATCCGGCCCGCGTCGAGACGGAAGGTGCCGTGGCTGAGCTGGCTGTCGCCGTCGACCGCACTGACCCCGACGGACGCGGCGAAGTCACGCACCTTCAGCTCGACCAGCGCACCCAGCGACCCCGTCGCGGCGGCGCGCGTCGTGCCGGTTGGAAGCAGGCCGTCGATGTCGACGGTGCGGGGGTCCCGGACGGCCTTCTCGTCGGCCGGGCGGTAGCCGATGGTGTCGGACGACATCATGTACTGCTCGATCCCGACCCGGTCGTACATCGTCACCTGGACGGCGGCGTCCGCGGTGCCGAGCAGCTCACGGGCCAGCGCCTCGCCGGACGGGCTGGAGGTGCTGATGATGATCGCGGCCCAGCTGGAGGCCATCACCGGCAGCCCGATCAGGGTCGCGATCAGCGCAGTTCGACCGGGCGAGCGGCGCGCGGTCCGACGGGCGAGCCGCAACGCGGCCGGCCAGCCACGGAACATCAGCGGGCCTCCTCGAGCAGCGACTCGACCGGCTCCATCGGCCCGGCCTGGCCGACCAGCACGCCGTCGCGCAGGTAGACGACCCGGTCCGCCCAGGCGGCGTGCCGGGCCTCGTGGGTGACCAGCACGCCGGCGATGCCGTCGTGGTCGCACCGGTCCCGCAGCAGGTTGAGCACGGCCTCGCCTGTCTCCGAGTCCAGCGCGCCGGTCGGCTCGTCCGCGAGCAGCAGCGTGCGCTCGCCCACGATCGCGCGCGCGATGGCGACCCGCTGCTGCTGACCGCCGGACATGTCGTCCGGGAACCGGTCGGCGAGCTCGCCGAGCTGGACCTCCTCGAGCGCCTTGTGCGCGTGGGATCGCGCTATGCGTGTCCTCATGCCGTCGAGCTCGAGCGGGAGGGCGACGTTCTCCGCGGCGGTGAGCGCCGGGATCAGGTTGAAGTCCTGGAACACGTACCCGATCCGGCGCCGGCGCAGTGCCGCGACCGCCGGCCGGCTGAGCCTCATCAGGTCGGTGCCGTCCACCAGGACCTCGCCGCTGGTCGGGCGGTCCAGCCCGCCGGCGCAGGTCAGCAGCGTGGACTTGCCGGAGCCGGACGGCCCCATCACCGCGACCAGCTCGCCGCGGGCGATCGCGATACTGACCCCGCGGAGCGCGTGCACCGCAGTCGGGCCCTCGCCGTGAACCCGGGTGAGCTCGCGGATGTCGAGTACCGCGTTCATCGGTTCGCTCCTGCCGTCGAGGGGCTCTCGTCGTCGGCCTCTACGGCGGCCGGGGCGGCCGGGGTGTGGCGGCGGTGCCGGGAGAGCATCGCCTCGCAGTGGTCGAGCCAGCGGATCTCGGCCTCCGCGGCGAAGATCATCGACTCGACCACCAGCAGCCAGGAGATGTCGTCCGGCTTGCTGTTGCGCTTCAGCCGGGTCAGCTCCTGCAGTGACTGCATGGTCGAGGCACGCTGGCGCTGCACGATGCCGGCGACGTCGACATCCGGCACGGCAAGGGCAAGGGCGAGCTTGATCGCCAGCTCGTCCCGCGGCCGGGCCTCGCGCGCGACCGGGGTGTCGAACCAGTCCGCCAGCTCGTCGCGGCCCGCCTCGGTGAGCTCGTACATCGCGCGCCCGTCGACGGGCTCGCCGGCGGCCTGGACCAGGCCGTCACGTTCCAGTCGGGTGAGGGTCGAGTACACCTGCCCGATGTTGAGCGGCCAGGTTGATCCGGTGGCCGCCTCGAACTCGGCGCGCAGCTGGTAGCCGTACTTGGGCGCGGTGCGGAGCAGCGCCAGCAATCCGTGTCGGATGGACATGGATACTGAGTATGCATACCGGGTATGTAGCCGTCAACAGGCAGGGCTCAGGGGGTGAGCAGCACCTTCCCGACGTGCACGGACTGCTCGAGGATCTGGTGCGCGCGCCGGACCTCGTCGAATGGCAGCACCTCGTAGACGATCGGCTTGACCTTCTTCGCGGCGACCAGCGGCCAGACGTGCCCGACCACCTCGGCCAGGATCCGGCCCTTCTCCTCGACCGAGCGCGAGCGCAGCCTCGTACCGGTGATCGAGGCGCCGCGGGACCACAGCCTGCCGATGTCGAGGTTCGCCGACGAACCGCCCTGCAGGCCGATCACGACCAGCCGGCCGTCGTACGCGAGGGAGCGGACGTTCGGCTCAAGGTACTTCGCCCCGATGATGTCCAGGATCACGTCCGCGCCGGCCCTGTTCGTGGCCTCCCGGACGACCGACTCGAAGTCCGCCTCGCGGTAGTTGATCGCGACGTCCGCGCCGAGCCGGGTGCAGTAGTCCATCTTGTGGATGCTGCCGACGGTGCAGAGCACCCGCGCCTTGTGCGCCACCGCGAGCTGGATCGCCATCGTGCCGATCCCGGACGCCCCGCCGTGCACCAGCAGGGTCTCGCCCTCGGCCAGGTGTGCGGTCATGAACACGTTCCACCAGACCGTCGCAGTCGCCTCGGGCAGGGCTGCCGCGCTGACCAGGTCGACGCCGTCCGGTACCGGCATCAGCTGCGGCACCGGCACCGCGACCCGCTCCGCGTAGCCGCCACCCGCGAGCAGCGCGCACACCTGGTCGCCGACCTGCCAGTCGCGTACCGCGGAGCCGACGGCCGAGATCACCCCGGAGCACTCCATCCCGAGCGTGACCGGCGCCCCGGGCGGGGGCGGGTAGTGGCCCTGGCGCTGCAGCAGGTCCGCCCGGTTCACCCCGGCGGCGGCGACGTCGATGACCACCTCGTCGTACGCCGGCTCGGGGTCGGGGATCTCGCCGACCGACATCACGTCGACGCCGCCGGCGCCGTTACACACGACTGCTCGCATACCGCCACGCTAGACGGTCGGCCGGCCGGGGCGTCCGCCTCAGGCGAGGTCGGACCAGGTGTCGACGTCGTCGCCGGCGCGGGTCGGCGCGGTCCAGGCGAGCGTGAGGCCGGCGACGAGGTGGCGGACGGCCCGGTCGTGCGGGTCGCCGAGAGTGTCGAGGGCGGCGGTCAACGCGGTCCGGTGGTAGGCGGCGGCGAGGCGCTGCTCGTGACCGGCCGAGTCACGCAGGCCGAACCCGTCGGTGTCGGCCTGCTGGTCGCCGAGACCGTCGACCAGTGCGGTGACGTCGGCGGCGGACAGCCAGGGCAGGTCGCAGGACAGTACGACGACGACCGGCTCGGAGCCGAAGGCCAGGCCGGCCGCGATCCCCGCAACCGGCCCGCCGGCCGGCGGGTCCTCGAGGGTCCAGCGCGCAGGTCGCACGGTCGGCCGCTCGGGGCCGACGACGACGGTCGAGACCGCGCCGGCGGTGGCGACGAGCACCCGGTCGAGCATGGTCGTGCCGTCGACGACAAGAGCGGCCTTGTCGACACCGAGCCGGGTGGAGCCACCGCCCGCCAGCACGATCGCGTCGAACGTCACGTCCCGAAGTCTGGCAGTACGGGGCACCATAGGTGCTGTGAAGATCGCCGTAGTGCAGACCGCCAGCTCCGACGACAAGACCGCGAACCGGGACAAGGCGGTGGAGCTGGTCGCCCGGGCGGCGGCCGGGAAGCCAGACCTGGTGGTGCTGCCGGAGGCGATGATGGCGGACTTCCAGCCGGACGCTGACACCATCGCGCCGCTGGCGGAGTCGCTGGACGGTGACTTCGTGTCCGCACTGCAGGCGGTGGCGAAGGAGCACGGCACGGCGGTGGTCGCCGGCATGTTCGAGACCAGTGCCGACGCGGACCGGCCGTACAACACGTTGCTGGCGATCGGGCCGGACGGGCAGCTGCTGGCGGCGTACCGGAAGATCCATCTGTACGACGCGTTCGGGTACCGCGAGTCCGACCAGCTGAGTGCCGGTGAGCTCGCGCCGGCGGTGGTGGAGCTCGGCGGGCACCGGCTCGGGCTGATGACGTGCTACGACCTGCGGTTCCCGGAGCTGTCCCGGGCGCTGGTCGACGCGGGTGCGAATGTGCTCGTCGTACCGGCGGCCTGGGTCCGCGGGCCGTTGAAGGAGCAGCACTGGGAGACGCTGCTGGCGGCGCGCGCGATCGAGAACACCTGCTACGTGGTGGCTGCGGCGCAGAACGGACGCAAGTACAGCGGGCTCAGCCAGGTGGTCGACCCGCAGGGGGTGCGGATCGCGGCCGTGGGCGAGGATGACGGGGTCGCATTCGCCGAGATCGATACCAGCCGGATCGAGGAGGTCAGGAGGCGCAACCCGTCCCTGCAGAACCGCCGCTTCACTGTCGCGCCTCGATGACCGCACCCGATCGGCCGGACGTCGACCTGGGGCATCACGGGGATGTGGAGGTCGGGGACGCGCTGGTCGACCTGGCGGTCAATGTACGCAGCGGGACGCCGCCGCGGTGGCTTTTGGATGCGGTGGCGGCGAGCTTGAAGGAGCTGGCGGCTTATCCCCGGCAGGACGAGACGGTCGCGGCGGTGGCTGCGTACCACGGGCGGGCAGTGGACGAGGTGCTGCTGACGGCTGGAGCGGCGGAGGCGTTCGTGCTGGTTGCCCGGGCGTTCGCGCCGAAGCGGGCGGTTGTGGTGCATCCGCAGTTCACCGAGCCTGAGGCGGCGTTGCGTGCCGCGGGCCACCAGGTCGGCCGGGTGCCGACGGCGCGGGACGACGGGTTCCGGCTCGATCCTGCGGCGGTCCCGGAGGAGGCGGATCTCGTGGTCGTCGGTAACCCGACCAACCCGACCTCGGTCCTGCACCCGGCGGCCGATCTGCGGGGGCTGGTCCGGCCCGGCCGGGTGCTGGTGGTGGACGAGGCGTTCATGGACGCCGTACCGGGTGAGCCGGAGTCGTTGTCTGGGGCAACGGTTCCGGGTCTGGTGGTGGTGCGCAGCCTGACCAAGACCTGGGGACTGGCCGGCTTGCGGGTCGGGTACGTGCTGGCCGAGCCGCGGCTGGTGCGTGCGCTCGGGGCCGCACAGGCGCACTGGCCGGTGTCGACACCGGCGCTGGCGGCGATCAGAGCATGCTGCTCGGAGCGGGCCGCGAAGGAGGCCGCGGAGGCCGCGCTCGAGCTCGACGGGCAGCGGCGGTACCTGCTCGAGAGGCTGTCCGCGCTGCCGGGCGTGACGATGTACGGCGAGGCGCGGGCGCCGTTCGTGCTGTTGCGGCTGGACGGAGCCGATCGGGTCCGGAATGCCTTACGGAGAAGGGGTTTCGCGGTCCGGCGAGGGGATACGTTCCCAGGACTGGGACCGGACTGGCTGCGGGTAGCCGTGCGGCCCCGGGCAGTGACCGATGCCTTCCTCGACACGTTCGCGGAGCTGCTGGGTTAACAGCTGTGGACGGCTCGCCGAAGGCACTCGCGTGTGCTGGAGGCCAGTCCTAGTGTGCGACACGTACCTGCACTCACGAGAGGAGCAGCACCATGAGCATCATCGACAGTGGTGACGGCGAAGGTCTGGCCGATGGCGGCGCGACGCCGGGTGTGAACGACGGCGGTGCCGACGCGGGTGCCGGCGGTGCCTCGCCAGGTGGCGACGGCGGCGCGGACGGCGGCGCTGACAGTGGCGCTGACGGTGGCGCTGACGGTGGCGTGGACAGTGGCGCTGACGGTGGCGCGGACAGTGGTGCGGACGGCGGGGCGGGTAACGGGGGCGCCGATGGTGGCGCGGACAGTGGTGCGGGTGAGGGCGGCGTTGACGGTGGTGCTTCGGCCGGTGGCGACGGTGGCGCGGACGGCGGTGCCGATGGCGGCGCGGGCGGTCTCTGACCGGGGCTGCCGGTGACTGAAGGTCGACGATGAGCGCCGGGCGGCCGTACGGCGGTGGCCCGGCGCTGCATCGTTGCGTGGCCGGTGACCCGGCCCGGTTCGCGGAGGAGTACTGGGGCGAGGCCGCGCTGCTGTCGCGCTCGGCGGACCTGCCGGCGTCGTACGACGACCTGCTGACGCTGGACGCGATCGACGAGCTGCTGTCCCGGCGCGGGCTGCGGACGCCATTCCTGCGGATCGCGAAGGACGGGTCCGTTGTCAGCGACAAGCAGTTCACCGCCGGCGGCGGGGTCGGTGCCGAGGTCAACGACCAGGTCCGCGACGACAAGGTGGCGGCGCTGTTCGCGTCCGGGCACACGATCGTGCTGCAGGGACTGCACCGGGTCTGGCCACCGCTGATCGACTTCGCCACCCAGCTGAACGCGGACACGGGTCACCCGGTGCAGGTCAACGCGTACGTCACCCCGCCGCAGTCGCAAGGATTTGCCGCGCACTACGACGTGCACGACGTGTTCGTGCTGCAGGTCGCGGGTCAGAAGCACTGGACCATCCACGCACCGGTGTTCGCCGACCCGCTGCGGAACCAGCCCTGGCAGGACCGGGCCGGGGCGGTCGCGCGGGCCGCGCAGGAGCAGCCGCCGGTGATCGACGAGGTGCTGAGGCCCGGCGACGCGTTGTACGTGCCGCGCGGGTTCCTGCACTCGGCGAAGGCGCTGGGCGAGGTGAGCGCGCACCTGACCGTCGGGCTGCACACGCTGACCCGGTACCACCTGGCCGAGGAGCTGTTCGCCCTCGCCGCGCAGCGCGACGAGCTGCGCCGGGCGTTGCCGCTCGGCATCGACCCTTCGGCCCCCGACCAGCTCAGCGAGCACCTCGGCGAGGTGGTCACGGCGTTGACCAGCCACCTCGACGACGCCGCGGCCGAGGCTGTCGCGCGACGGCTGCGGCGGCGGACCTGGTCCGGCAACCGGCCGGATCCGCTCGGCCCGCTGGCCCAGGCGGCGACCATCCGGGACCTGGCCCCGGGCGACGTCGTACGGTGGCGTTCTGGGCTGCGGCACCGGCTGGTGGTCGGCGCCGAGGTCCGGCTGGAGCTGCCGGACCGGGTCGTGTCGTTGCCCGCGGCAACGGAGGCGGCGATGCGAGTGCTGTGCGAAGGCGGCGAGGTGACGGTGGGCGAGCTGCCCGGGCTGGACGAGGACGGGCAGCTCGAGCTGGTGCGACGGCTGCTGACCGAGGCGGTCCTGGTCGCGGCCAAGTGACCGCTCGCTACACGCCGCATCTCGGCTGCGCGGCGAGCGCGGAACGCCGCGGCGACGTGATGGTCGCGTCCGCGCCTCCGGCCGAACGCTGGCTGCTGATCGAGTACCGCGACGCCTGGCCACGGATCGCCGCGGACGTGCTCGGTGAGCTGGCACCCGAGGTTACCGGCCTGTGTGCGGAGCGGCGCTGCCGGCCGGTACTGATCCGCCGGCACGGCCGGCAGGATCGCACGGCGCCGCGGCGCTGGGGACTGGTCGACGCGCGGCCAGGGTACGAGTCGGTGCGCTGGGGACAGCTGTCGGCCGACCAGCACCTGCTGGACGTGCTCACCGCCGACGAACCGGGCGTACCCGGTCGCGAGCCGGTGTACCTGGTCTGTGCGCACGGCCGGCACGACGCGTGCTGCGCGGTCCGCGGTCGGCCGGTGGCGGCCGCACTGGCGGCGGCGTACCCGGCCCGCACCTGGGAGTGCAGCCACGTCGGCGGCGACCGGTTCGCGGCCAACCTGATCGTGCTCCCGCACGGGCTTGTCTACGGGCACGTCACCGCCGAGTCGGCGCTCGAGGTCGTCCGGCTGTACGACGAGCGGCGGCTACGGCCGGACCTGCTGCGCGGCCGCAGCTCGCTGGTACCCGCGGTGCAGGCGGCACAGCACTTCGCGCGCGCCGGCGGGGCGTCGTACGACGTCGATGCGCTGCGGCTGGACGGCCTGGACCAGGTCGCGCCGGACACCTGGATCGTGACGCTGGACGGTACCGAGGTGACGGTGCGGTCCCGGACCCAGGTGGTGGACGGCGCGATGACGTGCGCGACCACGCCGCCGGGACGGGTGCGAGTGTTCGACCAGGTCAAGCCAGAATACGAGCCAGCTCTTAGTCAGCCACCCAGATGAGCCCGAGCCGGGTGACCGTGAGCCGGCTGGCGAGCCCGTCGGCGTCCCGGCCGGACCAGCCCTGGCTGCGCTGGAACGCTGCCACGGCGGCCCGGGTGCCGACCAGGTAGTCGCCGGACGGGACCGGCAGGCCGATGCCGTAACCCTTGCGCAGCAAAGCCCGTTGCAGGTTCCAGACGCTATCCGAGCCGCGCCGGCCGAACCGCAGGTGCGACCGGTACACCATGCCGCCCTGCCGGTACGGCGACGGCACGTTCCGGGTCACCCCGTTCGGCACCGGCAGCGGCAGTTGGCGGCCCTGCAGCACGCTGGTCCAGCCGAGCCAGGTTGCCGACGGCCACTCGCGTTCGATCCGGCTCAGCGGTACGACGTCGACCCGGCCGAGCTTGGCGATGTCGGCGCAGGCGACCGAGGGCGTCCCGCACCGGTACTCGACCGCGATCGCGGCATGGCCGAGCGGCGACGGTCCCTTCCAGAAGCATGGCGCGCCGATCGGCGGTGTGCGGTCGCTGTGCCGCGCGATCAACGGTGCCGACTCCCACTCGAACTGCGGTGACGACTCGTCCGCCGGCAAGTCCCAGGCATGCCGGACGAACGCCAGGCTGTTGGCCCGCCACCCGGTGGCGCCGTCCCGGGCCTCCGCCCAGGTGGCGCACTGCGATGCGTTCCTCATAGCGCACTTCCCCCCATTGCGGTGCGTGATGCACCCCGTCCCCGACCCCAGTGTGCGCCTACTCTCCGCTACCGTCCAGAGGTCAATCGGACCGGTTGAACACGTGCCGTGATGGAGTCAGGCCCTGACGAGGCCGCGCAGGAGGCGTTCGAGAGCCAGCACGGACGCGGCGCACTCATCCCGTTCGAGGCCGAGCATCAGGTCCCGTGCTGCTCCGACCACTAGCCCTTACGCCGCCACCACTTCCGCTTCGGCAGCTCGTCCTCCTCCAGTGGAGGCGGTACCGGCGGCTTCGAAGCGGGGGTGAGCAGCTCGCCGGACTCGGTGTCGTACGCGGTGATGCCGAGCTGCCGGCACACGTCGAGTACGACGCCGACGGCGGCGCTGCCGTCGTGGATGTAGAAGGTGACGTCGTGCACCTGAACGCCCTTACCGACTGTCACCTCGACACTGTGGTCCGGCCCGTTCAGCCGGAGCCAGCGCGGGTTGCTCGCGTCCGCGTCCGGTACCGCCGTACGGATCCGCTCGATCACCTCGTCGGCGGTACCTAACGATGGCGGCGCGTAGCCGTCCGGCATGTCCTCGAGGCGCCGTACGCCTCCGGGCGTGGTCATCGCATACACGGCCCAGCTCATGCGTCCAGGATCGCAGTGTCCGGATTGGTTCGTAGACTCTGCCCATGGTCGTTTGCGCCGAGTGCGGGAGGGATAACGCAGCGGACGCACGCTTCTGCTCGAACTGTGGCGCCCCGCTACCGGTCACCTCGCCGGAACGTGGCCGTGAGGAGCGCAAGGTCATCACGGTGCTGTTCGCAGATCTGGTCGGTTTCACCTCGGCTGCGGAGCAGCTCGACCCGGAGGACGTCCGTGCCACGCTGACGCCGTTCTACGCGCGGCTGCGGCAGGAGCTGGTCCGGCACGGCGGCACGGTGGAGAAGTTCATCGGCGACGCGGTGATGGCCGTCTTCGGTGCTCCCGTCGCGCACGAGGACGACCCGGAGCGGGCGGTGCGGGCCGCGTTCGCGATCCGGGACGCGGTCGCCGACGGCCCGCACCAGGTGCGTATCGCGATCACGACCGGCGAGGCGCTGGTCTCGCTGGACGCCCGGTCGAACGAGGGCGAGGGCATGGTCGCCGGCGACGTGGTCAACACCGCCGCCCGGCTGCAGACCGCCGCTCCGGTGAACGGCGTGCTGGTGGACGAGACCACCCAGCGCGCCACCAGGCAGGCGATCGAATACCGCGAGGCCGAGTCGATCGTGGCCAAGGGAAAGGCCGAGCCGGTGCCGGCCTGGGAGGCGGTGGCGGCCCGGTCGCGGTTCGGGGTCGACCTGGTCCAGACCGGTGCGGAGCTGGTCGGCCGCGGTCGCGAGCTGCATTTCCTGACCGACGCGCTGGCCCGGGTGCGGGCCGAGCGCGCGCCGCAGCTGGTGACCCTGGTCGGCGTGCCCGGGATCGGCAAGAGCCGGCTGGTGTACGAGCTGTCCCGCACCGTCGACGCCGACCCCGACCTGGTCGGCTGGCGGCAGGGCCGGTCGCTGCCGTACGGCGACGGCATCACGTACTGGGCGCTGTCCGAGATGGCTAAGGCACAGGCCGGCATCCTCGAGACGGACACGCCCGCCGAGGCGGAGCGCAAGCTCGTGGCCAGCGTCACCGATCTGGTCGTCGACGGTGCGGACCGAGTGCTGGAGAGCCTGCGGCCGCTGGTCGGTCTGGGCTCGGAGGCGGCGCCGCGGGACGACCAGCCGGCCGAGCGATTCGCGGCCTGGCGGGAGTACTTCGAGGCACTGGCGGACCGTCGCCCGACGGTGCTGGTGTTCGAGGACCTGCATTGGGCGGACGAGGCGATGCTCGACTTCGTCGACCACCTGGTCGACTGGGCGACCGGCGTACCACTGCTCGTGGTGTGTACGGCGCGTCCGGAGCTGCTCGAGCGGCGGCCCGGCTGGGGCGGCGGGAAGTCGAACGCGCTGACGCTGACGATCTCCCCGCTGTCCGACGACGACACCGCACGGTTGCTGACCAGCCTGCTGGACCGCAAGGTGATGCCGGCCGAGCAGCAGGCGTCGCTGCTGCTCCGGGCCGGCGGGAACCCGCTGTACGCCGAGCAGTTCGCCCGGTTGCACCAGGAGTGCGCCGACGAGGCCCGGGTCGGCGTGCCGGAGAACGTGCAGGGCATCATCGCTGCCCGGCTGGACGCGCTGCCGGCAGAGGAGAAGCAGCTGCTGCAGGACGCCGCCGTACTCGGCAAGGTGTTCTGGATGGGTGCCGTCTGCGCGATCGGCGGTCGAGGCCGGACGTCGACCGAGCGGCTGCTGCACGCACTCGAACGCAAGGAGTTCGTCCGCCGGCATCGCAGCTCGTCGGTCGGTGGCGAGGAGGAGTATGCGTTCCGGCACCTGCTGGTCCGCGACGTGGCGTACGGACAGATCCCGCGTACGCCGCGCGCCCAGCAGCACGAGCGTGCCGCCGGCTGGCTGGAGTCGCTCGGCCGCCGCGAGGAGAACGCCGAGATGCTTGCGCTGCACTACCTGGAGGCACTGCGGCTGCTCCGGGCGTCCGGCCGCGGCGTACCGCCTGGCCTGACGGAGAAGGCCCGGCTGGCTGCCCGCGACGCCGCTGCCCGGGCGCTCGCGCTGAGCGCGTACTCGAACGCCCGCCGCTGGCACGAGGCAGCGCTCGAGCTCGCCCCGCCGGGCGATCCGCTGCGGCCGGGGTTGCTACTCGGCTACGCCCGCAGCCGGTACGACGACGTGACGCTGGACGACGCCGTACTGGAGGAGGCCACCGAGGGTCTGCTCGCCGCCGGCGACGTCGAGTCGGCCGCGCATGCGCAGATGCTGCTCGGTTCCACTTGGTGGGTCCGGGCCGACCGCGACGTGGCGTTCCTGCACATGGACCGGGCACTGGAGCTGGTCGAGGACCGCCCGCCGTCGTCGGAGAAGGCGTTCGTGCTGCAGAAGCTGGCCCGCTTCGCCGTGCTCTCCGAGGACTTCGACCGGGCGATCGCGATCGGCTCCGAGTCGCTGCGACTGGCCGAGCTGCTCGGACTCGACGACTACCGGGCCCGTAACCTGAACACGCTCGGGATGGCCCGCGTGCACGGCGGCGACCAGCGCGGCTTCGACGACCTCGACCAGGCGCTGGCGCTCGCGCACGAGGTCCGGTCGCCGGAGGAGGCGATCGTGGCCGGCAACCTCGCCTGGGTGTGGGCGGACGCCGGCGACCTGCGCCGGGCCGTCGGGCTGCACGAGCAGAGCGTCCAGATCGCCGCTCGCCGCGGGCTGGAGGCGTCGATCCGCTGGTACCGGGCGGAGCACGTGTACTACTGCTACTGGCAGGGGCGCTGGGACGAGGCGGTCGCGGGCGCCGACGACTTCATCCGCGAGGTGGAGGCGGGCGCCAGCCACTACATGGAGACCTACTGCCGCTACCTGCGCGGCGCGATCCGGCTCGCCCGCGGCGACCGGACCGCCGCCCTCGCCGACGCGGCCCGGGCGAGCGAGGTGGCGCGGCGCGGCAAGGATCCGCAGGTGCTGCATCCCGCGCTGGCGTTCGAGGCCCGGGCGCGGGCGGCATGCGGCGACCGGGACGGCGCGAACGCGATCGCCGACGAGCTGCTGGAGGTGTGGGCCGACACCGGCGTCCGCGCACAGTCCGAGGCGGTCGACGGCGCGTGGGCCTTTGCCGCCCTCGGCCGTGCCGATGAGCTCCACGAGGCGCTCGACCGTGCCCGGCTGCAGACCCCTTGGCACGAGGCGGGCCGGCTGGTCGCCCGCGGCGACCTGGCCTCCGCGGCCGAGGTATACGCGCAGATCGGCACCGTACCGGACGAGGCGTACGCCCGGCTCCGCGCTGCCGCGTCGCTGGTCGCCGAGGGCCGGCGGGCCGACGCGGACAAGCAGCTCCGGATGGCGCTGCCCGTCTTCGCCGGCCTCGGCGCGACCGCCCTCACCGCCGAGGCGGAGTCGTTGCTGGCGGCCAGCGCTTAGGGCGTTCAATTATCAAGTGGAGAATGCCTCCGTATTACATACACTCGTCCGGTGACCACGCAGACTCCCCCTGAGACTTCGCAGGCCGCTCCATCCGACAAGCTCGATCGCGACGTCCTCCTGGTTGCAGGCGTCGTGGTCCTCGGCGCGATCATGTCGATCCTCGACATCACCGTCGTCAGCGTCGCGCAGCCCACCTTCCAGACCGAGTTCGACGCGTCCCCGGCGGAGACCGCGTGGACGATGACCGGATACACCCTGGCGCTGGCCGCGGTGATCCCGCTGACTGGTTGGGCCGCCGACCGGTTCGGCACCAAGCGGCTCTACATGCTGGCGGTCGCACTGTTCACCGCCGGTTCGGTGCTGTGTGCCACGGCGACCAGCATCGAGATGCTCACCGCGTTCCGGGTGCTCCAGGGCCTCGGCGGCGGCATGCTGATGCCGCTCGGCATGACGATCATGACCCGCGCCGCCGGCCCGCACCGGATCGGCCGGGTGATGGCCGTGCTCGGCATCCCGATGCTGCTCGGCCCGATCTTCGGCCCGATCCTCGGCGGCTGGCTGATCGACGTCGCCAGCTGGCACTGGATCTTCCTGATCAACCTGCCGATCGGGTTCGCCGCCGTGATCTACGCGGCCCTGGTGCTGCCGAAGGACAGCCCGACGCCGTCGGAGACCTTCGACTTCACCGGCATGCTGATGCTGTCGCCGGGTCTGGCGCTGTTCCTGTTCGGCGTCTCCTCGATTCCCGCGGAGGGCACCGTGTGGGCCACCAGGGTGCTGGTCCCGGCCGCCATCGGCCTGGCGCTGGTGGTCCTGTTCGTGCTGCGGACCCTGTTCCGCTCACCGGACCATCCGCTGATCGACCTGCACCTTTTCCGGCACCGCCCGCTGACGATCGCGGTGATCACGATGTCGTTCTTCGCGATCGCCTTCTTCGGGGCCAGCCTGCTGTTCCCGTCGTACTTCCTGCAGGTCCGCGGCGAGACCACCCTGCAGGCCGGCATCCTGCTCGCCCCGCAGGGCATCGGCGCCATGCTGACCATGCCGATCGCCGGCATCCTCACCGACAAGATCGGCCCGGGCCGGATCGTGCTCGCGGGCATCGTGACGATCGTGGTCGGCATGTCCATGTTCACCCAGGTCGGCGTGGACACGTCCTACACGTACCTGCTCGGGGCCCTGTTCGTGATGGGGATGGGCATGGGCGGCACGATGATGCCGATCATGACGTCGGCACTGCAGTCTCTGAAAGACGCCGAGATCGCCCGCGGCTCCACCCTGATGAACATCACCCAGCAGGTCTCGGCCTCGATCGGGACCGCGCTGTTCTCGGTGATCCTGACCAACGGGTTCAACGCCAGCGATGCCGTCGGCGCGTTGCGAGCGGCGCTCGAACGTCCCGAAGGTGTCGCCTCGTTACGCGACCCGTCGATCCTGCCGCGGGCCCTGGCCGACATGGCCGATGCCTTCGGCACCGCCTTCACCGTCGCCGCCATCCTGGTCGCGGCCTGCCTGATCCCGGCGCTGCTCCTCCCGCGCCACAAGGCACCCGCCCCGGACGCCGGCGCCGAAGCCCCGGTGCTGATGCACTGAGCCTCTGCTCATCCGGTACGACGGCCGACCAGGCTAGGCTTGGTCGGCCGTCGTGGCTCTTGCCGCGGCCGGTATGGAGGGTTCGCATAGTGGCCTAGTGCGGCGGTCTTGAAAACCGCTATGTCGAGTGATCGGCATCGTGGGTTCGAATCCCACACCCTCCGCCCAGCGTCCGAATCCTGCGTCTGACCTGCGAAAACGTCCGGGCATAGCACGGGTGTGGGACGTCCGGCACTGTCCGAGTTTGTCGGCTGTGGTCAGCAGGGTCAGCAGGGGTCAGCAGCATCGCACTCCGGGGTTGGTGTCCTTGGCGGCCATTCGCTGCCGCTCGAACTCCCGCCGGGACGGCACCGGCCGGTCCGGGTGGTGGGTGCGCACGTGTTCGACGTACCTCTCATACGCCGACTCGTCGGTCAGCTCACGCAGGTACCACAGCACCGCGCGAAGGGGCCTCATCGTGGCGCCGTCCCCTCGTCGTCGGGCGGCAGTTCACCGTACCCGTCGTGGCCGCCTACGGCGGCCAGCTGCCGCTTCTCCTCGGCTGTCGCCCATAGCCCCGCGGGCGCGACGATCCGCGACCGCCGGTAAGGGATCTCAGTCGTCGGCAGCGCGCCGCCGGCGCGGATCGCGCGCAGCCAGACGACCGCCGAGCTCGCGATCACGATGATGATCAGGACCGCGTAGAGGGCAGCAAGGAGACCGTCGATCGTCGAGTTTGTTACGACCTGCTCCATGTCTCCGAGATTCTTGGCGGGTGCGATCACCTCGCCCTGGTCGAGGGCTTCCTGGAAGCGGTCACGCTGGGAGAAGAAGCCGATCCGTGGGTCGGACGAGAACACCTTCTGGTACGCCGCAGTCAGTGTCACCACCGCGTCCCAGGCGAGCGGGACGGCGGTGACCCACACCCATCGGATCTTGCCGTGCTTGATCAGCAGAGTGGTCGCGAGCGACAGAGCCACCGCGGCAAGGAGTTGGTTGGCGATACCGAACAGCGGGAACAGCTGGTTGATGCCGCCGAGCGGGTTCGTCACCCCGGTGTAGAGGAAGTAGCCCCAACCGCCGACCACGAGTGCGCTGGTCAGCCACACGCCGGGCGCCCAGGAGACCCGACCGATCGGCTTCCACACGTTGCCCAGCGTGTCCTGCAGCATGAAGCGGCCGACCCGGGTTCCCGCATCGACAGTGGTGAGAATGAACAACGCCTCGAACATGATCGCGAAGTGGTAGAAGAATGCAGTCAGGCCGTCCCCGAAGGCCGAGGAGAAGATCTGCGACATCCCGACCGCGAGGGTTGGCGCACCGCCGGTGCGGGCCACCAGCGTCTGCTCTTCCACTTCGGCGGCCGCCGCTTGCAGCTGGTCGGGCGTGATGGCGAAGCCGAGCCCGGCGACCGCCTCGGACGCCGACTGCAGGGAGTCGCCGAGGAAACCCGCCGGGGAGTTCATCGCGAAGTACAGGCCGGGGTCGAGGACACATGCGGCGATCATGGCCATGACGGCGACGAACGACTCCATCAGCATGGCGCCGTAACCGATCATGCGGACCTGCGACTCCTTCTCGATCATCTTCGGCGTCGTGCCAGAGGCGATGAGCGAGTGGAAGCCGGAGAGTGCGCCGCAGGCGATCGTGATGAACACGAATGGGAACAGCGCCCCGGAGAACACCGGCCCTGTGCCGTCGGTGAACTGCGTCGTCGCCGGAATCTTCAGCTTCGGCGCAGCGACCAGCACGCCCACCGCGAGCAGCACGATCGTGCCGATCTTCATGAACGTGGACAGGTAGTCACGCGGTGCGAGCAGCATCCAGACGGGCAGGACCGAGGCGAGGAAGCCGTAGATCACCAGGCACCAGACGAGCGTTGTGGGCGAAAGGGTGAAAGCGTCCGCCCAGCTCGACTCCTGGACCCAGCCACCGGCAACGATGGCGAGCAGCAGCAGGGCGACGCCGATGAGGCTCGTCTCGACCACAGCGCCCGGTCGGAGCACCCGCATGTAGAAGCCCATGAACAGAGCGATGGGGATGGTCAGCGCGAGCGAGAACGTGCCCCACGGGGAGTTGGCCAGCGCGTTGACCACGACCAGGGCCAGCACAGCCAGCAAGATGATCATGATGGTGAACACCGCGACCAGCGCCGCGATACCGCCGACGAGGCCGACCTCGTCGCGGACCATCTGACCCAGGCTCTTGCCGTTTCGCCGCATCGAGAAGAACAGGATCACCATGTCCTGGACGGCCCCGGCGAAGATCACCCCGACGATGATCCAGATCGTTCCTGGCAGGTAGCCCATCTGCGCGGCAAGCACCGGTCCGACGAGCGGTCCGGCGCCCGCGATAGCCGCGAAGTGGTGGCCGAACAGCACCCGGCGATCGGTCGGGTGGAAGTCCACTGCGTTGTTCAGCCGCTCCGCCGGCGTCGCCCGCGTGTCGTCCACCTCCAGGACGCGGCGGGCGATGAACCGGGAGTAGAAGCGGTAGGCAATTGCGTAGGACCCGATAGCAGCGCCTAGCAGCCAGATCGCGTTGATCTCCTCGTCGCGGATCAGTGCGATGACGCCCCAGCAGACGGCGGCGAACACCGAGACAGCGATCCAGATCAGCGTCGAGGGTCCACGGCGGCCGGTGCCTGCCGGGGAGGGGGTGGTTCTTTCGGTCGTCATTCGGCACCTCTCACTCCGGTTTGGGGGTGGGTCCTGAGTGCGCCCTCGGCTCCGCCAGGCCGAGAATGCAGCGCAGGCCGAAGTCGTCAGGCAGGTCGGAGGTGAACCTTCGTACGTGCCGGCCCCGGACCCCGACCGACGTACTGCGTGCGGCGAGGTGGGGATATGCGGCGCGGTGGGCGTACACCAGGCCGGGGGGCTCGCTGGTCAATGGCAGGTACCTTTGCGAGTCGGTGACACGCCGAGCAGGTAGGGCGTGCAGGGACACCTCGCCGGCGCCTGCGCAGCAGAACGCGATGTGTACCCAGTCAAAGACCAGCACCTCATCGGGACGCAGTCGCCCCACAGCCTCTAGCGTGACGGTTGCCTGGCCGACCATGACCCTTCTCTCCATGGCGAAACCCGGCGCAACGGCCGGTGCTGTCGACGCGACTGATGCGTTTCCAGCCTAGTACTCCAGCCTGTAGTGCGTGATCTGGCGGCATGGCGCGCCCGACGCTGCGGTCACGGCGCGTCCGGGACTCCTTCGTAGAACTGGCTGCCGATGATGGTCCTGAGCTTGCCCGCGTTGTCCCGGGCGTCTGCGACGGAGATCCAGGGGACGACCTTCACCTCGATCTGGGCGCCGGTGACGCCGGCCGCGGCCAGCCCGGTCGTGATCGCGCCACGGACCTGCTCCGCGGTCGCTCCGTCACCCAGTGCCGCTTCGACGACGAGCCGAGCGGAGCCGCGTCGCTTGTGGTGGATGCGGTACTGCCGCAGGCCCGGCACGGTCTCGAGCGCGCTCCGGAAGATCTGTGGGTGCACGGGTACGTCGCCCATCACCACGATGTCGCCGTTGCGACCGTCGACCGCGCGCAGCAGCCGGAACGGCCGTCCGCACGGGCACGGCTCCGGAGCGACGGTCACCAGATCCGACAGCGCGTACCGGATCAGCGGCTGGGTGCGGTTGACGAGGTTGGTCAGCAGCACCCGGTGACCCGGTTGTCCCGGCGGCACCGGCCGGTCGTGCTCGTCGACGACCTCGACG
>Ga0075419_10000817_pt1 | contig 20013 bp, 16 predicted proteins | sample SoiMetdeltSBSDD3_FD_76900 | JGI IMG/M metagenome (GOLD analysis project Ga0075419, IMG submission 76900) | Bulk soil microbial communities from a Populus tree surrounding site in Tennessee, USA - Soil MetaG P. deltoides SBSDD3 | ecosystem: Environmental > Terrestrial > Soil > Tree plantation... | reverse complement strand
GGATCGCTATCGGCGATCGGCTGACCGCTATCGGTCAAGCTCTCTGTAGTTCCCGTTCACCGTTCACCGTTCACTGTTCACCGTTCACCGTTCCCTGCTGTTCTCTCCGCCGCGGCGGTGAGCCGCGCCAGCGACGACGATCTCCCCACGACCTCCAGCAGCTCGTTGACCGGCTCCGACACGGTCGTTCCGGTGATCGCCACCCGAATCGGCTGCAACAGGTCGCCAAGCTTCAGTCCTTCCGCCTCGACGCGCTGCTTCAGCGCCTCCAGGATCGGCTCCGCCCGCCACTGCGATTCGTCGAGCGCGCGCAGGGTCTCGGCCGCGAAGCCCAGGCTTCGGGCGTACCCGTCGCCCATCTTCTCGATGAGTTTCCGGCCCTTGTCATCCAGCGTGGCGCGACGTGAATCGAGCCGGATCGCCACCCGTTCCGCGATCTCCAGAATGGTGCGGGCCCGGGACTTCACGGCGTCGATGTACGGCGGCAGCAGGTGTACTCCCCCGAAGTGCACATCCATCCGCTCCAGCTCGCGCGCGACCGCCGCGGCGAGCGCCTCGCCGGGCATCTGGGAGAGGTACTGCCCGTTCATCCACTCGAGCTTCGCGGTGTCGAAGACCGCGGGCTTTTTCTGAATCGCCTCGAGCGAGAAGAACGCGATCATCTCCTGCTCGGTCATGATTTCGCGGTCCTCGCCGGGGGACCAGCCCAGCAGCGCCAGGAAGTTGCGCATCGCCGCCGGGAGGATGCCGAGGTCCCGGTAATCCCCGACCGCGGTCGCGCCGTGTCGCTTGGAGAGCTTCTTGCCGTCCATGCCGAGAATCATCGGCAGGTGCCCGAACACCGGCACCGGCGCGCCCAGGGCCTGATACAGCGCGATCTGCTTCGGGGTATTCGAGATGTGATCGTCCCCGCGCAGGACGTGGGTAATCCCCATGGCGATGTCGTCGGAGACCACCGCCATGTTGTAGATCGGGGTGCGGTCGCTCCGGAGCACCACCATGTCGTCGAGGTCCCGTCCCTGGAACGCAATTCTGCCGTGCACCGCGTCTTCCCAGGCGATTTCCTCATCGGGCATCCGGAAGCGGACGACGAACGACATACCGCGCGCGATGCGCGCTTCGACTTCCGTGGAAGGAAGCCGGTCGCAGCGGCGATCGTATTTGTAGAGATCGGTTCCCCCGACGGTGGCCTGTCGCTCCGCCTCCAGCTCCTCGCGGCTGCAGAAACAGCGATACGCCTTTCCCGCCGCGAGCAGCCGCTCGACGTCGCCGCGATGACGGGCGATCTGGGCGCCCTGAAATACCGGACCTTCGTCCCACTCGAGGCCGAGCCAGGCGAGTCCGTCGAGAATCACCTGGGTGTGCGCGTCGGTACTCCGCTCGGCGTCGGTGTCCTCGATCCGGAGGATGAACACGCCGCCGGTTTTGCGGGCATAGAGCCAGTTGTAGAGCGCCGTGCGCGCGCCGCCGACATGCAGATAGCCGGTCGGCGAAGGGGCAAAGCGAACTCTGGGGACCGTGATGCCCATCGGACTCGTGGGGAGGGAAACGGAGCGGGAGGGATTCGAACCCTCGATAAGGGTTTCCCCCTATGCCGGTTTAGCAAACCGGTGCCTTAAGCCTCTCGGCCACCACTCCAAAACGGGTTGGGAATATTAGGGCGGAGCACGGCAGATGCAACTGAGGGGTAGCGATCAGCGATCAGGGATCAGCTGTGGTATACATTGAATCAGCTCCGGGGGAGTGACTTCGAGGTGGTGCGCATGCAGGGAATCGTGACGCCGTGACAACCGGGAAGTGGCTGGCGCTGGCCGCGATGGCCGGCGTCCTGGCCTGTTCCCGCCGGGTCCCACTCCTGGCGCCGACGCCGCAGGACCTGGCGCTGACCGGGCCCGACAGCTTCCTGGTCCAGCTCGAGACCACCAGAGGAAACGTCGAGCTCATGGCGCACCGCGCCTGGTCACCCCTCGGCGTGGACCGGATGCACTTCCTGCTGAGTCAGGGCTATTACGACGGAGCCCGCTTCTTCCGGGTCGTCCCGGGCTTCGTCGTGCAGTGGGGGATCTCGCGGGACTCCGCGGTCAACAAGGTCTGGAATGACCGGGATCTTCCCGACGAGCCGGTCCGCCAGAGCAATACCCGGGGCCGGATTTCCTATGCTCGCTCCGGTCCCAATACTCGCTCGGTGCAACTGTACGTGAACCTGGCGGACAATGCGCGGCTCGATACCGCCAATGTCTTCGGTTTCCCTCCCATCGGTGAGGTGCGGAGCGGGATGGCGGTGATGGATTCGATGTACGCGGGCTATTCCTGCCGGAGAGGAAGTCAGGGAACCTGCCCAAGCCAGGACTCCATTCAGGCCAAGGGCGAGGCGTATCTGAATCGAGCGTTTCCGCAGCTGGACATGATCAGGAAGGTCAGGATCCTTCGGGAGTGGAAGCGCGGTGAGAGGTGAGAGGTGAGAGGTGAGAGGTGAGAGGGAAGCGGTTAGCGGTTAGCCCTTAGCCGTTAGCACCCCAATGTGTCGCATTCCTGCCTCAGGTGTCCTCCCGTAGCCTCAGTCGCCCAGCCCCGGTCCCACACTCCCGTTGCCCGAATTCCACGTTTCCCAAGTCAGCCGGCAGCGGCTTACGAAGTACTCGTCTGGGTGCCCGGACTGGCCGAGGAGGGTATGGAGCAGCTCGTGCCGGACCACCATTTCGTGGTTCTGGTAATTCCCCGCGATGATGACCCGGTGCGATGCGCCGTCGGAAATCCACTCGCCGACCTTGGCTCCGTCTTCGGTCGCAAAGGTCTCAACTCCAGGAACCACATAGAATTGCACCGCAGCAAAATCACCCGACCGGCCGCTGCAGGCCTCGGTTCGGTCGAACCATTCCCGGTACACGGCGGGAGTCGCGATCGGAACGGCACCGTCAGGCAGGGAGAGACCGCTGGGCGAGAGGGCGGTGCACCCCGACACGACGGCGGGAAGCCCGACGACCATCAGCAGATCGAGAACTGTCCGGATTCTCACGGCCTCTCCACGCCAAGTGTAAGGATTCTTGACTGTGGAGAGGCTAGAGGTGTGCCAGGCTAGGGGCTGGGGGTTGGGAGGTGGGGGTTGGGAAACCCTCAGGCGTCCGGTCGCGGCGCCGCCGTCCCGGTGGGCTTGGCCGGGGGCTTTGCGGCCGGCTTTGTGGCGCTGACGGTCGAGGGAGCAGCTCCTACTTTCCGGCGAATCGTTCCTTTGTCAACCGTTTTTCCGGTTCGGCTGATTGCCTGGAAAAACAGGTCATTGCCGGCAATCTCTACCAGCATGAAGGAGCGGTCCTCCGCAAAGCCGACCTCGGTAACCTTGCCCGGGCGGGTGTCGCCGGGGCGGAGTTTGGCCGATCCTCCGGCAACGAAGTAATGGATCCCTTGCTGGGGGTAGATCCGCTCGTAGATGTGCTCGTGACCGGTGAATACGACATCGACTCCGTACTTTACGAAGACGGGCTCCAGGATTTTTCGAAGCTCGATCTCGGGGCCGCGACGTGCCGTGGTGTACATCGGGTGATGGAAGTACGCGATCTTCCAGTCGGAGCCCGATGCGGCCAGCTCCTTCTCCAGCCATGCGACCTGCTCGGGATCCATGTAATTGCTGTCGAGCACGAAGAAACGCACGTTTCCCTTCTTGAAGGTCCGGTAGCGCTGTCCACCCAAATTGAACGGCTTGTAGAACTTCTGGTTCGGGTCGTCGTGATTCCCGAGTGCGGCGTTGAACTCCACTTTCGCGTCCAGCAGGGCCTTGTAGGGCTGCTCAAATTTCTTGGCAAAATCCTGCGGGCGGCTGGCGCCGTAGATATTGTCGCCGAGCAGGATCGCAAACGTGAACGGAAACAGCTTGTAGTAATTGAACATTTGCGCCGCGGTCTCGTTCTGGACCTTGTCGCCCGTCCCGGCGTCGCCGATCACGAGAAAGCGGACCGAGTTGGCGCGTTTGGGCAGGGCAAGACTCGCCGTGGCGGTAGTCGTCTGGGTCTGCTGCGCCGCGAGAGGCGCCGACCACAGGGCAGCGAGGACCGCGAGACGAATGCGAGTGCGTGTGTTCACGGCAGTCCTCCGGCTATGGCACCGCATTCGGGATGACGTCGATGATCAGGTTCGCCTCGACATCACGCAGAATGAGATAATGGGTGACGATGCGATACTCGATCTTGTCCGTCGGCAACGCCGGAAGCAGCTTCAGCAGCGTTGCGGGGAACGTCGCCAGCGGATAGGTCGTCGGATACAGCATGTTGACGGCCGGAACGAAATTCGGCAGCTCTTCCTGGGCATCATCCCGCTGCTCGACGACCGAGTCGATCTCCTGCTTGTACTCGGTCTTGATGAGGGTGACGGTGACGGTCGCAAACTCCGGAGTGAAGATGTCGCCCTGCTTGGCCGAATCTCTCGCCCGCTGGATGAGCGTTGCCAGCGTGGTCGCCCGGGCGGCGATCTCGGCCTGGCTCTTGGTCTCATCCAGCGCCCCCATGTTCGAGGCGAGGCTGTCTCGCAGCTTGACGTAGGCGTCGATCCGCTGGCCGAAGTCGGCATAGACCGCCGCGGTGGGATCAGGGCGCTCTTCGTAGGGTTCCTTGCATCCGAGCGCCGTAGCGGCGAGCAGACCCGCGATCCCGGTACGAACGAGAGAGCCGCGCCATTTCGTGAGTGACACGGGGTCCTCCTGAAAACGAGACCCGGGAGCCGCTGAAGCGCCCGGTAACGACTGCGTCACATCTTGGTAGAAAGGCGACGAGGAGCAGACCGATATTTGCACAGGGAGGGACAGCGGCGTGGGTGAGATTCGAACTCACGAAGGACTTTCGCCCTTGGCGGTTTTCAAGACCGCTGCCTTAAACCACTCGGCCACCACGCCTGAAGAGCAGCTAACCGCTAACCGCTAACCGCTCTTAGCCGTTAGCAGTTAGCAGGTAGCGGTTAGCGGTTAGCATCTATTTTGAACTCCCCCGCCTTCCGAATCTCGCTATCCACCCGCTTGGCGATCGAATCGGCCTTCGCCGAGAGGACACTGTCGCCCCGATCGCGATAGACCGTCGCCATCCCGCCGTAGATGATCGAATAGAGCCGCAGGATCGATGCCGAGGGCGCGTCCACCCAGCCGTGGGGCCGCTCCCGGCTCGCGCTCTGCCAGCGATACACCTTGTCCAGAAGAATCCGGCTCCGCTCGAGATCGGTGAAACCCATGGGGGTGAACACGACGTTTTCGTTCGGCGTCACCGGTTTCGGGTAGAGTTTTCGCACCAGTCCCTGCGAGACCAGATAGGTCGTAAGGCCAAGGGTTTCGTCGGGATAGCCCCCGGCGCTCCAGGCAAAGTAGATCGGACGCTTGCCGAGATTCTGACGAATCAGGTAGATCACGGCCAGGTCTTTCCGGTCCACGATCTCGGTGCCCAGAACGATCTCCAATTCACCGAACTTGATGCTGCTCCCCTTGGGGACCCGGGAATACTCGGGAAGGCTGTCGAGCTCGGCCAGGGACTGCGCGAACACCGGGGCGGTCGGTTTGGGCCACCCCGATGGTCCGGGCACGCCCAGCAGAAATCCGGTGGTGTCGGCGCGGGGCTTCCAGAGATCGATCGACTTGGCGGGGTCGAAGTCGGGTGTTTCCCGGCGGCGAAGCTGACGAAGATGCCACTCGGTATTCATCAGCGACAGGTTCGCGAGGGTGACATCGGGCCGGATTCCTTCGACCTCCTGGGCATACCAGAGCGGGAAGGTGTCGTTGTCTCCCGCAGTGATCAGGATGCCGTAGGGCTCGACCGATTCGAGGAGGTCGCGGGCAAAGTCGTGTGCAATGGTCTCGTGGCTCCGGCTCGCCGTGGAGTGGTTGCCGAACAGCGGAATCAGCCCGAGCGCCAGCACTGGAAGCGCGGCCCATCGGGTGCGGAGCCGCTCGGATGCCGCCTTCGCGGCCACACCGAGTCCCGCGGCGACCAGGGTCCCGAAGAACGCGAAGGAACAGAGGAAGAAGTAGTCCCGCTCGCGCACTTCGTGGTCCTCGGACCGGGGGATCTGGTCGAGATACATCGAAAAGCCGTAGCGGAAATTCAGGTAGTAGATGAGGGCAACGGTCAGGGTGCCGAACATCGCCAGCGCGGCGATTCCGGCCCGGCGGTCCTTCTGGAGCAGCGACCAGAGTCCGCTGAGGCCGGTCACCGTAAAGAGCGCGGTGATGATCGCGGTGAGGGCGCTCCAATCCCGGGCGAACTGCCAGCTGAAGTATTGCCAGTACATGCCGAACTGGGCGCCGAGGGTCGCCTGCCGCTGGGAAAGCGGCGGCTTTCCGTACTGCACCCGGTTGAGCACATCGCTCAGCGCCTGGCTGAAGAAGCCCACCGGCTCTCCCTCATTGATCGGCGGAAAGTGAGCCGCCCGGATCGGGAGGAAGAGGTAATTGACCGACACGCCGACGACCACGGCGATCAGGATTCCCGTCAGGACGGCGGGGCGGGTCAGCACCCGCCAGTCGGTCCAGAGGACGTAGACCGCCACCGCCGGCGCCGCCAGCACTCCCATCATGTGGTTGGTGGAAGTGAGCGCCAGGAGGTAGGCGATCAGGATAAGCCAGCGGTCGCGGTGGGGACCGGGCTCGTCGTCGCCCCAGTGGACGGCGAGCCAGGTGACGAGCGCCATGAAGAACAGCGAGACCGTATAGACCTTTTCATTGACGGTGGACTGGTTCCACACCGTCCACGACATGGCGCCCACCAGCACTCCCGCGGCGGCGGCCCCGAGCCGGAGCATCCGGTCCTGTACCAGGTTCCGGAGCCAGCGCTCGGCCACCAGGAACCAGAGTCCGGCGGCGCAGGCGCTGGTGACGGCGGCGAAGAGATTGATCCGGACCGCATAGGACGCCGCAAGCGGGAGCAGCCCCCAGACATGCGCCATCAGCACGAAGAGCGGGTTGCCCGGCGGGTGCGGAATCCCGAGCGTCTTCGCGGCCGCGATGTACTCCGAGGTATCCCAGAACGCGGTGGTGGGCGCCAGGGTCGCGAGGTAGATCAGCAGGACCACCGCGGTCATGGCGGCGGCGAAGCGGTACGGCGGGGACTGGGGCTGCGTGTCGGACATGGTGCTCCCGATACGACGTGAACGGTCAACAGTCAACGGGACGAGCCTTTCGGGAAGAGTCCTTCCCGTTGACCGTTCACCGTTGACCGTTGACGGTGTTAGTGCCGAAACATCCGCCTGCCCGTCAACACCATGGCAATCCCGTAGCGATTTGCCGCAGCGATGACCTCCGCGTCCCGCACCGATCCGCCCGGCTGGATGATGGCGCGAACGCCGGCGCGCGCCGCTTCCTCGACTCCGTCGGGGAAAGGAAAAAACCCATCGGAGGCGAGGGAGGCTCCCTCGGTGGGATGCTGCTGCTGGCGCGCTTTGTGGATGGCCAGAAACACCGAGTCCACCCGGCTCATCTGCCCGGCGCCGATACCGATTGCCTGCTCGTTGCGGGCGATGAGGATGGCGTTGGACTTGACCGCCGCGACAGCTGTCCAGGCGAACCGGAGATCGTTCCACTCTTCCGGCGTGGGCCCGCGGGTGGTCACGGTCTTCCACCCCTCCTCCGAGGGGTCGAAGACAAAACGGTCCTGGACCAGGAAGCCGCCGCGGACACTCTTCCAGTCCAGGGAACCGGCCGGCGAGCCGATGGGAAGCTCGACCACCCGGAGATTCTTCTTCTCGGCAAAGACCGCCAGCGCGGCTTCCTGCACCGAGGGCGCGACGATCACCTCGACGAAGAGCTCCCGCAGGGATTCCGCCATCTCGCGATCCACCACGGTATTGGTGGCGACCACGCCGCCGAAGGACGAGACCGGATCAGTGGCGCGCGCCTTGAGCAGCGCGTCGAGTGCGGTGCGCCCCACCGCGATGCCACAGGGGGTCGTGTGCTTGATGATCGCGCAGGCCGGACGGTTCTTCCACGCCCCGACCGCGGCGATGGCCGCGTCGATGTCCAGCAGGTTGTTGAACGACAGCTCCTTGCCCTGCCGCTGCTTGAGATCCCGGATGCCGCGCGGCTCTTCGGTGGCATAGAGCGCGGCCCGCTGCTCGGGATTCTCTCCATAGCGGAGCTCCTGCATCCGCTCGACCGAGAGATTGATGCGTGGTGGAAGCCCCTCGCCCGGATCCGTCAGATAGCCGGCCACCGCGGTGTCGTACTCCGCCGTGTGACCGAAGACCTTCGCGGCGAGCGAGCGCCTGCATTCGAGCGGGACCTCGCCCTGGCGCAGCAGGTCGATGACCAGGCGATAGTCGGTCGGGTCGACGACCGGGATCACATTCTCGTAGTTCTTCGCCGCGGACCGGAGCATCGAGGGCCCGCCGACATCGATGTTCTCTATGGCATCCTCGAGGGTCGCGGACGGATGGGCGATCGTTGCCTGAAAGGGGTAGAGATTGACCGCCACCAGCCCGAAGGAGAGAATCCCGTGGGTCTCCAGCTCCCGGCGATGTCCTTCGAACTGGGTCCGCGCCAGCAGCCCGGCGTGAATCGCGGGATGCAGGGTCTTGACCCGCCCATCGAGGATCTCGGGGAAGCCGGTCACCTGTTCCACCGAGCTGACGGCGATCCCCGCCTTTCGCAGCACCGCGGCGGTTCCCCCGGTGGAAACGAGATCCCAGCCGAGCTCCACCAGCCCGCTCGCAAAATCGACGATGCCGCGCTTGTCGCTGACGGAGATGAGCGCACGGGGCATATGCGTGGAGCCAGAGGTCAGGGGTCAGGGGTCAGGGAACTGCCCATACGCGCCGAGCCGGTCGAAAAGCCGGTCTTTGCGAGTGCCAGCACCGCGGCCGGCAGCAATTTGTGCTCGACTTCCAGGACCCGGGCGGCCAGGGTCTCGGGGGTGTCGCCGGGGAGGACCGGCACGACTCCCTGGCACAGTATCTCGCCCTCGTCGTACTCCTCCGACACCTGGTGCACCGTGGCGCCCGACGTCGTGTCCCCCGACGCGAGGACCGCCTGGTGCACCTTGAGGCCGTACATGCCGGCGCCACCGTGCCGGGGAAGCAGTGCCGGGTGGACGTTGATGATCCGTCCACGCCACTCCCGCACCACCGGCGCCGGGATCCGCTTCAAATAACCCGCCAGCACGACCAGCTCGGCTCCTGCCGCCGTCAGCACCCGGCGCAGCTCCTCAGGATCCGCGATATCATTCAGGACGTGCACCGGAATGCCGTGCTCCCGGGCGAGCTCCACCCCGCCGGCCCCGGCCCGATTGCTGATGACCAGAACCACCCGTGCCGGGGCGGCATCCCCCAGGGCGCGGAGGAGCGCCGCCAGATTGCTGCCCCTTCCCGAAACCAGCACGGCGACCCGGAGGAACATAGCCCACAAGTATAAACTCTCCGGGTTTCCGGACCCTCGCCAATTCCTGCACATTCGCTGTGGCGACGACATCCTCTCGAAACTGACCGAGGCGGGGATTCCCGGAGACAAAGTGCGCTGGGCCGACGCGCTCTGCGAAGGGCCGGTCCACCGCCACGCGACCGACAGCGCGCGTCAGAAAGAACGGGCGGCCTACCACGCGTCGCTCTCGTCGAGCCCGATGACCGAAACCTACCGGGAGCTGATGGGAGACGACTGGCGGGTCGATCAGTGCGTCCACTACGACGAGACCATCCTCTGGTTCGAGGCGGATCTCTACGACCAGATGATCCTGGTCTACCTGCTGTCCCGCCTCGGCCGGTTCCGGACCCGGACCCGCCTGTCGCTCATCTGCATTGGAGAATTCCCCGGCATGGACCGATTCATCGGGCTGGGCCAGCTCTCACCCGGCCAGCTCGCCACTCTCCTGCCCAGTCGACGCCAGGTGACGCCGGGACAGATCCGGCTGGCGGACCGCACCTGGGATGCGCTGCGCGAGGATAATCCTCTGGCGCTCGCCGGGATCGCGCGGATGCGGAGCAGAGCCCTGCCGTTTCTCCCCGCAGCGGTGCGCCGCTATCTCGCGGAATACCCCTCCATTCGGAACGGCCTGAGCCGGAATGAGCAGCTGGCGCTCGAGGCGATTGCTGCGGGCGCCCGCACGCCGCGGGAGGTGTTCCTGCGGGTCCAGGAGCGCGAGCGTCGGCCGTATATGGGCGACCTGATGTTTTATGTGGTCCTGCGGCGGCTCGCCTCCACTCGCTACCCGGCCATTGCCGGCGTCCACGGACGTCTCTCGCGGCTCAAGGAATCCGAGTTTGTGGAGCATCCCCTCCACCTCACCGACACCGGCCGGCGGCTGCTGACGAACGAGATCGACTGGTGCTCGGTCTCCGGGGTGGTCCGGCAAATCGGAGGGGTGACGCTGCGCGGGCCGCGGCCACGCTGGCGCTGGGATACGCGGCGGCGCGTCATTGTCGAGCAGCGATCGCGCTGACCGCCGCCGCGACGTCCGCCACCACGGGAATGGCCTGAGCCTCGGCGCTCTCCCGGTGCTCGGCGCCGTGTCCGGTGAGCACCAGCATTGCCCGTCCGCCCAGGGCGAGCCCAGGTGTCAGATCGCTCATCCGATCGCCCACCCAGTACGAACGCGAGAAGTCGACGTCCAGCTCGGCTCCGGCTCGAAGGTAGAGGGTCAGCTTCGGTTTCCGGCAAGGGCATTCTCCATCGATCTCCGGTGCGTGCGGGCAAAGATAGGTTGCGTCGAGGCGGGCGCCCTCCGCCGCCAGCAGCTTGTCCACTTTCGCCTTCACGGCGTGGTACTGGTCCCACGACACCCGCCCTCGCGAAATCCCCGCCTGATTGGTCACGACGATCACGAGAAAGCCCCTCGTATGCAGGCGGTTGAGGGCGTCGGCCGTTCCGGGGAAGAGCATCACCCGCGCCGGGTCGCTGAGGTAGCCGGGCGGGGGATCGTCCACGAGGGTGCCGTCCCGGTCAACGAAGACCGCGGGCCGGGTCACGGCTCGGCGGCCAGCGCGGCGCGAACGGCTTCTGCCACGGCGGGGATGGCCGCCTCCGGAAGGGTGCGCGGATCGAGAAGAACCTTGCCACCCTCGATCCTGCAGATCACCGGCGGGGTGCCGAGGCGAAGGCGGAGCGCCAGACTGGCCGCACCCCGCGCTCCAGGATCGAGAGACACAAGCGTCGTGGGAAGGACCGCGGCGGGAAAGGAGCCGCCTCCGACGGCGGAGCGACCGGCCATGACCTCGGCCTGCCCCTCGCTTCCGATCGCGCTCCGGAGCGAGACGGCGCGTGCGTGCAGCCGCTCGGCATCCATGGTGAGCATTGCCAGCACCGGGATCTCCCGGAGTGCTGTGCCGGGATCGCGGTAAATCGCCAGCGTCGCTTCCAGCGCGGCAAGGGTCATCTTGTCGGCGCGCAGCGCCCGGGCCAGCGGATTCCGCCGGGCTTCGGCCACGAGAGCGGACGTCCCGGCCAGGCATCCGGCCTGGGGACCGCCCAGCAGCTTGTCGCCGCTGAAGAGCACGACATCGGCTCCCTGGCTGATCGCGTCGCCCACTCTGGGCTCGCCTGCCAGACCGAAGGGCGAGAGATCGGCGAGCAGTCCGCTGCCGACGTCGTGCAAATAGGGAATTCCGTTCGCTTTGGCAAGTGCGGCGAGGTCCGTTGGGTCGGGGCTCGCCACGAATCCGGTTTGCTCGAAATTGCTGCGGTGCACCGTGAGGATCGCTCCAGCCCGCTCCGAAAGCGCGTCGCGATAGTCGGCGAGATGGGTCCGATTGGTGGTGCCGACCTCTCGCAGAATCGCTCCGCTCTTCATCAGGATGTCGGGAATCCGGAAGGACCCACCGATTTCAATGAGCTCGCCGCGCGAGATCAGAACCTCGCGGCCTTCCGCCACGGCGTTGAGCACCAGGACCAGGGCTCCGGCGGCGTTGTTGACGACGAGCCCGTCCTGAGCACCGGTGAGCGAGGCGAGAAGCGCGGCGCAGTGGTCGCTGCGGCTGCCCCGCGTTCCGGTGGCCAGATCGAGCTCCAGGGTGCTGTACCCCGTGGCGACCGCCTGAATCGCCGCGATGGCGGCCGGGGCGAGGGGTGCCCGGCCGAGGTTGGTGTGCAGCACGACGCCGGTGGCGTTGAGCACGGGAATCAGGGATGGAGCGGAGCGCAGCACGACCCGCTCGGTGACGTCCTCGACCCAGTCCAGAGGCATCGGGCTCCGGCCGCTTCGCGCCGCGTGCACCGCTTCGCGCACGGCAGCGACCACCAGGCTCCTCGGCGCCTGCGCCAGGAGCGCCTGAACTCCGGGCTCCTGCAGCAGGCGGTCGACCGAGGGGAGGAGACGCCGGGGGTCGGTCACGGGGAACGGGAAACGGGGAACGGGGAACCGGCCGTATCCGGCTTCACCTTCGTCGTCGTGTCCACCACCGGCTTCGCGTCCGGGATCCGGGCGACCCCGCGGGCGCTTCCCACGATGCCGCTCACGGTTTTGATCCCGTGCACCTCCACCACGTACCTCGACCCCGGCACCAGCCGGCCGCTCAGGCGCACATGGAGCTTGTCGAAGAGAGGCGGCTTGGTGCGGAGCGGGCCGGTTCCAGTCGTGTCGATCGTGATGGCGCGGCGACGCTCGGCGCCGGGAATCCGGAGCGTGGCGGCTTCGCGAGCCCTGGCGATCGAGTCGGCGCGAATACTGTCCTGCCTCGCCTTGATGGAGTCGGCCCGGGCCCGGGTGGAATCGACCGGCCGCGCAGCAGGATAGGCAGTGTCGTAGGCTCCTTTCGAAAGCACGGCCAACACCGGAAGAGGCACCGAGTCGGGGAGCAGCCGCACCAGCGCCGAATCGGCAGGGAGACGCTGATAGGGATCCAGCTGCTGGGAGAATGTCAGCACCAGCGAGAGCGAATCGCCGAACTCGGCCGTCAGAATGCGCGCCGGTATGGTGTCGTGCCGAAAGGCCCACAGCTCTCCGACGGCATCCCGGCCGGCGGCGACCCGGACGCTGTCGAACGACTCTCGGGACTGCCGGCGACGGTCGGTGTTCTGATCGACCACGCCGTACACCAGATAGTCGCCACGGGGAAGCGGCCCCAGGTCAAAGCGACCAACTGAATCCGCGATGCTTCGGTATACCAGGCTGTCGGGGAGGAGAACCGCTTCGACGAGACCCTGCCGGTGGGGGCGCTGGGTACTCCAGTCCACGATCAGGCCGCGAAGCGTCGTCTCGGGCAGCGGCGCGCCGGTGGTAAAGGTCAAGACCCGTCCGCTCAGGCTTCGATTGCCGCGCAAATCGCCCACGCCGGGAAGCAGCTCGATCCGGTACACCGTGTTGGGCCGCCACCCGTTCCTGGGATGCACGGTGATGCGGTCGCGCCTCCAGGCGACCGAGGGCACTTCGTCGGCGGGGGAGAGAATGATGAGTCGTTCGAGGTCGCCGGTCCCGAACCCGAAGTTCGGGTTGCCGCCTTCGGCGATGACTTCGTCAAACCGGAATTCGGCGTCGTCGTCGAAGTCCGCGATCACCCTGGTCGAGTCCGGTATGGTGGAGACCAGCCGGGGCGGGCTCCGGTCCGCGGGGCCGCCGGGCGGCGGGGCGATGCTGGCGCAGCCGATTCCGATCGCGAGGCAGAAGGCTATCGCCAGGCGGAGAGGAGCCGCTTCGCTTGCGCTCAGGGTGACAGCCCGGCGACACAGCCGAGCACGCGGCGGCGCTCGTCGAGCGATCCCGCCTGCTCGCGCCACGAGGCGAGCTTTTCGCGCTCGCGTTCCACCACATCGGCCGGCGCCCGGGTCACGAACTGCTGGTTTCCGAGCTTGCTCTCCTGCCGCCGGACCGCGCCGGCGAGCCGGTCGCTCTCCGCCTTGAGCCGCGCGCATTCCCGGTCGATGTCGACCAGGTCTCCGAGGGGAATGCTCACCGTGGCGCCGTTCTGGAGAACCGCGTTCGCGGTGGCCGCCGCCTCGCTGGAAGCATCGGCCCCGGTTTCCAGCGAGGCGACCTTGGCCAGACGGCGCACCATCGCCGCATCCTCGGCGAGCGCGGCGGACAGCTCGGGGCCGGGGGCGCTCACCATAACCCGCACCGTGTGACCCGGCTGGACCTCGTACTCGGAGCGGATCGATCGGATGGCTCCTACCAGCTCCTGCAGGGCGCCGAATCCGGAGAGCGCCCGGATGTCGTGCGCCCGGCGGTCGCTCGCGGGCCAGGGGGCCGTCATGATCGAATCCGCCTCACTCCGGCCCGGCAGCCGGCGCCAGAGCGTCTCGGTGATGAACGGCATGATCGGGTGCAGGAGGCGGAGCGCCACGTCGAATGTCTGCGTCACTACACCACGCGCCACGTCGCCGCCGGGGTGGTCGCCGTACAGACGCGGCTTGATCACCTCGACATACCAGTCGGCGAGATCGCTCCAGATGAAGCGGTGGACCGCGAGGGCGGCGTCATTGAGGCGGAACCTCTCATAGGCTGCCGTGGCCTCGCGCACCGTCTCCTCACAGCGCGCGATGATCCAGCGGTCCGCGAGGGTCAGCTGCTCCCGGCGGATGACGTCGGGGGCGCTCCCCGCCAGCGGACGCACCGCGCCATCGAGATGCGACAGGATGAGGCGCCCGATATTCCAGAGCTTGTTGGCGAAGTTGCGCCCCGGCGCGAAGGAGCCCTCGAGGTCGTCGGGATCGAGCACGATGTCGGTTCCGACCGGAAGGCCGGACACGACGGTGTATCGAAGGGCGTCGGCGCCGTAGAGCTGCACGACGTCCAGCGGGTCGATTCCGTTGGCCAGGGACTTGGACATCTTGCGGTGCTGGGTATCCCGGACGGTCCCGTGCAGGTACACGGTGGTGAAGGGAACCTCCCCCATGCACTCGAGGCCCGCCATGATCATCCGGGCCACCCAGAAGAAGAGAATCTCGGGCGCCGTCACCAGCGTGTGGCCCGGATAGAAGCGGGCGAGATCCTGGGTGCGGTCCGGCCACCCCAGGCTGGAGAAGGGAACCAGCTGCGAGGAGAACCAGGTGTCGAGCACGTCCTCGTCCTGGCGCAGGAGTCCTCCGCATCCGGGACAGGCATCGGGGTCCTCGGTCACTGCCGTCACCCGTCCGCAGCCGGGCGCGTCGCAGTACCAGACCGGAATCCGGTGTCCCCACCAGAGCTGCCTGGAGATGCACCAATCCCGGATGTTCTCCATCCACTGCGCGAACTCGGCGCCGCGGTGCTCGGGGATGAACCGGACCCGCTCGTCCCGATAGGCTGCGAGGGCCGGCTCCCCGAGCGGCTTCATCCGAACGAACCACTGGTCGGAGAGCCGGGGCTCGACGATGGTGTCGCAGCGGTAGCAGTGCCCGATGGCGTGGGAGTGGCGCTCCACCTGCTCGAGCAATCCCGCCGCTTCGAGCTCGGCCACCACCCGCCTGCGCGCGTCGAAGCGATCGAGCCCCCGGAAGCGCTCCGGCACGCTGTCGTTCATCCGCGCTTCGTCGGTCATGACGTCGATCGGCTCCAGACCATGCCGTCTGGCGATCTCGAAGTCCACCGGATCGTGCGCCGGCGTGAGCTTGACGGCGCCGGATCCGAAGGCCGGATCCACCGCCTCATCGCCCACGACGGGAATTCGCCGCTCAGCGAGCGGAAGGAGAACCGAGCGGCCGATGAGCGACTGGTAGCGCTCGTCTTCCGGATGCACTGCGACGCCGGTGTCGCCAAGCATGGTTTCCGGACGAGTGGTGGCGACGACGAGGTGGCCGCCGCCTTCCATGGGATACCGGAGGTGCCAGAGCTTTCCTTCCACCTCGGTCTTTTCGACTTCCTCGTTCGACAGCGCGGTGAGGCAGCGCGGGCACCAGTTGATGATGTACTTGCCGCGATAGATCAGTCCCTTGTCGTACAGGGAGACGAAGACGGTCCGGACCGCCCGCGACAGGTCGTCATCGAGGGTGAAGTAGGTCCGGTTCCAGTCGCAGCTGGAGCCGAGGGCGCGAAGCTGATCGAGGATGATACGTCCGGTGTCCTCGACGTGGGCGCGGACTCGGCGCTCGAACTCGTCCCGGCCCAGGTCGAAGCGGGTCTTGCCTTCGCGGGCGAGCAGCTTCTCCACCACGTTCTGGGTCGCGATGCCGGCATGGTCGGTGCCGGGGAGCCAGAGAGTATCCCGCCCCCGCATACGCTCGAACCGCACCACCACGTCCTGGACGGTGTTGTTGAGTCCGTGACCCATGTGGAGCTGGGCCGTGACATTTGGAGGGGGCATTTGAACTACATAGGGGCGGGAGGGCGGCTGAGCGGTTGGGCGGTCGGGACCGTCCGAGGCCGGCCGAAACAGGCCCCGCTCCTCCCACTGCCGGTAGAGCTCGCTCTCCAGGCCGGTGGGATCGTATTGCGGTGGCAGGGGCGTCCGCGGGGTCATGCCGAGCGGGGCGCGTCGTCCCGGACCAGAGTCACGTGGGAGTCGTCCTCGCCGTGCACCAGCAGGCGGTTGATGACGGGTGCGACGCCGGCCGCCGCTCCGGCGACGCGCTGGGCCCGCGCCCGGACGGCCCGGCTGCTGACCCAGCCGTGCAGCCCGAGGCCGTTCCGCCCGATGCCGAGCAGCTCGATGGCTTCACTCTTGAGTGCGGGATCGGCGGCCAGGGCGGCGCGGACGCGGTCCAGCAGGATTTCGCGGCGCTCGGGGACGGTGCGAGCGCGGCCGACCGACCGGACGATGCGTCCCACCCGGCGATGACCGCCCGATCCGAAAAGGGTCCCGATCAGAAACCCGGCGGCCAGACCGCCGCCGAACCCGAGCACTGCAAGGGCCCCGGTCATGGCGCCGCTCCGGCTCCTATGACGCCGCGTGACACTGAGTTGCATACGGTTAACTTAATACCACTTCTGAGCCCCGAGAACCGAGAGAAACGATGGCAGCTGAGCCCGGCTCGTCCACTCGCGTGTCCGGAACACGTCTGGTGTTGCTCGCCCTCGTCGTGCTGACGGGGCTGGCGCTCTTTTTCGCCTTTGCTCCGCGCACACCGGTGGTGATTCACCCCGACGTCGAGGCGGTGCCGTGACGGCCATACGAGTCACCCTGCCCGACGGTAGCGTCCGGGAGGTACCGCCGGAAACCACCGGTCTCGAGCTGGCCCGCCAGATCGGGCCCGGGCTGGCACGCGCCGCGCTCGCCATCCGGGTGAACCGCCAGATCCGCGACCTGTCGCGCCCCCTGGGGGAGGACGCCGAAGTCTCGATCATCACCGATCGGGATCCCGAGGCGCTGGAGCTGCTTCGCCACTCGGCCGCCCACGTGCTCGCGACCGCGGTCCGGGAGCTCTTCCCGGGTGCCGGAATCGGCTTCGGTCCCCCGATTGAAGACGGGTTTTATTACGACTTCGAAGTGCCGCGGCCCTTCACGCCGGAAGATCTGGAGCGGATCGAATCGGTGATGCGCGAGGTCGCCCAGCGGGATTATCCGTTCGTCCGGGAGGTGGTGGACCGCGAGGAAGCGAACCGCCGTTTTGCCGACGACCCGCTCAAACTGGAGCGCATTGCCGAGCTCGGCCCCGGTGAGACGATCACGGTGTACACCGATGGGCCCTTCGTCGACCTCTGCCGGGGTCCCCATGTTCCGGCGACCAGCCGGCTCAAGCACTTCAAGCTGCTGCACGGTGCCGGCGCCTACTGGCGGGGCGACGAGCGGCGGCAAATGCTGCAGCGGATTTATGGTACGGCGTGGTTCAAGCAAGACGATCTCGAGGCCTACCTGACCCGGCTGGAGGAATCACGGAAGCGCGACCACCGGATCATCGGCAAGCATCTCGATCTCTTTTCGATCAGCGACATCGTCGGGCCGGGGCTGATTCTCTGGCATCCGAAGGGCGCGGTGATCCGGTGGTTGCTGTCCCGCGCCGTGGAGGACGACAACGTCGCTTCGGGGTACGATCTCGTGTATACCCCGCACGTCACCCGAGAAGAGCTGTTCCGGATTTCCGGCCACCTCCCGCTGTATAGCGCCAACCAGTACCCCGCCATGGCGGGAGGAGCCGGTGAGCCCGAGGATGTGCATTACCGCGTCAAGCCGATGAACTGCCCCATGCACGCGCTGATCTACAAATCGCAGCAGCGGAGCTATCGCGACCTGCCGGTCCGGCTCTCCGAAGTGGCCAATGTCTATCGCAACGAAAAGTCCGGCACCTTGCACGGGATGCTCCGGGTCCGCGGACTGTCGATGGACGACGCGCACATCTTCTGTACCCTGGATCAGGTCGAGGACGAAATCTTTCTCTGTCTCGACCAGGTGGACCGGCTGGTGCGACGCACCTTCGGTTTCGAGCTGGACTTCGAGATTTCCACCCGGCCGCCGGAGCGGCTCGGGGCGGATGAGGTGTGGGACCAGGCCGAGGCCATGCTGCAGCGGGCCCTCACCCGGAAGGAGATCGGATTCCGCATCGATGCGGGCGGCGGGGCGTTCTACGGGCCGAAGATCGACATCAAGTTCCGTGACGCCATCGGCCGGCTCTGGCAGGGTCCCACGATCCAGCTCGACTTCAATCTGCCGGAGCGATTCGGGCTCGAATTCACCGGGCCCGACAACAAGCCGCACCGCCCGGTCATGATCCACCGCGCGATCTACGGCACCCTGGAGCGCTTCACCGGCAATCTGATCGAGCATTTTGCCGGGGCGTTTCCGGTATGGCTCTCTCCCGAGCAGGTGCGGATCATTCCGATCTCCGATGCCCAGACCGATGCGGCGCGGAGCGTCGCGGGCCGGCTCAAGGCTGCCGGACTGCGGGTGCATCTGGACGACCGGCACGAGACCCTCAACTACCGCATTCGCGAAGGCGAGATTGGGAAGGTTCCCTACATGGCAGTGATCGGCCAGCGCGAGGCCGACGCCGACAGCCTTGCGCTGCGGGTGCGCGGAGCGGGGAACAAGCAGGAAGTAATGACGGTGGAGGCGTTCCTGGGGCGGGTCGGCGAAGAGGTGCGCAGCAGGGCGATCACACCATGACGGCTGGACGGCTCGACGGCGGGACGGCTGGCAACTGCTCGCGACCAGCCGTCTAGCCGTCCGGCAGTCCAGCCGTCTATTCTTCTAACCAATTCTCTCATTGAGCTCTTCGTGTCCGACGCAACGACTCCGGTAATCCTCTCCGCCTGCCGCACGCCCGTCGGGAAATACCTGGGCGGGCTCGCCTCCTTCACGGCACCTCAGCTGGGCGCGATCGCCATCCGGGAGGCGGTGGCCCGAGCGGGTATCACCGCCGCCAGCATCGACGACGTCATCATGGGCCACGTGCTGCAGGGAGGTGCAGGACAGGCTCCCGGTCGCCAGGCCATGATTCACGCCGGGCTTCCCGGAACGATTCCCGCCGTGACCATCAACAAAGTGTGCGGATCCGGCCTCAAGGCAGTCATGCTCGCCGCCCAGGCCATCAAGGCGGAGGATGCCGAGTGTATCGTGGCAGGCGGGATGGAAGCGATGAGCGCCTCCCCGCATTATGTCTACGGGATGCGGATGGGCATCAAGGCCGGGAACCAGACGATGGTGGACGGGATGATTCACGATGGACTCTGGGATTCCTTCGGCACCGTGCACATGGGGAGCTATGCCGAATACACCGCGGAAAAGGCCGGGGTCTCGCGGAAGGACCAGGACGAGTTCGCCTACCAGAGCCACCGTAAGGCGGTCGCGGCGATCGAGTCGGGCAAATTCGCGGCGGAAATCGTCGCGGTCGACGTGCCCGGCAAAGGCGGGACCTCCCGCTTTGCGCAGGACGAGGGGCCGCGCAAGGATACCACCCTCGAGCTGCTCGCCAAGCTCAAGCCGGCATTCCAGAAAGACGGGAGTGTCACTGCCGGGAATGCGCCGGGACTCAATGACGGTGCCAGCGCCCTGGTCGTGTCGTCGCTGGCGTTCGCCAAGGCCCACGGGATCGCGCCGATGGCGCGCATCACCGGGTACGCCACCGGAGGTGGAGAGCCCAGAGATCTTTTCTTCGCTCCGATCCAGGCGGTGGAAAACCTGATGAAAAAATCCGGCACCGCGATCGGTGACTACGACCTCATCGAGGCCAACGAGGCTTTTGCCGTGCAGGCGCTGGCCGACGGCCGGGCGCTG
>Ga0075419_10000815_pt1 | contig 20022 bp, 15 predicted proteins | sample SoiMetdeltSBSDD3_FD_76900 | JGI IMG/M metagenome (GOLD analysis project Ga0075419, IMG submission 76900) | Bulk soil microbial communities from a Populus tree surrounding site in Tennessee, USA - Soil MetaG P. deltoides SBSDD3 | ecosystem: Environmental > Terrestrial > Soil > Tree plantation... | reverse complement strand
CCGGGAACTTGATCGTCTCGTTCGCCACCACCATCGAACCCGGTGCCAGCTCGGCCACGTCGGCCGCCGCCGTTTCGGGGTTCATGACCACGAGGATCTCGTGGTGCGCTCGGCGCGCGACCCAGCCGTCACGGCTGGCGCGGATGGTGAACCAGGTGGGCAGCCCCGCGATGTTCGACGGGAACAGGTTCTTGCCGCTCACCGGGATGCCCATCTGGAAGATGGCGCGAAGTAACACGTTGTTCGCGGTCTGGCTGCCGGAGCCGTTGACCGTCGCGACATGGATGCTGAAGTCGTTGACCACCTGTTTCATGGAGAGACGACGGTACGGGGGGCTCTGGAGAGGGTCAAGTAAGCCAGCGCACGGAACACGCGCGCCAGCCGCGCCGTATCCACTCCCGCGCGTGTCGCCGGAACCTCCGGCCGCCGTCTTGACCCCCCGCCGCCATGGCTTACTGTCCCGCCCATGCCCGAACTGACGACGACGATCGAGCCCACGCCGCTGGTGCTCGCGGCCGCCCAGCGCTGGTTGTCCCCGGTCCAGGCGCGACTGGGGCCGCAATTCCTGTCGGCCTACATCACCGGCGGTGCGCTCAACGAGGGGTTCGACCCCGACAAGCGCCACGTCAACGTGCTGGTGGTCATCCAGGACCTGCCGTTCTCGCGCCTCGACGAGATCGCCGCCAGCGTGCCCGCGCCGACGAAGCCCCCGCACATCGATCCGCTGTTCATGACGATGGTGCAGGTGCAGCGCTCACTCGACGTGTTCCCGATCGAGTGGATCGACTTGAAGGAGCGTCACTGGCGGCTCGAGGGCGTGGACCTGTTCGACACGCTCGAGGTGCCGCAGACCTACCTGCGATTGCAGATCGAGCAGGAGCTGCGCGGCAAGCACCTGCGGCTCATGCAGGAATACCTGACGGGTGCTGCTCACCCCGAGCAACTGCACGCCGCGCTGGCCCGGCTCGCGAGCGGATTCCACACGCTGTTCCGCTCGCTGGTGCGGCTCTCGGGTGAAGCGCCGCCGCCGAGCCTCGAGCGCGTGATCGAACGCGTGGCCCAGATCCATGGGCTCGATGCGAACGCGCTCACGGGTGCGCATCGCCTGCGCGCGCAGCGCAAGCACCCGGGCGCCGAGGAGACGCGCGCGATCTACCGGGCGTTCCTGGCGCAGGTCGACCAGCTCGTGCACGCGGTCGACACGCTTCGCCTGCCATGACGTCCTGGCGCGCGTTCGCGCGCCGGCTGGCGGTGGTGGTGCTCGTCCTGGCCGCCCCGCTGCCCGTGCGCGCCCAGCAGGGCGAGGTCCCGATCCCGCCCTACACCGGCTACGTCACCGACGACGCCGGCGTGATCGGCGACGAACGGCAGGCACAGCTGGAGGCCTTCCTCGACCAGCTCCAGAAGAAGACCGGCGTGCAGTTCGCCGTGCTCACCGTGGCCAGCACCGCTCCGGAGGAGCCGAGCACGTACAAGACGCGCGTGTTCAAGGCGTGGGGCATCGGCAACGCGGAACGCGACGACGGCCTGCTGTTGCTGGTCGCGATGGAGCAGCGCGAGGTGCGCTTCGAGACCGGCTATGGCCTCGAGGGCACGCTGCCGGACGGGTGGCAGTCGCGCATGGTGCGCGACCTGGTGCTGTCGCGCTTCCGGGAAGGCCAGCCCGACGAAGGCATCACTGCCGCGGTGCTCGCGTGTGCGCAGCGGATCGGCGCCGAGAAGAACGTGGCGCTCGAGTGGAACGGCAAGGAACTGCGCTACGACCGCGAGTCGTCCTCGCGACTCGGGCGGTACGTGCCGCTGTTCGTCCTGTTCCTGCTGTTCTTCGTGATCCTGCCGGCGATCCGCTCGAGCCGCGGCCGGGGCGGGTGGGGCGGCTTCGGCGGGGGCGGATTGGGAGGCGGCGGACTGGGCGGGCTCGGCGGCTGGGGCGGCGGCTTCGGCGGTGGCGGGGGCGGCTTCGGAGGCGGAGGGGGCTCGTCGTTCGGCGGCTTCGGCGGCGGTTCCAGCGGTGGCGGAGGCGGCGGCGGCAAGTGGTGAAACTCGCCGGCCGCGCTCACGTATCCTGCGCCGGCCGGTGGGGAGCGCGAGGCGGTACGTGCCCCGCGGGCACCGGTGCGGCTCTCGAGAACTCGAGTGAAAGCATGGGTCACGCACAGGGCGTGGTCCCTGAAAGGAGAAGCCTTAGATGAAGCGCGGGATGGTGGTGCTGGCGGTCGTGGTGCTGGCGTTGCTCGCCTTCGGCGGCTGTGTGGCCGGCAACTACAACTCGCTCGTCGGCAAGAAGGCCGAGGTCGAGAACAAGTGGGCGCAGGTGGACAACCAGCTCCAGCGCCGGGGCGACCTCATCGGCAACCTGGTCGAGACGGTGAAGGGCGCGGCGGGCCAGGAGCAGGCCGTCTTCGGCGAGATCGCGAACGCGCGTGCCCAGATGGCGGGCGCACGCACGCCGGAACAGGGCATCAGCGCGGCGCAGGGCATGGACAGCGCGATCGGCAGGCTGCTCGTGGTGATCGAGAACTACCCGCAACTGCGCAGCATGGAATCGTTCACGCAGCTGATGGACGAGGTCGCGGGCACCGAGAACCGCATCGCCACCGAGCGAGGGCGCTACAACGACGTGGTGAAGGACTACAACGTCGCGGTGCGCAGCTTCCCGATGAACCTGTTCGCTTCGATGTTCGGTTTCAAGGAGTCGCCCATGTACCCGGTGCCCGACGCGTCGAAGGTCGTGCCCAAGGTGGACTTCAGCGGCATCCAGCCCAAGGCCGGCGAGAAGAAGTGACCGGGCAGTGAGCTCAGGGCATTCCGCGCGGGGAACCTGCCGCGCGGCGTGATCACACGAACGGCGCGGGGCTTCGGCCCCGCGCCGTTCGTGTGTGCGAGTGCATCGTGGGCGCTCAGCGTGCGGTCTCGAGCGCCTCGGGGAAGTGCTCGCGCAGCTCTGGCCGGGTCGCCACGCCGAGCCAGCCGGCGGTCGTACGCCAGCTCTCGAACGTGCTGCGGCCTGCGAGCCGCAGCGACTCGTAGCGCAGGCCCGCCGCCGCCAGCCACGCCAGCGCGTCCTCGCTGGCCTCGAGGTCGCCGCTCGCGCAGGCCTCCGCATCGTGCAGCAGCTCGCTCAGGCGAACCAGCCGCGGCGACGGGTCCGAGCACGCGAACGAGTCGAGCGCGGCGCGGCCCGGCTCGGTCCACACCCACGGGCCGAGTCCGAGCGCCTGCATCAGTCGCGCGCACTCGCGCTCCCCCAGGCATTGCTCGCGTGCCACGGGCAGCAGCCGCTCACACGCTTCGAGCGCGGCCTCCTGCCGGCGAGTGCCGGACGCGTGCGCATCGGCGAGCAGCTCGAGTGCGCGGTCCTGCTGATCGCGGAATCGCCGCGCGGTGGCCCGGGCCACGGCGGCCGCCGAGCACAGCGCTTCCAGCCGGGCACGCGGTATGTCCCCGATCGGACCGCCGTCGGGCCGGTCCTCGCATGCCACCAGTCCTTCCACGTCGCCACGCGCGGTGACGAGCGGCGCCAGCAGCGCGACACCGAACGTCGCGAGCTGCGCGATCTCGGCGGGCATCCCCGGCAGTCGCTCGAGTTCCTCGCGCCGCGCGGGACGGCGCCACGCTCCCAGCCACTCCAGGCAGGTCGCCGCCACCGGCAGCTTGAAGCCCTGCCAGCGCTCGGGCAGGTCGCCGCGCACTGCCGTCGCCTTCCAGACGCCCGCAGCCGATGGCGTGAGCAGGGCCGCGCTGCGCGCGCCGGTCTGACGGCAGGCCTCGCGCAGGATGCGCTCGTCCAGGTCCTCCACCTCCAGGCCTCGCAGCCACTCGCCCGCGAGCCCGCCGGCGAGCGTGCGCAGCACGCGCTCCTCGGCCGCCTGCTCGCGCGCCCGCCGTGCTTCCTGCTCCAGCCGGTGCAGGTCGCGCTCGAGTTCGGCGGCGCGCCGGCGGTGGCGCGAGGTCTGGCGTGTGCGCAGCACCAGCCGCTGCGCACGCGCGATCAGCTCGCGGGGCGAGATCGGCTTGCCCAGCACGTCGTCAGCGCCATGCGCCAGGGCCTCGATGCGCAGCTCGGTATCCGGCTTCGCCGCGAGCAGCAGCACCGGCACGTCGCCGTGCTCGGGTTCGCGCCGAAGCGTGTCGCACAGCTCGAGCCCGCTGCGCCGCGGCAGCCGCCAGCTGGCGATCACCAGTTCGGGCATCTCGCTGCGCACGCGGCGTAGCGCGTCGTCGCCGTCGAGTGCCGTGCTGACGCGAAAGTGCACCGACTGCAGCGCGCGCATGATCGCCTCGACGACATTCGGGTCCTCGTCCGCCACCAGCGCGAGCGGCGGCGGCTGGTCACGCGGCGGCCCTGGGAGCCGCGGGATCATCGCCGGTCCGTCGGGGCGGGCAGGCGGCGGATGAACTGCTCGAGATAGTCCGGGTCGAACGGCTTGCGCAGGACCAGCCGCACACCGCTCGCGCGCGCGAGGCGGTCTTCGGCCGGTTCGCGCGTGAGCGCGATGACCTCGAACGAGCGCGACACCCCCGTGAGCGCTTGAAGATGCGGACGGCCACTCGCGTCGGGCAGCGAGACGTCCACGAACAGCGCGTGCCATTCGGACTCGCGCAGGGCTTCCCACATGTCGGCGGCACGCTCGACCCACTCCACGGACCAGCCCTCGTTCTCGAGCACGCGCCCGAGCGTGAGCCGGGCGATGAGCGAGTCGTCCACGATGAGCGCGCGACGGGCGAAACTGGCCGCCGCGGGCGTCGTCACCGAGGGCACGGCGGCTTCGGCGGCAGGCTGTGCGGACGGCGCAGGGGCCTGCGGGATGGACACGGACGCGGCGGGGCGCGGACGCGGGCGCACGTCGGCAGGTCCCAGCACGGGCCAGGTGTCCTGTGCCGGCACAGCCGGTGCGAGCTCGCCCGGTGCGGGTGTGTGCGCAGCGGTCTCGCTGGCAGTCGGTGGCGCGACGGCCGGCTCGTCCCTGCGTCCGGGTCCCAGTGCGACGGGCTCTTCCACGTCGTCGGAACCCTGGGGCTCGTCGAGATCCAGTTCGGCCGGCAGGGGAACCTGCCACGTCTCGCTCGAGACCGGCTCGCTCGCGGTCGAGGCACTCGGCGCCAACTCCCACAGCGCGCTCAACTCGGGCTCCGGACCGGCGGCGTCGAGCGGCTCGGCCGGGATCGCTTCCGGCGCCGTGCTGGCCGCGGCCGCCGGCTGGACGCGCGGGCGTGCCTGCGGCGGCGGGGTCGCGAGTGCGGGCATGCCCGCCAGCGCCTCGGCCGCATCCACCAACCAGTAGTCGCCGCCCTCGGACGTGCGCACCACGTGGCGGCCACCCGGCACCACGTCCAGCGGCTGCGCGAGCTCGGGGCGCGCGAACACGCGCCACACGATGTGATCCAGGTGCAGCCACGCGCGTGTCAGCCCCAGTGCCAGCAGGGCGGCGGGCCGCTCGCCGGTGGCTCGCACGAGCGGGGACCACGGCGTGAGTGACGGCTCGGTCATGACAGCGCGAGCGGTGTCGTCGGCGATGCGCAGCTTCGCCACCGCGTGCCACGGGATGGCGAGCGACAACTGGCCCTGTCGCGCGAGCAGGAACGCGGGGCGTTCCACATGCAACGGCACGCGCAGCGCCCAGCGACCGTCGGGTTCGGGAAGCAGCGCACCGCCCGAGAGCGCCAGCACCGCGCCCGCGGGCCCCAGCCCCGGTTCATGCGTGACGCGTGAGGTGAGCGTGAGCGCGGCGTCATGGGCATGCACGCGCACCACGCCGCCGGTGTCGGCGCCGATCCAGTCGAGCGCGGCACGCAGTGCGGCGGCGACCGGCAGCGTCACCTGGGCGCTCGCGACGGCACCGGGACGGTCCAACCGCAGGTCCGAGAGCAGGTCGCCCAGAGGTTGCACCGGCACGGGCGGGCCCTCGAGTTCGGCATGCGACCACTTCTGTTGCGCCAGCGTGCCGGCGAGCGCGCCCAGTTCGCGGTCGGCCGAGGTGAACGGCACCAGGTCGCCGCGGGCCTCGGTCTCCTGCGCCATGCGCTCCAGTCGGTCGATCACGTTGACGACCGCCGAGGGCGGGTCGGCCGCATGCGCCGCGCAGGCGCTGAGCAAGTCGGCCAGTCCCTCCAGCTCCAGCAGCTCGGCGACATCGACGGCCGCCTGCCAGATGAGCGTGCGCGTGCGCAGCTCGGGTTCGAGATGCGCCTCGAGCGCGGCGCGCATCGCCGCCACGAGCCCGCGCGCGATCTCGCGCCCGGTTCCGTCGTCGTGCGGATGCGTCGAGCTCACGGGCGCTCCTCCTCGCGCGAAGAGGCACCCGGGTCGTCATGCCGCTCGTCCGCGTCGGCGGGATCCACCAGGCGCAGATCGGGAGCGCTGACCGGCGTCAGGGGCGGAAGCGCCTCCCCCACCGGGACCAGGCGCTCCACGAGCGCATCGGCGTCCGAGGCGTTGCCTTCGAGCCGGCGCATGAGCCGCTCGGCGGTGCTCGATGCACGCTCGCTGGCGTTGGACACGCGCTCGCCCTTGGTACTCGCGTCGCGCACCATCTCCAGCACACGCTCGACCAGCCGCTGGACGTCGGGCGCCGGCGTCACGGTGGCTGCCGGCCGCGCGGGCACCGGGGCCTCCATGCGGGCGATCGCGCGCTCGCGCGCCTCGCGCATGCGCGCGTCGGAGTCGGTCACGGCGCGGTCGATGTCCTGCGCGAAGCCCACGGTGCGGTCGGTGGACTCGCGCACGTCGTGCGCGAGCTGCTTGAGCTCGTCGGCGAACGTCGCCGCGTCGCCGGTCCCGGACAGGGCCTGGATGCCGATCAGCGTCGCGCGGTTGGCGATGCGCTGCACCTGCTCCGAGATGTCCTGCACGCGCAGCAGCCCGCGCCCGAGCGACTCGACGCTGTGGGACGACGCCTCGACCAGTTCCTGGAGCGCCTGCCGTGCGCGCTCGGCCGACGGATCGGGCCCCGCCGGTGTTTCCGGCACGACGCGCGTGAGCGCGGCGGCGAGCTCGGTCGAGAGCCGGTGGATCTCGCGCACCGAGGTCTGCAGCGACGTGGCTTCGACGAATCCACGCTCGGCCTGCGACGTGGCCTCCTGGGCATCGCCGATCACGGCGGTGAGCTCGCTCGCCACCTGACGTGCAGCGTCGCGGTTCTGTTCGTCCACGAGCACACGGCGCTGGATGGCGTGACTCAGCACCTCGACCACCTCGCCCACCTCGCCGTCCGGCAGCGCGGGGCGTTCCCAGCGCTCGGTGAGCTGCCAGCGGTCGATGCTCCCCTGGAGCGCGGCGAGCTGCTCGCGCATGCGCTCGAGCTGCACCATCGCGCGCGTCTCCAGCCGCCGGTGCTCGAGGATCTCCTGTACGGCGTCGCCCAGCTCGGAGAGTTCGCCCCAGCCCGCGCCCGCAGGCAATCCGCGCAGTTCGGCCACGCGACCCGAGCGCAGGCCCAGCAGCACGCCGTGCAGGTGCCCGATCAAGTGGTGGTCCACCCACAGCGCGAGCGCGAGCCCGATCACCAGGGATGCGCACGCAACACCCGCGAGCCAGCCGTAGACCGCGGGGTCGGACGGCGACAGGCTCGGCGTCGCGAGCATCCACAGCGTCCCGGCCGCCGCGATGAGTCCGCCCGAGAGGCAGGCGAGCCAGAGGCGCAGCCTCAAGCCGGCGCCGGTGCGCGGCCGCGGCTGCGGGGTGGCGGGATAGGGGGGGCGGGCCATCTCGGGGTGAACGGCTCGGGGACGAGGTGAGCTTCGCAGGGTGCTCAGCGGAGGACCGGGAGAACAGCCCTCTGCATTGCATCACGCAAGGGCCGTGCCCCGAAGGTACCCGGTCGCGGCCGTCCCGCGGAATCGGAACGCGCTCCCAACGCCTGGTCGCTCGCCGGCTCAGCGGTGCCGGGAGCGAACGCCCGGGAGCGGCGTCATCCCGATGTGGCGCATGGGATAGCACACGTCCTGTGGAAAACGGATTGCGTGTTTCGCAAAGGTCTTGCCTGTGGAGATCACCGGCGACGACGCGCGGACGCGCGCGATCGGCGCGTGTGGAGGTCACGAGGAACGGGTCATCACCGGGTGAGTTCACCCGACACCGGGCGTAACCGCCCCAAGCGCACATGGTTCAGAGGGCAACGCGGAAGATTGCGAGAAGCGCTTATCGACGGTCCTGCGCGCATCTGCAGCGCTTCTTCGGTCAAGAGCACGCGTGGCACATCCGATGCAGTGGTAACCGGGCGGAGCCCCGGAGGCACCTCACCACGTGCAACGGGACGGACACCAGCGAGCCGGCGAGGCCAGACATGAACCCGCGTCACTACGTGGACCTCAAGGACAGCAGCCGCGACCTGCAGCCGACGTATCACTTCATGATCAATTGCCTGCTCTACAGCCGTATGGAGACGGGCCTGGTCTCGAACGCGGACTGCTATGACGAGGACGTGAACGTCTACCTCGCCCACCTGCTCCACTCGTTCATCAACCCCGAGTACGTCGAGCAGTCGCGCAAGTTCCTGTCCAAGTACGACACCGACGTGCTGCGCCGGCTCTCGGCGGCCACGGACGCGCGGCTCAAGTACCAGATCTACAAGACCAACGCCGACTTCCTGCTGGTCTCGATCGGCATCTTCGACAACCCGGCGATGGCGGCGGCCGCCCGGGCACGCATGCAGCCGAGCGAAGAGGCCTACATCGGCCGCGGCAAGACCTACTACCACTTCGCCTACACCTACTCCCAGCAGATGCACCGCAAGAACGCGGGCGTGTCGGACGTGCTGGAGAAGCTGTCGAACGGGTTCGAGAAGTACCTGCGCATCCTGTCGCACATGCGCGGCGAGTACCTGGATCTCATGAAGCGCTTCTCGCAAGGCGAGGTCTACCACCTCGAGCGCTCGGTGGACGAACACGCGCAGCAGGAGCTGCTGCGCACCAAGCAGGACGAACTTCTCGAGCTCTACACCGCGTGGCGCGAGCGCCGCGATTCCGAGACCGAGGAGAACCTGGAGCGCGTGGTCAGCGAGATCCGCGTCCTGAACCCGTCCTTCAAGTTCGAGTTGCCGCACTCCTGACGGCAGCTCCGCGCGCGGCGCCCTGCCAGGCGCCGCGACAGCACCTTCGCCACGACCGTCCAGTCGCGGGCGAGACGCGAGGGCCCCGGACGACAAGAGTCCGGGGTCTTTCGCTTTTCCGGCGACGGGCACGCCCGGCGCGCTGGGGTTCCCGAAGGCCACCCGGCAGCCGCTCGCGATGTTTGGAATCCGCTCCAGCGCGTTCGGCCACAACGAACACGGGCGGCGGTAGCCTGCGCCCGCGCGGCGGGGTGCTGGCGAAGTCTTCCCGAGTCGTTCGCCTCTCCGCGTTCCTGACTTCGGCGGGCTGGATGCGGCCACGGGTCCGGGGCGCACAATTGCTCGTATCCGGGCAGGAACCGCAGTGCTAGCCTTCGTCAGGTGCTTCGGGCGTCGCACGCGATGCCCCCGGCCGGGCCTGACATCCCCACCTCCTCCCTTGGGAGGCCGATATGAATTACCGTGGCCTGGGAACTTGCTCTTTGCTCGCGCTCGCGCTCGGTGCGATCCCCTGCACGGGCGCGTTCGCGCGTGCACGCGCCCCCCTCCCCGCGTTGGGCACGACGGGGACCCGAGACATCAGTCTCGACCGGCGCTTGGACGTGAATCGCTTCAGCATCGTCGTGACGAACATCGGCGCGCTCGGATTCGACATCCCGGCCGGAGATGGCGGCGGGTGGTACCCGCGCGGGCAGGACCTGAGGCTGTTGTTCGCCTCCGGCCTGTGGCTGGGCGCGGAAGTCGGGGGCGAGGTCCGCGTCGCGGTGGCCGAGTACTCGCAAGAGTTCCTGCCCGGCCAGGTCAACTTCGGCGTCCCGGACAACCCGAACGACATCGCGCATCGCGTGTGGAAGATGACTCGCTGGACGGGCAACCCTTCCGACAGCATGGAAGTGGGGATCCTGCCGCCGCATCCGTCCGTGGACGCGCTCGATCATCACTCGTGGACCGACTACCGGGCGATGGCGATTCCGAAGGGCGCACCGTGGCGACTCTATCGGCTGCCGGACACATCGACGCCGGATCCCACGGACTCCGTCGACGTGGTGGGACCGGACGTGCTGGGAGACCGGATGACGTGGTGCGTCTTCAACGACCTGGACCCCACCGCGCACACCAACTCCGCGGGCGGCACGGCCCCGTTGGGCGCCGAGATCCAACAGACGGTGTTCGCATTCGACGACCCCGGCCCGATGGGAGACGCCATATTCATTCGCTGGCGCATCCTGAACACCGGCGGCTCGGAGTGGTCGGGGCTGCGCACCGGGTTCTGGGCGGACCCCGACATCGGGGGCGGCCTGGGATTCACCGACGACAAGACGGGTTGCGACAGCACCCGTTCGATGGGATACGCCTACAACGGCCAGCCGGTAGATGGCGGTTACGGCGGAGCCCCTCCCGCGATCGGTGCGGTGTTTCTCACGAGCTCGCCCGCGCCTCCGGGGGGAGCGACGCTCGGGATGCACGCATTCCGTTCGTATGTCAACGGCACGGATCCGCAGAGCTTCGTGGAGACGTTCAACAGCCTTTCCGGCCTGGAGGCCGACGGCTCGGATCTCGTGGACCCGTTCGGACAGGTGACGCGCTACCAGTTCGGGGGCGATCCGCTGGCGGGCTCCGGATGGCTGGATCCCTCGCTCGCGGACAAGCGCTTCCTCGCCACCAGCGCGCCGCGCTTTGTCTCGCCGGGAGACACGTCCGAAGTGTGGGTCGCGCTCGTGGTCGCGCCCGAGCCCGGCGTCGCCAACGCGATCGCCGCCCTTCGCTGCCGCGCCGACCTCGTGCGTGAGGCCTTCGCCTCGGGGTTCCAGCGCCCGTTCCCGCCGGTCGCAGATTGCTCGGTTCCTCCCAACTGCCCGCGTCCCGCGACGTTCTGGCGGTTGCAGACCACCGGTGCCGGGCCGTACACGCTTCCGGACATCGCCGCGCTCGCCACGTTCGTGGATCAGCAATCCGTCGCCCTGGACTTCGGCGGCGACCCGCTGGGCGGGTTCGCCGCCGCACTCGCACCCGGCGGCGATGTGCGTCATCAGGCGCTGCGTGAGCATGCGGCGTTCTTCGCCAATGCGTGGGCCGGGCCCGCCGGGTTGCAGCCTGCGTCAGGCCCGCTGGTGATCCTGAGCGCCCTCACTCCCGTCAACTGTCCGAACGTGCCGGGGACCACCACCGGGGAACTCTCGACCCCTGCGGCGCAGACGCGAATCGTCATGGGCACCTACCAGAACTTCGAGCCCACGAACCGGCGCGCGCTGGAAGGCGTGAACCTCGGCCTCACGGGCTTCGGTGGCGGCGCGGGATCGGCGTGGGACTTCTTCGGCTCCACGCTCGATCCCTCCACGCAGCCGGATTCGTTCCCCGCACTGGTGCGTGTGTCGTTCAGCCACACGCAGACACAACTGGCGCATCGCTACCTGCGACTCGAGAAGGAGAGTGACGGCATGCCGCCGCCCCAGGGTCGCGCGTACCTCTATGGCGGATACGTGCCCGTTCCGTTCACGGTGAACGATCCGGCCACGGGCGACCAGTTGGTGGCTGCGTTCGTCGAGCGCGTGCTCACGGACGACCTGGGCACGATCCTGCCGCCCGCGTCCCAGCCCGCCTCGTTCGATTCGACCTGGGGACCCACCGCGGAAGACACGGGCGGCCGGGAATACCTGTTCGTGTTCCGGCGCCCGTACTCGGACATCCCGTTGCCCGAGTTCACCGAGGACGGCGTGATCGCGTTCGGTACGCTGCCGGGCCTGTTCGCGCTCTGGTCCAAGCTCCGTACGCTGGGTGACCTGATCGACGATGGCGACGCGTTCGATTTCGAGTTCAAGTACGCGTTCACACCCGGCTCCGACGCGGTGTTGCGCGACCTGGCCGGCCAGTCGCTCGCCGATCCCGCCGTGGTGAGCCTGTACCAGGACGTCGAAGACTGCCTCGGCGGCATCAACCGTGGTGAAACAATTGGCCCCACCTGCGACGTCCCGACGCCGGCGCTCGCCTCGTTGGTCTCGGCCGAGTCGGAACCGGGGCGCATCCGCGTCGAGTGGTACGTCACGTCGGCGGGAGCCGCCTTCATCGAGCGTCGCGTGGATGAGGGCGACTGGCAGGAACGCTCGGCTGCCTCCCCGGACGGCAACGGCCGCGTCGTGCTGGTGGACACCGATGTGGTGGCCGGTCATCGCTACAGCTACCGATTGCGCCTCACCGGCCGGTTCGCCGGCGAGGTGAGCCTCGACATCCCGCTCACGCACCGGCTCTCGCTTGCGGGCTTCCATCCGAATCCCGCCGTGGGGCCGCTCTCGGTCTCGTTCTCGCTCGCCACGGCGGCACCTGCGCGGCTGGAGATCTTGGATGTGGCGGGACGGCGTGTGCACGCGCGCACGCTCGACCGGCCGGTGCCCGGAACCCAACAGCTCTCACTCTCCGGCGTGCGACTGGCGCCCGGCGTCTACGTGATCCGGCTCGAGCAGTCGGGCTCTCGGATCGTGACGCGGAGCGTGGTGCTGCGCTGATCGCCAAGAAGCATTCCCCTGCATCACCACCAGCTGCTGTTCGGGAGGTTTGCGTGAACCACGAGCTGCGAGCAGGCATCTTGACGTTCGGCGTCGCGCTCGCGGCGCTATCGGCCACGCACAGTCCCGCGTTCGGTGCCGACATCGACGGCTTCCCGCTGTGCACGGCACCCGGCGACCAGCTGAGCCCCGTCGTCGTGGCGGACGGCGCCGGCGGCGCCATCATGGCGTGGCACGATCGGCGCCCGACCGTGGCCCTGGGCGGCGTCTGCTTCGCGCAGCGAGTGAACGCTGCGGGAGCACCGCAATGGACCGTGAATGGCGTGGCGCTCTCGACCACCGGGGATCCCGGTGACCCTGAGGCTCCCGCCATCGCTGCAGATGGTGCAGGCGGCGCATTCGTCGCCTATGGCGGCAGCAGCTCCTCGCCTCGAGCGCAGTGGGTGAACGCGGCGGGAAGTCCCCAGTGGGGAGCCGACGGTGTTCAACTCACGACCGCGTCCCCGACGATGCGCGAACTGGCCATCGTCCGTGACATCGGTGGAGCGGGCGCCGCCATCGTCGTCTGGCGCCAGGACAATGGCGCGGCGGGGCTCTCCGACATCTATGCCCAGAAGGTCAACGCGGCGGGCGCGGTCCAGTGGGGATCGCAAGGGGTTCCCGTGACGACGACCAGCATGAACAGCGAGACGCTTCCGGCACTCCTCTCGGATGGTGCGGGCGGGGCGATCATCGTCCACCTCGGCAGCAACGGTTGCCGGGCCCAGCGACTGAACGCGTCGGGAGTGAGCCAATGGGGCAACACGCCACTGAACGCGCTGGCGAACAACCGGCCTCCGGTGATCGTCACGGATGGTTCGGGGGGTGCGGTCGTCGCCTGGGCCGCCGGCAACACCGGCATCTTCGCTCAGCGCGTGACCTCGGCGGGCGACAGGCTGTGGTCGCCGACCAACACCGGCGTCCAGATCAGCACGACCGGCAACCAGTGCACGATGATCCCGGATGGGGCCGGGGGCGCCACGGTCGCGTGGCAGGACAACCGCACCGGCACGAACTTCAATATCTACGCCCAGCGAGTGAACGGCCTGGGGGCGACACAGTGGTTCATGAACGGCGTCGCGGTCTGCGCGGTCCAGGACGACCAACTGGCTCCCACGATCGTCTCCGACGGAGGGACGGGTGCCATCCTGACCTGGTACGACGCGCGCTTCCTCGCCTCGGGCGACGACATCTATGCCCAACGCATCAATGCGGCGGGAGCCTCCCAGTGGACCCCGGACGGGCTGCCCGTGTGCACCGTGGCGAACGACCAGCAGCTTCCCACCCTCGCAGCGGATGGCGCGGGGGGCGCGTTCGTGTGCTGGCAAGACCTGCGCACGGGAACCAACAGCGACATCTATTTCCATCATCTCAACGCGAGTGGCCAGGTCCTCTCGGTTCCGGGGGAGAACCAGGCCCTGTCGATGGCCCGCGCCTGGCCGAACCCCTTCCTCGAAAGCGTGCGCCTCGCGTTCGTGCTTCCGGCGGCAACCATGATGCGTCTCGAGGTGTTCGATGTCCGCGGCCGGTGCATGCGAGCCTACGAGCCCCGACATCTCGCCGCCGGGGAACAGGCGCTTGCCTGGGACGGCCGTGCGAGCGACGGACACGCGGCGGGGCCGGGGATCTACTACATGCGTGTGACCGGTCCGGGCATCGCGCTCGCTCGCAGGGTGGTGCGGCTGGAGTGACCCGTCGCGCTCCGGAAGACCTCTACGCGCTCGCTCCGCGTGCTAGTGCCGCGCGCACGGCCGCGAGCACTCGCCCGTAGGGTGGCACCATGCCGAGCAGCACCCACCAGCCGCGCGTCATCACGGCGGCACCGTTCACGAGGACGGTGAACTCGGAGGGGCTACCCTCCTCGAGCGTCACTTCCTCGCGGAGATCGGTGCGAAGCCGGGCCGCCACACGGGCCGCCCAGAGCCCCGCGGTTCAGGTCGAGCAGCGGCGGATCGAGACGCGTGCCATGCCAGAGCTCCTTTCGCGCGCATTCATCGGTTGAGCCAGCCGACCACGAGCAGGATCGAGGAGTAGACGACGCTCGTGCCGACCAGCACCGGACCACGCCAGGCGCCACGCGCCGCACACCCGCCGGTCGCGGTCGCGGGCGCCGGCGACAAGGCGGTGACGAGGTGCAGCCAGGGGAACATCCACGCCATGCTCGCCCAATCCTTCACCTGGGCGGGCGCCGGCCAGGCAAGTGCCGCGACCACGAGCGCCGACGCGAACACGCCGGCGCTTCCGAACCATGCCCACCGCGGATGATCCGTCGAGCGCGAGGCGAGCCAGGCCATCACGAGCGCGCCGGCTGCGTAGACACCCGCTACCGGGAGCGCCGCGTGTGCTCCGGCCGTGCGCTGCACGGCCACAGCGGCGATCGTGGTCAGCATCAGCGTCGCGCATCCGAGCCACATGGTTCGGCGACGGTTGGATCGACCGGGTGCAGGGAGGGTCATCGTCTGCTCCTTCCTTCCGCCGTTGCCGGCGTCTTGCGCTTGGGCTTCTCGTCCGGCTCGAACACTTCTTCGATCGCAAGCTCGAACAGGGCGGCGATCTTGAACGCGAGCGGCAGACTCGGGTCGTACTTGCCGGTCTCGATCGCATTCACCGTCTGTCTCGACACGCCGAGTTGCTCGCCGAGTTCTCCCTGCGACCAGTCTCGCTCGCTGCGAAGCTCCCTCACGCGGTTCGTCATCGGTACTGCCGGCCCCGGATCACGACGGCGACGCACCACAGCAGCGCCATGACCGGCCACGCCCACACGCCCCACTCGATGCTCGGTGCGCCGGCTTTCTCGAGCATCGCCCAGCCCGAGATCAACGAGGCGAAGATCGTGAAGGAGATCGCGATGCCCTCGAGATGGACCTTGAGCAGCAGCTCGTCCAGCCGGCGGATCGAGAGCACCGTCCGCACCACGATCGCGCCGAGCAGGAGCGCCTGGACGATGGCGAGGGCCAGGCGCACGCCACTGCCCACGGGGAAACGACGGCCGAGGTAGGCCAGCGCGACGATCGCGAGCCCGATGAGGAACGCGTCGCGCAGGAACACACCCTGGAAGCAGCGGAAGGGATTCGCGCTGGTCATGGGTCGTTGCGGGCGGGGGACCGCCTGGGTGTCCGGAGGCATGCGAGTACTGTAAAGGACGCTTGACTACTGTGTCAAGGTGCCTTGACATGACGGGGTGGGCGCGACGAGGAGCCAAGGACGTGTGGTCCGGGCACTGTTCCGAACTCCCGGGCCATGAAGCGGCGGGCCTGTGACCGGCGGCCCGAGCGTGGGACGAGGTACGTCATCCGCCTCGACTGAAGCTGAGCTTGCGCTTCACGCCTGCGACGTCACCACTCCGGGCTACCAGCCCTGTGGGGCCACCCACTCGCACGCTGGCACCGCATCGCGGAGCACCACGTCGCACCAGTCCCCGGGCACCGCCCACACCACGTCGAGTTCGCCCGAGAGCGGGTCCACGCGCGCGCCGTAGACGGGGTGGCCCCAGTGCGGGCTCGCCAAGCCGGGTGCGGTGCGCGACGTGAGGCACGCGAGCCAGCGGCGCGAGCGCTCGCGGATCTGGGACGGCGAGTCGCCGATCTCGTAGGCGAGCGCCGTGGTGTGCTCGTTCACGAACGCCCACAGGCGCATCGCGTGCGAGCCGAGGTAGCGAAGCTGCCCCTCGGGCGTGTCCGTGACGTACGCCATGCGCGGCAGCAGCGAAGCGTGCAGCTGCTGGAAGAACTCGCGCGACCACCTCACCACGGTGACCTCCGGGGTGCTCTCGCTCCCGGAGCGTTCCGGCGAGGACGCCGACCACATCCGGCGCCTCGACGCCTGCTCGATCATGAATCGCACCGCGGGATTGCCTCGACGATGTCCGGTCAGCCGCATGGTCGCCTCCTCGAGAAAGGTGGGACGAGAAGCGGAAACGAGCGATGCGTCTCTGTCGTGCGCGATGCAGGCCGACGTTGCCGCCGGCGCGAACCCGTGACGCCTCCGCGCAGCATGATGCCCCTTGCGACGGTGGGACATCGCGCGCTGCGGCTCAGCGCGCCTCGTAGTTCGGGGCCTCCTTGGTGATCTTCACGTCGTGCGGATGACTCTCGCGCAGCCCCGCGCCACTGATGCGGACGAAGCGGGCATTCGTGCGCAGGTCCTCGATGGTCGCGGTGCCACAGTACCCCATCCCGGCCCGCAGGCCGCCGACCAATTGGAAGATGGTGGTGGCGAGTGGCCCCTTCAAGGGGACGCGGCCCTCGATGCCCTCGGGAACCAGTTTCGACAGCTCGTCGGTGTTGTCTTGGAAGTAGCGCTCACGACTGCCCTTGGCCGAGGCCATGGCGGAGAGCGAGCCCATGCCGCGGTAGACCTTGTACTGGCGGCCCTCGTAGAGCACGACCTCGCCGGGGCTCTCCTCGGTGCCGGCGAGCATCCCGCCGATCATCACGGTGTGGCCGCCCGCGGCCAGGGCTTTCACCACGTCGCCCGAGTACTTCACACCGCCGTCGGCGATCACCGGCACGTCGGTGCCCTCGAGCGCCTTGGCGGCCTCGAGCACGGCGGTGATCTGGGCCATGCCCGCGCCGGTGACGACGCGCGTCGTGCAGATCGCGCCCGGTCCCATGCCGACCTTCACGGCGTCGGCACCGGCGTCGGCGACGGCCCGGGCACCCTCGCCCGTGCCAACGTTCCCGACGACCAGCTGCGTGTCGGCGAGCGCGGTCTTGAGCTTGCGCGTCGCCTCGAGCACGCCGACCGAGTGGCCGTGCGCACTGTCCACCACCAGCGCGTCCACGCCGGCGCGCACCAGTTCCTGGGCGCGCTCCAGGTAGTCGCCCGCCGCGCCCACGGCGGCGGCGACGCGCAGCCGTCCGAGCGAGTCCTTGCACGCGTGCGGATGCCGGATGCGCTTCTCGATGTCCTTCACCGTGATCAGGCCGCGCAGCATCATGCGCTCGTCCACCACGGGCAGCTTCTCGATCCGGTGTTTGGCGAGGATGGCTTGCGCGGTTTCGAGCGTGGTGCCGACCGGCGCGGTGATCAGCTCCTTGCGCGTCATGACCTCGGTGACGCGCAGCGTGTGGTCGTCCTCGAAGCGCAGGTCGCGGTTGGTGAGGATGCCGACCAGCTTGCCGTCCTCGGTGATGGGCACGCCCGAGATGTGGAAACGCGCCATGATCGCGTGCGCCTCGGCCAGTGTGGCGCTCGGCGGCAGCGTGACCGGGTCCACGATCATGCCGCTCTCGCTGCGCTTCACGCGGTCCACCTGCGCGGCCTGCTCGGCGATGCTCATGTTCTTGTGGATCACGCCGATGCCGCCGAGGCGCGCGAGCCCGATGGCCATGCCGGACTCGGTCACGGTGTCCATGGCCGCGCTCACGATGGGGATGTTCACCGGGATGCCGCGCGTGAAGCGCGAGCGCGTGTCGACGTCGCGTGGGTGGATGCCGGCGTAGCGGGGCACGAGCAGCACGTCGTCGAAGGTCAGGGCCTCGGGGCCGACCTTGTCGGACCATGCCACCCGCTCGCTGTCGCTCGACGCCACCCGCTCGCTGGCGCTCGACGCCACCCGGTCGCTGCCGCTCCGCGTCACCCGGTCGCTCACCGTTTGCACCCTCCCGGAAATGCGCGAGGCCGCAGCACGCGCTGCGGCCCCGTCGTCACTTGCCGAGCCCCGGCTTGTTGCTGGTCGGCTTCGGCTTGCGGAAGTCGTAGTAGTAGTGCACGCCGAGCCGGATCTCGGCCAGCTGCGGATTCGCATTCCAGCCGGAGGGGAACCGCTCGTCGCTCCGGGCGTACGCGATCTGCCACGCGGCCGTGGCCTCGATGCTCGTATTGGGCAGCTTCTTCATGAATTTCTCGTAGCCCAACTCGGCCGTCGCGCCCAGGTGCAGGCCCTTGTGCAACTCGTGGCTCTTCGGGTCCTCGATCACCTTGCGGTGGTGCTCGACCACCACCTGGTACACCGCCGGGCCGGCACCGAGATGCCAGCGCGTGCGCCCCTTGCCGCGAAACCATTGCAGCTGGATCGAGGCGCCGCGCAGGAAGGTGAGATAGTCCTCCTTGGACTTGCCCTCGGTCGGGAAGTTCAGGTCCACGAACGGCGCCTCGACATGCGACACGTACCCGTTCCAGGTGAAGTACGGGCTCACCTGCCAGCCCCACGTGGGGTTGATCTGGTAGCGGAAGTGACCGACGAACGTGAATCGCGGCTGTGCGCCGTCTTTGTAGTCGGGACCCGCGACCAGGTACGAGCTGCCGATCTGGCCGCCGACACCGCCGCGGCCCGGAATCGGTCCTTTCGTGGCCACCGAATCGGCCGTCTGGGCGTGGCTGACGCTGGCCATGGCGAGCAGCGCGAGGACGACGGCGCTCGCCAAGCGATGGCGCAGGTTCATGCTGGGGAAGCTCCTAGGAAAGCTTGAGATAGGTAGGGCCCGGTTCGGTAGGCGCGGCACGATAGGCGGACCCTCCGGGGGGTGTCAAGAATCGCGCGCACTTCACGCTGCAAGGTTCGGCCGCACGCACCGAACGTGCGACGCGAGGGCAGTTCCGGGGGTTCACGGCGGCTCGGCGCAGCGTGCCTCGCGAGCGGGAAGCCCGACGCGTGCGACCGAACTTCGCACCGCACGCTTCGAGCCGGTTCGTGCGCCTCGAGGCGGTTCGATCGCGGCCCTCGTCGCCGTCGCCAGGGCCGTCGGCGCGCGGTCGGCAGTGGCGAGCGGTGGACGGCGGCGAGCGCGCAAGTCTCGCCGGAGAGCCACAACTCGCTGTGGGTATGTCACTTGCGTGATGCCGTCGCTGCGGCACCGGCCGGGATCCCACCTCCATCCTCCCGCCAGCACCTCCTCGCCCCGTCCCACCCAACCCACGAGTTCCCGAGCAAATCCGGGCCGGCGGCCAACCGGCCCGAGTCCCGACCGGTGCCGCGTGAAGTCCTGCACTCCCTACTCGCACCGGGACTTCCCCGGTCGGACGGTTCGTTGACACTCCCCCGAACACCCCCGTAGACTCCGCCCTCCTTAATTGTTCTCTGAGCGCCGGGGGGGCACTGTGCCTTCCCGGCTGTTGACCGTATGGGGGAAGCGCATGACGACCCGCTCCGACCAGCTCAAGCTCGTCGGTGTAGTGGTGGTGACTGCCTTGGCCGTGTTCAGCCTGTGGCCGTCCTACGAGTACTACACGAAGACACCCGCCCAGCGCTCCGCGATGGATCCGGCCAAGCTCGCGGAGATGCGCAAGAAGGCCATCAAGCTGGGTCTCGACCTTCAGGGTGGCTTGCAGCTGCTGCTCGAGGTGGACAAGTCGCAACTCTCGCCCGCCGAGGCCAAGGACGCCGTCGAACGCGCCCGCGAGATCATCAACAACCGCATCGACCAGTTCGGCGTGGCCGAGCCGCTGGTGCAGATCGAGGGCGAGGACCGCATCACGGTGCAGCTGCCGGG
>Ga0075419_10000811_pt1 | contig 20078 bp, 21 predicted proteins | sample SoiMetdeltSBSDD3_FD_76900 | JGI IMG/M metagenome (GOLD analysis project Ga0075419, IMG submission 76900) | Bulk soil microbial communities from a Populus tree surrounding site in Tennessee, USA - Soil MetaG P. deltoides SBSDD3 | ecosystem: Environmental > Terrestrial > Soil > Tree plantation... | reverse complement strand
GACCGCCCGCGACTCCCGGCACCCCCGGCTCGCCGGCACCAATCACGTTCCAGCCGGGACCGACGAGGTGGGTGAGGTAGCGCAATGACGGCAATGACACCGACCGGTGCGGGTCGTTTGCCAGGAGCGGCTTGCCACTCCGGGTCCGGCTGCCGCTGACCACCCAGTTGTTCGACCCGTCCAGCCGCTCGAATGGAATGGTCGCGTCGGCCGCCGCGCCACCCAGTGATCCGGTGCCGATCCCTCTCAAGTTGAGCCCGGGCACCGGGTCGAGCGACCGTGTCGGATCGGTGGGAAGGAGGGCCTCGACCTTGGAGCGACCCAGCGCGGTGAGCAGCGCGGCGCGGCGGACCTCTTCCAGCGCGTTGTCCGTCATCGCCAGCGCCCCGAGACGCTGCAGCGGCACCGTCGCGTCCCACGGCTCCGGAAGGAACCCCAGCAGCGTGAATTCGATCGGCGGATTGCTCCGCGCCTCGCGAATCCGCGCATTCACTCCCTGCACGAAGGCCTCGATGATCTGCCGGGCATCGGGAGCGTAGCTCGCCCACTCGAGCTCGCGATCGCCCCGGTACAACAGCAGTCGGGCGATACGATCGCGCTCCACGAACGAGGGGCCCAGCACCTCGGCGAGCCGGCCTTCGCCCGCACGCCGCCACATCTCCATTTGCCAGAGACGGTCCTGGGCGACGACGTATCCCTGGGCGAAGAACAGATCGTGAGTGGTGCGGGCGTAAATGTGGGGAACGCCCCAGCGATCGCGGCGGACTTCTACGGTGCTGTCGAGTCCCCCGATCACGATGTCCCCGTCGAGCGTCGGCAGCCGCGTCCGCGCGGAATCGAGCAGGGGATGCTGGGCTCCAAGGACCGGGGCATCGAGCCCAAGTGCAAGAATCAGCAGGCCGGCGGAGAAAGTCAGCCGCATCGGAACTCCGGGTGTGGACGTGGAGGATGGAGGAAGGCTAATCTCCGTAGCAGGCCGCCCGCCACCGGAGACAGGAAATGCGCCACGCCCCGTCCGTTCTCACGCTTGCCTTCGCGCTGCTCGCGCTCGGATGCGAGGGAGAGTTCATCCCTCCCCTGGGGACGACACCGAACACGCCACCGCCGTCCCCGCCGACGCTTGCGTTCCGGGTAGGCGATCTCGGCCCGGAGCTCGTCACCGACATGTCGGTGGACCCGGCGGGCAATGTGTATCTCGCGGGCACGTTCTCGGCGAGCACCGATTTCGATCCGGGTCCCGGCACCACGGCTCTCACCAGCCTCGGGCTGACCGACGTCTTCCTCGCGAAGTTTTCCGCCGCCGGTGCCTTTCTCTGGGTCGCCCGCATCGGCGGCACCGGCGCGGAACGGATCACCAGCCTCGCGCGCGATGCCGCGGGGAATCTCTATCTCGGCGGCGCCTTCGAGGGATCTACCGATTTCGATCCGGGTACCGGATCCCAGATCCTGACCAGTCTCGGGCTCGAGGACGGATTCGTGGTCAAGCTTTCTCCCACCGGCGACGTCATCTGGAATCGCCGGATCGGCGGCCCCAACGCCGATCAAGTCACCGGCGTGGGCGTGGATGCCTCGGGCCGGACCTATGCCGTGGGCAACTTCAGCGGCAGCGCTCAAACTCTTCCCGCCCTGGGTCCCACTCTCGCGAGCAACGGCAGCGCGCAGGATGTGTTCCTGCTGGGTCTCGACGCCGCGGGCGCAGTCAGCTTCGCGTTCGCGGTCGGCGGCCCCCAGGCCGATCTGGCCAATGCCCTCGCCGTAACGACCGGCGGAACCATCGTCATTGGAGGCACATTCCGCGGAAGCGCGAGTTTCCTCGCCGGAAGCACCGCGACGCAGCTCACCGCTCAGCAAGGAGGAGACGCCTTCCTGGCCGGCTATTCCAGCGCCGGGGTGCTCCAATGGGCGCGGGCGCTCGGCGGACTGGGCGAGGAAGAGATCCGCGCCGGCGGACTCGCCGCCGACACCGAAGGCGGTGTCGTGGCCACCGGAACCTTTACCGGCACCACCGACTTCGATGGCGGAACCGCGGTCGCGAGCCGAACCAGCCTCGGCGATACCGACTGGTTCGCCGTGCGCTACAGCGGAACCGGAAGCTTTCTCTCGGCGTTCTCGGTGGGTGCTGTGCCGGCGGACCCGGCGCCCCGTCCGGCTGTGAATCCCGATGGGACGCTCCTGGTGACCGGCGGGTTCAGCGGAGCGGTGGACTTCGATCCGGGAGCGGGCTCACAGGTGATCTCGAGCTTCGGCAGCGGAGGCGCCACCGATGTCTTCACGGCGAAGTACAGCTTCGGCGGGGCACTCCAGTGGGTCAGCCGGTTCGGCGACGGCAGCACGTCTGGTGAGCAACAGAACCGCGGCACCGCCATCGCCCCGTTTCCGACCGGCGGGGTACTCGTTGCGGGCCAGTTCTTCGGATCGCCCGACTTCGATCCCGGCACCAACGTCTTCCGGCTCACCAGCGTCGGCGGCGCCGATGGGTTCGTGGTTCTTCTCACCGCGGCCGGAGCGCTGGCCCTCACTCCCTGAGGAGGCTCAAGCTGAGCAGGAGCCGCCGCGCCGACCTCGAGAGCCGGCTGGGCCAGTCGCTCTGACCCTTGGCAGCCCGGTGGGACCCGGTTCCCTGCACCATCCGACACTTCCGCTGCAATTCTCTCGTCATGGACGGAAAGACCGCTAGTTTCTCCTGGAGCGAGCCGTCGTCGTATCGTCCAACCCCGTGAGGGATCATGTCACTGCTTCTCGCCGCCGTCACTGCAGTCGTCACGGCCTCCGGGCCGTCGGCCCCCCACCCCCAGACCGGGGCTCCTCTGGTCGTCACCCCCTCCTGGCTGGCCGCTCACCTGTCCGACAAGGGACTCCTGATCTTTCAGATCGGCGACCAGACCTCGAAGCCGGCCTACGACGAGGGCCACATTCCGGGCGCCCAGTTTCTGAATCCGTTTCAGGAGCTCTCGACCCCGCGGGTGCAGGGAGCGCTGGCGCTCGAGCTGCCGAGCCCGGAGATTCTCGATTCGGTGCTCGAATCCAAAGGCATCTCGAACGATTCGCGAATCGTCCTGTATTCGGCTCGTCAGTATTTCACTCCGACGTCCCGCGCGCTGTTTACGCTCGAGTATGCCGGTCTCGCCGGACGGGTCTCGATCCTGGACGGGGGTCTCGAGCTGTGGAAGAGTGAAGGGAATGCGGTCTCCACCGATGTGCCCGTCCCCGCTCGAGGGCGATTCACCGTCCGCCTCAATCCGGCCATCGTGGCGGACGCGGGCTTCGTGTCGGCGAACCTGGCGAGCGCCAAGGTCCGGATTCTGGACGCGCGCGACACCGCGTTCTACAACGGCCGTGAGACCCGCCAGGGACGGAATGGCCATATCGAGGGCGCGGTCAGCATGCCGTTCACCACGATGGTGGACTCGAGCGGCAGATTCCGGAGCCCGGCTGTCCTGCGGGACCAGTTTGCCGCTGCCGGGGTGCAGGCAGGACAGACCGTGGTCACCTATTGTCACATCGGCCAGCAAGCCTCCCTCGTCTGGTTTGTCGCCCGAATGCTGGGCTACGATGCCAAGATGTACGACGGATCGTTCCAGGACTGGGCCGCGCGGCCTGAGCTGCCGGTCGTGAATCCCACCGCGAAGCCGGACTGATCATGAGCGCACTTCTGCTTGCGGCGGTACTCCTGCTCCCGGCCTCCGACTCGCTGCTGGTCTCCACTGAATGGCTCGCTTCGCACCGCGCCGATCCCGACCTGGTAGTGCTCCACGTCGGCATGGAAAAGGCCGGCTATGACCGGGGCCACATTGCCGGTGCGCGATACCTCGATCCCCACCAGCTCATGAGCATGGCCGCGCCCGGCGTCGAGCTCCCTCCGGTGGCACAGATCGACTCGGTGCTGGAATCGCTCGGCATCACCGCCCGGAGCCGGATCGTGTACTACGGCGACACCTGGATGGCGCCCCGGGTCTTTCTGGCGCTCGAGTACGTGGGACTGGGCAACCGGTCCGCGCTGCTGGACGGCGGCTTCCCCGCGTGGCGCGCGGAAGGACGTCCCGTCTCTACCGAAACGCCGGCCTGGTCGCGCGGCACGCTGTCGCTCACCGGGCACCCCGAAATCCTCGCGAGCGCGGACTGGATCCGCTCCCGCCTCGACGATTCGGCGCTCGTGCTGGTCGACGGACGCTCGGCCGGGGAATATGCCGGCACCGATTCGTCCGAGCGCCTCCCGCGCTTCGGGCACATCCCCGGCGGCATGAGCCTTCCCTGGGAGGAAACCTTCACCGGCGAATCGGCGGCCCTCAACGGAACTCCGTCCCGGCTCAAGTCGCCGGAAGCGCTCCGGAAGCTGCTCGCGGCGGTGGGCGTGCGGGAAGGTCGCGACCCGGTGACCTACTGCACGGTGGGCCTCAGGGCCGCCCACCTCTACTTCGTCGCGCGGTACCTTGGCCTTCGGCCCCGGCTCTACGACGGCTCGATGAGTGAATGGAGCCGGAAGCCGGAGCTGCCCATGGTGCGCGGCTCCACACCTCGTTGAACCGGGATTCTCCGATGCCCTTCTCTGCCCGCTGGCTCGCCATGGTCACCGCCTTCTCCAGCGCGGTGGTAGCGCCGGCACTGCCCGCACAGGACTCTTGCGGCGAGCGCGAGCCCCCGCCCGGACCGCTTGTCACCGCCGACTGGCTCAAGCGGCACCGCAGCGATTCGGGTCTGGTGATCCTCAATGCCGAACGGGCGCGTGCCGTGTTCGATTCGGCCCACATTCCCGGTTCGCGCTTCATCGCGTCGTCGCAGTTCACGATCAGGCAGGGCGATCTCATCACCGAGCTGCCGCCGGTCGCCCGCCTCGACTCCCTCTTCGAAGGCCTTGGCGTGGGCGACCGGGGCCGGATCGTGATCTATGGGGAGACCCTCCCGGCGACACGGCTGTTCTTTACCCTCGACTACCTCGGGCTCGGCGAGCGGGTCTCCCTGCTCAACGGTGGGCTCGAGAGCTGGAGCCGCGCCGGAGGGGCGACGACCGCCGACCCCACGCCGACGCCCGTGCGCGGCTCGCTCATCGTGCGTCCCAGGCCTGAGCTCCTGGCGGACGCGGCGTACGTGAACGCCAGGCGCAGCGATCCCGGAGTGCTGCTGCTGGACGCGCGGACCCGGCAGGAATTCGACGGGACGGTGCTCGAGGAAGCCGTCGCCAGGGCGGGGCATATCCCCGGCGCGGTCCAGCTCGACTGGACCGAGCTGATGTCGGAGGGGAAGTTTCGCGACAAGGGTGACCTCCGCCAGCTCCTGGCCGCGGCAGGCGCCACCCCGGCGCGGGAGATCATCACCTATTGTCGCGTCGGCAGCCGCGCCAGCGCGCTGTACTTCGCCGCGCGGCTCCTGGGATACTCAGTCCGTCTGTACGATGGCTCGATGAACGACTGGGCGGCGCGTGCGGAGCTCCCGGTAGCGCGGAAACCCCAGTGAAGCGATCAGGGGTCAGCGGTCAGTGATCAGTGAAGTGCCTTCCCCCTGATTCCTGACCCCTGACCTCTGATCACTCTTTGTCACCGGGCGCTGAATCGATCGAGGAACTCCCGCTCTCCCGCGGTCAGGCTCCCGATCCCTCCCGCGCTGATCTTGTCCAGAATGCGGTCCAGCTCGTCCCGGTTCACCTCGTGCAGGCCGTCGCGCTTGATGCGGCGCCAGCGATCGAGCGCTCCGGACGCCGATTCGATTTTTCGCGCGAGCGGCACTGCCTGCTTCCGGAACTTCGCCGCGCCGCTTCCCTGCCGCATCAGCTTGATGAACAGATACCCGCCCAGGAAACCGCCCAGGTGCGCGAAGTGGGCGATGCCGCCGGAGCTGGGGGAGAATCCGCCGAAGAGTGAGAGTGCCGTCATGGCCAGCACCAGGAACCGTGCCTCCACCGGCACGATTCCCCAGATCAGAATCTGGTCGCGGGGCCAGAACATCGCATATCCCAGCATGACGCCGTACACCGCGCCCGAGGCGCCGATGATGTGGGCGTAGGGCGTGAACGGAATGGAGAGAAGGGCCCCCGTAATCCCGCTCGCGAAATAGAGACCGAGGAACGACCTGCCCCCGAGCCGGGCTTCGAGTCGGGGGCCGAAGAAGAACAGCGAGAGCATGTTGAAGAAAATGTGCCCGATGCCGCCGTGCAGAAACATGTAGGTCACGAACGACCACGGCCGTATCAGCCCGAGCGCCGGCACCAGCACCAGCGGGTCGGTGATGGCGGGGGCAGTCAGCTGCAGAAAGAACACCGCCACGTTTGCGATGACCAGCCGGAGGACCCAGGGTGTCACGGCGTTACCGGGGCCGCCGGGGCGAGCGCAGATCCACCACGCCGGACACCAGGATGTCGCGGTAGGTGACGGAGTCTCCGCGCGCGGTCGCCGCCAGGAAGGCGGAAAGCGGCTGGAGAATCTGCGCGCTCAGGTGCCCCGGCAGGGGCTGGGGCCACTCTTCGCCGAGGCCGCCGCTCATCATCATGCCGCCCCGGCCGAAGTAGCTTCGCATGATGATACCTCCCGGCGCAGTCGGCAGATTTCGCACGTTCTCCGCATAGCGCCCGAAGTTTCCCTGACGGAAGAGGTACATCTCGACGTTGGAAACGTACATCGCCGATACGTCGCGACGAGTTTCCTTCAGGTACGCGGCGATCGCGCGCATGGCGGCCGATCCGGAGAGGTCGCCGACCACCGGAACGACTTTACCGCTTCGCTCCAGCTCCCGCACCACCCGAAACCGCTTTTCGGTCGAGAGATAGCTGACCTGACGGCCGTCGAGATCGGTCGAGAGGTACAATTGCCGTTCCGAAGGATACCCGGGGCGGGCCGCCCGCCCGAGACTGGTATACCGCAGCTCCAGTCCTGCCGCGAAGAACTCGTTGTGAAAGCGTCGAAGCGTCTGGCGGTCGAGCGGCGTGAGCGGGACACCGTACTGCTCAACCTGACCCATCAGCCCGGTGTGATTGAGGTCGTGAAGCGCTGAATCTCCCGGGGTGCGGTCGAGGTATCCCAGGATCTGATCCAGTGGGCGACCGCTCCAGCGGTCGAGGTCGCGCGGCACCGGTCGGCCGTAGAGCAGGCAGAGATAGTCCAGGCGATTGCGCGCGGCGGTGAACATCGCCCGGAACAACAGGTGCAGGAGCATGTTGTCCCGGCGGATATCGATCAGGATCGCGATGTCAGGCTTGATCTCCGCCAGGTAGGAAAAATTCTGTTCCGGCCCCACACCCAGGTAGGCTCCCCCCTGTACCCGGAGCGTCTTGAGCGCCGGGAGCACGTGCAGATAGGACGTCTCGTTCGACACCAGGTTGTCGCTGTCGAAGAACCCGCCCGTTTCCGACAGCCGTGCGACCAGCCGGCCGAAATCGGTGTCCTGGCGCGCGAGCGCGGCCGGCGCCGCCAGCAGGGCCAGCTGGAGGATGAGGACCAGGGAGCGCATGTGCCGCCTCACAGAATCGTCACGATCCAGTCACCCATCAAATACCCGACCACGGCGACGCCGAGGCCGACCAGAAACATGTCCAGGCCGCTGCGGAAGACGCTGCGTCCGGTAAAGAAGCTGCGAGCGGCCCCGACACCAAAGTGCGAAAGCATCGCCACCGCGAACGAAGCCCAGATCGCCCAGGGCTTGGTGCTCAGGAGCAACGGCGCCACCGGAATAAAGGCGCCGAAGGCGGTCGCGACCCCGGTCACCCACCCTTCCCGCATGGGGGTGCTGGTGGCGTCGGCGATCTTCAGCTCCTCGCGCACTTTTTCCTCGAGGGCACGCTCGGGATCCGCCATCACCGCCGTCGCCAGGTCGCCGGCTTGTCCGGCTGGAATCCCCTTTGCCTGATAGATGAGCGAGAGCTCCTCCCGCTCGAGCTCCGGCATCAGCCGGATCTCCTCCCGCTCCATCGCGATTTCGTGCTCGAACACCTCCCGTTCACTCTTCGCGGCCAGGTAGCCCGACGAACCCATCGACAGCGCATCGGCCACCATACCCGCGATTCCAGCGACGACCACGGTATGACCGACAGTGCCGAGCGCCGACTGTGCGCCGACCATGCCCGCGACCAGGCCAAAGTTGGCGGTGAGCCCGTCATTGAAGCCATACACCACGTTGCGGAGAAAGCCGCCAGCTCCGGTCTTGTGCCAGGGCTCGGCGTTCCCGCCTTTCACCAGGCCGGAGAGGCGCTCGGCATGGCCCTTCGATTCGATCGCGAGTGTGAGCGCGGTGGGACCGGCCGCTCCATCCGGAGCCTCCCGGTAGAGTTGCAGGTAGCTCTTCACCTCTCGGCCCTCTTCTTCGAGAAGGAAGGGCAGGAGGAACCGCGGTCCTATCCGCCGGCCCAGCCAGGCGGTGAATCGGGCCCGCGGGGAAGGACTGGGCTGGCCGACTTCATGGCCCTGTTCCGCGAGGAGCCGGCGCCAGACCGCGACGTGCCGGTCCTCGACTGCCGCAAGCTGAGTGTAGATCTCGGCTTTGGCGCGGTCCGGTTCCGCCAGGGCCAGCTCGCGGTACAGAAACGCGGCATCGGCTTCATCCGCGAGATGGTGCAACCAGATGTGAGGCGCCGGGGGTGACATGAGCCCAAATTTAGCGTGGCGGCTGACTTAACGAAGTTGGGCATTTGTTCCACAGTGGAACATAGATCGGTTCCGTGGTCTCTGATCACTGATTCCTGACCCTGCTCTACTGCGACTATGTTCGCTCTCCCTGCATCTTTACAGACGTGCTGACCAGGATCCTCGCGATGGATGCCTACGGGCTGGCGAACGCCGATGCCGTGGTGCCCGGTGTGAAGTCCGGAGACCCGGCTGCCCAGGAGGCGCTGTACCGCGCCTTCGAGGCGCCGGTCTACAACCTCGCGCGACGGATCTGCCGCACCACCGAGGATGCGGAGGACGTGCTGCAGGAGACGTTTTTTGAAGTGTTCCGGAGTATCGGGCGATACCGGGGCGACGGCAGCCTCTGGGGATGGATCCGGACGATTGCGTCGAGCAAGGCGCTGATGCGACTCCGGCGCAACAAGTACCGGGACACCGACGAGCTGCAGGACGATGTGACGCCGGTTCGGCGGGAGGACGCCGCCCTCCGCATGGATCTGGAATCGGCGCTGGAACGACTCTCCGAAACGGCGCGCGCGGTGGTCTGGCTGCACGACGTGGAGGGCTATACCCATGAGGAAATCGCGGGAATGATGGATCGCACGGTGAGTTTTTCGAAGTCGCAGCTGGCGCGGGCCCACAGCCGGCTCCGCCGCTGGCTGCAGGAGGAGGTGCCGGCATGACACACTTGACGATGGAACAACTGCTCGCGCTCCGAGAGCCGGGGCTGGAGCCCGGGGTACAGGGATGGCGGGACCACGCCACCGCCTGCGAGCTCTGCCGCGCCGAGCTTGATCGGCTGGACCAGCGGGTCGCGCGCTTGCGGGCACTCCCGACGCTCGCCCCGGCGCGGAATCGCTTCGCCGAAATCCGGGCCCGCGCCGTGACCGACCGGCGGCGCCGGCGCATGGTGGTGGTCTCGCTGGGTGGTCTCGCGCTGGCGGCCACGGTGGCGCTCGCGGTGGTGCTCTCTCCCGGCACCGCCGCCGCGCCGTCGCCGACGCTCGCCGAGCAGCAGGAGCTCGAGGATATCATCGGGCGCTCCCAGTCCCTTGAAGGCGCCATTCAGGCCTACAATCCCGAACAGCGGGTTACCGACGGCCGGACCGCGGTCGTGGCCGCGACGCTCGAAGACCGGCTGGCGCGGGTCGACCAGCAGCTGCAGATGGTGGACATGATGGACCAGAGTCTGCGCCAGCACGAGGCGCTCCGGCTCTGGCGCGAGCGCGTCGGGTTGCTGAACGCGCTGGTGGACGTGCACGCGACCCGCGCGCGAGCGATCGGGTTCTGACCTATGAGGAGTGATGCCATGTCGGTTCGTTTGATGGTTCTTTCCGCTCTCTCCGCGGTGTCGGCCTTTCCGGCTGCCGCCCCGGCCCAGGAGCGGCAGCCGGTTTCGCGTCCCAAAGTCTATTTCGATGACCAGGAGCCCCAGGTCATCCGTGAGCGCATCCGCGCCATTACCCAGCGCCGGGCGCGGCTGGGCGTCACCGTGGACCTGCGGGCCAGCGACTCCGACTCGATCGGAGCGACCCTCTCCGCGGTGACCCCGGGCGGTCCCGCGGCCAAAGCCGGACTCAAGAGCGGCGACATCGTCACCCGCATCGACGGGAAGTCGCTGACCGCGAGCGACAACATGAAGCGGGAGATCGACGGATCGCTCCCCGGCGTGCGGCTGGTGGAGTTTGCCTCCCGGCTCAGCCCCAACGACACCATTTCGGTGGAGTACCGTCGGGCGGGGACCCGGCACACCGCCTCGCTGGTCACCGGCGACGAGGTGCTCACCATGGAAGTCTTTCCCGAAGGCGGCGAGTTCAGCATGGAGGTGCCCCGCGGCATTACCCTCCAGCGTTCACCGTTCCGCGGGACCATCCGGGGCGAGCAGCTCCCCGGCGGCGGGATGGCCTACTCCATGGCCTTCGGCGGCGGGCCCCTGGCCGACCTCGAGCTGGCGCCGCTCAATCCCGACTTGGGTCAGTACTTCGGCACCGCCGAGGGCGTACTGGTGATCAATGTCCCGAAGGAATCGACCCTGGGGGTGCGGGGTGGCGACGTCATCCTGAGCATCGACGGCCGCAAAGCGTCAGGGCCGATGGGCCTGCTTCGCATCCTCCGCAGCTACGATCCCGGCGACAGCTTCAAGCTGGAAATCATGCGAAACAAAGCTCGGACTTCGGTCACCGGAAAGTTGGAGTCGAAGCCGAGGGAATAGGGAAGCGCGAGGAGCGAAGAGGGGAAGGCCTTTCCGCTTCGCTCCTCGCTACTCCCTGAGCTTTCGCGGCTCGAGCCGTGGCGGCCGCTGTCCTCGACGCGTCGTACCCGAAATCGGGATGTAGGCCAGCTCGGTCCCCGCATCCGCCGCGCGCAACAACAATCCTCCACGACTCATGTCGCCTCGGCCGATGAACTCGGCCGGGAACGCCAGCCGATCGGCCAGCGCGGCCAGCAGCACGTCGGCATACTTCCCCGTCGCGATGCTTCCCAGGAGAATCACCTGATCCCCCGGTTCGAGAGACGCCGCCAGGCGGTCGGCATCCCGTGCGAAGGGCGAGCGGTAGCCGGGATTGGCAGCGTCGATCTCGCTCGAGGCCATGGCGACGAGATCCTCACGGGTGACCGGCAGATCCGGTGACATCAGGCCCCGGTCGCTGGTGATGATTCGGATCGCTTCGGGAGACCGGGCAAATCGACGGGCATACCCCAGCTTGCCCCGGAAATAGAGCCCGCTCAGGAATGAAAAGACCTCTCCGATCGGCGCGCCGCCGGCCTGGACCCGGCGCGCCAGCTCGAAGCCGGCGCCGGGAGCGAGGAGCATCCGGGCGCGCCGCCCGGAGGTGCTGGCCGGCGACAGCAGGAAGTAATCACGCTGGCTCATTGCCGGAGGATGATAGCATTTCCTTGCCTCCTCGGTCCGGCGCGGGCAGATTCGACTCGCGTGTCCGTCCCGTTCGATTGCCCTGGGAGCCCCATGTACCGGAATGCTCGCGTCACCGCGCTGGCCATCGCCGCGTGGCTGGGCTCCATCCCGAGCCTGCTCCCCGCCCAGAGCCTGCCGTCCTACTCCTCGATGAACCCGATGGTGCAACGGCGGAGCGGGCTCGCGACGCTGCCCTGGGTCGAGGAGGGAAAACGCTGGCGGGTGACCTGGCTCACCGACTACGCCAGCACCATCGAATACACCGATCTGCCGGCCATTCAGTACGTCCAGGACGCCGAGCTGATGCGTCTCGAGCTGACCGTGACGCGGAACCTGGGAAGCCGGGCGTTCCTGCTGGTCTCGGAGAGCCTCCAGGGTGGCTACGACGGGTTCCTCGACGGGTTTCTCGACTGGTACCACGATTTCACCGGCTTGCATGTCGATGCGAGGAAGCTCCGGCCCAAGAACGAGTTCGGGTACCGGATCGAGCTCGCCGGCAACGCTCCGGTGGAGTATTCATCGTCGTCGGGATTCCTGGGTGACCTTCGCATCGGGGCGGGAATGCGGCATTCCAGGCACTGGATGACCGCACTCTCCTTGACGTTGCCGACCAGCACCGGGCCGGTCGGCTTTCGACGGAGTGTCCCTACATTCAATGCGACGACCACGCTGCGCAGTGATTTCGGGCGACGATTTACCTACGAGGGCACGCTGAGCGCCGGCTACACCGGAGCACACGGCGATTTCAGGGACCTGCAGCAGACGACCTTTCTGATGATTACCCAGGGGCTCCGTGGTCGCGTGTCAGGCCCCCTGCACCTCTATGCCAATCTCATCTATCACTCGGCCCTGTATCGCGACACCGGGACCAAGGCGCTCGACAGCCGGGAGCTCACCATCGATACCGGTGGATTCCTCAGATTCAAGCGCGGCCCCGAGTGGATCCTCGGGCTGACCGAGGATCTGGAGCCAAGCGGCCCGGCGATCGACGTGGCCTTCAGGTTTGGGGCGCGCTGGTAAAGAGGAACTGCTCCATCTGGTCCAGCAGGTACTGCCTGGCCTTCGGCTCCCGGAGATTCAGCGCATAGTGGTTGATCAGCTGCTGCTGGTACTTGAGCCACTCGGCCCAGCAGACCGCACAGATCTCCCGGAAGACCCGCTTGCCCAGGTCATTCGGAAACGGGGCAAAGGCCTGAGCATCGCGGGTCTGGTGGCAGCGGAGGCAGGTGAGGGTAGGCATGCCGTAAAATAGCTAACTGCTAAACTGGCTAACTGCTAACTGCTAACCGCTAACCGCTAACGGCTGGCTGGAGCAGTTAGCAGTTAGCAGTTAGCCGTTAGCCGTTATCTCACATCACCGCGTTGCAATGCTTTGACGCCGCTCCGGGTCCCGAGCCCGGCGCCGAGCCCGACCACAGCCGCCGTCACCCCCGAGATCACGATATTCACCAGCGGAAGCATGGTCAGCGGCATGACCAGAATCGCCGCCCCCACCGCAGCCAGAACCGGAGCCACCGGAGACTTGATGGCGTCCACGAACCGCAACCGCCGCCGAACGAAGCCACGCGCAAATCCAAAGGCCAGAATCCCGCTGCCGACCGTGACGGTCAAGGCCAGTATTGCAATGACAGTGTCGATCATGAAAGCCCCCAAGCTCCAAATTGTTGCGTTTCACTACGAAACATAGCCGATCCAGGTTTCAGCGGAAGGGGTCACCAGCGGAAGGCGCAGCTGGCCCAGACGAAGCCCGATCCGAATGCCGTGAGCACCACCAGATTCCCCGGTACCAGCCGGCCGGCCCGGACGCACTCGTCCAGCGCAATCGGGATCGTGGCTGCGGTGGTGTTTCCGTAGCGCTGGATGTTGTTGTAGGTCTGGTCGTCCCGCAGCCCGAGGCTCTTCTGGATCGCCTCCGAGATCCGGAGGTTGGCCTGGTGCCCGATCAGCAGTGTGATCTCCTCGGGGCCCGACCCGATCTTTGCCAGGACCGTCCGCACCGATTCCAGCATCCGCACCACGGCATGGCGGAAGACCTCCCGGCCGTCCATCGAGAGCCAGCACTTCCCCGCGGCGATGTCCTTGGGCCAGTCTTCGAGCCGCACCATCGCGCTCGGCCCCTCGGCCCAGAGCTTTTCCGCCTGCTCGCCCTGACTGTGCAGATCGAACGCGGCAAAGCCGCGCCCAGCCTCATCAGTCGCTCCCAGCAGAACGGCGCCGGCGCCATCGGCAAAGATCACCGCGGTGTTGCGGCCCTCGGTCGAGAGCTGCATGCGGGTGGACTGGATTTCCTGGCCGACGACGAGGACGCGCCGGAAGGCGCCGGTCTGGATATAGGCATCGGCCACGGAAAGGGCGTAGACGAAGCCGGCGCACTGCATCCGGATGTCGATCGCCGGGATCGTGGTGGCGAGTCCCAGCTCCCGCTGCAGGAAGACTCCGTTGCCGGGGGCGAAATGATCGGGTGTCGAGGTGGCGTAGATGATGGCATCGAGGTCCCCCGGCTCACAGCCCGCCATTTCCAGCGCCGCGAGCGCGGCCTGCCTCCCGAACGAGACCCCGGACTCCCCGGGAACAATCCAGTGCCGCTGCTGGATCCCGGTGCGCACCTGGATCCATTCGTCGGAAGTATCCATGAAGCGCGACAGGTCGTCATTGGTGACGACCTGTGCGGGAACGGCGCGGCCGGTTCCTAACATGAGGCTGCGAGGCATACTGGAAGCTAACTGCTAGCTGCTAACTGCTAACTGCCAACGACCGTTAGCGGTGAGCGGTTAGCCGTTAGCCGTTAGCACTTACTCATACCGCAGGGCATCGATGGTATTCAGCCGTGCCGCCCGCTGTGCCGGCCACATGCCGAAGAAGAGTCCGACCAGCAGACTGAACATGAGCGCAACGGCGACCGCGGTCGGCGAAATGAACGTGTTCCAGCCCAGGAACTTCGACATTGCCCGCGCCCCCGCGGCGCCGAAGAGCACGCCCAGGATGCCGCCCATGAGGCAGAGTACCAGGGCCTCGATGAGGAACTGCAGCATGACGGTGACCTTGGTGGCGCCCAGCGCCTTCCGGATCCCGATTTCGCGGGTCCGCTCGGTGACCGACACCAGCATGATGTTCATGATCCCGATGCCGCCGACCACGAGCGAGACCACCGCAATGCTGCCGAGCAGCATCTCGAACGTCTCGGTGGTCTGCTGATGAGTCGCCAGGATGTCGTGCTGGTTCCGGATCTGGAAGTCGTTGTCGCCGCCGGGCCGGACTTTGTGCTCGCGCCGGAGAACCCGCTCGATGTCCACCATGCCCTGATCGAGGGGGACGCCATCCTTCACTTGGACCGCGATCGAGCGCAGCCGGTCGGTGCCGAACATCCGGAAGCGCGCGGTCCCGAGCGGAATCAGGATCTGCTCGTCGGGATTCTGGAACGAGCCCGCCGCGCCCTTCTCGCTCAGGATGCCGATCACCTCGAACGGCTGGCCGCGAATCTGGATGCTGGTGCCGATGAGGGAGACGGGATTTACTCCGAACATCGCGGGGACCGCCGAGCCGAGCACGGCGTACCGCTGCCGGGATCCGTCGTCACCCGGCGAGAACATCCGTCCGTTGGTGATGGTGTAGTTCCGCACCTCGGGATAATTCGACGTGGTCCCCAGGATGTTGATGTTGAAATTCCGGTTCCCGTATTTCACCTGCAGCGAGCGGGAGAGCTCGGGCTGCACCGCGGTGAGCAGCTTGGCATCCCGGCTGAGCGCCGTCGCATCATCCACCGTCAGGCTCACCCGCACGTCGCTCGCCCGCCCGCCCATGAACGACTGGCCGGGATACACGGTGAGCAGATTCGCCCCCATGGCCTGGATCCGCGCCTCGATGGCGCGCTGGGCGCCGGTGCCCAGCGCCACCACCGCGATCACCGCGCCGACACCGATGATGATGCCGAGCATCGTGAGACCGGCCCGCAGCTTGTTGGACCGGATGCTGGAAAATGCCACCCGGATCGTTTCGCCGATCATCATGGCGGTTTATCTCCCTCCCGGCGGGCGCGTCCCGCCGCCCGCCGCGGGCGCCGGGGTTCCGGTGGTGCCGGCGGGCCTGGTGGGCGAGGTCGACGTCATGCCCGGCACGGCGCCGCCGCCGGTCATCTGGTTCATCCGGTTTCGGGCGTCGGTCTGTTGTTGCACCAGGCTCGCGCTCGGGAGCACCAGCACCGAGTCCTGCGCCGAGAGCCCGCTCACCACTTCGCTGTAGTCGAGGTCGGTGAGACCGGTGCGGATGTACACCGGCGTCGGCTCGCCGTTCTGGCGAACGAAGACGATGTAGTTGCCCCCGAACTGGAAGTCGGTTCCTCCCGCCCCACCCGGGCGGCGGCCCATCCCGCCCCCGCCGAAGCCGCGGCCGCCGCCCCCGGCGCGGAACGCCTGCATCACCTTCTGCAGCGTGGCCTGCTCCGCGGCCGTGAGCTGTCCGCCGCCGAACCGCTTCTGCATCAGGCTCCGGGCTTCGGCTTCGGTGACTCCCTCGGGCAGCGGCACCTGGCGGCCGTCCGGTGTGGTCATTGTGGCGCCCTGACTCCCTGACTCCCTGGCTCCCTGTTTGAGCGTGTCCACCTTGACCGTGTCGCTCCGCGGCGTTTGCGCCGCCAGCGTGGTCCGCATCGAATCGCGCCGTTTCTCGGCGGCGGCCAGGAGGGTCTTCAGCTTTTCCGCGTCGATCCCGAGCACCGTGGCCGCGCTGGCCACGTCGCGCGGAGTCCGCAGCGCCGCGTTCGGCACCGCCAGCACGCTGTCGCGCTGCCCGATGTGTACCTCGACGTCGGCGTTCATGCCCGGCTTGAGCAGGCCGTTCCGGTTCTCGATCCGGACCTGCACCGCGAACATGGTGACGTTCTGCACCGTCTCCGCCAGCGGCTCGATCTTGAGCACCGTGCCTTCGAACGGCTGATTCGGATATGAGCCGACCGTCACCGTCGCCCGGAGTCCCGCCCGGATCTTTCCGATGTCGGTCTCGTCCACCAGGGTGCGCACCTGCACCAGGTTGAGGTCCGCCATTTTGAGCAGGACGGTCCCTCCGCCGACGTCATTGGTCGGCGAGGAGATCACCTGGCCGCGCTCGACCGTCTTCGAGATGATCGTCCCGCTGATCGGGGCCAGCACGTCGGTGTCCTCCATCGCGATCTTCGCGTTGTCGAGCGCCACCTGGGCGCCGACCACCGCCGCGCGTGCGTTCGCCACCGCCAGCACCGCCGTCTCATGCTCCTCCACCGAGATCGACTGGGTCTTGAAGAGCTCGTCGGAGCGCTGCCGCATCGACTGCGCGTTCTCGAAGCGCGCCTTGGCCACGTCGAGGTCGGCCTGGGTCTGGTTGAGCCGGTTGCGCGGCGTGCGCTGGTCCACCCGAACCAGCAGCGTCCCGCGCTGTACGTTCTGGCCGGTCTCCGCCCGCATTTCGAGAATCTCTCCCGACGCCTTCGATTTGACTTCGACGACGGTGTCGGGCTGCACCGTCCCGGATGCGCGGGCCGAGACCACGATGGAGCGCTTCTCCACCGGCACGGCCTGGAACACCACCGCCTTCGGCTTCTCCTTGCAGGCGGCGGCGAGGAGAAGGAGCGCGTACGGGGTGAGTGAACGGATGCGCATCATGACCTTCCGGGTGTTGGACCGTCGCTCTCGATCATGCCGTCTTTCAGGTGCACCTGACGTCGGGCATGCTCGGCGATGTCGTGTTCGTGGGTGACGAGAATGATCGTCTGGCCGTCGGCGTAGAGTTTCTCGAACAGCTGGAGAATCTCTTCGCTGGTCTTGGAATCGAGGTTGCCGGTGGGCTCGTCCGCCAGAATGATGCTGGGGTTGTTCACCAGTGCCCGCGCGATGGCGACCCGCTGCCGCTGTCCGCCGGACAGCTCGTTGGGACGGTGGGCCATCCGCTCCTTGAGCCCGACCCGGTCGAGGGCTTCCTCGGCGGCCTTGCGGCGCTCCTTGGAGGAGAACCCGGCGTAGATCATCGGGAGCTCGACATTCTGCAGCGCCGAGGCCCGGGGCAGCAGGTTGAACGTCTGGAAGACGAATCCGATCTCCCGATTACGGATCCGGGCGAGCTCGTCGTCGCCCAGCTCCGACACCCGGTGGCCGTTGAGCCAGTATTCGCCTTCCGACGGCGAATCCAGGCAGCCGATCAGGTTCATCAAGGTGGACTTGCCCGACCCCGAGGGCCCCATGATCGCCACGAACTCGTTGCGGCGAATGGTAAAGTCGACCCCCCGAAGGGCCCGGACCGTCTCGCTCCCCATCACGTATTCGCGTTTCATGTTGCGGACCACGATGATGGCGTCGCGCGGGACGTCCGCGGGAAGCATGGCCATCCGCTCGGCGGTGCTGGAGACAGCGGTCACAGCGTCCTCCCAATGAGAGCCGAAATCGAGGCCCGGGCACGCACGTAGTCGAACCGCGCCGTCACGGCATCAACCTCGGCCTGGTTGAGCGCCTCCTGCGACGTGAGAACATCCACGATCGTGGCCGCGCCGAGACGGTAGCGCTCCTGCTGAACCCGGAGGTCCTCCTCCGCGGCCAGGACGCTGGTCTGGGTGATGGTGATCGTGAGCCTCGCCGCTTCCAGCGAGGCGATGGCGGCGCTCAGGTTCGCCAGCACGCTGCGACGAGAATCCGCCGCCGTGGCCAGTGCATTCTCCGCGCTGGTCTGCGAGGTGACGATGCTTTGCTCGCGCTGAAAGCGGTTGAAGATCGGCCAGGACATCCCGAGGTTGAACTGACGGCCTTGCAGGAAGTCGTAGTCGTTGGCCCTGCTGCCGTTGAGCGACATATTGGCGGACAGGTTCAGGGTCGGGAAGTACGCGGCTTTGGCGACCTTCACCGCGGCCTGTGCCGAGGCGGCGCTCGCTTCGGCCGATCGGACCGAGGGAGCCTGCGCAACCGCCTCCTGGCGGAGCGCCGCGGTGTCGAGCGAAGGCAGGAGCGCATAGAGCGTCGAGTCATCCACCGCCCCGACCGGCCCATCGGCTCCCACCAGACGGCCGAGATTTGCCTCGGCGGTCGCAAGCGCGCTCCGCTGGTTGACCAGCTGGAGTTGCGCGGTACCCAGCGTCACCACCGAGCGGAGCGAGTCCGGACGGATGCCCCGGCCGGCGTGCAGCTTGGCTACCGCCACCTTGAGCTGCTCCTCGGCGCGCCGCACACTGGCCTCCCGGACTCGCAGGAGCTGCTCGGCGGCGAGGACGTCGAAGAACTGATTCGTCGTCGTGAGCTGCTGGTTATTGAGGACATTGGCCAGACTGGCCTCCGACGCGCTGCGATTGGCCGCGGCGGCCTTCTTTTCGTTGCCGCGCCGGAAGCCGGTGAAGAGATCGACGTTGGAGCTGACGCTGTTGGTGATGCTCTGATTGGTCGAGTTGCCGGTGATGACCTGTCCGGTGTTTGGGTCAACCCGCTGAGGGCCTTCGGAAAAGCTGCGCCCGATGCCGCTGTTGAAATTGAGGCTGGGAAGAAAGGCGCCCGAGGCGGTACGCTGACGCGCCTGGGCGTTGCGCACCGAGCCCTCCGCGGAGATGACCCCCGGCTGCACCTGATTGGCCCGCTCGATGGCTTCCCGCAGGGTGATCTTGGGAGCCTGGGCGCCGGCTGGCGCCGAGCCCAGCAGCAGGCTGATGCCGAGCAGCAGGGCGGGGCGATTACCGACGGCCATTCCGGTTCCGATCTCTCTCCGCGCGTCGAAGGCTGTCCTCGCGCTGCAGCTCGGCATACTTGGCTTGCTGCTCCGACGTGAGCAGCGCGTTGATCTGGGTGCGAATCGCCTGCCGCTCGGACTGGAACTGCGGCCGGATCGATTCCCAGAGCGAATCCATGGCCGGCTGATGCCGGTCGAGCACCGCCTTCACGCTGTCCTGCTGAGCCTCACTCAGGCCGAGCTCGGCGCCGAGGCGCTCGACGTAACTGGGTCGCGGATGGCCGCTCCGGGTCCGGTGGCCCTCGCGGTCGGCCAGCGACGTGGCAGCCCCGCCCACCAGGGCGCCAAGGACGAAGGTCGCGATCAGCAGACCGGCGGCTCCAAGTCGTGAGCGTGTCATCGCCGATCCCTCTCTCGCAGCGCGAGCATGATCTCATCGACGGCCGGCGGCTGCCCGGACACCACCGCCTGTGCCGGAAGCGACGACGCCATGGTCACGCCGGGATCGCTGCTGCGCGACATGTCGCCGAACCAGGCGCCGAGCCAAAGGAGGAATCCGGCGGCGATCGCGGCCGCGAGGACCCGCGGGCGAGCCCATCCGGCGAGCACATCCCACTGGTCGGCGCCCTCGGCGAGAACGGCGCCTTTGAGACGGCGCAGAAATGCCTCCGGCGCGGGACCGGTCAGGTGCTCGCGCAGCAGACGCCCCAGCTCGGGGTCCGGCTGATTGTCGAATGGCGACATCGTCATTTCATTCCCTCCGCCAGCGTTCCAAGCGACTGTCGCATCGCACGGCGCGCGTGAAATACATAGGACCGCACGGTTCCTTCGGGGACGCCCAGGGCCGCGGCGATATCTGCGTGTCCCCACCCTTCCGCATCGAACAGCACCAGCGCGATGCG
>Ga0075419_10000810_pt1 | contig 20088 bp, 18 predicted proteins | sample SoiMetdeltSBSDD3_FD_76900 | JGI IMG/M metagenome (GOLD analysis project Ga0075419, IMG submission 76900) | Bulk soil microbial communities from a Populus tree surrounding site in Tennessee, USA - Soil MetaG P. deltoides SBSDD3 | ecosystem: Environmental > Terrestrial > Soil > Tree plantation... | reverse complement strand
CCCGCAGATCCTGCATCGCCGCATTCTTCCAGATGATGGCGATGTCATCCTGCGCAAACTGATTCCGAATCCCGCCAATCGACGCGGCGATGGCGAGCAATCCGATCAGAACCGGCCAGATCCAGGGACGAACGCGGAATGGCGACACGGAGCTCCTTCAGGGCACTGAACGTGGCAAGCCGAGCAGGCAGGCGTTCAGCGACGCCTGCATCGCCGAGTCGCCGGGAAGGACCGCAAGGGCACGACGGTAGTGTCGGACCGCAGCCGGGCAGAAGCCAGTCTGTCGATAGCGATCCGCAATGGCGCGCTCCAGTTCCACCAGGCTGGGCCGGATGATGGCTGCCTGACGAAAGCGTTCCGCGGCGGCGTCTGTGGTGCTGGAATCTTCGAGGAATCTGGCGAGGCCGACGTGCGCGGAGTAGCTCCGCGGGGCGTCCAGCACGGTCTGCTCGAGCAGCGTCCTCTGGTCCTTCCAGATTCGAATCCGCGCCCGGCTTCCGCGAGTCCCCAGAATCAGGAGGAGTGCCAGCACGATGACCGCGGGGATCTTCCATCCTCTGCGCCATACCGCAGCCCCCAGCCAGCCCGCGGCCAGCATCGCCCCGGCGCTGGCCAGGAAGAGGGTCCGCTCAGCCAGCGCCACTCCGGTCGGGACGATCACGTTAGCCACCGGCACCAGGGCGATCGCCACCCAGCCGAGACTGAAAGCAAGTGTCGGGGCTCGCCTCCTTGTGTACAGGATCGCGCCAATCCAGAGGAGGAGGAGCGCCGATCCGAGGGCTTGCGGAGTCCCGAATCCCGCCGCCGCGACGATCTCATCGGGCCCGTAGTCGGCTTGCAGATGCGAAGGCCAGATCAGGAGACGCCACCACTCCGGCACGACGCCGAGCATGGTCAGCGCGCGCCCAACCCAACCGGTTCCGAGCATTGCGTCGGCGGTAAAGGTCCCCACCAGATCCCACCGAAGCACCACGGTCCGGGCCAGCAGGACCACCGCCCCGGTGAGCCCGAGTGCCAGGTAGAAAGGCCTGAGCCGGCGGAACCGCTCCCGGAGGGGGCGGGGGTCGGTGATCAGGGTGACTTCGGCCGCGAGCAAGAGGCCGGGCAGGACGAGACCGTTCTCCTTGAACAGCGCCGCGGCGAGGAAGTACAGCACCGTGGAAACCTGGGTACCCGGTCTGAGGTCACCAGTGCGACGGTCGCGGACGTAGCCTGCGGTGGCCAGGAGGAGGAACAGGGCAACGGCGAGCTCTCCCTGGTTCACCCCGAGGGCGGTGGCTTCCACGTGGAGGGGGTGAACGGCAAAAAGAGCCGCAGCTGCCCATGCCGCGAAATACGGGAGGCATTGCACTGCGAGGAGGAAGAGGGCGACTGCCGATCCCGCCAGCAAGGCCGCGCTCACCCAACGATAGACCGCCGGTTGCCCTCCACCAGCGCGCCACTGCAGTGCCAGCCCCGCCGTGGCGAAAGGACGGTAGAGGGCAGGGGGGAAGGGATCGTGCCAGTAGGCCTGAGTGAAGAAAACTGCCGGCCGCGCCAGTGTGTGTACGGCTTCATCCGTGACGATGAGGGGGAGCTCGTCCTGGGTGAACCGATTCTTGAATCCCGGAGTCGTGACGACGGCGGCAAGCGCGACGAGCGAGAGAGGAAGGAGAGTGGAGTAGAGGGGCCGTTCGGCTCGCATCGTCGTGCCACTGTCAGCACGGGGTGTGCCAATTTTGAAAGCGGTCTCATTGCAAAGTCCAACGCCCGCCCCCCCGTCCCCGACCCCGGAGGGGTGGTGCGTTGTCACGGTAACCCCATATGCGGTTTGTAGTTGGAATTCAGGCCAGCGCATGGCACCATCGTTGCCTTGCATCCGGGTGGACTCGCCGGCTCAATCCAGTTCAGTGAGATCCGAGGGGCGCGGGTAAAAAACCATCCAGGGAGGGCTGTAGACATGTCGAATCGTAAGGGTTTCACTCTCATCGAGCTGCTGATCGTAGTCGTGATCATCGGCATCTTGGCCGCCATCGCGATTCCGAAGTTCGCGGCGACGAAGGACAAGGCCAAGCTGGCCTCGGTCAAGACCGATCTGCGGAATTCGATGACCGCCGAAGAGGCGTACTTCTCGGATTATTCCACGTACGGCACTTTCGGCCAGCTGCAGACCGCCAGCAACTTCACGCTGTCGGCCGGTAACACCGGTGCCATCACGCCGGCGAGCAACGGGTACACGTCGAGCTTCACCAACGCGACGATCAGCACCGGTATCACCACCTGCCACGTGCAGGTTGGCGCAGGCGCCGGGTCCACGGTCGACGGCGTCATCGTCTGCCCGTAATTACCAGCATCACACTCGTAGCGAAGACACACATTCTGGGGGCCGCGGACAGTCCGCGGCCCACAGACTTCAAGACGGAGGCGGCGGATGCTCGACAATAGACGAGGCTTCACTTTGATCGAGCTTCTGGTCGTGGTCGTCATCATCGGCATCCTCGCCGTGATCGCCATCCCGAAATTCTCGATGACCAAGGACAAAGCCAGGATGGCGTCCGTCAAATCCGACCTCCGGAACACCATGACGGCCGAGGAGGCGTACTTTGCCGACTTCAATACTTTCGGCGATCTGAATCAGCTTCAGATCAACAGCAACTATTCGTTGTCGACCGGCAATACCGGGACGGTGGTACCCGCCGTAAACGGCTACACCGCCACCATTTCCAATTCGACGATTTCGTCGGGCACCACGATGTGCACCGTCCAGTCCGGGGCCGGTGCAACCTCCGGCGTCGACGGCGTCATCATCTGTTCCTAGCCGAATCTCGGCCCTTACTCAGGTCTCCATGCGCATTCTGGTTCTCGGTCCCGATGAGTCTTTCCGCGCCCGAGTTTGTCCGGCGCTGGAAGAGGCCGGGTACGAGGTCCTGCTCCGGCGCGAGGCCGAGGCGGCCCTGGTCGAAGCGCAGGCAAGCGCCGTGGAGGCGCTGCTGCTCGACCTGGATGCTTTCGAGTCGGGGATTCTCGGTTTCCTGCGCCGGTATCGCGGAAGCGGTGGCGCCGGGATCGTGATCGTCACCGGCGGGCCGGGTGCCACCGCGCTGGCGGGCATTGCCCTCCGCGAAGGCGCCGACGGCTTCGTCCGCAAGCCGGCCGAGCCCGATGAGCTCCTGCTCGCCCTGCGACAAGCCGAGGAGCGTGAACGCCTGAGGCGGGAGGTCGCCCGGCTTCGCGCCACCCTCGGCGCCAGGGGCCTCGAGCCCCTGGTCGTCGCAGAAGACCCGAAGACCCGCGGCCTGTTGGAACTCGCCGCCCGCGCGGCCGCCGCCGACGGGTCGGTGCTCATCACAGGAGAACGGGGAACCGGAAAAGCGCTCCTCGCGCAAGCGATGCATCGGTTCAGCCGAAGGGGCGACGGGGCGTTCGTCGCGGTCGATTGCGACGCGGCTCCCGATCTCTTCAGCCCGACGGCAGAGGCCGGAGGTGCACCGGATGCTCCGCCGGCGCTCGCCGGTGACCCCCAGGCGCTCTGGCGCTCGGCCAATCGGGGGACCCTGCTGCTCGAGGAAGTCGTCTCCCTCTCGCTCGACAGCCAGGCCCATTTGCTGATCCGCCTCGGCGGCCGCAACGGGAATGGCGCCAACTCGAAGAGCCCGGAGCACGATGTCCGGATCATGGCCACTTCTCGCGTGCCGGTCGACAACGCGGTGGGCGAGGGCCGTTTTCAGGCCGATCTCCTGCAGCGACTTCGCGGTGTGCTGATCTCCCTGCCCCCGCTCCGGGAGCGGGCGGAGGACATTCCGGCGCTGGTGACGCATTTCGCGCAGCAGGTCGCGTCGCGCACCGGGCGTCCGGTCAGCATCACCCCCCAGGCGCTGGCAGGACTTTCGTCCTACAGCTGGACGGGTAACGTTCGCGAGCTCCGGCAAATCGTCGAGCGCGCAGCCACGCTGTCGCCCTCCGGCAAGCTCGATCGCGGAGACTTTCCCATTCTGGTCGCCGATCACCAGACGACTTCCGGCGTCGGCGGGGCCTATGCGCTCAAGCCCCAGGTCGAAGCAGTCGAGCGCGACGCCATTCTTCGCGCACTCACCGCCACCAAGGGAACCCGGCGGGAAGCCGCCCGGCTGCTCCAGGTGAGTTTACGTACGCTGTTTTACAAGCTTCGCCGCTACGGACTGGCCTGATCCTCGAGCGTTTTCGGCACCCTTCCGCACACAATCGATGATGGTCTCGACTGCACGGGGTGCATCATTGCCCCATGCGTCGCGCCCTGGCCGGATTCACCCTGCTGGAAGTCCTCGTGGCAATTCTCATCGTCACGATGGGACTTCTCGGCTTTGCGGGGACCCTGGGGCCGGTCGCTTCCCTGGCTGGAGAGGGGAAGCTCCGTGGTCGCGCTGCCCTCCAGCTGACCTCGCGCCTCAACCGGCTTCGAACCGAGCTGCAGGCTTCGGCGCCTGACTGCGTCGCTCCGCTTGCGGGGTCCGAGCTCCACGACAGCGGAATCAGGGTATCCTGGACCGCCTCCCTCGATGGCGGCCTCGTGGAAGTAGCGATCACGGTATCGGCTCCGCGGTCTCGCGGGGAGATCGCCGATACGCTGGTCACCCGCATCCCATGCCCCTGAGTCGCCGCGGTTTCGGCTTGATCGAGCTGCTGGTTGCCACCTTGCTCGGCGCAGTGCTGGCCATGCTGGTCGGCAAACTACTCCTCACCTCGGCCGCCAGCCTCAGAGACCGTACCGAGCGAATGGGCCTCGAACATTCGCTCCGGGTGTCGGTCGGCGCAGTACGGGGCATGCTCGAGCCGATCGGCATCGATTCGGGTTCCGGGGCCGACCTGTCTACCGCCGGTCCCTCGAGTCTCATCGCACGGGTCGTCCGGGATCAGGGCGTTGTGTGCGGTGCGGCGGAAGATCGTCTGATGGTTCGTGCCGGCCCCTGGTGGTGGCGGGCGCTCCGCGCTCCGGTACAGCTCCGTGACAGTCTCATCGTCGCGTCCGTCGCAGGCCCCGAGCAGTGGATCGTGGCGCCGCTGGTGGGGAATCCCACGAATGGGGTCTGCGCCGACGGGACCCCCGCCCTGGTTCTGCCGACCGAGCTCCCGCCGCCGAGCCTTGCGGCGGTCGGAACCGGAAGTCCGCTCCAGGTGTTCGAGCCGGTCGAGCTCAGGGTCTACCCATCGTCCGCCGCGACCTGGGTCGGACTTCGGCTGGCCGCGACGGGAGAGGCGATTCAGCCGCTGGCGGGTCCGTTCTCTTCTGCCGGCTCCGGGCTGACCTATCGCGACCGTCAGGGAAATGTCGCGGCGTCGGGTCCGGATATCGTGATGGTGACGCTGGGCCTAGACGGGTTGACCGAGCGCGCCGGAGGATTGGGCCTACGCAGGCTCGATCATGTCGGTTCCGACAGTGTTCGGCTCGCAATCGTCTTCCGGGGCCGGCAGTGAACCGGCGCGGCATCGCTCTCCTCATCGCCATCGCCGCACTGCTCAGTCTCGGAGTCATTGCGATGACCGGAGTCACCCTCGCACTCCGGGAAGCCGACCTGGGCCGGGCAGCCATTGCGGATGCGAAGGCGAACGGTGCCGCCGACGCGGCACTTGCGGAGGGCCTTCGGGGATGGAGCCCCGGAATGATTCCGCTGGTTGCGGGAGACTCGGTTACTCTGCCGGTCGAGCCTCTGGCGGGTACCGCCCAGGGAAGCCTGGTGCTGTATTCTCTGGGCGGTCCGATCCTGGCCCTCCGCGGCACCGGACAAACACTTGGGCGGGGTGGAATTCTGCTGGCCCGGTCCCGGGTGGAGCTGCTGGTTCGGCTCGATTCACTGGGCCGGGATTCGCTGGTGTACCTCCGAGCGATTACTCGCGGCTGGCGTCCGATTCCGTAAGTGCCAAAGCCACGATGGCTTCCGGATGATGCAGAGCGAGAGGATCATTGCGAAACCGCCGTTTTCCCCCTCCCAACTTCCCCGGTGCCCCTCCCCCTTGCGTTATACAAACTATTCTACTGCAAGGGCTTGCCACAGGTGGAGGCATCGTGGCATAGGCGTTGCCCGCCACCATAGCATCTGCGTGCAATGCTTGGACAGGCTTAGTCAGATCCGTAGCGCAACGGTGGGAAGCTTTCAGCGCCATAAGTCATTGTTCTAGCTAGAGTTGCTTGATATCACTTCAAGTATTTTAGTAGCTTGACAATAGTTTGCGCGGTTTGTAGCGTAACCGACATTCCTCTTGGACAATCGGGCCCCTATGGGACTGTTCAGCCGGACGCGGACCTCGGTCGGTCTCGACATCGGCAGCGGGCTGATCAAGCTTGCTGTCATTTCGCACGGATCCGGCGAGCCGGTCCTGACGAAAGTCGCTTTCGCTCCCCTGGTCGATGACGCCATCGTCGAAGGCGAAGTCATGGACCCGGGCATCGTTGCCGACGCGATCCGCGGCCTCTTTGCCGCGGCGAGCCTGAAGCCGAAGCACGTTACCACCGCCGTGGGCGGGCGGGACGTGATCATCAAGAAGATTCCGATGGACCGGATGAAAGAGGCGGAAGCCCGGGAAGTGATCCGCTGGGAAGCCGAGCAGCACGTGCCGTTCGACATGGACAACGTGGAGCTCGATTTCCAGATCCTGGATCCCGACGGGGAAGGCCTCCAGATGACGGTGCTTCTGGTCGCGGCCAAGCGGGAGCTGATCGACAACAAGATTGCGCTCCTCGCCGAGGTCGGCGTCGACCCCTCCGTCATCGACGTGGACTCCTTCGCCCTGCACAACGCCTTCGAGCTCAGTTATCCCGAAGGGATGCGGGGGGTCGTCGGCCTGGTCAACATCGGGCACGAAATGACCAACGTGAACATTCTGGATGACGGCATCCCGGTGCTCACGCGAGACCTTCCCGTCGGCACCCGCCGTTTTCGCGAAGATCTCCAGCGGGAGCGCGGACTGTCGGCGGGCGAAGCGGACCGGCTCCTGCAGGGATTCGAAGCCAGCGAGGTGCTGACGCCGTTTCTTACGACGCGGGGTGAAGAGCTCGCCGTCGGCATCGAGCGGGCGGCGGCGTTTCTGCAGACGGCGGCGCGTTCCTCCACGGGTCTCTCCAGGCTTTACACCTCCGGTGGCGGGGCGCGCATTCCCGGCCTCACCAAGACGCTGTCGGATCGGCTCCGGCTGCCGGTCGAGCTCGCGAATCCGATCAAGCGGCTCCAGGTCGGCGACGGTGTGTTCGATGGCATGAATATCGATGAAGTGGCACCGCTCCTGATGCTCCCGGTGGGTCTCGCGCTTCGTACAGCGGCTTGAGCTCCACCCTCACGCACCGAAGGCATCCATGATCACGATCAACCTCAAGCCGGGTTCCAAGCGCGCCAGAGCGGGCTCCTCGCTCTCCGGCGGCCTGAGCGCGCTTAAGGGGCTTCCGTCCCGGGTAAAGGATCCCTGGCCGATGGCCGCGGTCATTATCTGCGGCCTCACGGTCCTCGTCCTCGCGTGGATCGGGATCAGCACCGCGTCGAAGCGCAATACGCTGGAAACCCAGATGGATGCGGCGCGGGCCGAAAACCGGCGATATCGCGCCTTTCTGGTGGAGAAGCGTCGTGCGGAAGCCGCGCGCGACTCCGTGTTGATTCAGATCGCGACCATTCGGGCGGTCGATGACGACCGCTATGTCTGGCCGCACCTTCTCGATGAAATCACCCGCGCCATGCCGCCGCATACCTGGCTCACCGAAGTAGCCGCCGTGACCGGGACGGATGCGGGCGACAGCTCGATGGTGGCGCCGGTGGGGGTCCAGATCAACGGCCGTACCATGGACCTGCAAGGGTTCACCCGGCTCATGCGGCAGCTCGAGGATTCTCCCTGGATTTCGCAGGTGACGATGCTTTCCACCCAGACGGTGGTCGAGAAGGGGCGCGCAGTCATCGCTTTTGTTCTCAAGTCCTCCTACGACCGGCATGGCCACGCTCGAGCGGCCTCATCCGGAGGGAGATAACCATGGCCCTCCTCGACACGCCCCGCAGCAAGTCCATCGCGGCGATTCTCGTCACGGTCCTGCTCGGGTACATGATCTACACCGGTGACGGCCTCAGCACGTTCGGGATGGAGGGACTGAAGGCCGGTCAGGACCGCGCCAAGGTGATGCGCGACTCGCTGGCGATGCTGATCGCCTCGACCGACAGCGTCAAGCGCGATCTCGCCAGCGGTTCGGTGGAGGATCTCAAGCAGAAGACCGATGCCTATCGCGGTACGCTGGAAAATCTGCGGCAGCTGGTGCCGGCCGGGAGCGAAGTTCCCGGGCTCATCGACGCGATCACCACCAGGGCCAAGATTCGCGGAGTCAGCATCGCTTCGCTCAACCCGCAGCCGGTCGAGCCGGGCCCCCCGCCGTTCGACACCCACCGCTACCGGGTTTCGGTGGTCGGTCACTACGACCAGGTAGGGGAGTTCCTGACCGACATCGCCAACCTGCGGCGCATCATCGTTCCGCTCGATGTGCAGCTGGTGGCCGCCAACGCGGCCACCGCGAAAGCCCTGGGCGATACCTCGAAATCGATGCTCGAGGCACGCTTCATGATGAAGACCTACGTCAAATCCGTCGGGGGGGAGGCGCCGCGTGGAAACTAGAGCCATTGCACCCAGCGTCCTGCTCCTGGCACTTCTGGCGGGCTGCGGAGGGGCGACTTCCGAGGCGTCCGCGCCCGATCCCGCGGCGGGAATCGAGGAGGGTGAGGCGACGACGTCACGAGCGCCCGCCACGCCTTCCGCTCCGCAGCGACGAATCGACGAATCGCTGATTCCACCGCCGGGACAGCCGATCGTGCGCGAGACCTATTCCTACGCCGGTGGCCCGCGCGATCCGTTCGTGTCGGTGCTGGACCTGTCGAACGCCGGGCCGGAATTCGCCGACCTCGAGCTGGTGGCGTTGTATTACATCGCGGGGGCGCCGTCGACCAGCGTCGCGGTGCTGCGCGATCGTCTCACCGGGAAGAAGTACACCGTCCGTGAAGGAGACCGGCTCGGCCGGATGCGGATCGCCAGCATCCTGCCGAAGGACGTGGCCTTCACCATTGATGATTACGGGACCGAGCGGCAGGAAACGCTGTCGATCCGCAAGCCGGAGGGCAACTCCCCATGAAGCAACGTTCCTGGTCATTCCTCGCGAGCGCACTTCTCCTCGCGGCCCCAGTTCACGCCGGGACCGCCCGTGACGGCGAGGTCAGAGCGGTCAGTCTGATACCGACCGCGGGGAGGGCCGAGCTGGTCATTCAGGTGCAGGGAGACGTTCAAGTCTCCGACCGCACCCTGACCGATCCCAACCGCATCGTCCTCGATATCACCGGGGCGACGCTCGGGTCCGGGATGGATCAGTCGGCGGGATACGACGGCGTCAGGCGCGCCGGCGTGCTCAACGTCCGGGTCCGGCAATACACGCCCGATGTCGTCCGAGTCGTCCTCGACGTCGAGCGGCTGATGCCGTATCGGGTGGAGCGCTCCGCCAGGGCTATCACCGTGTCGTTCGGCGCCGAGCAGGGCTTTGCGGCCTGGAACGGAACCGCGGTCGCCATCGCGCCCGCGCTTGCCGTGGAACCCGCGCCGGCCCCCGCGCGAGCTCAGCCCGCCCCGAGCCGAGAAGAGGCGACGCTGTCCCGCGCCATGGGCCGGACCCAGAATCGGCCGATTCCCCGTATTACGGTGAGCTGGAACAACGCCAGCATCGAAGAGGTGGTCGCGGGATTCCAGGCGGTCAGCGGTCTTTCCATCATCATCGGCAAGGGCGTCAAGGCGTCGGTGACGGCGGAAATCCACGACAAGCCCTGGACCGAGGCCTTCTTCGCCATCCTGGCGTCGCAGGGGCTTTCGATGCAGGAGATGCCGGGCGGGATCCTCCGGGTCGATGCGCCGCAGAACCTCGCGGAAATCGATTCGCTGGAGCCGACCCAGACCGCGGTGGTCCGGGTCAATTACGCGCGGGTCGGCGAGCTTTCCAATTCTCTCAAGGGCGTGCTGACCCCGAAGCGCGGCTCGGTGATTCCCGATACCGCCACCAACTCGGTAATCATCACCGACACCAAGACCAACATCCAGAACGTGATCGATTTCGTCAGTCAGCTCGATCTGCGGCCCAAGCAGGTGTCGATCCAGGCCAAGATCATCTTCGTGGACCGGACCGATCTGGAGCAGCTCGGCTTCAAGTATGACATCGGAAGCCGGAATCAGTTCTATAACAAGATCATTCAGCGGCCGGACCCGCTCAAAGGCGGACAGCCCTATGATCCCGGCATCAATGTGATCAACCTTGGCGGTAACGAGGTGGCCGCGATCGGCAATGCGGGGTCCACCATGGGCAATGCCGCGATCGATCTGGTGTTCTCCACCGCGCTCGGCGGCTTCTCCATCACCAGCTTCCTGAATGCGCTGGAACAGGTCGATCTCTCCGACGTGCAGGCCGAGCCGACGATCGTCACCCAGGACAACAAGCAGGCCACCATCCGGGTCGGCGAGGACATTCCGGTACGGGTCATCGATGCGAACGCGCCCTCGGGGGCAGGCCAGGCTCCCAAGGCCAACGTGCAGTTCCGTGAGACCGGCATCAAGCTGCTGGTGACGCCCCACGTGACCAACGACGGGCAGGTTTCCCTCGACCTCTCCACCGAGCGGTCCAGTCTGCAGCTGCTGGCGGCGTCGGACCTTGGCTTCATCATCGCCAAGCAGGAAACCAAGAATCAGATCCTGGTGTCCGACGGCGAAACCGCGGTCATCGGCGGGCTCACCGTCACCACGGTGGAAAAGACCCGCAGCGGGATTCCGCTCCTGTCGAGCCTCCCCCTGGTCGGCAGCCTGTTCAGCTTCTCCACGACCCGGGAGAACCGGAAGGATCTCATCATCCTGGTCACCCCACGAGTGCTCAACGAAAACAGCGCCGTACCGGAGTCCTGACCCCAGCATCGACTGGCGAACAGGATCCTCCCCGGGCCCGGCTCTGCCGGGCTCGGTTGTTTCAGGGACTGGACGGCGAGACGGCTGGACGGCTGGTGACTGACCGCTGACGGCCGATGTTCGATAGCTATATTCTCCCCCCATGCATCTCCGATTCACAACCGCCGGCGAATCCCACGGCAAGGCCCTCGTCGTCATCGTCGAGGGCCTTCCGGCGGGTCTTCCCGTCTCGGCCGACCAGATCGACCGGGAGCTGGGCCGGCGCATGCAGGGCTATGGCCGCGGGGCCCGGATGAAGATCGAGCGCGACCGGATCGAGTGGCTGGCCGGGGTTCGCGCCGGCGAGACCCTCGGATCACCGATCGCGATGATGATTCCCAATCTGGACTGGGACAATTGGGTCGATGTGATGGCCGCCGAAGGCGCCCCCGGCGATCTGCGCCGGCGCAGGGTGACGCGGCCCCGCCCGGGGCACGCCGACCTGGTCGGAGTGCTGAAGTACGATCGCCTCGACGCCCGGGATATCCTCGAACGGGCCAGCGCCCGGGAGACGGCGGCGCGGGTGGCGGCCGGAGCGCTGGCCCGGCGGCTCCTCGAGGAGTTCGGGGTTGAGGTCGGGAGTCATGTGGCCTCGCTGGGCGGCATCGTGGCAGGCAACCGGGAGCTGCCTGTCCCGCTCAATGAAGCTGCGGACCGATCCGAGGTTCGGGTTCTGGATCCGGAGGTCGAAGCGGCGATCATTGCCCGGATCGATCAGGCCAAGAAGGCCGGCGATACCCTGGGGGGCGAGATCGAGGTCGTGGCCCGGGGCGTGGTGCTGGGGCTGGGCAGTCACACCAGCTGGGATCGCAAGCTCGACGGCAGGCTGGCCGGGATGCTGATGTCGATCCCCGCGGTGAAAGGCGTCGAGATCGGGATGGGCTTTACCGCGGCCCGGGTGCCGGGCTCCCAGGTACACGACCCGATCGAGGCAGATGCCCAGGGCGGCCCCGCGTCCGACGTCAGGGGAGGGTTCCGTCGCCTGAGCAACAACGCGGGCGGGCTCGAAGGAGGAATGACGACCGGCGAGCCGGTGGTCGTGCGGGTGGCGATGAAGCCGATTTCCACCCTCATGTCGCCCCTCATGACCGTCGATCTTTCCACCGGCTCCTCCGCCAACGCGCAGAGCGAACGCTCCGACGTCACCGCGGTACCGGCCATGGGCGTGATCGCGGAGGCGCTGGTGGCGCTGGTGCTGGCCGACGCCATGCTCGAAAAATTCGGCGGCGACTCGCTCGCCGAGCTGCGGCGCAACTACGATGGATATACCGCGAGCCTGGGCCGGCGCTGGAGCGAGCTGGGCCGGAACGTCTCCGGGCCGGAGTCGTGAAGCGGCACCTCGTCCTCGTGGGACTCCCCGGCTCCGGCAAGACCACCGTCGGGCGCCGCGTCTCCGAGCTCCTCCGCACCGCATTCACCGACATCGATCAGATCGTGGTCTCCGCCTCCGGAATGCCGGTCGCCGAGCTGTTCGCCGCGCAGGGCGAGGAGCAGTTCAGACGGCTCGAGCGCGCCGCCATGGAGGGGGCGATGGCCGCGCCGCCCCATGTCATTGCCCCAGGGGCGGGCTGGGCGGCCTGGCCGGGCAATCTCGACGCGGCAGGCGACGCGCTGCTGGTCTATTTGCGAGTGTCTCCGGCTGCCGCCGCCGACCGGCTCCGGGGCGACTCCAGCCGGCCGTTGCTCGCGGGGGGGGATCCGATGCAGCGACTCGAAGAGCTGCTCGCGAAGCGGTAGCCGTGGTACCGGCGTTCCGGCGCGGAAGGCGACGCTGCTCTGCCATTGGAGCACGTGGCCGTTGCCGTGGCCCGCCTGGCCCATGAGAAGGCGGGGTGGTAACGATGTTTTTAGTAAGAAGGGATTGGAAATTGGGAGATGGGGAATGGGGACAACACCCCAAACCCCGCCTCCCAACTGCCAACCACTACTCACGGATCTTCGCGGTTGCCGCCGCGCTGCTGGCGATTGCCGGATGCGGTGAGGACACGCCGCTGGGCGACCTGTTCCACCACGAGTCGCCTTACGAGGAGTACGTCGCCACACTGGACCGCAACGGCCTCGATGAGACCGCACTGGGCCAGGACTGGATCAGGGCGGGCGAGCAGGCCCTGACCCGGGCCGTCTCGGCGCGACTGCCGTTTCGCGAAACCGGCTACTTCCCTCCGGAAACCCCCGCCGCCGTCGCCTACCGACTCGAGCTCCGGCGCGGGCGCACCCTCGCGATCGACATTGGGTTCGACACCGCCCGCCCCGGGCGCATCTTCGTCGATTTGTTCATTCAGCGGGATACCAATCCGCCGGAGCGGGTCGCCAGTCTCGGCAAGGAAGACTCGGCGTTGAGCTACGATGTCCGGCGCGACGGTACCTACCTGCTGCGATTGCAACCGGAGCTGCTCCGCGGGGGACGCTGGACGGTCGTGGAGCGGACCCTCGCGTCGCTCGGATTTCCGGTGCCGGGACTCGGGGTTCAGGCGGTGCGCAGTCGTTTCGGGGCCGAGCGCGATGCCGGGCGCCGCAGCCACCAGGGGCTCGACATCTTTGCGCCTCGGGGAACGCCGGTGATCGCGATCGTGGACGGGTACGCGCGCGCCAGCACCAACCAGCTGGGCGGCAACGTCATCTGGCTCAACGATGCGTCACGCGGCCGCACTTTCTACTACGCCCATCTCGACCGCTGGGCGGTGGATGGCGGCGCGGATGTACAGGTGGGAGACACGCTGGGCTTCATCGGAACCACCGGCAACGCGAGGACGACCCCGCCGCACCTCCACTTCGGGATCTATGACGGGGGGCCGATCGATCCGCTCCCCTTCCTGGCGCCCGACGACTCGGTGCCACCGCCGGTCGGGGCGACGACAGCGCGGCTCAACCAGTGGGTCAGGATCGGGACCCGGCGCACCGATCTCAGGAGCGGTGCGCATCCGGAGGCGTTTCCGATCGATGTGCTGGCCCCCGGCTGGCTCGCCCGCGTGAGGGCGACTGCGCAGCGAACCTACCGGGTCGAGCTGCCCGATCAATCGACCGGCTATGTGGATGCCGCCGCAATCACCGGCGCCGATCGGGCCCTCACCCGCATCGAGCTCGACTCCGGGACGGTGCTGCGGGAGTCGCCCGCGGAGTCGGCGCCGGCGGTAGCTGTGCTGGACACGAAACTCGGCGCGGAGGTGCTCGGCACGTTTTCCAATTTCGCGCTGCTGCGCCTACCCGACGCCACGCTGGCCTGGGGTGCGTCGCCTCCGGCTGCGGTATCGTCGCGCGGGGCTCGTCCTCAGGGATGGCCGCAAATCACCACCGCATTTCCACCGCTGGACGCCACAAAACTCATTCGTCGCCCTGGCACCAACGTGGTCATGTATCGCACCGCGGCGATACTCGAATTCGTTGATGGGACTTCCGATGTGGCCAAACGGAGATTCTTTGCCCGGAACAAGATGACGGTGCTCGGTGTCACATCCGACGGGGAGTTTTTCGTCAGGATTCCGGATCCCGGCACTTCGATTGTCGGGTTCGACGCCTATTTCGACTCGCTGCAATCGAAGCCCGGGATTCTCCGTGCCTTGCCAGTGTTTCAATCGGGAATCACTCCGATCAATGGCGCTCGACCGGCCCGTCCGCCCCTCACATGATCGGCTTGCCCCCCAGCTGCTGCCAGAGATAGGAGTATGTCAGCGCCAGCATCTTGGCGCGCTGCGCGCTGGTGACGCCGGAGCCGTGTCCGCCCTCGGTATTCTCGAAGTAGTAGAATGGCAGCCCCATCGATTCCATCTTCGCCGCCATCTTCCGCGCATGCCCGGGATGCACCCGGTCGTCCCGCGTGGTGGTGGTGAACATCACCATTGGGTATTTGGTGCCGGGCTTGAGGTTGTGGTACGGCGAGTACTTCGAGATGTAGGCCCATTCCTCCGGCTTGTCGGGATCTCCGTATTCCGCCATCCAGCTCGCCCCGGCCAGCAGGTGGTTGTAGCGCTGCATGTCGAGCAGCGGCACCTGGACCACCACCGCGTTATAGAGCTCGGGCCGCTGGGTGAATGCGACGCCGGTCAGGAGCCCTCCGTTGCTGCCGCCCATGATTCCCAGACGCCCGGCCGATGTGATCCGGGCTCTGATCAGCTCCTCGGCGACGGCGGCAAAGTCGTCGTAAATGCGCTGCCGGTTTTCCTTGAGGCCGGCCCGGTGCCATTGGGGACCGAATTCACCGCCACCCCGGATGTTCGCGAGGACGTACACTCCGCCGCGCTCCAGCCAGGAGGCGCCCACCGTGCTGTTGTAGGAAGGGGTCGAGGAGATCTCGAACCCGCCGTAGGCGTAGAGCAGGGTAGGGTTGCTGCCGTCCCGCGCCATTCCCTCCCGGTGCACCACGAAGAAGGGAATCCGGGTCCCATCCTTCGAGGTCGCCTCCATCTGCTCGACGGTCAGGCCGGCCGCGTCGAACATCGCCGGGAGACGCTTGACCTCGGAGACCTTGCCATCCTCCCCGGCGAGATACAGCGTGGTGGGCTGGATGAAGTTGGTATAAGTGAAGAAGAACCGGTTCGACGAGGTGGTCGTCGCGACCACACTGACGCTTCCCAGGTCCGGGGCGGGCACCTTGGTGTACGTCCAGCCGCTGTCGGCGCGGCGATACTGGCGGAGCTCCCCGCGCACGTTGTTCAGGACGTTGAGCAGCAGGTAGTCACGGCTTGCCTGGATCCCGTTGATGGTCTCGCGCGGCCCCGGCTGCATTACCAGCGTGAATCGGGGAGCACCGGCGAGGAAGTCATCCACCGACGCGGCCACCAGGGAGCCCGTCGGCCACGTCGTTCCTCCGACCTGCCAGGGATCGCGCACGTACACGATCATCTGATCGCGGACCAGGTACAGGTCGGCATCCTTCGGGATGTCCAGCTTGACCAGGCGGCCCTTCTCGAAGAGGTACTGGGTGCCTTCGTAGAAGTTCTTGCCGTCGAGGATCCGCACGTAGCGGCGGCCGCCGGCATCGTCGCTGGCGACGAATGCCCACACATGGTCGGCAGGAACTTCCATGACCGTCTGGGCCGACGACAGCGGCGTTCCCCGCTTCCACAGCTTGATCACTCGCGCATAGCCCGAGCTGGTCATACTCCCCGGCCCGAAGTCGGTTCCCACCAGCACGGTGTTCTGATCCACCCAGCCGAGGGTCGATTTGGCCTGGGGAAGCCGGAAGCCGTCCGCTACGAACTGCTTGGTCGTCAAATCCATCTCGCGGGTTTCGGCGGCATCCGACCCGCCCCGCGAAAGCGACACCAGGCAGCGCTGATTGGCCGGCTCGAAACAGTCGGCTCCGCCGAACGACCAGAGCACTCCCTCCCGCTTCGCCAGCGCGTCGATGTCCAGCACCGTCTCCCAGGACGGGTTGCCGGCGAGATAATCGGCCCAGCTGGTCCGGCGCCAGATTCCCCGCTCGTGCTCGGCGTCCTGCCAGAAGTTATAGAGCATCTCTCCCTTGATGGAGGGAAAGGCGATCCGGTCCTTGGAATCGAGAATGCGCTTGGTGCGCTCGAACAGGGACCGGTAGAGCGGCGTTTTTCCCAGCGCGGCAACGGTCACGGCATTCCTGGCCTCGACCCATTCCAACGCTCGTTTGCCCTCCACTTCCTCGAGCCAGCGAAACGGATCGGCCGGGGCCTGCTGCGCGGCAGCAGCGGGAACCAGGGCACAGCACGCGACCAGGGTGAGCAGTTTCATACCGCCTCCACAGCAGGGTTCGGGCTACCCGGGAATCTATCAGCGCGCCGGTGCGAGCCGTCCCCGGATGACTCGCCAGTCTCCCGCCGCCGGTACCACCGGGCCGTTCGGCCGACTCAGGGTGACCCGAGCGAGGTCGGTGCCGATGGCGGGGTCGAACTCGAGCTGCCGGTCCACGCGCCGGGCCGCGATCGCCGGGAACTCGTGCCCCAGGTCGAAATCCAGGATCATCTTGCGCCGCCTGGAGACCAGCTTCTCGAGTGCAAGCCGCACTTCCGCAGCCGACATGCCGGTCGCCAGCAGGGCGGCCAGGATCTGCTGCTCGCTCAGCATCGCCATCCGCCTGAGGATCCAGCGCGCGTCGCTTGCGGTCAGGCTGGAGAACGCCCGGTTTTCCATACTGGACGCGAATCCCGAGAACCGCACGGTCCCGTCGCTGTCTCGCTCGGTCACTTCCCAGAGCATCGAGTCCACGACCGAGTTGAACGACCGGCGCAGGTCCCGGGCGAGGCCGAACCCGCTTCCCACGTCGCTCATCTGGTGAACCAGCGACCACTCGTCACTCTGCTTCACCAGCGCCAGCCGGGTGTTTTCCCAGCGCAGATTGAACTGGTCCACCCAGGCGGCGAGCACGAAGAGCGCCCGCACTTCGCGGCGGGCGGCGTGGTCGAGCTGGTCGTAGTCCCACGCTCCGATCGAGAGAATGTCGTCCGACTCCGGCGCGACGGTACCGGCCTGCCACACCAGATAGTCGATCTCCCGCTCGAACGCCGGGTCATAGTTCGCGGACACCGTCTCCGGGCGGGGCCGGCCCTCGATCACCGCGGTATCGCGCAGGAGCCTTCGCTTGAGCTCCGCACCGCTGAGACGGCGCCCGTCGCGCATCACCGCCGAGTCGATGCGGGCGAACGGGTCCTCGATGTCGGTGACCGTATGGGTCTTCAGCGGGATGAAGAGGAACTTCACCTGCATGGTGAGCAGCTTGCGGGAGTTGTACTCGGTGAGCACCCGCCGCTCGTAACGCAGCCGCAGGCGCGCCACCGGATCGACCGGCTCGGTGTAGTAGCCGAGTGCGTCGAACAGTCGGGTGTTGAAGGGTCCGCCGTAGCGCTCATCCCCGAGCTTGAAGGTCAGCTTCTGTCCGGCACACTCCGCATTGAACCCGGGATGCCGGCCCCACCCGGTCTTCGGACCCCGGTAGGTGCAGAGCTCGTCTTCGTGGCGGGGAAGTGTCGCGCGCCGGAAGCCGGCGTACAGGTCTGCTGAACCGAGATCACCGGGATTCCGCCAGAAGGAGGTGGGCGGCGGATCCGGGACGGTCGCGGCCCCGGGACCCGGCGCCACCGTCTGGTGGCGGCGCAGCTGAAGGAGCAGCCGGGGAAAAATGTCGGGGATCAGCTGATAGTACTGCCGCACCGGATACCGGAAACTGTTCTGCACCGCGTGCAGCAGCTCGAGCACCTGAAGGGTTCGGGCCGCATCGGCGGCTCCGCCTGTGGCAATCATCCGGTCGAGCAGGGCCAGCGTCTCCCGGAGCGCGTGCCGCTTGCCCTTGGAAGAGACATCGTACGCAAACGGCAGGAACCGCCCGGGATGGGTGTCCTCGAATGCCGCCTGGTTTTCGCCGAGCGCCGAGAGCCGTCCGATCGCCTGCCTGAGGACCGGGAGGTCGATTCGCTGCCGCAAGTCGTATTGGCCGGATGTCATCCCGCCGTCGACGTCCGCGGGGTTCTCGGGCGACAGTACAGCGATCCGGAAGTCTTCGTCCTGAAGCGCTCGCGCGGGAAGATTGGGAAATACGACGGCGGCCACGAACGCCGCGCGCGCGAGCAACCTGACGTGCACTTCGGCCTCCCCGATGGTTTCCGTTCATTGGGAGATGGTGGCCGGGTCCCGCGGGCACACAGTGGGCTCGCGACCGGGGGCGCCTATCTTTCCCGGATGACACAGCTTGCTGCCGTCGTCGTCGGAGGCGGTCTGGCCGGCTCGGAAGCCGCCTGGGCGCTCGCCAATCGCGGTGTGGCGGTGACGCTCCACGAGATGCGTCCCGCCGTGGCGACTGCGGCGCACCAGACCGGCCGCCTGGCGGAGCTGGTCTGCAGCAACTCGTTCAAGTCGGTCGAGCTGGTCAACGCCCATGGCCTGCTCAAGGCCGAGCTCCGGGTGCTCGGCAGTCTGCTGCTGGAGTGCGCCGACCTCGCCCGGGTCCCGGGCGGCTCGGCGCTCGTGGTGGACCGGCTGGTGTTCTCCGACGCGGTCGATGCGCGCATCCGCGCCCATCCCTTGATTACGGTCAGCACTGGTGAGGTGACCGCGCTCCCCGAGGCCGGGATCATCGCGACCGGTCCGCTGACTTCCGAAGCCCTTGCCAGCGCGATCTCCGACAGGCTCGGCAGCTCGGCGCTGGCTTTTTACGACTCCATCGCCCCGATCCTGAGCGACGAATCGCTCGACCATTCGTTGCTCTATCGGCTCTCGCGCTATGAAAAGGGCGACGGTGACGACTACCTGAATGCGCCGCTCTCCCGTGAGGACTACGACGCCTTCATCGCCGCCCTGGGCGTCGCCGACCAGTATCAGGGCCACGATTTCGACGAGGTGCCGTATTTCGAGGGGTGCCTTCCGGTGGAGGAAATGGCCCGGCGCGGGCCGGAGACTCTGCGGTTCGGGCCCATGAAGCCCGTGGGACTGCCCGATCCCCGGACCGGAAAAGAGCCCCATGCCGTGGTGCAGCTCCGCCGGGAGGACAAGGCGGGACAGATGTGGAACATGGTCGGCTTCCAGACCCGGCTCAGGATCCCCGAGCAGCAGCGGGTGTTTCGCAGCATTCCCGGACTCGCCGAGGCCGAATTCCTGCGCTACGGCAGCATTCACCGGAATGCCTATATCAACAGTCCGGAGAGCCTGGGTCCTGGCCTCGCGACCCGGGACGGGGACCCGGTCTTTTTTGCCGGGCAGCTCACCGGCGTGGAGGGCTATACCGAGTCGCTCGGCACCGGGATCCTCGCCGGCATCAACCTGCATCGCCGGCTCACCGGGCGGGAGGTGACGGTCCCGCCACCGACAACGATGCTGGGAGGCCTGCTCCGGTATCTCCTGGAGGCCGACCCCAGGCATTTCCAGCCGATGAACGCCAACTTCGGACTGCTGGATCCGCTCGGCACCAAGGTGAAGAAAACCGAGAAGCGTGCGGCGCTGGCGGAGCGGGCACTGCGGGATTTCCGCGCGTGGACGGATACCTTGTGAAGACGCAACGACGCAACGACGCGGCGGAACGGCGCAACGACGCAACGACGCAACGTCGGGTCGAGGCGTTTCTGCTCCATCTGGAGAAGGAAAAGGATCACTCCCCGCACACGGTCAAGGCGTACCGCCGGGATCTCGAGGCGTTCACGACATTCTGCGATCGCTTTTATGGCGGCGGATGGAGCTGGGAGT
>Ga0075419_10000807_pt1 | contig 20139 bp, 16 predicted proteins | sample SoiMetdeltSBSDD3_FD_76900 | JGI IMG/M metagenome (GOLD analysis project Ga0075419, IMG submission 76900) | Bulk soil microbial communities from a Populus tree surrounding site in Tennessee, USA - Soil MetaG P. deltoides SBSDD3 | ecosystem: Environmental > Terrestrial > Soil > Tree plantation... | reverse complement strand
GAGGAAGCTCCCCGCGCCACCGTGACCTGACGGCGCTTCACACCGAGCAGCTCACTCAACAGCTCCACCACCGCCTCGTTCGCGCGCCCTTCCACGGGCGGTGCCGCGACGGCCACCTTCCACTCACCGCTCGCCAGACGTGCCAACAGCGTGCTGCGCTTCGCGCCCGGCTGTACGCGTAATGCCAACTTCACTACCCGACTCGGAACGCCAGCTCGTGCAGCGAAGCCACGACCACTTGCTTCAGCACCCAGGTCAACAGGATCGCGATCATCGGCGCCAGATCCAGCCCGCCGACCACGGTCGGGATCAACCGCCGGATCGGGTCGCAGACCGCGTCCGAGACCGTATCCAGGAACCGGACAATGGGATTGGACGGATCGGGCCTCACCCACGACAGCAACGCATTCACGATGAGCACGAGCTGGAGTGCGTTGAGCACGAAATCCAACACCGTGGCCAGCGCACCGAGCAGGTTCCCCAACACGAACATCAAGCGCCTCCGTGGCCGTCGCGCGCGCCGAACAGTGCCGTGCCCACCCGCACCATCGTCGCGCCTTCTTCAACCGCGATCTCGTAATCACCGCTCATGCCCATGGACAACTCCGGCAGCGGCCGCCCGAGCTGCCGCGCGATCGCCTCGCGCAGCTCGCGCAGCCGGGCGAAGCCCGGCCGTGCGTCCTCGGGCCGCGCCACCGGCGCGCCCACCGTCATCAGCCCTGCGAGTTCCAGATTCGCGAGTGGTGCGACGAGCTCGGCCAGCGCGGCCGCGCCCTCGGGCGCGATCCCGAACTTGCTCGCCTCGCCACTCACGTTCACTTCGATCAACACCGGCAACCGACGGCCCGCCTCGCGAGCGCGGCGATCGAGTGCCGCCGCCAGCTCGGCGTCGTCCACGCCGTGCACGACGTCGAACAACTCCAGCGCCTTGCCGGCCTTGTTGCGCTGCAGGTGCCCGATCATGTGCCAGCGTGCCGCGTCGCGAGCGACGGTCCGCTGGTGGCTCTCGGCCTCCTGGACCCGGTTCTCCCCGAGGTCCGTGAGGCCCAGCGCCACCGCCGCCGCGATCGCCTCGGCGGGCAGCGTCTTGACCACCCCGACGAGCGTGACACTCCCGGCCGCACGGCCGGAACGGCGCTCGGCAGCGGCGATTCGCTCGCGTACGGAGGCCAGGTTCGAGGCCAGTGGAGCCGGGGTGGCGTTCACGGGACGCGGCAGGTTAGAGCCCGGAAGGTGCGAGGGCAAGCGGAGATGGCGCCGGGTGAAGCCGGGGTCAGGGTGCGGCGGGGCGGCCCGCCGGGGTCAGGGCTTGTACCAGATCGCCGACGTGTAGCCGCGCTCCTGCGTCGTCATCGGGACGTTCGAGGGCATCTGGACGCCGTAGCGCATGGCCTCGTAGGCGGTCCAGCGCGGGGTGGGGATCTCGAGCACGCGGGCGTAGTAGAACGCGGGCGACTTGGCGTCGAAGTCCGGGTCGGCCCACACCGTGATCAGTTCCGGAGCGCCGATGGTGTTCGTCCACGTCGCGCGCTGCACGTCCACGGTGTTGCCCACGGGCGGCAACTTGCCATTCGGCCCCGGCTTGCGGTCGCCACTCCACACCACGTCGTAGATCTTCTCGTGGGTCTTGCCGGCCGCGTCGAGCCAACCCTTCACGATCTGGATGCGGTCGAGGTTGCCGCTCATCGGGTCCTTGAGTGCGGCGACCAGGAAGCGGGGGGTCTTTCCGGCTGGCGCCTTGCGCAGGTCGCCGCCCATGGGCACGCCCTTGGCGTAGCCGGCCGCTGCGGGCATGCGCGTGGCGGCGTCGTCCGCGGTGAAGTCCCAGCCGCCGAAGAAGCGCAGCGTCATCCGGCTGCCGGTCGTGGCGTACGTCTCCTTGCGCTTCATCGCGTCGAAGATGGCCGCGCGCGTGTTCTCGGTCGCCCACACCCCCGCATAGCCGCCGGAAGCCTGTTGCCAGCCGTGGATCGTGAGCTTGGGGTCGGGCGACTCGATGACCTTGTGCTCCCAGCGGTGCGGCTCGGGCTCGACACCGGAGTGCTTGCCGAAGAAGTTGTCCTCCTCGACCGCGGTCAGCGCCGTATGCGCATCGGTGCTGCCCACGAACCCGTACTTGAACGGGTTCACACCCAGCTTCCGTTCGAGCAGGAGTCCGTTCTTGAGCGCCTCACGCGCGTATTCCCACTGCAGCATCTCGGGCTTCTTCACCTCGGTGCCATTCAAGTTGGCCTGGTCCCACTTCTCGTAGTCGGCGAACTCGTCGTTCGGAGAGAGCGCCGGGTGCGACTCGCCATCGCCCTTGATCTGCGTGGCCTCCAGCAGCGGCTCGTACTTCGCGCGCAGCGTCGCCAGCTCCTTGGTGAGCGGCTTCCCGGCGAACGTGTTCAGCGTGAACATGCGGCCATTGCTCAGGTTGCCGTTGTGCGGGATCGCCAGCACCTCGGCGCCGGTGCTCTTCTCGAACGCGGCGAGATGGCGCCACAGGTCTTCCGGATTCTTGCTGTCGTACTGCGAGAACGGCAGCGTGAGGTTGGCGACGCTCGCGCCGTCACGGAAGATGACGTTGCGGTGCAGGTTGTTCCCGCCGATCGCGGTCCACTCGAACCCGATGAGCGCGCTGAAACGGCCGGGTTCGTTGTAGCGGTCGGCGAGCGCCGCGTACGCCTGCCAGGCGTTGCGCACCGCCTTCTCGCTCTGGATCGGCGGCACGTCGCCGGAGAGCGAACCGACGATCTCCATCGCCGTCGCGTAGGCGCGTTCCATCTCGCCGCTCTTGAGTTCCGTGTACCAGCGCTTGCCGGTCTCGGTGGACAGCACCTCGGGGTCGCCACTGAGCAGCTGGGGCATGAGCCCGTACATCTCGGCGTGGTCGGTGATGACGAGGAAGTCGAGCGGGCGCGACAGCCTGACGCGCAGCCCGCCGGTGGACGTGACCTCCTCGCCACGAGCGAACCGGTACGCGTCCTCCTGCCCGAGCCGGCAGAGCGTACCGGCGTCCACCGAGACCATGGTGTGCAGGTGCGTGTCGCCCCACAGCACGCGCGTCGGGTAGTTGCGCCCGGCATAGGGCGAGTACTGGGGCTTCGACACCTTGGCGATGCCTTCGGGCGTGATGGGCTCCGAGTGGCCCTGTGCGGCGGCCGGACGGACCGGGGCCAGCCAGCAGACGACGAGCACGGCGAGCGCGATCGAGCGGTTCCTCATACGGCCTCCACGACAGGCGGCACAGCGGGAGACGAGCGCCGCGGCGGATCTCGCGCGCTCGTGGTGGGGAGTGGGACTCGTGTCGCAGCCTAGCGCACGCGCCAGAGGCGAGTCACCGGCCGGGGCCCATTCGGGTCTTGACCGCTCGTGGCGGGCGGATTACTGTACATAACCAGTTGGTTATGGACAACCACGAGGAGCCGATGCCCGATTCTTCGCCACTCGATGCCACGTTCGCCGCCCTCGCCGACCCGACGCGCCGAGCCATCCTCGCCCGGCTCGCCACCGGCGAAGCGTCGGTGAAAGCACTGGCCGAACCGTTCACGATGAGCCAGCCCGCGATCTCCAAGCACCTGCGAGTGCTGGAGCGGGCCGGGCTCATCTCGCGCCGCCGCGTGGCGCAGCGCCGCCCGTGCCGGCTCGAGGCGCGGCGGCTGGCCCAGGTGAACCGCTGGCTCGAGGACTTCCGCCGCCTGTGGGAAGGGCGGTACCAGAAGCTCGACGCGCTGCTCGATGAGATGAAGGGCCTCACCCCGAAACCGAAACGCAGTCGCTGATCAACCCGGAGGCAGCCATGAACCTTTCCGACACGTTCCAGGTCACGCTCCCGAGCGACACCGAGATCCTGGTGAAGCGCGAGTTCGACGCACCGCGTGAGGCCGTGTTCAACGCGCACACGAAGCCCGAACTGCTCGAGCGATGGATGACCGGCCCTCCCGGCTGGTCGCTCACGCGCTGCGATCTGGACCTGCGCGCCGGCGGTTCGGCGCACTACGAGTGGAAGGGCGTGGACGGCAGCGGCTTCGGCCTTCGGCAGACGATCCACGAGTTCGTGCCGCCGTCGCGCATGGTGACCACCGAGCGCTTCGAGATGGGCGAAGGGGCTCCGATGGGGGTGCAATACGTGACGTTGGAGTTCGCTGACGCCGGGGAGCGTACGCACATGACGATGACGCTGCGATACGACGACCAGGCGTCGCGTGACGGTGCGCTCGCCTCGGGCATGGACAAGGGCATGGCCGCGAGCTACGACAAGCTCGACCTCGCGCTCACCGGCGCTCGGGCGTGAGCGTGGCGAGCTCGAAGGCGGGCGTCGGTACGAAGAAGACGGGCGGGAAGTCACGACGGAAGGCTGCGACAGCCGGGGCGCGGACTCGTTCCGCGCCCCGCTCGCGCGGCACGGCGGTCGCGGAGCAGCCGCTCGCGGCACGACTGCGCGACGCGCTCGCCGCACTCCAGCGCAGTGGTTCCAAGGCCGGTGTCGCCGGCTATGCGCGCTACGGGGTCACCGTGGATCGCGCGTTCGGCACGCCCATGAACAAGGTGCAGGCTGTCGCTCGCGACCATCCGCGTGACCATGCCCTGGCGCTGGCGCTGTGGAAGAGCGGCTGGCACGAAGCGCGGCTGTTGGCCCCCTACGTGGACGACCCCGCGCAGGTCACGCCCGCGCAGATGGACGCGTGGTGCGACGACTTCGACAACTGGGCCACGTGCGACACCGCGTGCTTCGTGCTGTTCGACCGCACGCCGCACGCGTTCGCAAAGATCGCCGCGTGGGCAAAGCGCCGCGACGAGTTCGGCCTGCGGGCCGCATTCGCACTGCTGGCCTCCGTGGCGTTGCACGACAAGACCACACCGGATCCGGTGTTGCTCCGCCTGCTGCCGCTGGCCGAGCGTGCCGCCACGGACGAGCGCAACTTCGTGAAGAAGGCCGTGAGCTGGGCGCTGCGCAGCACCGGCAGCCGCAGCCCCGGGCTGCACGCAGCGTCGCTGGCGGTGGCCGAACGGCTCGTCGCCTCCGACGACTCGACGGCGCGCTGGGTGGGCCGCGACGTCCTCCGCGACATCACGCGGCCGCTGGTGGTGAAGCGCGCCGCCAAGCGCGTGGAGAAGCACGGCCAGCACGCGTGAAACGGTGAGCCCCGCTCCCGCGCGACGGTGTCCAGCGCGGATGCGGGGCTCTCGACTCACGTCCGGCGCAAGCCGGGACGGCGGCAGGTCGTCAGGCGGCCTTGCGGTCTTCCGTGTCCTCGTCGTCGTATTCGTGCGCGTGCAGGGGCTCGAGCTTCGGCAGGCTCGCCGAGCGTGAGACGGCGGGGCGGTCGAAGATGAGCAACGCGCTCGCCGCGATGGATATCAGGAGCAGGCTGCCCCACCAGGCGAGGCCCGCATTCTCGATCAAGAGGATGGACTCGTTCACATTCGCCATTCCTTTCGGGGGTCGCGTTCGGTGTTCGGGGCGTCTCGCCCCCGGCCGGCACGTCCCCATTCGGGGTCTCGAGTTCTGGTTGCGGAGGGCCCGGCCCTGGCCCGATATGCGGGCAGGCCGAGCGGCTGCTGATCGGAAATTGCACGGCGCCCCGTGCCGCACCGAGCGGGTGGGCACGAGACCACAGCGGCAAGTGGCCAACGGCGCTGAGTTCGCATCCGGCGGGACCGAGCCAAGGGCCCCGGCCGAGTGCGCACGTTGCGATTGCAGGAAGCATGCCACCAAACGTGTCGCCGATCGCCCGAGTGAGCGACGCGCGGATCAAACGCAGCGGACCCCGCCTCGCGTTGGATCCGAGGATCCGAGGATCCGACGCGACGACGGGGTCCGAGCGCTACGGTGTGGTGGTGAACCGTCAGGCGACCTTGCGCTGCTTGTGCATCTGCTCCTTGCGACCCGCGACACGAAGATGCGGCCGGTCGAAGACCAGCAGCGCGATCGCCGCGACGGCGAGCACGACGAGGCCACCCCACCATGCGGTGCCGGCAGACTCGACGAATACGAGGAACTCGTTCATGGGATGATTCCTTCCGTCGGCTTGTGATGGGCCTGGAGGGAGACGTTGGTATTCGTACACCCTCGAGCCATGCGGTTGTCACGGTTCTTTCGCGCCTCACGCGCATTTTTTCGCTGCGGGAGGATTCGTGATCGCTCGCACAAGCACATCGACGAAGTGTGAATGGACTCGTCACGCGATGGGTTCGAACCGTGTAACGGGCTTCTCGACAAGCCGTTGAGTGCGCGTCCCGTGCGCTGTTCGCGCGGGCGAACGACACCGGATCGAGGCTTGCGCGAGAAGAATTGAGACGCTTGTGCCCGAGTTCGTTCATGGGTCAGCAACCTGCAAAAAGTTCAGCGCCCCCAGCGAGAGTGGCTTCGCTGGGGGCGCTGCGGTGCCTGGCGTGTCGGTACGGCGGCTAGTGGTTGGCCGAGCGGGCGCTCTCGATCGGCTGCGTCTGCTGATAGGAAGTGTTGCCCTTGATCGCCTTCTTCTCGAGCGCGAGCGCGTCGGAACGCATCTTCGCGAGCGCCTTGGCGTCGAGCATCGTGATCTTCGTGAGCTCGAACGTCGAGTGCTCCTGGTCGTTCTTCCCTCGCCAGTGCGCACGGACGTTGCCCACGCCGCGCGCGTAGTACTTGAGCTGCTCGACTTCGACCTCGTCGCCGCTCGTCTCCGCGACCACCATGAGGTTCTCGTAGCAGTCCAGCGGCACACACGTGCTCACGCCGACGGAGTCCACGCGACCACGGTCCGAGTACCCGACCAGCGCGCTCCAGCCCTGCGAGAACGTGGTGCCCGTGACCTTCGCCTCCGCGGGCACGAGGATGCCGGCCTTCGCCCCGTCCACGCCATGGAACCAGGCCGGGTTGCCGGTGAGCACGCCGTCGCCGTCGTCGTACTCCTCGGGATACTCACCCATGAGCCAGACGTTGCCGGCGTCGTCCTGGGCGAACAGCGCCAGTTCGGCTTCCACCAGCGGGCCCTCGCTCCAATCCAGGTCGTACGAAACCACGCAGCGAACACCACCGACCATTTTCGTCAGGTCGGTGACGTTGATCTGCATCTTGCGGTCGATCTTCTCACCCTCGTCGTCGAGGGCGGTGCCGACGAAATCCATCTGCAGCCCTGGCTTGAGCGGGAAGAACTCGTTGGTGATCTGCGTCGGGTTCGTGAACTTGGCCGCGTCGAACGCGAGATGCGTCGAGTCCTGGCCCCACCAGGAACCGGGCACCGCGGCGCTGTCCGGCGTGGACGCCGAGGAGGCCTCCTGCTGCTTGGCGCAGCCGCTCGTGAGCCCGAACACGAGGCCTAGGACCAACAGCGAGTAGAGGCCCGCCTGGTTCCGGGTTGCGTTGGCATGCTGGTCGAACCTCGTTACCGGTGATCTCATCGTGTCCACCCTCCGACCGATCCGCGTTCGGACCGGCGTTCTGTCGTTTCCCGGGCCGCGCGCTCGGTTCTTCGCAGCGAGCGATGAGCGTGCGGGGGTCCGGATGTGTACCGATTCACTTGTTCACGCGATGTTCGAGCACCTAGGGTGCCCCTTCTCCTTGAAATTCCCGTGGTCGTCGCCCAGCCCGCGGGCCACTTCCGGATCCCTGCTCTGCTGGCACATCATTTCTTCTCGACCACCGCTTCGGTGGGGGCCTGATCCAGGAATCGAGCGGGGCTCAGCACCAACTGGTCGAATCCCACGCCCTCCATGCCCGCTTGGACGCGCACGGTGATCTCGCCGCCGCCCTTGAACGTCACCAGCGCACCGGGAGCCTGGTCGCCGGCCGCGAGGCAGGGCACCCAGGACCAACCCGGCGTGCTGGGCCCAAGCGCGGTGAGGAAGCTCTCGGAGCCGGGCTTGAGGGTCTCCTTGCCCTTCGCGTCCACGGCCTTCGAGAACTGCAGCCACAGCTTGTTCGCCTTGGAGAGACCCTTGGGAGTGCCGACCTTCATGTGCACCCAGCAACGGTACGGCACGCCGCCTTCCACCTTGATCTTGAAGATCACGTGAGGATCTTCCTCGGGGGGAGGGTCCATGTCTCCACCCGTGTTGATCGTGCCGACCAGCTTTCCGCCCGGTGAGAGTGGGTCGCTGAAGAACAGCCACTCGGAAAGTGCCGTCTTCGGCAGGCTCGACGCCTGGACGATCACGTCGCGAGAGGCAGGACTTGCGGTCGCCGGTTTCGTGTTCGCGGCTCGCGCCGCGACCGGGAGCGCCGCGAAGACGACGGCGAGCACCAGTCCGAACGCGCGTTTCGTGGTCATGTCGAGCTCCATCATCGTGGTCTGGATACGGATCGCGGTGGTCTTCGGCGCACTCACGATCGGCTCGCGTCCCCGTCCTGCCGGCTCATGGGCGGCCCCGCCACCCCTGCCGACACTGGTGAGCTTCCGATACGAGTGTGAACCGTCGCCACCATGGACGACAATCAATATTTCGTTCGCGCGCAGGGGGATACGGCTTATTAGCGCCAGGCGTTTGCCGTCACTTGCGCGTTGTTCAGCGCTGGCCGACACCGCGGGGGATCCGGATGGGAGATCCGCGCACCGAGGGCGTGGCCGGTGCGGCCTCAGAGCCGGAAGGAGTACTGGAGCTTCACGATCAGCTCGTCCGTCAGGTAGGTATAGCTCGACTTCGGGTTGGGAAGCGTGTGGTCCCAGTTCTGGTTGTACGTGACGAACAGGTCGCCCTGCGGATGGAACGTCCAGCGCATGCGCGAGGCCGAGCCGAGCGAGCGGGTCTCGTTGTCGTACTGGAGGAAGTTCGTCAATTGGAACTGGGGCGACGGCTTGAGCTCCGAGCGCAGGCCCTGGACGTACTGGGTGAAGTCGCCTTCGGGCAGTTTCGCGACGTTGCGCTCGGTCGTGAGCTGGAACGTCACGATCGGGTGCGGCTTGAGGAACACGTCGGCGGCGAGCGTCTGCAGGTCCCCGTCATAGAAACCGCCGAACGAATAGCTGAGCTCGCCGCTGATCACGCGCTGGGCCGCGAGTGTCCCGGTCACGGTGTAACTGGTCCACGTGTACTCGCCGGGCTGCAACACGACCGTCTTCTCGGGTGAGCTGAACACGTCGAACGCTTCGTCCGGGCGCTCTCCCTGCGGTTCGATGTGGAAGGCCAGGCCATCCCCGCTCTCGAACAGCAGGTCCGCCGGCGTGATCGAGGCGACGTAGCTCTCCCAGCCACCGTCCACGTTCGAGACCTGGAGGTACGTGGCTCCCGTCGTGAGCACGCGGATGTGGCCACCGGGCCTCGGGCTCGCGGTTGCCGCGCCATAGACGATGTTGCCGACGCGCTGCACGAATCCCAGTGACGGGTCGAAGTCCTCGCCGATCCGGAAGTACGAGGCCTGGAGGTCCCAGAGGTCATTCGGGTACGCGATCTTTCCTCCATACGCCAGGCGGTCGTCCTCGAGGCTGTCGCGGTCCACCTTGGCGGCCCAGACACCCATCTGCAGATTCTTGTCGTCCATGAACTTCGAGGTGCGGTACGTGTAGTCGGCACCCGCGGTCCAGCTCTGCCGGCCGAGCGGGTCGCCCGAAGTGGCGATCAGCCCGACGGTGGATTCCGAGAACACGTTCCGGTTGAGGCGCACCACGCCCATCTGGGTCTGCGGCACGGCGACATCCTCGACCGCATCCGTGCCCACGAACAGCCCGCCCACGTTGGACCGGCCGATGCGCCCCTGGATCTTGCCGCCGGCGAGGATCGGGACCTCGGTGCCCTCATCCTCGCCCTCCGGCGTGAAGAGCCCGATGCGGCGGCTGTAGAAAGGCTGGACCGTGGCGTCCTCCAGGTCCGTGCCCAGGCCGAACTCGAAGATGTCCGCACCCTCGAGGAAGAACGAACGCTTCTCGGGGAACAGGATGTCGAATCGCGTCAGGTTCGCCTGCCGCTGGTCCACTTCGGTCTCGGCGAAGTCCGTGTTCACGGTGAGGTTCGCGGTGAGGTTGGACCCGATCCGCTGGGTGACATCGAGGCTCATCTTGGCTTCGGTCTCGCGCGGCTCGCCCGGATCGGGCTTGAAGTACTTGCCCACGACCGCCGGGCGGATGGTCAGCCCGAGACCCTGGTCGAACTTGGGCAGCCCGGTGAGCACTCCGGCCTGCGTCATCTGGAAGATCTCGAAGTCCCGCTTGGCTCCGGACCAGCGGCTCGTTTCCTGGAGGCTCTGCACGCGGCGCTCGACGTTGAGGCCCCAGTGGTCGAGGCCGTTCTTGAACGTGAGGCTCTGAAGGGGAATGCGGATCTCGGCACTCCAGCCGGTGGCGTCGCGCGAGACACCGGCCTCCCACAGGGCGTCCCAGCTGCTGTTGACGTCGTCGCCCTGGGCGTTGATGAGCCCGTCGAAACGCGAGCCCAGGACATTCACGCCGAATACGTAGCCCGAGCGTTCGTCGCCGAACGTGTCCAACAGGATCAGGAAGTGATCCTCTTCGTCCAGCTCGACATCGCGGGCCTTGGAGAACGCGACGAACGCCGACGTGTCCTCTTCGCAGCGCACGCCGAACACGAGTCCGGTCGGGCTGGCCAGTACGCGCACGACCGTGCGCCCGGCCGGAGCGACGCCCTCCTCGGGCTCGAACTGGATCAGGTTCGCGATCGAGTCCGCAGTCGCCCACTCGGGCTCGGTCAGCTTCCCGTCGAGCCGGATGCTCTTCTCGGCTCCCGCGGCGATCGCCTGCGCGCGCACGGTCGGCTTCCCAACTGCGGCAACGCCCGACGAGACGGACGGTGCAGCTGCCGGCGTCGCGGTGCTGTCCGACCCTTGAGCAATTGCGGGTTCACCCTGGAACAGGACCACGAGCAATGCGAGCACGCCCAGTCCGAAGTTCATCTCGAGCCCCTTGGGAGAGTCCATGACCGACCATGGATGGAAGAGATTCGGGACACTGCGGGCATCCGTGTCCGCACGACATCGGGAAATGCTAGGAGAACGCGCGGGCTCGCGCAATACCCAGGAGGAGTCGTTCGTCACGACGCATCATCGTCCAGCCACGCGCGACAACGTGCATCATGTCGAATCGCTCGATCGCTCACGCAGGAACTGCGCAAGGCAGAGTTGAAACGGCAGTTCCGTACGCGGGAATGCGACCGGTGCTCCACCGCCAGTTGGGTCGGCGACCGGGCGGAACCATGACCCGTCCGCCGGACGCCTTCGGGATCGCCGCACGGCGTCCACATTTCTTAATGAGTGGAGCGGCGCGAGTAGCACTCCTCAACGAAGTTCGCCAAAGCATGCAGTTCCGTGCCAAAATCCGTTCTGGACGCAACTACTTCACAGGCCCAAAAAGAAATTGGTGATTTCCCTGCGGAGAAGGTCTTACCATTAGCGCGTCGTAACCCCACCGTCTCTACATCGCACAGATCGAACCCGTGTGTGAGACCTCGGCTTCTCCCCGAGGTTTCGACCTCGGCCTCTCCCCGAGGTGTCACCCGGTTCGACCTCTGTCGCCCGCTTCGGGGATCAGCAAGTGTCACGCCCTTTCCGGGCGGGACCTGCTATCCACATGGCGTGGCATGCGGCGCCGGTGAGGCCACCCGACTCTCGAAAAGCGCGCTTCGTCCGGAGCGCGTGGTTCCCGGAAGTCACCCCGCCTGGAGGTCCGCCGCCATGATCGGATCAGCTGTCTCTTCGATCCTCCGATTGCGCGCCTTGGTCGTCGTCGTCGCACTCATCGTGCTGGCCGCCGGCCTCGTCGCGCTTCGCAAGATGCCCGTCGATGTTTACCCGGAGATCATGCCGGTCACCGTGACCGTGCACACCGAAGCTCTCGGGCTCTCGGCTGAAGAGATCGAGCAGCTGGTCACGGTCCCGATCGAGGCCGACTTGCTCACGGGTACGCCGTGGGTCGACGTGATGCGCTCGGAATCGGTGCCGGGGCTCTCTTCCATCGAGCTCGAGTTCAAGCCGGGCACGGATCCGATGCATGCACGTCAGGTCGTGCAGGAGCGCCTCACGCAGGCGCACGCACTCCCGAACGTGTCCAAGCCGCCGCGCATGCTGCAGCCGATGTCCTCGACGAACCGGCTCATGCTCGTGGGGCTGAGCTCCAAGCAGCAGTCCCTGATCGAGATGTCGGTGCTCGCCCGCTGGACGATCCGGCCGCGGCTGCTCGGCGTTCCGGGCGTGGCGAACGTGGCCATCTGGGGCCAGCGCGAGCGCCAGCTGCAGGTGCGCGTGAACCCCGAGAAGCTGCGCGAGAACAACGTCTCGCTGCTCCAGATCGTCAAGACGGCCGGCAACTCGCTGTGGTATTCGCCGCTCACCTTCCTCGAGGCCTCGGTCGCGGGTACGGGCGGCTTCATCGAGACCCCGAATCAGCGCATCGGTGTCCGGCACGTGCTGCCCATCACGAAGGCGAGCGACATGGCGAAACTCCCCGTCGAGGGCAGCTCGCTGCGGCTCGAGCAGGTGGCGGAGCTGGTCGAGGACCATCAGCCGCTCATCGGCGACGGCCTCAACGGTGGCGGCGCCGGGCTCCTGATCGTCGTGGAGAAGCTGCCGGGTGCCAACGCGCTCAAGGTGACCGATGACGTCCTCGCGGCGCTCGACCAGCTCAAGCCTGGTCTCGGCGGCATCGAGTTCGACACCAACATCTACCATCCGGCTCGTTACATCCGGACGGCGATGGCCAATGTCGGCGGGGCCATGCTCCTGGCGCTCATCCTGGTGACGGTGCTGCTCCTGGCGCTCACGTCGAGCTGGCGTGCGGCCGTGGTCGGGCTGGTCACGATCCCGCTGTCGTTGATCGCCGCAGCCCTGGTGCTGTTCTACACCGGCGCCACGCTGAACGCGATGGTCGTCGCAGGCTTGCTGGTCGCGGTCGGACTCGTCGTGGACGACGGCATGGCCTTCACCCAGCACCTGCTGCGCCGGATGCGCGCCAACGGCACCGCGACGAGCGAACGTGCGGTGAGCGACGCCTCCGCCGATGCCCGGCGCTCGCACGTGTTCACGACGCTGATCGTGCTCGTCGCCGCCGTGCCGCTGCTGTTCCTGCTCTCCGGACCGGGGGCCTTCGTCAAGCCCTTGATCATGGCCTATGCGCTGGCCGTCCTCGCCTCCGGCCTCGTCGCCGCGACGGTGACGCCGGCGCTCGCGTGTGTGCTGCTCGGAAGGCACGCGAAGGCCCCGAGCACATCCGGTCTCGCGGCCGGACTGGCCGCGATGAGCGAGCGGCTGATGCCTGCCGGGTCGCGTGTCGCGATCGGGGTGGCCGTGCTCGCCACCGTGGCCGCATTCGCCGTGCTGCCCACGCTTCACGCACCCGCCGCGCCCGAGTTCAAGGAGCATGATCTGCTCGTCCACTGGGACGCAGTGCCCGGGACGGGACATGCCGAGATGAGTCGTGTCATGGAACGCGCCTCGGCCGAACTGCGCGGCGTTCCCGGCGTGCTGAACGTCGGGGCCCACGTGGGCCGGGCCATCCACGCGGACCAGGTCGTCGGCATGAACTGCGGCGAGATCTGGGTGAGCCTGGATCCCAAGGCCGACTACGACAAGACGATCGAGAAGGTGAACGAGATCGCGCAGGGCTATCCCGGGATCGACGGAGACGTCACGACGTTCCTGACGTCGCGCTTCGGGGAGTACCTGTCCAAGGTGGATGAGCCGATCGTCGTCCGGCTCTTCGGCCAGCGCCTCGACAAGCTCGAGGAGCAGGCTGCGAAGGTGCGCGAGTCGATCGCCGGCATCCAGGGCATCGTGGAACCGCGGATCCACCAGGAGACGTCGGAGCCGGTCGTCGAGATCGAAGTCGATCTCGACAAGGCCAAGCAGTACGGCGTGAAGCCCGGCGAGGTCCGGCGCTCCGCTGCTGCGATGCTCGCGGGCATCGAGGTCGGCAACCTGTTCGAGGAGCAGAAGCTCTTCGAAGTCGTCGTGTGGGGTGAACCCGGCGTGCGACACAGTGTCGAGTCCATCCGCAACCTGCTGGTGGACGCGCCCAATGGCCGTCAGGTCCGTCTCGGCGACGTGGCCGACGTCCGCATCAGCTCCGCGCCGGACCTCATCCAGCGCGAGAATGTCGCTCGCTACGTGGATGTCGTGGCCGACGTGAACGGCCGCTCGGTCCCCGCCGTCGCGGCGGATGTCGAGGCCCGGCTGTTGGGCATGGCGTTCCCGATCGAGTACCACGCCGAACTGCTGGGCGGCTACGCGCGTCAGCAGGCGTCCAGGACCCAGCTGTGGATCGTGAGCGCTGCGTGCGTGCTGGCGATCGGCTTCCTGCTGCATGCCTCGATCGGTAGCTGGCTGGTCGCGCTCGTCATGCTGCTCACCCTCCCGCTCGCGCTCGCGGGTTGCGCACTCGCCGCGTTCGCGAACGGCGGCAGCCTGTCGATCGGCGCGATCGCGGGCTTCCTCACCGTCCTCGGCATCACGGCACGGCACGGCATCTCGCTCATCCGGCACTATCAGGACCTGCGACGGAATGGCGGCCCCGCGTTCGGCCCGGCCCTCGTGACTCAAGGCGCCCAGGACCGTGCACCCGCCGTACTCGCGACGATGCTGGTCTCTGCGGTCGCGATGCTGCCGTTCGCCCTGCGTGGCTCGGTGCCCGGACTCGAGATCCTCGCTCCGATGGCCTGGGTGGTCCTCGGCGGCATGGTCACTTCGTCGATCTACACCCTGAGCGTCGTGCCCGCGCTGTACGCGAGCTTCGGCGCCAAGGCCCTCGCACACGATATGGAAGACCTCGACGCGGACGACACGGCGGTCGCCGGTGAACCCCAACTTCAGCGCAGCTGATGGAGATGATCCCCATGAAGCTCTTTCGAATCCCCGCAGCAGCCTTGATCCTTGCGGTCCTCGCGCTCACCAGCTGCAAGCAGGACTCGGTGGCCGAGAAGTACCACCCGGCGAAGCTCGACTCGACCGAAGTCAAAGGCATCATGAAGGTCACGCTCGATTCCAAGGCCGCCGAGCGCATCGGTCTGCAGACCGCTGAGCTCACGGAAGAGGGCTCGCGCAAGGTCATCCCCTACGGCGCACTCATGTACGACCTCAAGGGCAAGACGTGGACGTTCACCAATCCCTCGCCGCTGGTCTTCGTGCGGTCGGAGGTGATGGTGGCGGAGATCACCGGAGACAAGGTCTACCTGTCCGAGGGTCCGGCCACGGGAACCAAAGTCGTCACCGTCGGAGCCACGATGCTCATGGGCGCCGAACACAAGTACGGCCACTAGGCCCGATCCAGGAGGACTCACACCATGTTCCGCTGGATCGTCCGGTCTAGTCTCAAATACCGCACGCTCGTGCTCGCTGCGGCCGTAGCCCTGATGGCATGGGGCGCGACCCAGATGCACGACATGCCGGTGGACGTCTTCCCCGAGTTCGCTCCACCCATCGTCGAGATCCAGACGCCGTGCCTCGGTCTGTCACCGACCGAAGTCGAGGCGCTGGTCACGATCCCGATGGAGCAGGCGCTCTCGGGGCTCCAGGGCATCGACATCCTGCGCTCGAAGTCGGTCACCGACCTGTCGTCGGTGAAGATGATCTTCAAGCGCGGCACCGATCCCATGCTCGCCCGTCAGAACGTCCAGGAAGGCCTCGCCCAGGTGATCGGCGTGATCCCCAAGGACGTGGGCCCTCCCGTCATGCTGCAGCCGCTCTCGGCGACCGCCCGCTTCATGAAGATCGGCATGTCGTCCAAGACGGTCTCGCTGGTCGACCTGTCCATGACCGCCTACTGGACCATCCGCCCGCGGTTGCTGGCGGTGCCGGGCGTGGCGAACGTGGCCATCTGGGGCGAACGCATCGACATGCCCCAGATCCAGGTGGAGCCCGCGCGACTGCGGCAGAATGGCGTGACCATCCAGGACGTCATGGAGGCCACCTCGGACGCACTCGAGGCGGGCCTCATGACGCACTCCGACGGTCACTGGATCGGCACCGGCGGATTCATCAACACGCCGAACCAGCGCATCGGGATCCGTCACGTCCTGCCCATCGTGGACCCCGCCACGCTCGGCGAGGTGTCGCTCGAGTCGAAGTCCGGGAACACGGTGCAGATCAAGGACGTCGCCCAGCTGGTTCGCGGACACCAGCCGCTGGTCGGTGACGCCGTCATCAACGGCGGACCGGGCCTGCTGCTGATCGTCGAGAAGTTCCCGTGGGCGAACTCGCTCCAGGTCACGAAGGGCGTGGACGACGCGCTCGCCCAGCTCAAGGGCGGTCTGCAGGACGTGGACATCGATCCCACGATCTTCCGGCCCGCTTCGTTCGTGGAGCTCTCCATCCACCACCTGACGCGGTCGCTGATCCTCGGCTGCCTGCTCGTCATCGTGGTGCTCGCCCTGTTCCTCTACCAGTGGCGGGTCGCGCTCATCACCTGCGTCGCCATCCCGCTGTCGCTGATGGCCGGCCTGATGGTGCTGTACGCCCGCGGCACGACGATCAACACCATGATCCTGGCGGGATTCGTCATCGCGCTGGGCTCCCTGGTGGACGACGCCATCGTCGACATCGAGAACGTGGTCCGGCGACTGCGGGAGAATCGCAAAGCCGCCGTACGCCGTTCCACCGCACGTGTCATCCTCGAGGCTTCGCTCGAGGTTCGGCACGCCATCGTGCACGCCACCCTGATCGAGATCCTGGCGCTGCTGCCGGTGTTCTTCCTGGGCGGGCTGTCGGGCGCGTTCTTCCAGCCGCTGGCGATCTCGTACTCGCTGTCGCTCGCGGCTTCGATGATCGTGGCGCTCACCGTGACACCCGCGCTGGCGCTGATGCTGGTGCCGGAGGCGTCGCTCGATCGGCAGTCGCCGCTCGTGAAGTGGCTGCAGGACTCGTACTCCAAGACGCTCGGCGGGATCATCCGCAGGCCGGCGGCCGCGTACGCGACCATCGCCATCATCTCCCTGGCCGGGGTGTACGTTGCGCCGAAGCTGGGCCAGTCGCTGCTGCCCGACTTCAAGGAACGCGACTTCCTGATGCACTGGCTCACCGAGCCCGGAACGTCGGTGACCGAGGAAGTCCGCATCACGGCCGCCGCCTACGACGAACTGAGCAAGATCCCCGGCGTGCGCAACTTCGGTTCGCACATCGGTCAGGCCCTGATCATGGACGAGGTTTACGGCGTCTACTTCGGGGAGAACTGGATCAGCGTCGATCCCAAGGTGGACTACGACAAGACGCTCGCCGCCATCCAGAAGGCGGTGGACGGCTACCCCGGGCTCGTGCGCGACGTGCAGACCTACCTCAAGGAGCGCATCCGTGAGGTGCTCACGGGATCGCCCACCGCGATCACCGTGCGCATCTTCGGTGACGACCTGCCCACGATCCGTGCAAAGGCCGACGAGCTCAAGCACGCGTTCGAGGACATCCCGGGTCTGGTGGACCTGAAGGTCGAGTCCTTGAAGGAGATCGCTCAGATCGACGTCAAGGTGGACCTGGCCGCCGCTGAAAAGTACGGGGTCAAGCCCGGTGACGTGCGTCGTGACGCCGCCGCACTCATGACCGGCACCGAGGTGGGCGACATCTTCCGGGACGGCAAGGCTTACGACGTCAACGTCTGGAGCACGCCCGAGAACCGGAACAGCATCTACGACGTCAGCGAGCTCAAGATCGACACGCCGCATCACGGGCAGGTGCGATTGGCGGATCTCGCCGAGGTCAAACTCGTCGCGACGCCGAACGCGGTCGAGCGCTGGCAGATGAAGCGCAAGATCGACGTGCGGGCCAACGTGCGCGGCCGGGACCTGGGTTCGGTGGTCAAGGACGTGCGCACGAAGCTCGCCACCGTGAGCTTCCCCGAGGGCTACCACCCCGAGATGCTCGGGGAGTACACCGAGCGCGAGGCGGCCCAGAGCCGGATGCGCGTCACCATCCTGATCTCGATGATCGGGATCTTCCTGATCCTGCTCACTGCGTTCCAGGACTGGCGCCTGGCGATCGTCGGCTTCATCACGCTGCCGGCGGCACTGGTGGGAGGCATCCTCGCCGCGTGGATGGGCGACGGCATCATCTCGCTCGGGTCCATCGTCGGGTTCCTCACCGTGCTCGGGGTCGTGGCCCGGAACAGCATCATGCTGATCTGCCACTACCAGCATCTGGAGCGTGAAGAGGGCATGCCGTTCGGGCTCGACCTGGTGATCCGCGGAGCGCGCGAGCGCATCTCGCCGATCCTCATGACCGCGGCCGCGACCGGACTCGCCCTGGTTCCACTGCTCGTGGCCGGCACGCTGCCCGGACTCGAGATCGAACACCCGATGGCCGTCGTGATCCTCGGCGGACTCATCACTTCGACGACGCTGAACCTGTTCATCGTCCCTGTGCTTTACTTGCGCTTCGCTCGTCCCCTCGCCGCCGGCGCAAGCCGAGCGACGGCCTGAACTCGAACGGAATCGAAAGGAGCACTCTGGTGATCGGGAATCCCCTCACTCACCGCGCGGCCGCAGCGGCGCGGGGAATCTTGGCCGGGCTCGCCCTCGTGCTGTTGCCCGCGGTGGCTGGTGCCGGTGTGCTGGTGTACGAATCGAAGGACAAGGACCACACGCTCGAACTGGGCATGCGGCTCCAGCCGCGTATGGAGTTCGAGAACGTGAGCACCGCCAATGGCGGGACCGACCTCCGGCGCGACTTCATGATCCGCCGGGCGCGGCTCAAGGCCAATGGCAAGATGCAGGGCGTGTCGTTCGGCTTCGAGTGGAAACTCGACAACACCGACCAGTTCGGAGCCGTCTCGACGGCTGCCGTCGAGAATGCCTGGCTGCAGTACCCCATGGGTGGCGGTTTCGAGCTGCGCGCCGGTCTGTACGACCAGCCGTTCTCCCGGGACCTGCTGACATCGGACTCGAGGCAGCTCGCGGTGGATCGCGGTGAGGTCTCGAACGTTCCCAGTGCGCTCGGCCTCGCCGACAACATCGTCGGCTTCAGCCTGTACGGGAAGAGCAAGAGCTCGCGCGTGCGGTACACCGCGGGACTCTTCGACAACCGGTTCATCCTCGCCAACCGGCAGGACCTGCCCATGCTCGGCGGCCGCATCGACCTCGACCTCGGTTCGACCAAGGACATCTACCAGGACGCCCACTTCGGCGAGGACAAGTGGTACTCGATCGGCGTGAACGGCAGCGTGCAGAGCGGCATCGAGAATGCCGCCGGGCTGGATGACAGCTCGCACACCGCCGGCGGCGTCGACGCGATGATGGACGTGCCGTTCCGGAAGTGGCGCGTGATCGTCCGCGGCGAGGCCAACGCGATCCGCGCCGAGAGGATCGGCACGGGCGAGAACAACACGACGGTCAAGATGATCGGCCTGGGCATCCTGATGATGAAGCAGCGCTTCCAGCCGTTCATCCGCTTCGATCAGCAGCGGGGCGATGCGTTCGTGCGCGGTGGACGGACGGACATCACCTACGTCGGCGCCAACGTCTACCAGCGTGGCCACAATCTCAAGATCCAGGGTGACCTGCGCATGCAGGCGGGCACGAATGCACCCATCGACGGCGGAAGATTGCAGGCGCAGATCGATTGGTGACGGACTGCTCGGCAGGAACACGAACGGCCGGCCCTCGGGCCGGCCGTTCTGTTTGGTGGAGGCGGCGGGAATCGAACCCGCGTCCGAAAGGTCATCCACAGAGAGCGCTACAAGCTTATCCGGCCTATTCTGGTGCGTTCTCGCGCGCGTCGCTCCGGTCGGCGGGATCTCTGCGCGCCAGCCCTACTGCCTCTCGTCGTCAGCCCGCGGGCGGGGCGTCAGACCAGCCTGCGATTATATGGCGCCTGGATCCGTCCCCCACAGGCGGGGTCCAGTCAGGCGTCACTGCCTGTTATTAGGCAGCGAGAGCCATCTGCTCGTTGGCAGATGTACTTGTCCCACTTTTTTGACGAGGCGTGAGTCCCCGGCTTGCTCTCTCTGATTCAGTCCCCCCGTCGAGACCAGTGCGCCCCCGAGCGGGTGTGTGTAGGTGGCATCACTGCGCCACGGCATCATCGCGGCGTCAGAACGGGATGTCGCTGTCGTCCCCGCCGCCGCCGCCGAACTCGCTGAAGTCATCGGCCCCGACCGGTGCCGCTTGATCGTCGGCGCTGCGCTCGAAGCCCTGGCCCCCGGGAGCACCGCCGCCCGCGCCACCGCGGCCACCGCCGCCGACGAAGCGCATGTTCTGCGCGACGATCTCGGTGCTGTAGCGCTTCTGGCCGTCCTTGTCCTGCCACTGGCGCGT
>Ga0075419_10000800_pt1 | contig 20205 bp, 19 predicted proteins | sample SoiMetdeltSBSDD3_FD_76900 | JGI IMG/M metagenome (GOLD analysis project Ga0075419, IMG submission 76900) | Bulk soil microbial communities from a Populus tree surrounding site in Tennessee, USA - Soil MetaG P. deltoides SBSDD3 | ecosystem: Environmental > Terrestrial > Soil > Tree plantation... | reverse complement strand
TGACGATCTCGCTGCGGGAGTCGGGAATGCCGCAGACCGTGTCCAAGAACTCGCCCTCGACGAACGTCCTGCCCTCGACCTCCAGGCCCAGCGCCACGAAGAAGCGGTCACGACGTCGAGATCTGCGACCGTGAGGCCGACGTGGTCGAAGCGTCGTACATGTGACATAGGCCCGTCGTCGTATTGACCGTGCATCCGCCACCGTAGGCGTTCTCAGTACTCTCGTTGCGGGACCTCGGCAAACGCACAGCATCAGCGGCATGTGCGGTCGCGTCGAGGTGCGGATTGTGATCGCGGCATGTGGCGAAGGGTTCCGCCGTCAGGTGAACGCCATGTCTGGGGCGCGGGAGCGTCACTTCCGGAGGGCTCCGCGTCGTCAGCTTCCGGGTGGTCCATCCAGGATCGTGGGAACGTACTCGAGCAGCTGGGTCCGCCCGTCGAAGGTGCGGCTGTTGATCATCTCGAGCGCGACGTCGGGCCAGCCGTCGTAGATGTGCTCGCTGCCCGTGATGCCGGTGACGACAGGGAAGATGACGACGCGGAAGCGGTCCGCGAGACCGGCCTCCAGCAACGAGCGGCACAGAGCGAGGCTGCCCATCGTGCGCATCGACGTCGAACCCTTCTTCATCTCCCGCACTGCCTCGACGGCGTCTCCGGCCACGAGCTGGGTGTTCGGCCACGACAGAGGTTCTTGCAGCGTGTTCGAGAACACGACCTTCGACATTTCCGCCAAGACATCGGTACCAGGTTCGCCCTCGATGGCGAGCATCGACATGACGCGATACGTGTTCGCTCCCATCAAGACCGTGTAGTCCTTCTCGGGCTCCTCGCCGAGCCATCCGAGGTACTCCGGTCCTTCGAGGCCCCAAAAGCCGGGCCAGCCCTCGCCGGATGCACAGCCGTCGAGGGTGGTGATGAAGTCGATAAGCAATTCGGGCATGGTCGGCTCCTCCTCCTCAGCTCGCGGCAGATCAACACCCTTAGCCGTCACTAGCGTTACCCTTTTACCAATGACGCCAAACGCGCGCCCGCAGCTCACCTGGTTCGACGAGGACCGGCGACTCCCAGCGCCGGGCTGGCCGGCCGAGCGTGCCGCGCCAGGCGACCTCGAACTCGTGAGGCGGTTCTGCAACACGGTCAACCGCGAGAACGGCGAGGACCGGTTCTTGTCCGGTCGGGGTTTCGATGAGTGGCTGGTCGGCGAGGACCTTCCGACGACGAGGCCAAGCGATGACGACCTCGCCAAGGCCGTGGCGTTCCGCGAGGCGCTCCACGAGATCACCCGCGGCACCCACCGACCGCAGTTCCACGCCGACGCGTGGCGCGCCCTCGTCGACGCGGTCGACAATGTCACCTTTCGGCTCGCGGTCGGCCGCGATGGACTCGACATCGTCGCCGAGGCACCGTCGCGGACCAGCAAGTTCCTGGGTGGCCTCGCCCTGATCTGCCGGCGCGCCCACGCCGACGAGAGCCTGCGACGCCTCAAGTCGTGCAGCAACTGCGAGTGGACGATCTACGACACCTCCAAGAACAACAGTGGCCGATGGTGCTCGATGTACGTCTGCGGCGGGCGCCACAATGCCCGCGCCTACCGGCGGCGCAGGCGAGACAGCTCGTAGTCAGCGACGTGGCTCGCCTGGTCCCGCGTCGTCGTATACCCCGCGTGTACCCGCAAGCCTGCACTCCACCGACCTCTGGCGGACGGCGCCGGCAACTTACCTGGGCGAGCGCTCCGAGCGGTCTCCGCCGGACTGCACGGTCAAGCCTACGGATTGGAGCGACGCCCTTGTGGGGGCCGGGCTGGGCGACGAAGATTGGCCAACTCGCCTCGACGCGTTGCTCGGGACCGACGATAGGTGACGCTTCCAGCGCACGCTATCGGGATGATCGCGCTTCACTCTCCGCGGCATGTCCGTGCGACCTTGGCCACACGCTGCGGGGTCCATCCTGTGCTGAGCCGCCTGTCGGAATCGAACCGACGACCTTCTCATTACGAGTAGGACCTACACCGCCTCATACAGCCTCTACCAGCACCAATCGCCACGCGGATGGCCGCACCACGCCCCATCATCCCCACCGATTGCCTCCATCTCGCACCACGAATGGCACCACGGCGCTGGCAGGCTGCGTCAAGCACTGGCCGGGCCACGTCGCGCAGAAGGGCCTGTACCCCGTGAGAGGCGCCCGGAGTGGACCTCGGCGGGCCCTCCCATGCTTGACCTAAGCCGCGTGGCCGCTCGCGTCGTGCCGCTGCTCGTCGGTGCCCGGCGTCCGGGCTGTCTTGGGATCCGAGTGGTGGCCCAGCGCAGGCTCGGGCGCCCGCGCAGGCTGGCCGGGCATCTCTCGGCAGCGGAAATACTGGCAGCCTGAACGTCCGGATCTGCCGATGACAGGGCGTTGTTCTCGTGCAACGAAGCTGCCCTGTGGCAACCGGTGCAGGGAGCGTCATTCCGCCCAGTACGACGCACGTGGTCCAGGTTCAAGGCGCGGCCAAATCTGGACGGTGACCGGGGGCAGCCGATGCATAGGCAAGGCACGTTCCACGGTGATTGACCGGCCTTTCGGCGGACTGCAGCTTTCCTCGGAGCCGCCCCGATCGGAGTCGGCTGGCGGGATGCCGGTCTGATCGCCCTGGCAAGCTGGCGAGCGTTCCTGCCGACTCCTGGGACATGGCCTCAATCTCACAACCCGGTCGCTCGCTGGGTCAGTCTCCTCAGGCAGTCCGTGCTGTGGATGTAGTCACGAGCGGAGTCGAACCTGTTCGGCGAGTCGGTTGAGCACGTGCGGGCTGGCGATCCGGCCCAGGCGCGTGAGCCCTGGAGCCAGCGCCCGTTGCCCCGGGAAGTGTACTCCGCTCAGGAAGGCGAACCGGGTGCGCTCCCCGTCGGGCACCGCGGCCATCCCACCCAGCAGGAACCGGCTACGCATGACACACCAGCCCGGGCGCAGCACGATGTCGAAGCGCGCACGCATCCCTGCGTATCCGCGCGCGTAGGCCTCGAGCCGGTCCCCCTCGCGGCGAGTGATCCGCAGCGTGCGCACATCGGGCAAGTACACGGGCAGTTCGTGCTCCAGGTCCGCGGCGACGGCCCACACCTGCGCGAACGGCGCGTCGTAGGTCGCCTCGGCCACCACCGCGCCCGGGACGGCCGCAGCGAGCACACGCAGTCGGCGGATCGCGTCCACCTCGGCCACTGGCCACGTCATCATGCCTGCCACCCCTTCCGGAAGTTGTCTCGCGCGCGGGAGAGCCGCGACTTCACCGTCCCGGCTGGCACGCCAAGAAGCTCGGCCGCTGCGCGCTCGTCCAGGCCCTCCAGATCGCGGAGCATGAGCACGGCGCGGTGCTCGGGGGTGAGCCGGGCCAGCACGTCGCCGATGTCGACCGCGAGCATGGGGTCGTCGCGGGAGGGTAGCTCGGGCAGCTCGGCCGGACGTTCCCGCGCGGTGCGCCGCGCCACCCGCACCGCCTCGCGCACCGTGATCGTGCGAGCCCAGCCGAACAGCGCCGCGGGCTCAACGAGGAAACCGATCCCGCGGAAGATCGCGATCAACGCCTCCTGCGCGGCGTCCGCGGCGTCCTGCAGTGCGATTGGCCCGCACCAGCGCGCGACGACAGGAGTGAGTACGTCGAGCAGCTCGGCCATCGCTAGCCCGTCGCCACGCTGCGCGGCCCGAATCACCCGGACCAGATCCTCATTCACCCAGCACCTCCCCACCAGGCAGAGGGCGCTCGCGGGCCAAAGGTTCCCACTCTGTTCGAAGGATCACATCGAGGAACCTCCCCGTCCCAGCCGACCTCTTACCGGGCATGACGACCATCACCCACCACGAGGTCCACGCCAACGGCCTACAGTTCCACATCGCACGAGCCGGAACCTCCGGCCCACCGGTCTTGCTGCCGCACGGCTTCCCGCAGCACAGCCACGCCTGGAGACTCGTTATGGCCGATCTCGCCGCGGACCACCGCGTCTACGCCCCAGACCTCCGCGGCGCCGGAGATTCCGAGGCACCGCGGCGCGGCTACGACACCGCGACCATGACCACCGATGTGCTGGCCCTCCTCGACGCCCTGGACCTCCCCACCGTGGCCCTGGTCGGCCACGAGTCGGGCGGCTGGCTGGGCTTCCACCTCGCGCTGACCGCGCCCGAACGGTTCCTATCGCTCGTTGCGGTCAACACGCCGCACCCGTGGATTCCCCACCGGCGGATGCTGCCGCACGTGTGGCGGTTCTGGTACACCGCGCTGTTCGAGTACCCCGGACTCGGCGCCTGGTTGATCCGCACCCGGCCGGGGCTGCTGCGCTGGCTCCTGCGCCGCGGCCGCCCCGGGCTGGCTGACCCAGACATCGACGTCTTCGTGAACCCATTTCGCGACGCCCTCCGAGCCCGCGCCGGGCAGCAGTTGCAGTGGCAGATGGTGCTCCACGACATCCCCCGACGCATGCTCGGCCGTTACAGGGGTTGCCGGTTGGCTGTACCGACGCTCCTGCTCGCTGGACGACATGACTTCGCGCTCTCCCCGCGCAGCCTGACCACCGCGCACAACATCGATGTGCGCATCATCGACGGCGGCCACTACCTGCCCGAGGAACACCCCGGAGCCGTGTCGGGCGCGGTGCGCGAGACTTGCACCCGCCTCCCCACACCCCGCTGACGGCAACCGGCCGGACACCTCGGAATGTACGCGGACGCCAACTGGCCGTCCGTACCGCGGCTGGTCCCTCACTTCTTGCAGGCTCCGGTCCATGCGAGCACTCCGACGATGATGATCGCTATATTCGGTCGTTGAGTCTCGGCATGATCGACTAGCTTTCAATTGTTCGTCTGGTCGACAGCGCCTCGAACGCGACGTTCAACGGCAGTCGGCTGGCCCGACATATTTCACGTCAACGAGGAGACCAAGCCATAAGCGGACAACGACCGGCACCCTTCAGCGCATACACGACCCCGGACATGTGGGACGAGCCCCACATTTCGGCGCAGATGTTGAAAGCCCACCTCAACCCGGACGTGGAGGCTGCATCACGGCGCCACGAGTTCATCGACCGCTCCGTCGAGTGGATCATCTCGTCGTTACGCCTCGACCCCGCAGCACGTGTGCTCGACCTGGGCTGTGGCCCTGGGCTGTATGCATGTCGCATCGCCAACGCGGGATCCGTGCACGGCATCGACGTATCCCGGCGATCGATCGCCCATGCCCGGGCAGCGGCGGCCAACGAGAATCTCGCCGCGAGCTTCGTAGTGTCGAACTACCTGACCGACGAACTCGGGGGACCATATGACCTCGCATTGTTCGCATATGAAGACTTCTGCGCACTGAGCCCGCAGCAACGATCCCGACTACTCCACAAGATCGGCGCAACGCTTACACCAGGCGGCACCCTCGTCATGGACGTGATATCGCAGGCCCGATTTGCCACCGCCCGCGATGGTCTCACGCTCGAAGCCAATCTGATGGGCGGATTCTGGTCACCGCTGCCATACGACGGCGTGCACGAAACCTGGACCTATCCGGACATCTGCCTAATCTTGGACCGCGACACAATCACCACCGCAGATGGCACCAAGCAGTACTGGAACTGGACGCAATGTCTGAGCCCCGGCGACGTCGCAGCAGAACTCCAAGACAGCGGGTTCGACTCCCCGAGCCGGTTCGGCGATCTCGCGGGCGCTCCCTATGAACCAACATCCCTAACGTTCGCCGTAGTCGCACACCGGCACTAGAGCTCGCCTGTCCGCGCTCGCCACCGAAGCCTGAAGCTCAGCGACCGGTGCATCCCCGGCCAGATTGCGGTCCACCGCATCTAGAACCGGCGCAAGAACACGTTGGGGGTGGTCGTCCACGCCGGGAGTGCGTCAGCTAGCGCGACATCATCCGGACATGCCGCCGACGGTGAAGCGTGACCATGCCGAGATGCGCGCATGCCGATGAGGGTCGTGCGATCGACCAGCCGAGGTCCTCCCTGAGCTTCGGGGCCGTAGTTGGACCGGTCGCGCGGCGCCGTCGGCCAGCTCAGCTGGGAGGTGTGTCGGCGGGGACGTCCTGCCTGGGTGGCAGCATCATTTCTTTGAACGAAGGCCCTGGGTTGAAACACCCGAACCACCAGCTCGTGACCATGTCCCCGGTGTGCGCGTCGATCAATACGTGGGCCCCGAGTCCAGGAACGGGCACCGTCAGGCTGCAGTTCCACACCAGCCAGGCCCGATCGTCTGGCGCAAAGACCTCAAGAGCAGCCCGGTCCTGTACCCACGGTCGGTGTAACAGCTGGTCCTCCAACGCGGCCAGGTCGCCAGCCGCGAACCGCTCGCGCACGATGCGCTCAGCATCTTCCACTGACAGTGTCGGGACAGCCGTGGGTAGCTCGATCGGCGTGGTGGCTGCGGGCCTGGCTCCGACGATCCGGCCGCCCTTGCCAACCTTGATGAACACATCACCCCATATGAGCGGCACTCCGTCGAACGTGCGGTGGTAGCGCACACTTGTAAGCCGGCCGCGGCCATTGCCCAGGCTGTATGTGTAGGACAGCGTCTCCCGTTCGCCCATCCCCAGGGCCGTCGCAATCAGCGGAGCCAGCGCCTCAAGCCCTTCGCGCCAGCGCGACCCATCACCGAGATCCACGACGATGTCACGCAGCAAAACCCGACCGTCACCCATGAACCCAGACTAGAGATCCTCCCACCCGGCCGATAGCACATTTCGGCGGCGGTCACCTCGGCGACGGCCACCGAGGAGGGGTTCCTCTCAGGTGGCTGCTCGCTCGACGGTGCGGCCCGGCTCTGGACGCAACCACTGAGACCCAAGCATCCGCACATACCGCAGACCGTGAAGGTCCGGAACTGCCGAATTGAGTGCGTTGCGCATCGATCAACACCGTGCGGCCGTGGCCGTTGGCCGGTGGGTGTTGCGGAAGACCTCAAGGCATTCCCTTGCACACCTCCGCCCTGAACTGCTCGTAGGACTGCACGGTGTCCACGTATTGGTCCTTGGCAGGGACGTAAGTCTGGGTAAGCACCTGCCCGGGCTTCAGTTTGGAGAGACGTTCCAGCGTGAACTCAACATGACCCGTGAACCACGTGTTGTCGCGCGTCCACCCGTAGGCGTGGTAGACGACACCAGGCCTCAATGCCTCCGAAAGACCCACTCGGGACCACAACCGGGACGGCTCGACGGTGGTCAACATGGCATGCATCGCAGTCGTTGGCGTCACTGGCGACACCGCTTCCCAGTTAGCGACTGAGACCGAGGCGTCCTCCCCCGTTGGGTCGGCCTTGGCGCGACACGATCACGGAAGATCGTCGCCCCATCGATGTGGTCGTTGCACAGAGCGAACACGATCACCGGCCGAGCCTGCGCATCGACACTGATGCCAGTCGACCCAGAGCCCGCAACGGCCTCGCTCAGCGACGAGGAGCGGCGCAGCTTGCGGTACGGACTGTCCGGGTTGATCGATGATCTGGTCGGCGCGACCGACCGGGATGAGCTGGCGTTCATCGCGAACGGCGTGCTTGTCGCGGCCGGCGAGCTGTTCCTGCTCGATCAGCAGCACTGGCCGGGGACCGGGAAGTGGCTGGGACGGCGGCTGCTGGACGAGGCGCCGCAGCTGCACGCGCGACTGATCGTGGCGCACCGATCGGGTGATCTGCGCCGGCGAGGTCGAACCGCTGCGGGCGGCGGCGATGGAGAGCCTCGATTGCGCCGGCGGCTGGCTGCAGGAGGGTACCTCGGCCACGGCGAGATGCCAGCCGCCCGAGAGTAGGCGTCCTGGGCGGAGACCAGTGCATTGCGATCGATCGCGGCGACTGAGCAGGCGGTGCCGGCCATCTGGGTTGGCGCCAGACTTGGACAGCGGACACTCGCCGAGCATCGGTCGCAGGCCTGGTGAAAGAGAGCTCAAGTGTGAGGACTAGCGGATTCCCAGTGGTTTGGGGGTAGTCCTCGTCGGCCCGCGCTCGGTGGGAGCCCCGGCGTGGGCGCGGCCGGTCGTGGTGATGTGAACGGCGGCCCAGAGCAGCGAGGGGCCGACAGTGTCGGTAAGGACCTTCTGGCCGGCGCGCTGGCACTGGTGTCCTTTCGGCCAGCGGTCCCTGCGCGCCGGATACTCCTCGCCTTCCGGTCGGCGTACAGCCCGGTGCTGCCTGCTCGACCGTCCTCAATTCAGCGACAGCAGGCCTGGCATCTTGACGATGATGAACTCGTTGTCATCGGCAAGCGATGGATTGCGGCCGGTGTTCGGGAAGTTGTTGTCACAGCCGAGGAGGAGGCGCTCGCCGTCGATGACGTGGATCGCCTCGATCGACTCGCAGGCGACACCGAAGGGATCGCCGAGGCGAACGTCGCCCACGTGGATCGGTGGCAGCGAGACCAGGTCAGGATCGGGGATCGCCGCCAGGTCGACGGCCTGGTGCTTCACGAGGAACCCGTCGGGTCCGACGTCACGGCGATCGACAACATAGACGTTGCGGAACAGTGCCGTGAGACCCCGTCCGCCATCACGCTCGATGAGCACCATCCGATACTGGTCGAGCGCCCACATGTCCGCGACGAGGTAGCCCGGCTGCTCGGTGTGGTACTGCCACACACGGTCCGTGAACTCGCCGTCATCGATGCTGAGCTCGAACATGAAGCGCCGGCGAGTGTCGGGGTCGACGACGGTCGCGCCCTCGAGGATCGGGTACAGGTGCTTCCCGTCGGGCGTCGACGACATGGCCTCGAAGCCTCGGCTGTTCGGCTGGGTCGCGGTGGCCGGCGGGACCAGGAAGGGGTTGTTCGGCGACATCAGGCTTCCCGGCACCGTCGGCTGGACAAGACTCCCGGGCACGGGGAATGGCGGCTCGAGCAGCACGCCGGTCGCGTCGAAGTGCAGGACCCACGGGCCGAACTCCTCACCCATCCACAGATCGCCGTTGTTCGCCCGCTGCATCGACTCGGGATCGATGTCGGCGCCGGTCAGGAGTCGTTCGGTCGTGGCCGCGTTCATGATGGGGAAGCCGATGACGCCGTTCGGATCCCGGAACTGGATGAAGTCCTTCACTGTGACCGCCCCGGTACCGCCCTTGGCCGTCTTGAAGTCGGGTTCGATGTAGTACGCGCGGATGAGGAAATCGCGCGAGTTGGCCTTTGCGCCGAAGCCGTTGTCTGGCATCGCGAGGAACTCACCCGGCGTGCGGCCACTCAGCACCGCCGAGAAGCCTTCGACCGGCTGCGACGGCGTCGGGAACGAGATCCCGTTGATCGTCTGGCCCGCGAAGAACGACCCGGATTGGGGTCCGGGCGCGTACGTCGCCACCGGCAGTACGGCGCGACCCTCGAGCGTCGGCTCGGGCATAGAGGCCCACGCCGGGTTGGCGACAACACACAGCGGGACGACGGAAAACGCGACTGCACGCAACAGCTTCATGATCCACCCCTCCGATTGCTTGACCTTGCACCTACGGTCTCGCCGCTTCAGCGGGCGGTCGATCAGGCTGGCACCTCCGCCGGTTGGTGTGGCTGGCACTACCGATGGGTCGAGCCAGCAGGTCCAGTTCTTGGGGTGTCGAAGTGCGTTGAGCAATGCTGACGGCTGGGTCTACGGTGGCGATGTGAGCCCGGTTCGGGTCGTAGTCGCCGAGGACAACCTGCTGGTTCGCGCCGGGGTCGAGGCGTTGCTGTCCACTGAGGACGGCGTGGTGGTGACGGGCGTCGTCAGCCGCTACGAGGAACTCATGGCGCAGGTTCAGCGTGATGAGCCGGACGTGGTGGTCACCGATATCCGGATGCCGCCCACGTCGTCGGACGAGGGAATCCGGGCTGCCGCTGCGCTCCGCCGTAGCCACCCGGATATGGGCGTTGTGGTGTTGTCCCAGTTCCTCGACCCGGCGTACCTGCTCAAGCTGATCGAGGAAGGCAGTAGCCGCCGCGGTTATTTGCTCAAGGAGCGGCTGGCCAGCACGGGCCAGCTGAGCTCGGCCATCCACACGGTGGCTGAGGGTGGGTCGTTCATCGATCCGCTGGTGGTGGACTCGCTTGTCTCGGCGAAGGCGCGCGGCCCGGCGACCGCGCTCGATCGGTTGACGCCGCGCGAGATGCAGACGCTCGCGGAGGTGGCTGCTGGACGGTCGAACAGCGCCATCGCGGCCGGTTTCGGGGTCACGGAGCGAGCCATCGAGAAGCACATCAACTCGATCTTCCACAAGCTCGGTCTTCTGGATGACCGGGACTCCAATCGACGGGTGTGCGCGGTGCTGATGTTCCTCAGCTAGCCACAGTGGTTAAGGATGTTGCCAGCATGACCGACGATCGGCGACCCATGGTGCCATCCTGAGGGAATGAGTTCAGGTCGCGTCTCGGTACTGGTCGTGGACGACCTGCCCGCGTTTCGGCGTACGTTGCGCTTCGGCCCTGAGGTCTTGGACTCGCTATGGCGCGACCGCAGGCCGTAGCGGGCAGCACCTCACCGCCCAGTGCACGGTGGACCGATCCGACTGGGGTGCGCACCTTCATCCGGGTCAATCTGGCTGCACTCCTGGCGGCCGCCGCCATGGTGGGAGCGGTCCGCGTGTGGCTGGTCTCCACCAACTGGCTCGACGTACTCCTCGTGGCGTTCGTCGCCGTCGCGCTATGCCTTGCTCGAGCCGAGGTGCTCGTGAATGCCGACCGACCAGTGGCCGCCGTCGTTCTTGTCGCGGCCACGAACTGGGCGATCGCGGTGGCTGCGACCGCCATCGCCCCTTCGGCGTTCAATGTCCTACCACTCATCCTTCTGCTGCCCCCGCTGCTCGCCGTGCGTTACCTGAACCGCCCAGAGCTCGCGGCGCTGAACGGAGCCACGATCATCGTCATGGCCGCTGTCGCTACGCTGGGCCGGCTGAGCCCGGGAGTGGGCATCGAAGAGATGGCACCGGACTGGGTGCTCAACGCTGTGGCTGTGCTGTTCGTCCCAATCGGTGCAGGGATGGCCTGCTTCCTGGCCTGGACGGACCACACGGCCATGACCGCCAAAGCCCTCGAATTGGAGAAGTCCCGGAGTCGGTTGCTCGCCGCCGCCGACGCGCAGCGTCACAGGATCGCAAGCAGCCTGCGAGTAGGCCCACAACGCCACGTGGCCGACGTGTTCGCGCAGATCCAGCAGATTCGGACCGGGCGTCCGGCGCACACGACGCACCTGCTGGACGCGTTGACCCAACACCTGGAGGACGCGAACGCCGAGCTCCGCGAACTGACCCACGGAATCTACCCCTCACACCTGTCCGAGCACGGCATCGAGCATGCGCTGCGTACCGCGCTACGGCTCTGCTCGGTGCCGACCGCAGTGAACACGACCGGACTCACCCGCTATCCGCCAGAGGTGGAGGCAACTGTCTACTTCTGCTGCCTGTGGGCCATACAGGACGCCGACGCGCACGGTGCGACCAGCGCGGTCATCGACCTGCGCGACGACGGCGAGCTCTCGTTCCAAGCCCCGGCACTCCGCCCAGCCGATCTCGCCGCGAACGGACCGAGCCTCTACACGGACATGTCCGATCGCGTATACGCAGTCGGCGGCCGTGTCCGACTCCACATCAATGGCGACGGAAGCCTGCGGCTGCACGGTCACTTCCCTCGAACGGCTCTGCACCCCGACAGCACCGTGGACACCCACGGCCTGTCGGCCGCCGGCTACAGCAGGCTGGCCGGTCTCTGGTACTTGTTTGCCAGGCTTTGGAACCGAGCGGGCAGGAACGACGGCACCGAACCGAGTGTGGCCACCGGGATCAAGGCCCTGGTTGCAGCCGCCGCCGGATCGCTCCCGCTCATCGCGGCCGTGTCCGTCGTAGTACCTGATGTCTGGCTGCTCGTCTTGGCGGCGTCAGCCGCGCTGGTCTGGCTGTTGCTCCGCTCCATTCTGCGGTCGACCCATCGGCTGCGCGACCAGACCGCCGTCATAGCCGCAGCGACGATCTTCTGCAGCTACGTTCTGGTGGTCACGCTGCTGATCCCCATCACGGCCAGCTGCGCGCCGATGATGATGGTGATCCCGGTCATCATGGCCGTGCCGTACCTGCCGCGCCGGAGTTTCCAGCTCAGCATGGCCGCCACCATCGCCGCCGCAACGGTCGCCGTCGTCGCCGGAGGCCTCCCTGGCGTCGGTCTCCAGGAACAGGCCCCCGATTGGTTCGCCGACCTGGCCATCATCGAGCTCGCGGTGCTCAACAGCACCCTCGCGCTGTTCTTCGCCTGGGAGAACCAGATCGGCATCTCCGCGCAAACCCGACGCCTGCACGAGTCCCGGCGGCGGATCGTCGCAGCCACCGAGCGCGAACGCCAGCGCATCGAGCGCGACCTGCACGACGGCGCACAGCAGCGTCTCGTCGCCGCGGCAATAGAGGCACGGGTTGCCCAACGCCTCCTGACCAGCCAACCCCACCGAGCCGACGAGATGCTTGGGGCGCTATCCGAGCACGTGGCCGAGGCACTCACCGAGCTTCGCGACCTCGCCCACGGCATCTATCCACCCCACCTTGCCCACGGCGGGCTCGCCGAAGCCCTGGACGCCGCAACCAAACGCGCCCCGACACCCGCGACCGTGTACGCCACCGATCTGCGCCGGCACTCTCCACACATCGAACTGAGCGTCTACTTCTGCTGCCTCGAAGCGCTCCAAAACGCCGCAAAGCACGCCGGCGAGACGGCAAGAGTCAGCATCAGCCTCACCGACCACGACGGCGGTCTGACGTTCGACGTCCGAGACACCGGCCCCGGCTGCGACCCAGCCACCCTCTATACCGGACACGGCATCACAAACATGCATGACCGGCTCACCGCAATCGGCGGAACCCTCACGGTCGACTCCACGCCCGGCGCCGGAGTGCACATTCACGGGCACGTACCTGCGACCACCGAGAACGGTGATCCGCGAGCCAACCGCGTCCCAGGTCTGACGGCCACTCCCAGCGGCCCACGTCATTAGCTCGTACATCCGTCGGCTGCTGCTGCGCCTCGTCGCCAGCCGGAGCTTGACGGTTCGGTGGTGGCTGGTTTGGCCGACCCGGCCTGCTAACCGTACTCATCCGGTACGGCGAACCGCACCGCTGGCACAGGTGCCAGCCTGATCGATCCGCCGCTCAATCAACGCAATGGTGAGTGGCAACCACCATCGGAGGTCTCGCCATGTCTGCGCTGATCCGGAAGCCACGCACCCGATCCACACTTTCCGCCCTGGCAGTGATTGCCGTTGCGGCGGTCGGCGGATGCGGCGGCGAAGCGCCGCCGACATCGTCGTCTGCGCCGACCCACAACCCATCGTCTGGCGTATCTTCGGAGCCCGATCTGAGCAACGGCCCGTCCGTGCCGGCGAAGACCGAGGCACGCCTGCGTCAGATCGCGACCACGACACCCACGGCGCTGTACTACCTCGGCGCAGCGTTCCACGGGTGGCCGCTGGACGACGCCATCATCTTTTCGGAAGGCACCGAAGCCGTCGGAGACGAGTCCCTCGACCCCGGCCAGACCCTTTCGGTCGGCTACGGTAACTACTGCGCCGAAGACAGTTGCGCTCCGAGAGTAGAGGTGACCAGCCAGGCCGCCGATGCAGTTGGTCTGGCGCAGGCGGAGGGATGCAGCCGGCTGCGACCCGTTCGCGGCGTTCCCACCGTCGCGTTCCAGAGGGCCGGCACCGTCTTCCTGTTCACCAGTGACCAAGCCTTATCGGTGGGTAGCACACCACCCGACGTCAAACTGGCCGCGGAAGCGGCGACCGCCCTGCGAAGAGTCGGTGAGGACGGGCCCACCGGCGCGCCCCTACCGCCACCTCCCCCGGCGAAGATCCCACTCATCGACAAGGCCTGCGGACCAAGCCCGGGCGAGCACGGCCCGGATATGTCCGGCGAACAGGACCCGCAGGTCACTGCGCTGCCCGACTTCACAGTCCCGCGGATCGGCGGCGGACAGCTGCGCTTGGCCGACTACGCCGGTAAGCCGGTCGTCGTAGTCGTCGGCGACGTCACCCAGGTCGCGCCGACGGTCAGGCACCTCGCCCAGCTCACCTCCGGCGGGAAGTCCCCAGCCGTGATCGGGCTGATCTGGGACCCCTTCGGCAACAAAGAGCACCCAACGCCGATCGCAGACATCCAACGGAAGGCCGGCGTACTGCCTGTCCCGGTCGGCTACCCCGCCACGTACCCGGCCGTGTGGCTCCTCGACACCTCCGCCATCGATCCGAATCAGTCCGGAGTAATCGGATTCCTCAACGGCAAAGGCGTGCCAGTGACCCTAATCCCAACCGACGCCTCCGACACCAAGATCCGCGCCGCGATCCGACAACTCCACTAAGGAAGTCTCTGACACAACAAGGTTGATCGCACCGGCGTGGTCACCCTGCCACTGGCGAGGCAACCAAGCTCGAACGGTTGGGGCCATGACACGAGTCATGACGCGAGTTTTGGCAAGCAAAGCCACCTGTGAAGGCAGTCTGCGACACCAGTCGCCGGGTATATCCGCAGGTCACAGCGGTGGGCCCCGTGGGACTCGAACCCACAACCCGCGGATTAAAAGTCTGCTGGTCGACTCCGACCAGAACGTCTTGAGCGTCTGGCGCCGTCAGATCGGCTGTCATCGTTGGCATCCGTGCCATGTCCGGACTGCACCTGATTGCCAGAATGATTGCAACCCATTCCTTCCAGCAGCAGCGCGCCTCATCGACCTGATCGAGCAGTACACCGCTAGGAAGACCACATGCCCGGGCGAGCACAACCAGAGGTGGACCTGACCCGTTTTGACGGACATCCGAGATCAGGGGCTTCGGTCCCGGAAGGATGTTCATCATGGAGACCATGGGCAAGAAGAAGCCGCGGCCTCGTCGTTCGTTCAGTGCCGAGTTCAAGGCTGAGATCGTCGAGCAGTGTCAGCGTGGCGACCGCTCGGTAGGTCAGGTCGCGCGGGACTTCGACCTGACCGAGACCGCGGTACGGGAGTGGGTCAAGCAGGCCGAGCGCGACGCTGGCACCCGCCATGACGGTGTGTTGACCACGACCGAGCGAGACGAGCTCGCCGAGCTGCGGCGAGAGAACCGTCGGCTCCGCGAGGATGTCGAGATCCTCAAGCGTGCAACGGCTTTCTTCGTGTCAATGCCATGATCTTGGCGCCCGGCGGGGTTCGCTCATTTCTTTGCTGCCTCGCGGTGTCGATGGCTTGTCCTCGATGTGCGGCTCCGCCGGGCAACCCAGGGCGCGCGGGGAGTGTGGCTTGATAGGAGCCTGCCATCGTGCTCGATTGAGGCGTGCCCGCCTCCGCGCGTCCCGGGATCCCTTCCAGCTTTCGACGTGAGGAGTTGCCTCGGCATGGTCATGATCGGCACCGATTCGCACAAACGCACCCACACTGTGGTCGCGGTCGACGACGTGGGCCGGCGACTGGGTGTGAAGACCGTCGGCACCAACAGCGAAGGCCATCTCGATCTAGTCCGCTGGTCGGCCCAGTTCGATGAGATCACCTTCGCGCTGGAGGACTGTCGGCATCTCACGCGCCGCCTGGAGGCCGACCTGCTCGCGGCCGGCCGTCGCGTCGTACGCGTTCCCACCAAGCTGATGGCCGGCGCCCGCCGCGCGGCCAGGGAGCCGGGCAAGTCCGACCCGATCGACGCCGAGGCGGTGGCGCTGGCCGCGCTGCGGCACCCCGACCTGCCGGTGGCCGAGCTCGACGGACCGACGCGTGAGGTGAAGCTGCTGTCGGATCATCGCCACGACCTGGTCGTCCAGCGCACCCGGATCGCCTCCCAGATCCGCTGGTACCTGCACGAACTCGACCCCGACCTCGAGGTTCCCTCCCGAGGGCTCCGGCGGCACTGCGTGGTCGCCGAGCTGGCCGTGGAGCTGGACCGCTTTGACGGCCTGGTGGCCCGGTTGACGCGCAACCTGCTGACCCGCTGCGACGAGCTCAACCACCAGATCAACGCCCTCGAGACCGAGCTGCGCGGCCTGGTCCGTGCGATCGCCCCAACGCTGCTGGCGATCCCCGGCTGCGGCGTCTTGACGGCCGCGGTGATCATCGGCGAAACCGCCGGCGTGCACCGCTTCCGCGGCAAGGACGCCTACGCCCGCTTCACCGGCACCGCACCCGTCCCGGTCTGGTCCGGCGCCAGCGCCGGAAAAGTCCGGCTCAACCGCGGCGGCAACCGCGCGGTCAACTGTGCCCTGCACATGATCGCGGTCACCCAGGCCCGCGGTATCGGTCCCGGACAGGCCTACCTCGCCAAACAACAAGCCCGCGGCAAGGACAAGACCGCCGCCCTGCGACTGCTGCGCCACCGACTCTCCGACACCGTCTTCACCGCCCTACGAGCCGACCAACAACACCAGACCCAGGCCACACCTCCGGTGGCCATTGCCGCCTGACCAGCCAGCCGCTTGACATAGGAGCATCAAGGAGACCCGGTGAACTGCTATCGGTTCAGCGAGGCGGAGAACGTCGGCAACGGCAACGTCAAGCGGGCGTGCGAGTTGCTCCAGGTCTCCCGTGCCGCCTACTACGCCGACCGCACCGCTGGCGCCTCGCGCCGCCAGCAGCGGGATGTGGAGCTGACCGACAAGATCGTCGAGATCCACGACAGCTCCAAGCACACCTACGGCTCGCCGCGGGTCCACCACGAGCTGCGGGCCCGCGGCGAGCGGTGCTCCCGCAAGCGGGTGGCCCGGCTGATGCGGGCCGCCGACCGGCACGGGCGGCAGCCGAAGCGGTGGACCAAGACCACCATTCCCGACCCGGCCGCCACGACCCGCCCAGACCTGATCGGCCGCGACTTCGCTGTCGACCTCGCCCGTCCCGAAGCGGTCAACACCCGTTGGTGTGGCGACATCACCTACGTCCACACCGGGGAAGGCTGGCTCTACCTGGCCACCGTGATCGCCTGGCGTCGCGTCGGGTGGTCGGCTGGGCGGTCGCCGATCACCTGCGCACCGATCTGGTCGCCGATGCCCTTATCGATGCGGTGAACCGGCGCCGGCCGGCGCCTGGAGTGGTGTTCCACTCCGACAGTGAGACTGTCCGTGCCGGCGTTCTCAGGGTTCCTGACCCGCACAGTGATGGACACGACAGGATGCTGGTGCCGGGCGCTCCCAGGGCTTCCTGACCCTCACTCCGATCGACTCCTTGAACCTGGTGTCTTTCCTCGGATCTGTCGGTGCCCTGGGAGCGTCCGGTGAGGCGCTACGCCTCGCCGTCGGGGTGACCTAAGGAGAGCCTGCGCCACCAGGTGCTCATCACTGTCTTGTCCGCCGGTTCGGTCGATGCGCGGTGCCGCCCTTTGCCATCGAGTGGATCGGAGAGGACGACATGACCAGAATTGCTGAGAATGCTCAGCCGGGCCAGCGGCGGGCAAGGAGAGTTCCCGAGCGGGTGGTCTACGGTGGCGTGGACACGCACAAGGAGTTGCATGTTGCGGCCGTGGTCGATGCCGGCGAGACGGTGCTCGGCACGCGTAGCTTTTCGACGACCCGCGCCGGCTATCGCGCATTGCTGGCCTGGGTGGGCGAGTACGGCCAGCTGGCGCGGATCGGTGTTGAGGGCACCGGCTCCTACGGCGCTGGATTGACCCGGCATCTGGCCAAGGCAGGCGTCACCGTCCTCGAGGTTGACCGGCCGGACCGCTCCGATCGCCGCCGCAAGGGTAAGGACGATGACCTGGACGCGATCAACGCGGCCCGGGCAGCGCTGCACAACCACCGAACGACGATCCCGAAGTCCAAGGACGGTGCTGTGGGGGCGTTGCGAGTGCTGCGGACGGCGCGAGCCCAGGCGGTCCGTGAGCGGCGAAATGCCTTGCAGTTACTGCGGATGACGATCGTCGCGGCGCCGGACGAGGTACGCGACCATGTCCGCAACCTCACCCGCATGCAGCTGATCCGCGTGGTCGCCGCCTGGCGCCCCGACGTCTCCAACGCGGCCGACCCGATCACCGCCTACCGGGTCGGGCTCAAGTCGATGGCGCGCCGCTACCTCGAACTGACCGACGAGATCACCGGGCTCGACGACCTGATCACCCCACTGGTCGAAGCACTCGCACCGCAGCTGCTCGCACGGCTCGGCATCGGCATCGAAATCGCCGGACAGATGCTCGTCACCGCCGGCGACAACCCCGCCAGGATGAAGTCCGAAGCCGGGTTCGCGATGCTGTGCGGCGTCGCCCCACTGCCAGCGTCGTCCGGGATGACGCAACGACATCGACTCAACCGCGGCGGGGACCGCCAAGCCAACCGCGCCCTGCACCTGGCGGTCGTCAGCCGCATCCGCATGGACCCCAAGACCCAGGCCTACATGGCGCGCAAGACCGCCGAAGGCCACTCCAAGCTCGAGATCATCCGCTGCCTGAAGCGCTACCTCGCCCGCGAGATCTACTACCTGCTCAACCCCGGCCAACAACACATCGCCCGCCGCCCCTACCGACGACGCACCGCGGCCTGAGCTCACACTCCCGGCTGGCTCCTCCGTCGCCGCCACTGCCGACGGGAACGCAGGCGCGGTCAAGATGGAGCACCCCACCGGATGAACGACCTTGACCGCGCCAAGAACCGGCACACCATCATCGGCGGAAGGAGCAGGACCAACGACCGTTGACAAACAGGAGAGCATCCGCGGCTGCCAATACACCTCGACCCAGTACGCCAACCTGGCAACCGATCTCGGCGTGAGGCTCTCGGTCGGACGCAAGGGCCAGTGCTGGGACAACGCGGTCGCTGAATCGTTCTTCGCCACCGTGAAGACCGAGCTGATCCACCGCCACACCTGGCAGACCCGCAAGGCCGCCACCAGCGCGATCTTCGACTACATCGAGGGCTGGTACAACACCCGCCGCAGGCACAGCACGCTCGGCTACCTCAGCCCAGCACAGTACGAATCCAGCATCACGACCACCGCCAACCAAGTAGCCTGACCAGGTCACGTTCGGTGCCTCCACGCGGGATCGCGTCATACCCGACCCATGCAGGATCGGGCAGCCGCGCACCAGCCGTGGGTTTGCCCAGCCATCGTCACTGATAGGGAACGGCGCCTGCAGTCTGGAGGAACACCGACCTGAGGTCCGTCATGGCGTCGACCACCTGGCGCGTGCTCGCTGAGTCGCCCGTCCGGGCCGGCGAAGGCCTCGGTGAGCTGGTCATGGCGGGTAGCCGGTGGAGGATGTCTCGTGCTTCGTCGGTGATCTCGGGCGGCGCGGTGATGGTGTGCCCACCGATGTCGGTCTGCACCGTGCGCAGTAGCCGGAGTGTGCGGACGAGCTTCTTGATCGAGACGCCGCCTTGTTCTTGGAGGTGACGGCTGATTGCGAGTGCAGCGAACACGATGGTGAGGTGGGTCTCGATGGAGTCGCGCTGGCGATGGAACACCGGTCGGGCGCGGAGGTCAGGATCCGGGCCATCAGGGAGCGCGGGAACTCGCTACTCAAGACCACCTTCAAGGCCCCTGCGCAACGCCAGCCTCTGTCCCCAGAAGATCGGCGACATCGTGGCGGCGGCCCTCGTCCTCCTCCACATCGAGCACAGCCGTACGACCTGATCACGAACGCTACGAACCGTTACCCAGAAGGCCCAACGAGCTTCTACCCCCCGCTGGAACCGGTACGAGCGTTCCACACGGGCAATTCGTACCTCGTACGCCTCGTACCAGCGCTCCCGCCCGAAGCGCTGCGCTACCAGGTGTTCAGCATGCTCTCGCCACTGGAGGATCGCTTCTTCTGTGGCGTAGTACACGACGGTCAGCTCATGGCCACCTGGACCATCAAGCGACTCCCTGCCAAGGTAACCAGGCTGCGACTCGGTCCCACGAACTAGCCAGAATGCTGCCAACCTGGAACCTTCGGGCGTCCATACCATGGAACGAAGTGGATGCCCGGCGTGTCATCAGCACACCAGCACCGAACTAACCGAGGCAAGCGGCGACGAGCTCGACCGCGACGAACGCACTCATCCTGTACAGCGCAGGGGCGCGGGTCGACCCACTGCCTTGTGGATCCGTAGGCGGCTCAGGCGGACTGCGATCCCGGTGCCCTGTCGCTCTCCAGCGCCCGACGGAGGGCGTCCAGGTCGACCCCGGTATCGGCGAGGGCGTCACGGGCGGGGCTGGCGGCGCGCAGCATACCCAGCAGCAGGTGGCCGCCGTCGATGGTCCTGCGCCCCAGCCGGATCGCCTCGCGAAGCGCGAGCCGGAGCGCCTTCTTCGCGTCCGAGCCGAACGGGATGTGCGCGGGGCTGCGC
>Ga0075419_10000797_pt1 | contig 20217 bp, 16 predicted proteins | sample SoiMetdeltSBSDD3_FD_76900 | JGI IMG/M metagenome (GOLD analysis project Ga0075419, IMG submission 76900) | Bulk soil microbial communities from a Populus tree surrounding site in Tennessee, USA - Soil MetaG P. deltoides SBSDD3 | ecosystem: Environmental > Terrestrial > Soil > Tree plantation... | reverse complement strand
GCACGCCCGGGTGCTGGCCGGCGACGGCGTACCAGCGCCGGAGCGCCGCATCGGCATAGCCCACGTAGCGCGGGTCGCCTTGCGCCATCGCGAGGTCGAAGTAGCGCCGCGCAAGCCGCACGGCCGGCACGGGATTCGACGGATCCGCGGCGACGTCGGCGCGCAGCGTTCTCAACTCTGCGGCCAGCGGGTCCGAGGGGCGTACGGGCAGTCGCTCGAGCACCTCCCGGTCATCCCCCGGTACGCGAGGCGCGGCCGACGCCAACGTCGCCGAAGCCAGAATCAGGAGCAGCCATGCACGCATCAACTCATTGTATCAAAAGAGAAATTTTTACTCTGGTCAACCTGCCTTGCCATCACGCGTTGCTAGACATGGGGGAGGGCGGCGAATGGTTCGCGTCTACCCGTTTTTCAACCACTCACCAGGGAGAATGCAATGAAGAAGCTGCTGTCCATGATCGTCGCCGCGATGTTCACCGCGGTCAGCGTCAGTGCGATCGCCGCCTCGCATGCGGGCGCTGCGAAGGGCGACGAGAAGAAAGCCGACAAGGCGAAGATGGAGAAGAAGGAAGCCAAGGGCGAGAAGAAGGGCGACGAGAAGAAGGCCGACAAGGCGAAGATGGAGAAGAAGGAAGCCAAGGGCGAGAAGAAGGGCGCCGAGAAGAAAGAAGAGAAGAAGGTCGAGGCGAAGAAGGACGAAAAGAAGGACGAGAAGAAGAAGTAGGTCTTCCGTCTTCAGGTATCCTCAGAAAGGCGGGGGCGAACCTCCCGCCTTTTTCTTTTCCAGCATGCGCCTCGCGCTTTCCATCCTCGCTCTCGCGTTCACGCTCGCCGCGCGCGCCGAGCTGCCGGTCGTCGAGTTGAGCGCCGGCGTGCACCTGATCAAGGCGGAGTTCGCGGACACGTTCACGACCCGGGCGCGCGGACTGATGTATCGCGAGAAGCTGGCGCCCAACGCCGGCATGCTGTTCCGGTTCGACGAAGCCGCAATCCAGTGCATGTGGATGAAGAACACGCTGATCCCTCTCTCGGTCGCTTTCATCGACGAAGCGGGCGCCATCATCAATATCGTCGACATGCAGCCGCACAACGAGCAGTCACATTGCGCGACGCGTCCATCCCGCTACGCGCTCGAGATGAACCGGGGGTGGTTCGCCGAGCGCGGGATCAAGCCGGGCGCCAAGCTGCGCGGCATCGAGAAGCTCGCCGCGCCGCGCTGAAGCGGGCTGCGCAAAAAGAAACGCGGCCGAAGCCGCGTTTGCTGGTCCTAGTATTGGAACTACTAGAAGCCGGCAGGATTCTGCCCGGACACCATGCAGTAGAGCATTGGAATCGACAACATCGTATTGAAGCGCGAGACGAGCATCGCCTTGCGCGCGGCGGCCGCCTTTTCCTCCGGGGTCACCGTTACCATGCCGAGCGCCTTCTTCTGGTTCGGCCAGATGATGAACCAGACGTTGAACGCCATGACGAGCGCTAGCCACATGCCAATCCCGATGGGATGCATGCCCTTGCTTAGAGAGAGCGCTTCAACGATGTATCCGTTCATCCACGCGAGCAGCACCCCGGTCACGACGGTCGCGAGCGCCGCCCAGCGGAACCAGAACAGCGCCTCGGGCGCGATCACCTTGCTGACCGCCGGCTTCTGCTCGTCCGGGATCTTCGGCATCGACGGCATCTGCACGAAGTTGAAGTACCAGAGCAGGCCGATCCACATCACGCCCGAGAGCACGTGCAGCCAGCGCATGAAGAACGTCGACCACCTCATGTCAAGGTGGACCATTTGCCCGGTGGCCACTCCCGCAAGGATAAGGATCACGATGAGCACCACGATCCCTGCGATCACGGTGCGGCCGAGCGACTGGAGTATCGCTGCCATGGCTTTCCTCCTCTAGTGGTTGTTCGTCTGGCGAAAAAAGTCTAGCACAGCGCTCACCGCAGCGCCCGGGACAGCAGCGGGAATGCGGCGCGGTCGAACGCCGGATCCGTGACCCGATCGGCAAGCGCGGCAAGGGCCTGGTCCTCATGGATGAAGATCTTGTCCGCGCCGATCACTTCGAGGGTGCCGGTCGCGCTCAGCACATCGAGCACCTGCTTCTTCAGTCCGCTGAACGCGAGGCCGACCCGGTGATCGCCAAGCCGCTGCGCGAGCAGCCGGATGGTCTCCTCGCCCGAGGCGTCGATCTGGTTGATTCCGTCGGCCACGACGAGGATGTACTTCGCCTTGGGAAAGCGCGCCGAGATCTCGAGCAGCGAGTCCTCGAAGTACGGCACGTTGGCGAAGTACAGTTGCCCGTCGAAGCGCACTGCGATGATGTGCTGGCAGACCGGCAGGCCGTATACCGCCGCATCGCGCAGCGTTCCGTCCGGATGGCGCCCGAGGATGGCCACGCGCGGGCGCATCGTGCGATACAGGAAAAGCAGGATCGACACTCCGGCGCCGGCGAGGATCGCAATGTCCAGGTGCGGCGCGAGCGCGAGCGCGGCAACGAACGTGAGCGCGCCGGCGATGCCATCGTGCCGCTGCACCTTCCACGCGTGCCGGATCGCGGCGAAATGGATGAGCGAGATCCCGGCCAGCATGATGACCGCCGCCAGCACCGACTGAGGCAAGTGGTAGAGCAGCGGCGTCAGGAACAGCAGCGTCAGCATCACGATCCCGGCGGTAACGACCGAAGCCAGCCCGGTGCGCGCGCCGGCCTGGAAATTGACTGCGGAGCGCGAAAACGAGCCGCTCGCCGGAAAGCATTGCGTGACGCTGCCGGCGAGGTTGGCGAGCCCCTGGCCGATCAGCTCCTGGTCGGGATCGATTCGCTGCCGCGTGCGCGCGGCGATCGCCTTGGCGATCGAGATCGCTTCCATGAATCCGACCACCGAGATCACGAGCGCGGTGGCGAGAAGACTCCAGATCGTGGCCAGATCCAGCGGCGGCAGCCGCACCTCGGGAAGGCCGGCGGGGATGCGACCGACGACCTCGCCGCCGCCCTGAAAGCGGATGTCGCCCGCATCGAGCGACTGGATTCGCCAGCGCATGCCGTCCCCGGAAACGGCCGATCCCGGCGGATAGAACCGCGGGTTTCCCGCCTCGTGCCCCTTCTCGAAGACGAGCTGCCGCAGCAGTCGCAGGCGGCGCCGGTTCTCCGCGTTGCGGTCGGCAATTCGCAGCGCGAGCAGCTCGATCTCGTAGTTCAGCGCCGCCGCGTGCTGGCTGCCCGCCGGCTGGCCGCGATCGGTGCGCGCGAGTTCAGCCATCTTCGCCCGGCGATCGGATTCGAGCTGCTGCACCCGTGCGCGCGCTTCGACGTACTCGGTCGCGAGCGCGCGCGCTTCCGAATCGGCGAGCTGCTCGACCGTGCCGCTTGCCGCGCGCTCGAATCCGATCGCGGCGCTGATCGCCGTCGCGATCGCAACGGTAATCAGCACGCCCGGCCATGCCGGCAGGTAGCGGCGAAACGCGAGCATTGCCGCGAACGCGCCGGCGCCGAATGCGACGGTCGGCAGATGGGATTGAGGAAGCTGCTGCAGCACGCCCAGGACGTCCGCCAGGAATATCTCGCTGCGCGGCATCGGCACGCCGAGGATCTTGTTCAGCTGTGACAGCGTGATCACGATCGCGGCAGCGCTGGTGAAGCCGGCAATCACCGGGTGAGACAAAAAGTTGACGACGAAGCCGAGCCGCAGCGCGCCGAGGGCGAATTGCATGCAGCCGACGAGGAAGGTCAGCGTGATCGCGAGCGCGACATACTGCGCCGAGCCCTGCGCGGCAATCGGCGTCAGGGCCGCCGCGGTAAGCAGCGACACGACCGCGACCGGTCCCGTCGCGAGCTGGCCGGACGAGCCCCACAGCGCGCCCACGAGAACGGGCAGGAACGCGGTATAGAGCCCGTAGTGCGCCGGCAATCCGGCAAGCTGCGCGTACGCCATCGACTGAGGCACGAGCACCAGCGCGACGGTGATCCCGGCGACGACGTCAGCGCGCACAACGGCGCGCTGCATCGGGAACCAGCGCAGGAACGGGAAGAATCGCGTCAACCGGCGCATGGCGCGGCGGACTTTAACGCGTTTCCTGGCATTCCTGGAAAATGCGCGCCCTGCACGTCAGGCATACCGAGCGGTCGACCCGTCTGTAGATCTCGGCAATCGCTTCGCGCTTGGTCGCGAAGCTTGTGTCGGGCGGGAATTCGGCGGCGAACCCGGGCCCTTGTAGCATCCTGCGGGCCGACTCGCGCAGGCCGTGGAAATAGAGCCCGCCGCCCCGCGCGCGACGGCGGCGGGCCTCGCGTGCCAGCAGTTCGGCGCCGGCAACGTCGACGAAATTCATGCTCCTCGCGAACACCAGCAGGTGCTTCTGCGCCGGGCGCCGCTCCTCGATCTGGCTCAGGTATTCGCCGACGTGATCCACTGCGCCGAAGTACAGCGAGCCTTCGATCCTCAGCACCTGCAGTTGCGGGCATTCCGCTTCTCCGGGCTGCCGCTCGCGAAATCTGCGCAGCGGCGAAGCCGGATCGGGAATCATCGAGCGCAACGCAGGGCGCGAGGTGCGCCGCAGGTAGAGCAGCAGCGACAGCACGATCCCGACCAGCACCGCGATCTCGAGATGCATGACCAGCGTCGCCAGGCACGTTCCTGCCAGCACCGCGGTTTCTCCGCGGCTGGCGCGCATGATCGTCGTGATGTGATGGCCGTCGATCAGCCCCCAGGCGACCAGGAACAGGATCGCGGCCATCGAGGCAACCGGAATGAACGCGGCGAGCGGCGCAACGGCGACCACGATCAACACCAGCAGCCCGGCCGCAAATATTGCGGCAAGCGGTGTTTTCGCGCCAGCCTCGTAGTTTGCCGCCGAGCGGTTGAACGAGCCGCTCGATGGATAGGCGGAGAAGAAGCTGCCGATCAGGTTCGCCAGGCCCTGACCGATGAATTCCTGGTTGCCATTGATACGCTGCTCGGACTTGACCGCGATGGAGCGTGCGATCGACACGGCCTCCACCAGCCCGAGAACCGAAACCGCGATGGCGGCGCCGAACAGATCACGCAGTGTCTCGAAAGAGAGCTGCGGCGCCGTGAAAGAAGGTAACGCGGCAGGCAGCGCACCGAGCGTGCGGATCGCGGCATGGCCGGAGTCCGGCCAGCGGTTGAGCAGATACGCTGCAACGCTGCCGGCGATGATCGCCGCAATCATGTACGGGAAACGCGGCAGCCAGCGACGCACTGCGAATCCCGTCGCCAGCGTGATGACGCCGACCAGCACCGTATAGGGCTCGATCTCGCCGGCCCGCGTGGCAAATGCATGCAGCGTGTCGAAGAACGACGCCCCCGCCGGCATCGGGATACCGAAAAAGTTGCCGATCTGGCTGGCGACGATCAGCAGTGCCGCGCCGGCAGTGAACCCCACGAGCACGGTATGCGAGACGAAGTTGACGAGCACGCCCAGCCGCGCGAGTCCCGCCGCCAGCTGCACCAGGCCGACGATGAACGTGAGCGTCAGCACCAGGCTGACGTACTGGGCGCTCCCCGGCGTAGCCAGCTGCGTCATGGTCGCGAACACGACCAGCGAGATCGCATTGGTCGGACCCGAGACCAGATGCCAGCTGGAGCCCCACAGCGCCGCCACGACGGCCGGCACCATGGCCGCGTAGAGACCGTACTCGGGCGGCATCCCGGCAAGCGTCGCGAACGCAAAGCCTTGCGGCAGAACGACGATCCCTCCGACTGCACCGGCGGCGAGGTCGGCGCGCAACGATTGGCGATTGACCAGCGGCCACCAGCGCAGCGCCGGGAACAGACGCAGCAGCCACGCGGACGGGGCGTTCATGCACGATTGTAGAATGGGCCGCATGCCCAAGCTCGCCGCGAACCTGTCCTTGCTCTTTCCGCAGGTGGATTTTCTCGATCGCTTCGCCGCTGCTGCGCGCGCTGGGTTCCGCTACGTCGAGTACCAGCTGCCGTACGCGTGGCCGGCGGCGGCGATCGCCGAGCGTGCAAGCGCCGCGGGCATCGAGGTCGTGCTGCACAATGTTCCGGCGGGCGATGCGCAGAAGGGAGACCGCGGAATCGCGTGCCTGCCCGAGCGAGTGAGCGAGTTCCGCGAGGGCATCGAGCGTGCGATCGAGTACGCAAGACTGGTGCGCTGCCCGCGCCTCAACTGCCTGGCCGGAATCGTGCCTGCGGAAGCGGTGCGCGCGCGCCACTTCGACACGCTCGTCGAGAACGTCAAGTTCGCCGCCGGGCGGCTCGCGGCGGCGGGCATCCAGCTGATGATCGAGCCGGTCAACACGCGCACGGTTCCGGGATTTTTCCTGACGACGTCGCGCCAGGCGATCGAGGTGCTCGACGCCGCCGGCTCGGCGAATGCCCGGCTGCAGTACGACATCTTCCATATGCAGATCATGGAAGGCGACCTCGCACGCACGATCGAGCGGCTGCTGCCGCGCATCGGGCACATGCAGCTCGCCGACGTGCCGGACCGTCACGAGCCGGGGACCGGAGAGATCCATTTCGATTTCCTGCTGCGGCACATCGACCGGATCGGCTACGCCGGCTGGATGGGCTGCGAATACAACCCGAAGGGCGACACGAACGAAGGCCTGGCGTGGGCGAAGCCCTACCTGTAGCGCAAGTGAACGTCGAGCGGCAACGCGCAGTGGTCGCCGCGCTGCGCGATTTCCTGCCCGAGCCATCCGTGCTGTGGCACGAGGAGGAAACGCGTCCGTACGAGTGCGACGGCCTCACCGCGTACCGGCACGTGCCGATGGTCGTTGCGCTCCCCGACACCGAGCAGCAGGTGCAGCGCGTGCTGCAGACCTGCCACGCGATGAACGTACCCGTGGTGCCGCGCGGCGCCGGGACCGGGCTTTCGGGCGGCGCGCTGCCGCTCGGCGACGGCGTGCTGCTGTCGATGGCCAAGTTCATGCGCGTCGTGCGCATCGATCCGGTTGCGCGCGTCGCGGTGGTGCAGCCGGGCGTGCGCAACGCGGCGATTTCCGACGTGGTCGCGCCGTTCGGCCTGTACTACGCGCCCGATCCTTCGAGCCAGATCGCATGCTCGATCGGTGGCAACGTCGCGGAGAACTCGGGCGGCGTGCATTGCCTCAAGTACGGCCTCACGGTGCACAACGTGCTGCGCGTGCGCGGCTATACGATCGACGGAGCGCCGATCGAGTTCGGCTCCGAAGCGCTCGACACGCCGGGCTACGATCTGCTCGCGCTCGTCATCGGCTCCGAGGGACTGCTCGCGGTCATCACCGAGGTCACCGTGAAACTGCTGCCGAAGCCCCAGTGCGCGCGAGTGATCATGGCCTCGTTCGATGACGTCGAGAAGGCGGGCAATGCGGTCGCGGCGGTGATCGCCGCGGGAATCCTGCCTGCGGGGCTGGAGATGATGGACAAGCCGGCGACCCGTGCGGTGGAGGAATTCGTTCACGCCGGGTACGACCTCGAGGCGGTGGCGATCCTGCTGTGCGAATCCGACGGCTCGCCCGAGGAAGTCGAAGACGAGATCGCGCGCATGAAGGCCGTGCTCGAAGCGTCGGGAGCGACGCGGCTCAGCGTGTCGCGCGACGAGGCCGATCGGCTGCGCTTCTGGTCGGGCCGCAAGGCGGCTTTCGGCGCGATGGGACGGATCTCGCCCGACTACTACTGCATGGACGGCACGATCCCGAGAAAGCGTCTCGGCGAAGTGCTGACCTTCATCGCGCAAATGGAGAAGAAATACGGGCTGCGCTGCCCGAACGTGTTCCATGCGGGCGACGGCAATCTTCACCCGCTGATCCTGTTCGACGCGAACGATCGCGGCGAGCTCGAGCGGACCGAGCAGTTCGCCGCCGAGGTGCTGGAGAAATGCATCGAGGTCGGCGGAACGATCACCGGCGAGCACGGCGTCGGCGTGGAGAAGATCGACCAGATGTGCGTGCAGTTCGGCAGCGAAGAGCTGGAGGTATTCCACGCGCTCAAGCGCGCGTTCGACCCGAAAGGCCTGCTCAATCCCGGCAAGGCGGTGCCGGCGCTCTCGCGCTGCGCGGAATTCGGCCGCATGCACGTGCGCGGCGGCAAGCTCTCGCACCCGGAGCTGCCGCGCTTCTGATGGACGCAGCGTCTGCGTCCTTCGGCGGACGGATTCGCGCGGCGGCCGAGGCCGGCACGCCGCTGCGGCTGCGCGGCGGCGGGACGAAAGACTTCTACGGCGGCGAACCCGACGGAGAGATTCTCGACACCCGCGCCTGCGCCGGCATCGTCAGCTACGAGCCGAGCGAGCTGGTCGTCAGCGCCCGCTGTGGTACGCCGCTTGCCGAGCTCGAGTCCGCGCTGCGCGCAAACGGCCAGATGCTGGCGTTCGAGCCGCCGCATTTCGGCGCCGGCGCGACGCTCGGCGGCTGCATCGCGGCCGGGCTGTCCGGTCCGAGGCGCGCCGCCGCCGGCGCGCTGCGTGATTTCGTGCTCGGTGTGCGGATCGTGGATGGCCGCGGCAGGCTGCTTTCGTTCGGTGGCCGGGTCATGAAGAACGTCGCCGGCTACGACGTCTCGCGCCTGCTCGCCGGGTCGCTCGGGACGCTCGGCGTGCTCGTCGAGGTTTCGCTCAAGGTCCTGCCGCGACCGGTGTCCGAGTGCACGCTGCAGCTCGAAATGCCGCAATCCCGCGCGATCGAAGCGATGAATCGCTGGGCCGGCCTGCCGTTGCCCGTCTCTGCGACCGCGTGGCAGGACGGTGTTCTCCTGGTACGGCTCTCCGGCGCGCCGAGCGCGCTGCTCGAGACGGCGAAGCGCCTCGGCGGTGAACGGACCGAAGGGGCCGGGATGGAGCAGTTCTGGGAAGGAATCCGCGAGCAGACCGATGGATTCTTTTCCGGGGCGGACCCGCTATGGCGCCTGTCCGTGCCCCCGGCCGTGCCGCCGCTCGAGCTCCCCGGCGTACAACTGATCGAGTGGAGCGGCGCTCTGCGCTGGGCGAGGACGAGCGCGCCCGCGACAGCGGTGCGAGCGGCCGCACACGAGGTCGGCGGACACGCGACTCTGTTTCGTGGGGACCGGTCCGCGGGCGTCTTCTCCACTTTGTCTCCAGCGCTCGCGCGGCTGCACCGCGAGCTGAAGGCCGTCTTCGATCCGGCCGGGATTCTCAACCGCGGCCGGCTGTATGCGGAGACCTAGGTTTTGTCGGGAGGCGTGCGCGCATCGCGCAGTGCTTTTGCGGCTTCGGCGACGAACGCGGCTGCGCGCTCTTCCTCCACGCGCTTGCGCGCCGAGTATCTGCGCACCGTGATCCAGACGCCGACCACGCACGCCACGAGCAGCGCGATCGCGAGAACGTTGAACATCTTCGCCATCGACAAAGTATAGCGAGGCGCACCGCGATGCAAACGCAACTCGCCGACTTCATCCGCGCTACGCCGGAGGGACTGGAGGCCGAAGCGATCCTGCGCAAGTGCGTGCACTGCGGGTTTTGCACCGCGACCTGCCCGACCTATCAGCTGCTGGGCGACGACCTGGACTCGCCGCGCGGCCGGATCTATCTGATCAAGGGCGCGCTGGAAGGCGGGCCGATCACCGAACGCACGCGGCTGCACCTGGATCGCTGCCTGACCTGCCGCGCGTGCGAGACGGCGTGTCCGTCCGGAGTGAAATACGGGCGACTCGTCGACATCGGGCGCAAGCTCGTCGAATCGCGCACCACGCGCAGCGCGTGGGACCGCTGCAAGAGGTCCGTGCTCGGATTCGTGCTGCCGCGAACGGCGCTGTTCCGCGCGGTGCTCGGGCTCGGGCAGCTCGTTCGCGCCGTGCTCCCGCGCGCGTTGCGCGCCAAGGTTCCGCCGCCAGCGTCGGCGCCCGGCCCGTGGCCCGCACCGCGTCACGAACGCAGGATGCTCGCGCTCGCCGGCTGCGTGCAGCCCGCGCTTGCGCCGTCGATCAACGCCGCTGCGGCGCGTGTCCTCGACCGGCTCGGGATTTCGTTCATCGAGGCGCCGGGTGCAGGATGCTGCGGCGCGCTGCGGTTTCACTTGAACGACCAGCGCGGCGGCCTCGACGACATGCGCCGGTTGATCGACGCATGGTGGCCGTTTACCGAGCAAAAGCAAACCGAGGCGATCTGCATGACCGCGAGCGGCTGCGGCGTGACGGTCGAGGAGTACGCGCACCACTTCGCGGCCGACCCGGACGAGCGCGTGCGTGCCGCGCGGATCTCGCTGCTCGCCAAGGATGTTTCCGAAGTGATCGCGGCCGAAGCGCCGGCACTGGAAAAGCTGCTCGCCACACGCAAGTCCCGCGGGCGGGTTGCGTTTCATTCGCCCTGCACGCTGCAGCACGGGCAACAGATCCATGGCGTCGTCGAAGGCTTGCTGCAGAAAGCAGGGTATGAGCTGACACCGGTCGCAGACGCGCAGTTGTGCTGCGGATCCGCGGGCACTTATTCGATCCTCCAGACCGAACTGTCGCTGCAACTCAGAGCGCGCAAGATCACGGCGCTCGAATCGGGCGCGCCCGCGACGATCGCCACCGCGAACATCGGTTGCCTTACGCACCTGCAGGGCGGAACCGCGAGGCCGGTACGGCACTGGATCGAACTGCTCGACGAGGCGCTGCGAGAGTAGAATTTCGCCATGAACGCTCCCGTCGCTGCCGACCGGCTCGCCAGCGCAGATTCCGAGGTCAAGGTCGTAAAGACCGCGTGCCCGCACGACTGCCCGGATACCTGCGGGATGCTGGTGACCGTAAAGGACGGCGTCGCGCTGAAGATCCAGGGCGACCCGTCGATGCCGTTCACCGACGGAACGCTGTGCACCAAGGTCGCGCACTACCTCGAGCGCACGTATTCTCCGGACCGCCTGCTCCATCCGCTGCGGCGCGTCGGCGCCAAGGGCAAGGGCGAATTCAAGCGGATTAGCTGGGACGAGGCGCTCGACGAAATCGCAGCGCGCTTCAAGGCGCTCGCGGCCGAAGACCCCGAGACGATCCTGCCGCTCAGCTACGCGGGCACGATGGGCATGGTGCAGTACGCTTCGATGGACCGGCGCTTCTTCCACCGGCTCGGCGCGTCGCTGCTTGATCGCACGCTGTGCTCCTCGGCCGGCAAGGCCGGGATCAAAGCGACGCTCGGCGGCTGGTTGGGAATGGACCCCGAGCGCTTCGACGAGGCGAAGCTGATCATCCTCTGGGGCGCGAACCCGGTCGTCTCCAACCTGCACCTGTGGTCGCGCGTGCAGGAGGCGAAGCGGCGCGGCGCGAAGATCATCGCGATCGATCCGTATCTCAGCCTGTCGGCCGAGAAATGCACGCAGCACATCGCGCTGCTGCCGGGTACCGACGGCGCGCTCGCGCTCGGCCTGATGCATCTGCTGATTGCCAATGAATGGATCGACCGCGACTACATCGAGCGCTACACGGTTGGCTACGATGAGCTCGCCGAGCGCGTGCGCCAATACACGCCGCAATGGACGGCGCGGACCTGCGGGCTCGAGGTCGCGGAAGTGATGCAGCTCGCGCGCGAGTACGGCACGACGAAGCCGGCCGCGATCCGGCTCAACTATGGGATGCAGCGCCACGCGGGCGGCGGAATCGCCGCGCGCAACATCGCCTGTCTCCCGGCGCTCACCGGGGCGTGGCGCGATGTCGCCGGCGGGATCGTGCTGACGACCTCGGACTTCTATTCTTTCAACCATGAGGGGCTGGAGCGCGCGGACCTGCTCGGTACGCGGCGGCCGCGCGTCATCAATCATTCGGCGCTCGGCGATGCACTGACTGCGGCGCAACCGCCGGTGCGCGCGGTGCTGGTCTACAACAACAACCCGGTCGCGGTCTGCCCGGATTCCGCCAAGGTCGTGGCCGGCTTCGAGCGCGAAGACCTGTTCTGCGTGGTGATGGATTCGTTTCTGACCGACACCGCGGACTACGCCGACATCGTGCTGCCCGCGACGACGCAGCTCGAGCACTACGACATACACAAGTCGTACGGCCATCTCTATGTGCTCGCGAACAATCCCGCGATCGCGCCCGTGGGCGAATCCCTGCCGAATTCCGAAGTCTTCCGGCGGCTTGCCGGGCGCATGGGATTCGACGAGCCGTGCTTCAAGGATTCCGACGAAGAGATCTGCCGCACCGCGCTGGAATCGAAAGAGCCGCGGATGCGTAATGTCGGATGGGAAGCGGTGAAGGAGAGCGGCTGGCAGCGGCTCGCGGTGCCGGAGCGCTTCGCGCCGTTCGCCGCAGGCGGCTTTCCGACGCCCTCGGGCAAGTGCGAGTTCAAGAGCTCGCTGCTCGAACGCCAGGGAATGGATCCGCTGCCGTTCTTCAATCCGCCGGCCGAGTCGGTGGTGAGCAATCCGGAACTCGCAAAGCGCTTTCCGCTCGCGTTCCTGTCGCCGCCCGCGCGCAACTTCCTCAACTCGAGCTTCGCGAACATGAAGCGCTTCCGCGACATCGAGGGCGAGCCGCGGCTGGAAATGCACGCGGCGGACGCCGCGGCGCGCGGCATCCAGGAGGACGACCTGGTGCGCGTGTACAACGATCGCGGCAGCTACCAGCTGCGCGCCCGCGTCAACGACAAGCCGCGCCGCGGCGTGGTCGTCGCGCCGTCGGTCTGGTGGCGCAAGCACGCACCGGACGGGCGCAACGCCAACGCCGTCACCTCGCAGCGCATCGCCGATCTCGGCGGCGCCGCGACGTTCTACGATTGCCTCGTGGAGGTCGAGAAGGTTTGAGCCTCCCGGCTCGCGTCTTCCGCTAGCATGTTCCCCGAGCACATCCCGGAGCGCGCGGGAAGCCGCGACTGGGCGCAGTTCGCGCGCCTGGCTCGCTTCGTCGTGCCGTACCGAGGGCGAGTCGCTGCGGCGATCGTCGCACTGCTCGTTGCGGCCGCGTGCGTGCTTGCGTTCGGGCAGGGGCTGCGCAGCGTAATCGATACGGGCTTTGCGTCGGCGGACTCGGCTGTGCTCGACCGGGCGCTGTTCGGCGTGATCGTGCTGTCGATCGTGCTTGCGTGCGCGACCTATGCCCGCTTCTACCTGATGATGAGCATCGGCGAGCGGGTGGTCGCCGACATCCGGCGCGCGGTGTTCGATCACATCCTGTCGTTCGCGCCGAGCTATTTCGAGAGCGTGCGCACCGGCGAAGTCATCTCGCGGCTCACCAACGACACGACGCTGCTGCAGGCGGTGATCGGCTACGGCTTTTCGCTCGCCGTGCGCAATTCGCTGCTGCTCGTCGGCGCGCTCGCGATGCTCGCCTGGACGAATCTGAAGCTGACGATGATCGTAGTGGTCATTGCGCCTCTGGTGGTGCTGCCCGTGCTGATCCTCGGCCGGCGCGTCCGGCGCGCGTCGCGCGCGGGCCAGGACCGCGTTGCCGACGTCAGCGTCTACGTCGACGAAGCGCTGCACGAGATCCGCACGGTGCAGGCGTACACGCACGAGCAGCACGCCCGGCGCGCGTTCGGCGAGCGCGTCGAGGCGACCTATGAAGCCGGAATCGCGCGCATTGCGCTGAAGGCGCTGCTGATCGCGCTGGTGATACTCGCCGTGTTCGGCGGCGTCGGGTTCATCCTGTGGATCGGCGGCAGCGATGTGCTCACCGGCCGGCTGTCGGCGGGCAACCTCTCCGCGTTCGTTTTCTATTGCGCGGTCGCTGCCGGCTCGGTGGCGGCGATCTCGGAGGTGCTCGGCGAGCTGCAGCGCGCGGCCGGCGCCACCGAGCGGCTGATGGAGCTGCTCGAGGCCAAGCCTGAAATCGTCGCGCCGGGCGAGCCGGTGGCGCCGCCGCAAGCCGTGCGGTCGCTCGAATTCGACGCGGTCACGTTCGCTTACCCGTCGCGCCCGGGAACGCTCGCGCTCGAGCGCTTCACGCTGCGGGTCGAGCAGGGCGAGCGGGTCGCGCTCGTCGGCCCGTCGGGCGCCGGCAAGTCGACCGTGTTCGCGCTGCTGCTGAGGTTCTACGATCCGCAGGTCGGATGCGTGCGAATCGACGGCATCGACGTGCGCAACATGGACCCGATCGCGCTGCGGCGCCTGATCGCCGTGGTGCCGCAGGACCCGGTGATCTTCGCCGCGAGCGTGCTGGAAAACGTCCGCTACGGGCGTCCGCAGGCGAGCCTGGAGGAAGTGCACCGCGCGTGCGAGCAGGCGCACGCGCTCGAATTCGTCGAGCGCCTGCCGCAGACGTTCGACACACAGCTCGGCGAGCGCGGCGTGACCCTTTCCGGCGGGCAGCGGCAGCGCCTCTCGATCGCGCGCGCGCTCGTCGCCGACCGGCCGATCCTGCTGCTCGACGAGGCGACGAGCTCGCTCGACGCGGCGAGCGAACGCCTGGTGCAGCAGGCGCTCGAAGCGCTCGCGCGCGGCCGCACCACGCTCGTCATCGCGCACCGGCTCGCAACGGTACAGCACGCCAGCCGGATCGTGGTGCTGGATCGCGGGGTGATCGTCGCCGAAGGCACGCACCTGGAGCTGATGCGCCAGGGCGGGCTGTACGCCAACCTCGCGACGCTGCAGTTCCTCGACAGCGGAGTCCGCCGGCTCGAACGCGTCGCATGAGGCTCCTGTCTGCCGCGCTGCTCGCGAGCGCGTTCGCGGCGCACGGCGAAACGCTGCAAGTGGGCTCCAAGCGCTTCACCGAGTCCTACATCCTCGGCGAGGTTCTGATCCAGACCGTGAAGCGCGCCGGCGCAAGCGCCGAGCACAAGCCCGGCCTCGGCAACACCGGGATCGTGTTCTCCGCGCTGAAGGCGGGCTCGATCGATCTCTACCCCGAGTACACCGGCACGATCGCCAAGGAAATCCTCAAGCTCGAAGGCAGTCCCGGAATCGACGAGTTGAATCGTGCGCTCGCGCCGATGGGCTTCGGCGTCGCCGTGCCGCTCGGTTTCAGCAACAGCTACGCGCTCGCGATGGTCGACGAGCGCGCGCAGTCGCTCGGCATCCGCACGCTCTCCGATCTCGGCAGGCACCGCGACCTGAAGCTCGGGCTGTCGCAGGAATTCATCGGCCGCGCCGACGGCTGGCCCGGGCTGAAGGCCGCCTATGGCTGGCCGTTCCCGACGCCCTCGGGCCTCGACCACGGCCTTGCATACGAGGCGATCGCCAGCGGCAAGATCGACGTGATGGACATTTACACCACCGACGCGAAGATCGAGCGCTTTCGGCTGCGTACGCTGGAAGACGATCGCAAGTTCTTTCCGCGCTACGACGCGGTGCTTCTGCACCGTCTCGACGTGCCGCAGCGCTTTCCGGAAGCCTGGCGCGCGCTGTCGAAACTGGAAAAGAGCATCGACGAGCGCAAGATGATCCGCATGAACGCGGCGGCAGAGCTGGAGAAGAAGACGTTTGCCGAGGCCGCAGCAATGCTGCATGCGGGCGACGCACCGCGGACGATCAGCAAGAGAGACTTTCTGTCGACGCTGTTTGCGGAAGATTTCTGGCGCTTGACCGCGCAGCATCTGCTGCTGGTGTTCGTCTCGCTCGCGGCCAGCATCGCACTCGGGGTGCCGCTCGGCATCGCTGCGGCAAAGCTGCCCGGCGCGGCGCAACCGATTCTCGGCACGGTCGGCGTGATCCAGACGATCCCTTCGCTCGCGCTGTTTGCGTTCCTGATTGCGCTGCTTGGAACCATCGGCACCGTTCCCGCCGTGATCGCGCTGTTCCTGTACGCGCTCCTGCCGATCGTGCGCAACACGCACGCAGGATTGGAGGCGATTAGCCGCGGCATGCGCCAGGCGGCACTCGCGCTCGGATTGCGCCCGCGCGAGCGCCTGCGGCTGATCGAAGTGCCGCTCGCGCTGCCGTCGATCCTCGCCGGCATCAAGACGTCCGCCGTGATCAACGTGGGGACCGCGACGATCGCCGCCTTCATCGGCGCGGGCGGCTATGGCGAGCGGATCGCTTCCGGACTCGCGCTGAACGACACGATGACGCTGCTGTCCGGCGCGATTCCTGCCGCGGCACTGGCGCTGATCGTGCAGGGCGCATTCGAGCTCGGCGAGCGCAGGTTCGGCTGGATGGCGCGGGCGCAGGTGCGGTAGCCCATCAGGAATTCCCGCGCGAGCTGCTGCGAAGCGGCAGAGAAATTGATTGAGATCAAACCTAGTCCGGGTAGACTGCGCAGACTCGCGGGTACGGCTCCGGGCGCGTATCCGCGTCCGGCATAAATCCAAAGGACGGTCATGCCGCAAGTCATCGGAGTACCACGGGAGACTTTCGCAGACGAGAAACGGGTCGCCACGGTTCCAGACGTCGTGGCGAAGCTGATCAAGCTCGGCTTCCGGGTCGTCGTTCAATCGGGCGCAGGCGACGGCGCCAGCGTCAGCGACGATGCCTACCGCGCGGCCGGCGCGGAGATCGTCGGTGACCCGGCAGCCCTGTGGGCGGCATCCGATATCGTCTTCAAGGTGCGCGCTCCGAGCGCTGAAGAAGTCGGGCTGATGCGCCCTGGCCAAACGCTCGTCAGCTTCGTCTGGCCGGCGCAGAACCCGGAGCTGATGCAGCAGCTCGCTACGAAAAAGGTCACCGTCCTCGCCATGGACAGCGTGCCGCGCATCTCGCGCGCGCAGAAGCTGGACGCGCTTTCTTCCATGGCGAACATCGCCGGCTATCGCGCGGTCATCGAAGCCGCGCATCACTTCGGCCGCTTCTTCACCGGGCAGATCACCGCCGCGGGCAAGGTACCGCCGGCGAAGGTGTTCGTCATCGGTGCAGGCGTCGCGGGTCTCGCCGCGATCGGCGCGGCCTCGGGCCTTGGCGCGATCGTGCGGGCCAACGACACGCGGCCGGAAGTCGGCGATCAGGTGAAGTCGATGGGCGGCGAGTTCGTGCCGGTCGACTACGTCGAGGAAGGTTCCGGGGTCGGCGGCTACGCCAAGGTGATGAGCGAAGGCTTCCAGAAGGCGCAGCGCGAAGTCTTCGCGAAGCAGGCGAAGGAAGTTGACATCATCATCACGACCGCGCTGATCCCCGGGAAGCCCGCGCCGAAGCTGATCACCGCGGACATGGTGCGGTCGATGGCTCCCGGCAGCGTGATCGTCGACATGGCCGCGGAGCAGGGCGGCAACTGCGAGCTGACCGAACCGGGCAAGGTGGCGGTGCGGCACGGCGTCACGATCATCGGCTACACCGATCTCCCGAGCCGCCTCGCGAGGCAATCGAGCACGCTGTATGCGACCAACCTGCTGCGCCTCACCGAGGAGCTGTGCAAGGCGAAAGACGGCACGATCAGCGTCAACATGGATGACGAGGTGCTCCGTGGCACGACGGTGATCAAGGAAGGCAACGTGACGTGGCCGCCCCCTGCGCCCAAGCTCTCGGCCGCACCGCCGGTGCCTGGCGGGAAGACGCCCGCCACAACGGTACCCGCGGCCAAGGGGCATGGCCATGGCGCCGCGAGCGCACCGTCGTCGGCGAAAGCGACGGCAATGGTCTTCCTCGCCGGGGCGCTCGTTTTCTGGTTCATCGGCGCCTATGCGCCAGCGGCGTTCCTCGCGCACTTCACGGTGTTCGTGCTTGCGTGCTTCATCGGCTACATGGTGATCTGGAACGTCACACCCGCGCTGCACACGCCGCTGATGAGCGTGACCAATGCGATCTCGAGCATCATCGCGATCGGCGCGCTGGTGCAGGTCGCGCCGCCGATCGCGCAGAGCACCGGCGACCGGCCCGAGGGCTGGATCCTCGGCCTGGCCGTCGTCAGCATCGCGCTGGTCGCGATCAACATGTTCGGCGGCTTCGCCGTCACGCAGCGCATGCTGCAGATGTTCAGGAAGTAGAGGACGTCATGCCTGCCACTCTTTCGACAATCGCATACGTTGGAGCCACGATCCTCTTCATCCTCAGCCTGGGCGGACTCTCCAACCCGGAGACTTCGAGACGCGGAAACCTGTACGGAATGATCGGCATGGCGATCGCCGTGGTGGCGACCGTATTCGGGCGCAACGCGGCCGGTCAGCCACTCGTCGGGGCTCAGGGGTTTGCGTGGATCGTCGGCGCGATGGTGGTCGGCGCCGCGATCGGCCTCTATGCGGCCCGCGTCGTGAGAATGACGCAGATGCCCGAGCTGGTCGCGCTGATGCACAGTCTGGTCGGTCTCGCCGCGGTCTTCGTTGGCTACGCGAATTACATCGACCCGGCCGCTGCCGGCACGTACCAGGGCGCCGAGAAGACGATCCACGAGCTGGAGATCTACATCGGCGTGCTGATCGGCGCGGTGACGTTCTCCGGGTCGCTGATCGCGTTCGGCAAGCTCTCGGCCAAGATCAGCGGCAAGCCGATGCTGCTCCCGGGGCGCCACTGGCTCAACCTCGCCGGCCTGGTGGTCGTGCTCTACTTCGGCGGCGTGTTCATCCAGACGCACAGCGTCGCCGAAGGGATGACGCCGCTCTTGGTGATGACCGTGATCGCGCTCCTCTTCGGCATCCACATGGTGATGGCGATCGGCGGCGCCGACATGCCGGTGGTCGTCTCGATGCTGAACAGCTACTCGGGGTGGGCGGCGGCAGCGACCGGCTTCATGCTGTCGAACGACTTGCTGATCGTCACCGGCGCGCTGGTCGGCTCCTCCGGCGCGATCCTTTCGTACATCATGTGCCGCGCGATGAACCGCAAGTTCCTCGCGGTGATCGCGGGCGGCTTCGGCACCGAGGGCGGCAAGCCCGCCGCGCCGGGCGCCGAGCCTGCCGGCGAAGTGGTGCCGGTCACTGCGTCGGACACTGCGGACCTGCTGCGCGATTCGAAGAACGTGATCATCGTGCCGGGCTACGGCATGGCGGTCGCGCAGGCGCAGCATACGGTCTACGAGATCACCAAGCATCTGCGCGACAAGGGCGTCAACGTGCGCTTCGGCATCCACCCGGTTGCCGGGCGCATGCCGGGACACATGAATGTGCTGCTTGCCGAGGCGAAGGTACCCTACGACATCGTGATGGAAATGGACGAGTTGAACGGGGATTTTCCGCAGACCGACGTCGCGATGGTGATCGGGGCGAACGACATCGTGAATCCGGCCGCGCAGGACGATCCGACCAGTCCGATCGCCGGAATGCCGGTGCTCGAGGTATGGAAAGCCAAGACCTCGATCGTCATGAAGCGCAGCATGGCTTCGGGCTACGCGGGCGTTGACAATCCGCTGTTCTACAAGGATAACAACCGGATGCTGTTCGGCGACGCCAAGAAAATGCTGGACGAGGTGTTCGTCGCGCTCAAGGCCGCCTGACTCGATGGCAGCGCGCGAGCGCATCCTCGCAGAGATCCGCAAGCGACAGAGCCGCGGCGGCCCGATCTCGGTCAGCGAGCGCCAGGCGATCGAGACCTATCTGCGCCGCCATCCGCGCGGGCCGCTGCGTGAGCCTGCGGCCGATCCCGTCGCCGCATTCCGCGAGCGCGCCGAAGCCGCAGCGAGCACGACCGATCGCGTTGCATCGCTTGCCGAGGCGCCCGCCGCGATCGCCCGATACCTGAACGCAAACCAGCTTCCCCGTTCGGGGTGCGTGTGGCCGCTGCTCGCGAGCCTCGATTGGCGCGGCGCGGGTCTCTCGCTCGAACCGCGTGCGGCGCACGCCGACGATGCGATCGGCGTGACCGGCGTATTCAGCGCAATCGCCGAAACCGGCACGCTGATGCTCTGCTCCGGCCCCGACACGCCGGCAAGCGTCAGCCTGCTCCCGGAGACGCACGTTGCGATCGTGCCCGTGCAGCGTATCGTCCCGGTGATGGAAGACGCCTGGGACCTCGCGCGGGCGGAGCTCGGCCAGTTGCCGCGCGCCGTGAACTTCATCTCGGGCCCCTCGCGCACCGCGGACATCGAGCAGACGATCGTCCTCGGCGCGCACGGGCCTTACCGCGTGCATCTGCTGCTTGTCGGCTGACCGCACCGCCATCGGCGTCCTGACTTCCGGCGGCGACGCGCCGGGAATGAACGCGGCGATCCGCGCAGTCGTGCGCGGCGGGTTGCATCACGGCAGAAGAACCATCGGCGTGCTGAACGGCTACGACGGCCTGATCGACGGCACGTTCCGCGACCTCGGCGCGCGCGACGTCGGCAGCATCCTGACCCACGGCGGCACGATGCTGTACACGCGCCGTTGCGAGCGGTTCTTCGAGCCGCGCTACCAGGCCGAGGCGGCACGGCGCGCCGCAGCCGCAGGCATCGGGACGCTCGTCGTGATCGGCGGCGAGGGCTCGATTCGCGGCGCGCAGGCGCTGTCGACGCAAGGGATCCCGGTCGTCGCGATCCCGGCGAGCATCGACAACG
>Ga0075419_10000795_pt1 | contig 20222 bp, 18 predicted proteins | sample SoiMetdeltSBSDD3_FD_76900 | JGI IMG/M metagenome (GOLD analysis project Ga0075419, IMG submission 76900) | Bulk soil microbial communities from a Populus tree surrounding site in Tennessee, USA - Soil MetaG P. deltoides SBSDD3 | ecosystem: Environmental > Terrestrial > Soil > Tree plantation... | reverse complement strand
GTGATAAAAGAAAATCAGCAGGTAGCATTGCTGCAGGCCGATGGATCAATAAAAAGATCGAAAGCGAAAGAGATCTATGTGTTCGAAGGAATGGGAAAGAAAAAAGTAAGCGAGGTTATTGCCGGTGATCTTTGTGCTGTTGTAGGGATTGACGATTTTAATATCGGGGATACAATTGCTGACGGCGAAAACCCTGAAGCATTGCCTGTGATCAGCGTTGACGAACCAACGATGAGCATGCTGTTCAGCATCAACAACTCACCGTTCTATGGTAAAGATGGAAAATTTGTGACGAGCCGCCACTTGCGTGACAGGTTAATGAAAGAAACCGAAAAGAACCTGGCATTAAAAGTAGAAGATACCGATAATGGAGATAGCTTCAATGTTTATGGCCGTGGCATTCTGCATTTGGGAATCCTGGTTGAAACCATGCGTCGCGAAGGATATGAGTTAACCGTGGGGCAGCCCCAGGTATTGGTAAAAGTGATCAATGGAACAAAATGCGAACCGTTTGAGAATTTAGTGGTGGATGTGCCGCAGGAATTTGCAAGCAAGGTAATTGATCTTGTAACAAGACGCAAAGGTGAAATGCATGTGATGGAAACAAAGGGAGCGATACAGCATCTTGAGTTTGAAATTCCATCACGAGGCTTGATCGGGCTGCGTTCACAAATGTTAACGAACACGGCGGGGGAAGCTGTAATGGCTCATCGTTTTACGGAATACAAGCCCTGGAAAGGGCAAATACCAGGAAGAAATAATGGTGTGTTACTTTCAAAATTCCAGGATAGAACCACTGGTTACTCTATCGATAAGTTGCAGGACCGGGGAACATTCTTTATTGATCCCGGTGAAGAGGTATATGCCGGGCAAATCGTTGCGGAGAATATTAAGCCGGGTGATTTGGTGGTGAATGTTACCGAAGGAAAAAAACTTACTAACCATCGCGCAAGCGGAAGCGATGATGCGACAAGGATCGCTCCCAAAACCTTAATGACACTCGAGGAATGTATGGAATATATTCAGCAGGACGAATGTATTGAAGTAACGCCGAATTTTATTCGCATGCGTAAAGTGATATTGGATGAAGATGAAAGAAAGAAACAAGGCAAACGGATGGGTGTAGAAGCTGTTTAAGATTTATTTATTAATAATAGAGAAAGCTGTCCGTTCATTGGACAGCTTTTTTTTGGGATTTGTCATTCGTCGTGTTCTTTGTCTTATAAGAATTTATTGGATCACGAAGAACACTACGTCCCGATAGCTATCGGGACACGAAGGACACCACGTCTACAAATTTTGAAGATCATCCTATTTTTCTATGCCATAATATTCACACACGGCATTATAATTACTGTAATCAACCGGCTGGTGCGTCCTGCCGCCCGGACCAGGAATATCAAAAGCAGAAGAAGGGATCAAGATATATCTGAATTTGATATACCATGGATTACCTACCACAGATCCGCCGCCATATGTATACCTGGCTGTGATTTTTCCGGTAGTGAAATAATAATCAAGTACCAGGTTTTCACCTAAGCTTTCATTAGGTAGTTGGCTGATAAAGCCATTGAGATTGAAATAAACAAGCACCAGGCCATTATCTCTTACTGCACTTGTAAGGCTGGTTGTATTCATGTCTGTTGTCCATTTTGTTACACCGAACCCCGTCCAATCAGTATCTATTTTCTGTATCCAGTTAGAAAAAACAACAGCAGCACCATTCGGTGCTTTTTGCACTGTTTCCATGATCCCATTGCCCTGGTTCAACGTTGTGGCTTGTTCCTCTTGAACCGGTATTTCTTCTTTTTCTTTTTTGCATGAAGTGAATATTACACTTGCAAAAAATACTGTCGTCATAGTTAATACTAGGTTTTTCATTTTTAATTTTTTTTAATGGTTAATTATTGTTTCATGAGTGAAAGTATGGTCGTAATTGTCGCATCAAAAACATCGATGAGCAAATGGTGATCTGCACTGATAGGATAGTAACGGAATAAATTGGAAAGCAAAATCCGAAAACGGGCAGGGCTACCGATCTCTCAACGGGCATATCCAAATACTCGATACTTCTTTCAATAGCGCCTGTAAATAAGGAATTTAGCGCCGGTATGACTGGGAGATCGAAAGCCGGATAATCTGTTTAAATTTAGAATAGCTAAAGGATCAGTTTGAAATATAAAGTCATCATAGCAGTTATCATTTTGATATTGAAGCAACCTTCTTTTGGCCAGCTTGTTTCTTTTTCTCATCTCAATACTTCAAATGGTTTGTCTGATAATTTGATCCAGAGTCTTGTCATTGATAAAAAAGGTTTTTTATGGGTGGGCACTGCAGATGGTTTAAATAAATATGATGGTTATGCCATTACCAGCTGGTTCGGATCCTCGCAAACTGGCTTACCATCTGACACGATCAGGCAATTGTATTGTGATAGTAAGAATCGTATTTGGGCAACAACTCCGGGCAGTGTTGCCTGGGCGGGTGGAGAAAGAAAATTTCATGGGTTGCAACTTCCCGGGAAAACAGGAAGATTCGGCTGCTATGCCGTTTTTGAAACAAGTACAGACGGAATTGTTTTGTTCACTAATGATGGCCACTATGCTTTTGACGAAGAAAAAAAAGAACTGGAAAAAATAGAATGGCTTACGGGGATCATCGGTAATGCAGACATAAATATTGCCGTTCCGTTTTCAGCAAACATCACGATGTATGTTTATGAACAAAAAGTAATTCTTATTGATCATAAGAAGAAAGAAAAGATTTTTGAAAGGAATATCCCGAATGCCGTTACTGCGTGCCCATACGACGATCATAGTTTTGCCGTAGCTACGCGGCATGGACTCGTATCTGTTTTTGATCTTTACACGCAACAGGAATTAAAATCATACACAGTATATAATGAAACGGAAGGGAAAAGATCCAGCCCGCGAATTACTGAAATGGTAAAAACTTCTGATGGGAGCCTGGCCATTGCAACCTTACTCAGCGGCTTGATCATGATCGATAGCGTAAATGGAGCAGCAACTGTTTATAAACATGATCCATTAAATAGCGGAACTATCTCCGCTAATATTTTATACAGGGTGTTCGCAGGAAATAATGGTGAGCTGATAACAGGATCACAATCCACAGGTGTAAGCATTTGCAATATCAGGAATAAAGCGTCCATCAATAAAAAAATGTTCAGGGACAAAAAGGGAAATGTTTTTGATGGACATGTTAATGTTATCGCGGAAGATAAAGACGGGTTTATTTGGATCACAACATTCGATCGTCTTATTCGCTGGGATAGTAAAAACAATACTTCTGACTTCTATGATTATTTTTTTAATGACCCGGATCTCGGTCCGCGCACTATTGAATTACGGACAATCTGTATTGACCGAAAGGACCGAATATGGATCGGCGCCATAGGTGCCGGTGTTGCCTTATTCAATAAACAGAATGGAACGTTCCAGTTGGTGACAAAGGACACGTCGCTTGGACAAGCAGTAAAAAACACTTATATAAATGAAATAACGGAGGACGAAGATGGTTATATCTGGGTATGCAGTTTCGGTGGAATCTACCGGATCGATCCCAATAACCTTAAGATAACAACATTCTATCAGCACCCTGTTTTGAAAGAAGTCGCTTCAAAGACCGTTATTTCAATTTACGAAGACAGCGCTAAACGCATATGGTTTGGCACACAGCGCTATGGAGTTTATTGTTACGATAAGAACAAGGATCACCTCACAAATTTTACAACCGCAAATGGATTATTGTCAAGCTCAGCCAACTCAATTATCGGTGATAAGTACGGAAATATTTATGCGGCTCATTTAAGTGGTTTTAGCGTTATTGGCCCCAATGGCACAATAAAAACTTTTTCAAAGAACAACGGATTGCAATATGCCCGTTGTGAAAGCATTTCAACCGATGATAATGGCTTTACATGGATCACCAATAACAAAGGGATCGCCAAATATGACCCTGTCAATAACAAGCTGGAATATTTTGACGACAATGCCGGCATTAGTACGGATGGATTTCGTTTTGACGCTTCCTTTAAAGCCAGGGATGGTAATTTGTATTTCGGCACTAATCACGGCATCAATTATTTTGATCCGCTAAGAATAAAAAATTATGCCGCCCAGCTTCGTGTAGATATTTACCAGCTCTCGCTGCCGAATTCGGTCCTTTATTTCGATAGTTCCCGGTTACTAAAAGTAAAATACACTGACAACAGTGCGCAATTTTATTTTACAGCCATCAATCTCACCGGCTCGCACAATATCGCATATGAATATATGTTGAAAGGTTATGATAACGAATGGCAGAAAGGAATTGATATTCATGAAGCCCGGTATCCGTCATTGCCGCCGGGCAAATATGATTTTATTGTAAAAGCAAGTATTGACAAAATAAACTGGACCGAAGCTTCCAATAAGGTTGGGATTGAAATTATTCCGCCGTTCTGGAGACGATGGTGGTTTGTGCTTGCCTCATCTATATTGCTGATCGGGTTTATTATCGCAATTGTTCAATTAAGGATCAACAGGGTCAGGTATAAGGAAAGGTTGAAAACGATCTACAATAAAAAAATATCCGAGACCGAGATGAAAGCCTTGAGGGCACAAATGAATCCTCATTTTATTTTCAATTCGCTTAATTCTATCAACAAGTATATTTTAAAGAATGATCATACGAACGCGTCACGTTATTTAACCCGCTTTGCCAAATTGATACGATTGATACTGGATAACTCAAATAGCCGTGAAGTTCCATTATCAAGCGAATTGGAGGCGCTCAGGCTTTATATCGAAATGGAATCTTTACGATTCACCAACAAATTTTCTTATGAAATAATGGTAGATGAAAATGTAAGTGCCGATACGTTACAGGTTCCTCCTCTTATCATTCAGCCTTATGTCGAAAATGCCATCTGGCATGGATTGTTGCATAGGGAATCAGGCGGAAAGCTGTCGATACATGTTAAAAAGACCTCGGATAATATGCTGCAATGCATAATAGAAGATAATGGCATTGGCCGGTCAAAAGCAAATGAACTGAAAAGTAAATCAGCGACAGCGAATAAATCATTAGGCATGAAGCTGACAGAAGAAAGGATCAGCATGCTGAATCAGTACGCCTCGCTGAATGCAAGCATCGATATTATCGATCTCGAAGATGATAATAAGGAAGCAACCGGAACAAAAGTGATATTAACCATACCGATATAAAATTATTTTTTATGATACGTTGTGTTTTAATTGATGATGAAGCCGATAGCCTCGAAGTAATGGAAATGTTGCTGAAAACCTACTGCCCGCAGGTAATCATCGAAGCGATCTGTAATAATGCAGAAAAAGGGATTGCGGCCATTAACCAGTATAAACCGGATATTGTTTTTCTTGATATTGAAATGCCAAATATGAATGGTTTTGATATGCTGGAAAAGTTTGAAGAGCTATTCTTTGATGTGGTTTTTATAACAGCTTACCAGCAGTTTGCTATCAAGGCATTTCGGTATAGCGCCTTGAATTATTTGTTGAAACCTGTAGATCCGGATGACCTGGTAAAAACAATTGAAAGGGTGGAGAAGAAAAAAACTCCCTTGTTGAAAGAGCAAATGCAAATGTTGATGCAGCAGATACGCCACCCGGAAAAACAAACTGTTGCACGAATTGCGCTGACGACTTCAGACGGAATGTTATTTGTATCGACTGCTGATATTATTTTTTGCGAATCAGACAGTAATTATACCCGTGTAGTATTAAAAGACGGAAGAAAGATACTTGTATCCAAACCAATGAAAGAAATCGATGAGACGCTTTCGGGTCCTGATTTTTATCGTATTCATAATTCTTACCTCATTAATCTTAATCATATAAAGAAATATGTTCGGGGTGAAGGAGGTTATGTGATAATGGATGATGGTTCTAACGTAAGTATTTCACGAACAAAGAAGCAGGAATTCGTAGAATTATTCTCGAAGTTCTGACACAAATCGTTCACAAAAGCAGCAGCACCATTTCCTCAATGAATATTACCGTTTGATCATAGCTGCTTTTATTCGCTTCTTGCTGACAATAGCTTTGAGTTGTAATTAAAAATATTAACTATTAAACTTTTTTAAAATGCAACTCTTAAAAGCTAATGCGACCAGGTTCTTAAAATTGATGACGATCATGCTTTTTGCAGGTCTCACCTTTGTTTCATGCAACAAGGACAATGACGATGTTAAACAACCAGCTGCTTCCGTAGAGGGACTTTATACAGGGAAGTATGGTTTTGGAAACGATGTACCCGATACTGAGTATAAACTGAATTTTAAAGCAGGCGGTGTTTTGCAGGAGATCGGTGTCAATTCAGGTGCTGTTACCGGGCAGGGCACATGGCAAATGAACGGCAATACTATTACCGGCAAGTATACAATGGTTTTTTCTCCCTTCAATGTCTATTCAGTTAGTGGCACCTTTAATGCCACCACTAAGAAAATCACAGGCACGTGGGGTTATGATAATAGTGCAACTGATGGCGGTAAGATTGATATTGCGAAGCAATAAGGATTCGATTGGTTAAATGAAAAAAGCTGCCCGCCATATGCGGACAGCTTTCTCGTTTTTATTTGAAGGGTCATAACTTATTTACGCGGTCCTGCAGGTCAGTCACATGTTTTGAATTCATTGTTTTTAACTCGTCCACCATTTTTTGCGCCATGGCTTTATTATTCTGGGTAATATAGATCAGCGTTGCATAATAACGAGCCGTCTCATTTTTAGGATTCAATGAAAGCGCCTTATTGAAACTTTCAATGGCACCGGTGTAATTGCCGATCTTATATTGGCTATAACCTAATTCAAGATAAGCCGCCGTGTAAGTAGGTTCGTTCTGTATGGCTTTCTGGAGATATGTGATGGCTTCCTCGTAGTTGCCCAAACTGTTCTTGCAATAGCCGATCCCAAAATTGGCCTTACGTTCATTTGGATTTATGGCTAAAGCTTTATTGTACCAGGTGATAGCCTCGTTCATATCATTTTTATTATCACGGTAAACTTCGCCAATCCAATTAAGGGGAACATAGCTTTTAGGATCGATCTCCATTGCTTTTTTATAATATGCGATCGCCTCATCGTCCATTTTTAAGTTCTTGCTGGCAAACCCGAGTTCGATGTAAGAGTTAATGTAGTTGTTTTTTAATCCTATTGACTTGTTAAGACTAACTTTTGCTTCTGTGTATTTTTTCAACGCATTTTCTATAACCCCTTTCTTGTACCAATACAAATAATCTGTAACAGGGCTTTTATACACGGATTCATATCGCAGAAAATTATCAAGCGCTTTTTCATTTTCGCCTTTGGCGTAATAAACATAGCCAAGCTGTTTATAAGCAGAAGAGTACACATTATTAAGCTTTAAGACCTGGTTGTACTGATAAATAGCCGAGTCAATAGCATTTGTTTTTTCGAATGCAAAGCCTAGTTCAAAAAAAAGACTATCATGACCAAATCCCAAAGCTCTTGAGGTTTTCAATGAGGTTACGGCCGCGTCATATTTCTTCAGATCATTCAGGCACCAGCCTGCTTCATACCAGGCTTCTTTATAGTCAGCTTTCAATTCTGAGGCCTTTCGGAAAGCTTCCAGTGCATCAACAACCTTTTTATCAGTTTTCAGTTTTACGCCTTTGTCATACCATTCCTCGGCTGTTGTTTGGCAGAATATCATTGTAGGAAACACTAATGCGACGACAATTGAGAAAAAGGGCTTCATTTGAATATCTATTGGCTTTTTAAAAGATTCTGGATAACATAAAAACGTAATGGGCACTAAATTATTCTATCGTATTTTTGCCATCTATTAGTCGTTTATGAAAAAGATGGTTCTTGTGGGGTCGTTCACGCTGATTTTATCGGGCATACTCTTTAATAGCTCTGAAGCTCAATGTTCTATTTGCACTAAAACAGCCCAGCAGCTTGGTGAAAAACCTGCTAAAGGGTTAAATGCCGGTATCATTTACCTGGCTTCAGCACCTTTTCTTATTGCTGGTTATGTGTTTTATCGGTGGAGAAAGACCAATCATTCCGATTAACTTATTTCATCCCGTTTATTTTTTCGAGTAATTCGGTCGCCTCGTCTCCTGCTAAATCTTTAAGCTTATAATAAATACTCATCGCATCGCCTTTGTTATTGGTTGCGACAAAGCAAAGTCCTTTGTAATAATACCCCAGCTTTGAGTTTTCATCAAGACTGATCGCCTTGTTCAGCTGCGTGATCGCAAACTCATATTGTTCTTTCATATAATAGGCATAACCCAATTCTTCCCGGTAACCGGAATCTTCACTATCGTAGGTAATTGCTTTCAGCAAGATATTTATTGCCTCGTCATATCTTTCTTTATCATTATAAAGCCAGCCTAATTTATAATACAACGGTTTTGATCCTTCTTCATCTGCAGCCAAAGCCCTTTCAAAAAATTCAATTGATTTATCATGATCTTCCAGCAGCTCATAATAAACATTACCGGTTCCTCTCAATGCGGTTCCATTGTTTGGAAATAACGCAAGCGTTTTATTGTACTCGTCGATCGCATTGCTGGCATTACGGAGTTTGTAATACGCAAAACCAAGTTCGTTGCATTTATTTTTTTTGTTTTCGTTAGTTGAAGGTTTATATCTTTTAAGGTAATCGAGTGCGTCTTCAAATTTTTCTAATTCATTACTGCACAAGCCCGCCTGGTAGATGGCCTCATTATAATCTGCTTTTTTTGAAATAGCATTTTTAAAAGCTTTTAATGCGCCTTCATAATCCTGTTTTTCTTTTAACTGCAATCCTTTATTGTAAAGGTCTTTTGCTGTTGGTGGGGCCATTACAACTTTTGCCGTTGTTTGGGCCATTACAATAAAGGGCAATAGAAATGCGATGGTGGGGAAGAGGAGCTTTTTCATCATGGTTGGTTTTTTTAAAATTAATAAAGGATTAAAATTTTTTCAATATAATTATCAACATTAAGAATATAAATACCGGGTGACAGTGATGGCAATTGCAATTCCAAAAAATTCAAACTTGTGTTCGTTATTATTTCCTTAATTGTCTTCCCGTTTATATCAATGAGTCTGATCGATGTTCCCTTGTTCAGCTTGCCATTGATTGTGATCTTGTCTTTTGCCGGGTTTGGAAAAACAGTGAAAGGGGTTGCCGTTTTCAGAACAACTCTTTTTTGCAATGAATAGATCGTGTTGTTGTCTCTTGTTTTTATTCGTAATCGATAAATATTTTCGCCAATCACCGGACCATTATCAAACGTTTCATAGTGATGAAGGTTTGGCTGAACAGCAATTTTTGAAAGCTCTTTCCAATTATTATATCGATCCAATTTTTCAATTGTAAATGAATTTGCTTCATCGGGATCAGCAACATCCCATTCTAATTTTACGAGGTGACCCGGGGTGAGAAATGCATTAAAATAAATAATGCGGACAGGTAATGCAATCGTACAACCGCTTGATGGGGTAACAGAAGCCTGGTAGGAATAGTTTGGTACTGTTGATCCATTTGTTCCATTTGATCCAGGCGCGGGTGCGCCGCAACTTAGGGGATCGATATTTATCCCTGCAGTACCACCGCTTATCGAAGTGGAAACCCCGCCACCCGGTACGGCACCATTAAAATAAATAACACCGCCACTGCCACCACCACCGGCTCCATAACATCGGCCAGAACTATTATCATCGTCTTCATTACCGCCATTACCACCGTTGGCTTGTATCGCCAGTGACCCGGTGTAGGTTGTAGCATTTATGATTATTGTTCCGCCGGCACCTCCACCCGAAGCGCCGTCATAGGTTGTCGATCTTCCGTTTTGCCCGTTAGCTGAAATTTTATAACCATTGCCGATAATAGTAGTCGCTAAAACAAATATGATCCCGCCACCATTGCCACCTGCATAAGATTGAACGGTACTGTTTGCATGACCTGCTCCACCACCACCACCCAAGAATATTTTTGTGTCACCAGTATTATTCAAAGCTTTCCCGCCGCGCCCCTGGTAGTTACCTGTACAACCGCTGGGACCGGTACTAAAATTACCGCCACCATTACCACCTGCAGTTAGGTTGGCGCCACCGCCGCCACCATTGTTATGATTGTTACCACCACCGCCACCATTTGCAGGCGCGCCCCTTGCTCCATCAAGATTACTCGGTACATCTGCAACACCTTCGCCTTTGTATGCGCCGTTGCTTGCTGATCCTGATGTGGCATCATAGGCATAACCATTGCCAACAGGATTAAAAAATCCGCAAGTACCACTATGCAGGTAGAATGCGCCGCCTTTATATCCTGTGGAATCTGCAAATAAGGGCGCATTCAATGTTAGGTCTTGCTCAACTTTTATTGCCAGTATACCACCCTTACCTGTTGAACTGTTCCATGATTGCGCTTTTAAAGTGTCAATCACATTAGCAGAATAGTATTCGCCAAACTTTACCAACTGAACTTTATTGCTAACATCATAGCTATTCAATACCTCGTTGAAAAAATAAACAGTGTCATTACTTACAGAACAAATAGTTGCCAATTCATAATTGCCAACATCATTAAGCGAACTGATATCACCAAAGGATGAAGTATTAGTGGTGTTGATCGTAGCTCCTTTCATTTGTATTATCAGCACAGTATTACCGTATGAAAGACCAGAAACATTATCAAGCTTTGCAGCGTCAGTGCCAATAGCAATTACACTGTGATAGCTGTTAATGATACCACTGATATTGGTTGTTTGAGAAAGGCTAACTGACGTAATTAGCAATGAAATAATGGTAACCCACACCCTATAAAAGGTGATTGAAAAAGAAAGTTTCCACAAATGGCAGTGCCCGGTGTTCATGGGGTTTGATTCTCTTGCAGTCTGATAACCATAAAAATAAGCTGTAGCTATCAGGATTAAAAGGGAATGTTACGATTTTTAAGAAGAGTGCTAGAGACCTGATAATGCTTGAGGTGCAAAGAGCAAAACGTATTTCTAACATTTGTTACAACTTCAAACTTCATTTATCAATCTTAGCAAGAACATCGTTGCGGTAGGTGGCGCCGATGGGTATGCTTTTGCCTTCTACCCGGACATAGTTTCCTTCGATAAACTGTATCCTGTTCCTGGAGATAATAAAACTCTTGTGTACCCGGATAAAATCTTTTGAAGGCAGATCGTCCTGGAGTTTTTTCATTGTTTCATTTACAATCAACGGCCCGGTATCAGTAACCACTTTCATATAATCACCGATCGCTTCAATGTATTGGATGCTTTCAAAATCGACTTTATGGATCTTTTTATCTGACTTCAAAAAAATATGAAGCATTTTTTCTTCTGCAGATTGATGGCTGGCTGTATGTAACTTTTCAATGGCACGGTTTACTGCCTTTAAAAACCTTTCAAAAGAAAACGGCTTCACTAAATAGTCAACCGCATTCAATTCAAAACCTTCCACCGCATATTCAGGGTAAGCTGTAGTAAATATAACCAATGGTGGATGCAATAATGTTTTTATAAAATTTATGCCCGACAGTTTCGGGAGATTTATATCAAGAAAGAGCAATTGAATATTTTGCTGTGATAATATTGGTTGTGCTTCCAGTGCATCATTGCACACAGTCACCAGGTCAAGTAAGGGGTAATCTGCCGTGTATTTTTTCAGGACGTTTTGCGCCAGCGGTTCATCTTCTATTATGATACATGTATAACGCTTCATAATTCTAATTGCAGCTCCACTGCAAAGCTATCTTTCATATTTTTTACGCTGAGTGAATGTTTATCGGGGTACAGCAACTCGAGCTGGCGTTTTATATTTTCAAGACCCAGGCCGCCATGATCTGTTGTATTTATTTCATCAATAATACCTTTACTGTTAAGCACTGAAAATAAAAGGGTATTCTTTTCAACGGCAATAGTCAACTTAATATAAGGATCGGTGGAATTCCCCTTCGCTCCATGCTTAAATGCATTTTCAAGGAAGGTTACCAGCAGGAGGGGCGCAATTCGCTGACCATTGACCGGGCCTGATCTTTCTGTTTCGATGATTAATTGGTGACCCGAACGTAATCTTTGTAATGCTATATAATTGTCGACCACATCAAGCTCCTTTTTCAAAGGAATAAAGTTGTCTTTTGATTCATATAAAAAATAACGCATCAGGTCGGAAAGCTGAAGTATCGTAGTTGGCAATCTTTCGTCCTTGTCCAGGGCCATAGAGTAAATGCTGTTCAGCGTATTGAAAAAGAAATGCGGATTGATCTGGGCTTTCAATGCTTTCAACTCCACTTCCGTCTTCTGCTTTTCTTTTTCAAGCAATTCTTTTTCCAATTCACTTACCCAAAACCATGATTTGGATAATTTGAGCAATGTCGTAATGACAATGTAGGTAAAGAAAAACGCCATGATCTCCTTAAATGTGAAATACGAAATGAAGAAATAATCAGGAAAGATTTTTGCTGACCAGGCTGCAAAAAAATTATAATTTATCCATGAAAAGAGAACAATAACTGCAAATAATAATAACAGGTAAACCAGGATGCGGTTTCTCTTTCCAAATTTTGGTAACAGTAATTCAAGATTGATATACACGGCCGGTATAAGACTCAGCTGGAATAGGCCCGTGTATACGTAATCGACTTTTTCTGCTTGACTGCCGGTTTTAAAAAGCTGGAGAAATAAAATAAATGAAAGCACCCAGAAAGCCAGGTGCTGCAAAATTCTCAGTAAAGGATGATTGATTTCCCAATACTTTCTCATGGGGTTAGCCTTTACGGATCAAGGTAACAGAATTTTCTTTGTTGAAAAAGCGGCCGTCGGTTCCATACTTTTCAATGAATTGCTGCAACTCATTTGTAGAAGCAGTAATTAAGAATGTGTCATAAAGGTCATCTCTTTCATTTTTTATTTTCATGCGGCCTGCCTTTACCTGTTCATACAAAAAACTGCCATCGATAAAGTCAAGCTGCAAAGAATTAGCATTATTAAACTTCACCCTTGCAATTGTGTAAGTAGCCAACCGATCGGTTAATGTGATCTCAAAAGCCTGTTCGTTTTGTTCATTTGTATTTATATCGGCAGCAGTGAAATTGATAAAGTATTGTCCATTCAATTTGACCATGGTACCGAACATATGATATTCTATGTTATCCTTTGTGTAGTTAACGACATAAGACCTGGCGTATAAAATGGAATCCTCCGTTTCTTTTTTTGTCAGGGTCTTGCTTGTATCGGTCTTGTTCTTATCCATTTCCTTTTTCAGTTTTTTGAAAAGATCACTGTTATAAAACTTTTGAACTGTGTAATCCACATCGTCGGATTTCCATGTGCCGCTAAGGCGATCGTCTGTAACCGCCGTTTTGTAAGTTGCAAGTGGCTGTAATGAAGTAACGCAGGATTGTGCAGCAACCGCAACAATGATCAGCGATAAAAGGATCCTTTTCATATCAAATATTTTTTATTGGTTTAATTTATTTGGTAAAAACTGTCTTCTCACTTCTGTAAGCGCCGCGTTCGTCACCATATTTTATAATGTATTGCTGAAGCTCTGCCGTTGAGGCTGTAATTACTGTATTATCATCAGCATCCTTTTCATAGCTGATGCGGATCTTTTTCTCATCAATAAGTCTTGTAACATAAGATTCGTCAAGCTGGCTGAGTTCAAAACCGCCATCTTTCGAAATATCGACACGGTAAGAGGTGTGCATTTTTACAAAATGTGCTGTAAAGAATTCATCACCTGCCTTGATTGATTTTTTTTCAGCAGGGAAATAATCAAAATAAAGATGTTTACCTATGCGTGCAAGAAATGCAATGTATTGTTCGGTTGGCTTGCCATCTTCGTCCTGGTAGGATACAAGATATCCTTTTTGTTTAATGGCGGCTATCTTCTCCGGTAGTTCAATTGAATTATCTGAAGACAGGTTTTTGATCACAGCTGACCCTTTCGTCCCCTGGCTTTCCGTTTTCCAGGTTCCGATGAGTTTGGATTCATAGACAATATCCTTTACGGTAAAGATGGGATGCAGTGTTCTTAAGCAACTGCTCAGGAATATAAGCAGGAAAGTGAAGACGAGAATGACAGATACTTTTTTCATATAATGATTTTTACATGTCAAAAGTATCCTTCGATAGTGCGGGCAGAAAATAGTTTCGATGAACTATATAAAAACGGCGATGAACGTAAAATGGTAGCTTATTTCTTCAGGGTTAAATGGGTATCGTCACAAAAAGGAGGTGTCTTTGTTCGCTTGCATTGACAGAAATAAACTTCTTCTTCTTTATCAAACATTACCTTAATACTTTTATAAGGTTCACCAACAATATTTCTATGAGCATGATCACAAAATGGTTGGGTAACACTTAATCCGCATGTACACCATGAATATACTTTTCCCGGCTGCACTTTTACTATTGCCGGTTCACACTCAGCCATCCTGGGCAAATCTTCATTTGGTATCATTTCCATGCTAACCGTAGTTTTTAATAAATGAATACAATTGAAAAGAATTATTATTGTTGAGCTCCTTTATTTGTGCTTTTAGTTCTTCTTTACTGATGCCAATCATTTTTTTGCGTTGAATAAGCTGGTAAGCCCTTTCTGCCAGTAACCAATATTTTTTTTCTTTTGAATGATGGTGTTTCAGTAAATGATCAATTTTTTTCAAGAGCTCATCTACACCTTCATGTTGTGAAGCGACAGTTTTGATGACGGGTACTTCATCATAGCGGTTATGAAAAGCCGGAGCCAGCATTAACCGAAGATTTTTTACAAACTGATCTGCACCCGGTCTTTCCGCTTTATTCACCACAAATATGTCGGCTATCTCCATTAAACCCGCTTTCATGGTTTGTACCTCATCACCAGCTTCCGGCACAACAACGACAATGGTAATATCGGCAAGCCCCGCAATCTCTACTTCACTTTGTCCAACACCAACCGTTTCCACAAGGATATAATCAAAGGCGGCGGCTTTCATCAACTCTGTTATTTCAATGATCCTTGGATGAAGACCACCCAAGGAGCCACGCGTTGCCAGTGACCGAATAAAAACATGTGGATGATCATACCATTTACTCATTCTAATCCTGTCGCCAAGCAGTGAGCCAAGATTAAACGGCGAAGAAGGATCAACACAAAGCACACCCACTTTTTTTCCTGTATTTACCAATAAACCAATCAACGAGTCAACCAACGTACTTTTACCGGCGCCGGGCGGGCCTGTGATGCCGATAACAGGCTTATGCAGGTTACCAGGCACTGATTGCAATAGTTCTTCATAACCTTGTGCTTCGTTTTCAACTACGGAAATGCTTCTTGCCAGGGCTTTTGCATCTCCTTGCTGAAGTTTTGAGAGCAGCTCTTGTATCATCTTTTGTGAGTTGATCAAAAATACTCTTTATAATAAAGCCAATTGAATACACGTAATAATTTTATTTTGCATCATGCAAAAGCTGTCTGTTGTAATTGCTTGCAGGAACGGCGCTCATGTAATTGGGGAAACCATCACGAGTTTCTCAGGACTAACTGATGATATACTCATTTATGATAACGGCAGCAACGATGGAACACAGCAGATCGTAACACAAACCGGAGCAAGATTGATCGAAGGAAACTGGGAAGGCTTTGGCAGAACAAAGAACAAAGCAAATGCATTGGCTAAATACGATTGGATACTGAGCCTTGATGCCGATGAAGCCATTGATGAAGAACTTAAATACAATTTGCTCCTGCTTGACCTGGCAGATGACCTGAAGGTTTATGAATTCAGGTTTAAAAATTTCCTCGGAAATAAATGGCTGCGATTCGGCGAATGGGGAAATGATAAACACATCCGGCTTTTCAATCGCAAGAAAGTAAAATGGAATGATGCGGAAGTGCATGAGTCGCTCTTATTACCCGAACAAATGAAAATTGTTGCGGTTCCGGGTAATGTACTGCACAGAACGGCAAGTAATATCAATGAGTATGAAAAGAAGACAAGGAAATATGCAGCATTAAATGCAGAAAAATATTTTAAGCAAGGGAAGAGATCAGGACAATTAAAAATGTTACTCTCGGCTGTTTTTTCTTTTATTAAAAATTATTTTTTCAAGTTGGGCTTTCTCGATGGTGTAACAGGCTATCATTGTGCCAGAATAAATGCGCAATACACTTTTTTGAAGTATAAAAAACTAAAAGAATTTAGTCGGCAGTCAGCAGTCAGCAGTTCGTAGTCTGGAAAGACTTCTTAAATTTACGGTTGGCTGCAGTGCCGATAACTATCGGTAGCAAACTGCAGATGGCGAACTGATATGACCAATTTCATTCCCATATTTCCACTCGGTCTCGTGGTGTATCCCGGCGAAAATGTGAACCTCCACATTTTTGAACCGCGTTATAAACAGCTCGTGAAAGAATGCAGTGAGAATAAAAAATCTTTTGGCATTCCCGCTGTAATTGATAACCGTTTACAGGAAAGAGGCACATTGGTAAGCATTACAGAAGTAAGCAAGACATATGATAATGGTGAAATGGATATCAAAACGAAAGGTGAGAAAGTATTTCGAATGCTGGAAGTGATCAAAGAGGTGCCCGATAAATTATACAGCGGTGCTATTGTGAATTATCCTGATAATAAAGAACAAGGCGATATCGAGCTGATGCGCAGGGTGATGAATGGGATTCGCGAGTTGCATAAACTCCTGAACGTATCAAAAGATTTTAAGAAACCTGATGAGCAATTAAAAACTTATGAAGTAGCACATCATGTAGGTCTTACTTTACAGGAGGAATATGAATTGCTCGGTCTTTTGGATGAACTGCAAAGACAGGAATATTTAAAAAGACATTTGACCAAAGTATTACCGTTAGTTGCAGAAATGGAGGGATTAAAAGAAAAGATAAAACAGAATGGGCATTTTAAGAACCTGTCTGGATTTCAATTCGAACTGTAATCAAAATATTAATGAACACCATCTGCCTCGACTTTGGCAATACGAGATTAAAAGCTGCCATCTTTCAACATACAAAACTTTCTGAGGTATTCATTCTTGAAAATGATAGTCTTCCAATTATTGAATCCATTTTAAAAAAAACTGATCCTCAAAAAACAATTCTTTCATCGGTCATCAATCACAACCCTGAAATAGAAACACTGCTTTCATCCAAAACAACATTTCATAAGCTGAATCATCTTTCTAATCTACCATTTACAACACCTGTAGGTAAACCTGAGACCATCGGTGCAGATCGTTTGGCATTATCCGCGGCAGCAGTTTATTTTTTTCCAAAGCAACATAATCTTGTAATTGGATTGGGCAGCTGCATTACTTATAATTTCATTAATGCCGATCACGAGTTTTTAGGGGGTGGTATTTCACCAGGAATGGAAATGCGCATGAAAGCGTTGAATCAATTCACGGCCAAACTCCCGATTGTAAAACCTGATGGCAATGTGCCCCTTGTTGGATATGACACAGTAAGCAATATCTTAAGTGGTGTCGTATTAGGAATGGCAAATGAGATCGACGGATTCATTAATGCATATAAGGAAAGATATGGCAACTTTAACGTCCATTTAACCGGGGGTGATTTAGTCTATTTGGCTCCCCATCTTAAAAACCAGATATTTGCAGACCCCGAACTGATCTTCAAAGGGCTATATGCCATTAGCGAAGTGAATAACCAGTAAGATAAACAGGGAGTTAGGGGAATTTTTCCGGGACTAAATGCTCAATATTCAATGTCGAATTCTCAAAGAAAATTGTTCGCTCTTAAGCCTTTCACATACTTCCTGTATATAGCAATGGCTGTCTGTTTACAACTAATAGCTAATGGCGATCTCGTGGCACAGGATAATTCACCTTATTCAAGATATGGATTGGGCGATCTTCATCCTAACACCACTATCTATAATCGTGGCATGGGAGGTTTGAGTGCCGGTTATTCTGCTCATCCAAGCACGGGCCTTTCCGATCCGCGAAATGGCAAAGACTTTCCTACGATAAATTTTTTAAACCCTGCATCATATTCACGTTTTTTTGCGATCAAAGAACCTAATACCAGGAAATTGGTTTACGGAAGAATGTTGCTGGACGTAGGTATCAATTTCAACACAAGAACATTGAAAGAAGCAAATACTCCGCAAAGCTTTACGTCATCAAACGGATACTTTTCTTATATGCAGGTAGGCATTCCTATAAGAAAAAATTGGGGACTTGTATTTGGTTTAAGACCGCTTTCTTCTATTAGTTATAAAATCAACAGGAATGAAAGAATATATGATCCATTGACAGGAGCAATGATCGATACGGTGCAAACCTTGTTTACTGGAGATGGTGGTTCTTATCTTTTTAACCTGGGGACAGGTGTTGCCATAAAGAATTTCAGCATTGGCGTAAATGCCGGTTACTTGTTTGGAAAAAAAGATTTCAGTACAAGAAGATACTTTCTGAATGATAGTGTTATTTACAGCGCTTCAAATCATCAAACCAAAACAAATTTTGGCGGGCTCTTTTTCAACACGGGTGTTCAATACCGGCTCGACCTCAATAAGGACGGAACAAAATATATCCAGTTTGGTGCCTTTGGAAATGTGCAGCACAGGCTTGATTCAAAGAATAACCTGATAAGAGAAACTTACTTTGTTGATGCATCTGATGGTTCAGAACTTCGGCTGGATAGTGTATATGAGCAGCTTGGTGTAAAAGGAAATCTCGATTATCCATCAAGCTTCGGAATTGGGTTTATTGCTGAACAATTGCCCGATGCGAATAAGAGTGGCTGGCTTTTCGGAGCAGATCTTCTTCGTACCAATTGGGATAATTATCGGTTTAACGGACAAACCGATGCAGTGCGCAGCAACTGGCAATTGCGGGTTGGCGGCCAGTTAAGACCACGAATGAAAGAAACCTATAAAAGCCTTCTTGCTTACCGTGCAGGAATGTTCGTCGGCAACGATTACATTTATTTAGATAATAAAAAGCTTCCAAGCTGGGGAGTTTCAGCAGGAATTAGTTTACCCATCGCTAATCTGAAAGATGCTGCAAGGAGATTCCGCACGCAATATTCTATTGTAAATCTTTCTGCAGAGTATATCAAAAGAGGAAATAACAGTAACCCGATAAATGAGAATTTATTCAGGGTTTCAGTTGGATTTACTTTAAGCGATCTTTGGTTTACCAAACGTAAATACGATTAAGGGTTTAATTTGCATTGTTAATTTTTTTATGTGATCAGCTTCAGCAACTATATAAACCTTTTGTTGTTGAGCGAAGCGAAATCCCGAAGAATTTCGGGACGTCGCACTCTTGTACGTTCATATCGCTATTCAGCATTCCTGGTGCCTTGCACTTTGTGCCTTGTGCTCCTTTTTTCGTGCGAGAATAAACAGGAAGACATCGATCAATGGACAAGAAATATCAATCTCAAAGAAGAAGCAAAGACTGTAGAAAGTTATTTAAGCCAGGGCGGGCAAATAAAGGCAAAACTTACGGCGCCATTAATGAACCGTTATCAGCATGATACTGTTTACACCGAATTTCCAAATACACTTTATGTAGAGTTTTATGGCGATAGCCTGAAAACAGAAAGCTGGCTTACTGCTATGTATGGTATTTACTACGACAACCTGAACAAAGTTTTTCTCCGGGACAGTGTTAGAGTGATAAATATCGATGGTGATACTTTACGCTGCCCTGAACTTTGGTGGGACCAAAGTGCAGGTAAATTTTACACCGACAAACCTGCAAGGCTAGACGGTCCCGATAAACATCTCGTCGGTACGCAGGGTCTTGAAGCCACACAAGATCTAAGATCAATTCAATTCAAGTTTCCTATTGGACCCTTCAATGTGAAGGAAGGAAACACGCCGAGATAGCTCTTAAATTTTCGTTGCTCAACGGTCAATATTCAATTTTCAATTATATCTTCTTCCTGGTTGATCATTAAGTCGATTGCTGTCGCAATACATCGTGCATTGAAAATTGATCATTGATCATTGAACATTTTATTTTTACATCCTAAAATTTGAAAAATGGAATATAGACGAATGGGCAAAACCGGCTTACAGCTTAGCGTACTTTCTTATGGCAGCTGGGTCACATTTCACAAACAGCTTGATGATACAAAAGCAGATGAGTTGATGGGCATCGCGTATGATAATGGCATAAACTTTTTTGATAATGCGGAAGTTTATAGTCGCGGTGAAAGTGAAAAACTGATGGGACG
>Ga0075419_10000788_pt1 | contig 20299 bp, 19 predicted proteins | sample SoiMetdeltSBSDD3_FD_76900 | JGI IMG/M metagenome (GOLD analysis project Ga0075419, IMG submission 76900) | Bulk soil microbial communities from a Populus tree surrounding site in Tennessee, USA - Soil MetaG P. deltoides SBSDD3 | ecosystem: Environmental > Terrestrial > Soil > Tree plantation... | reverse complement strand
TGTCGTAGCCGTCGGGCAGGGCCTGGATGAACCGGTCGGCCTGGGCCCACCGGGCGGCCCGCGCGATGTCGGCGTCGGACGCGTCCGGCCGGCCGTAGCTCAGGTTCTCCCGGATGGTCTCGGAGAACAGGAAGCTCTCCTCGAACACCACGCCGAGGTGGCTGCGCAGCGACGCCAGCTCGAGGTCGCGGACGTCGACCCCGTCGAGCGTGATGCGCCCGGACTGCGGGTCGTAGAACCGGGGCAGGAGCAGCGACACGGTCGACTTGCCCGACCCGGAGGCGCCCACGAGCGCCACCACCTCGCCGGGTGCCACCCGCAGCGAGAACCCGTCCAGCACCGGCTCCGACCGCAGGTAGCCGAAGCCGACGTCGTCGAACACGACCTCGCCCCGCACCCCCTCGACCGCCCGGGCGCCGGGCTTCTCGACCACGTCGGGCGTCGAGTCCAGCAGCTCGAAGATGCGCTCGGCCGCCGCCCGGGCGGTGGAGGCCATGACCATCATCCCGGCCACCTGGCGGACGGGGGCCACCAGCTGGAGCAGGTAGGTCTGGAAGGCCAGCAGCGTGCCGAGGGTGATGTTGCCCTCCATGGCCAGCCAGCCGCCGAGGGCCAGGATCGCCACCTGGGCCAGCGCCGGGACCGTCTGCATGATCGCCTGGCGCTTGGCGGAGATCCGGGCGTTGCGCATGCGGGCGCCGAACAGCCGCTCGGCCGAGTGGGAGAGCTTGTCGAGCTCCCGGCGCTCCTGGCCGAAGCCCTTGACCACCCGCACGCCGCTGGTGGCCTCCTCGACCACCGTGGCCAGCTCGGCCGCCCGCTGCTGGGCGTCCCACGACGACGGGTACACGACCTTGCGAAGCCGCAGCGCCATGACCAGCAACGTCGGCACGGTGATCAGCGCCACCGCGGTCAGGGGCGGCGACAGCTTGACCATGAACACCAGAGACAGGAAGAACAGCACGACGTTGCCGCTCATGAACGGCAGGAAGCCGAGCAGCATCTGCACGACCCGCACGTCGCTGTTGGCCCGGGACACCAGCTGGCCGGACTGGAGCTCGTCGTGGCGGGCGAAGTCGAGCCGGTGCAGGTGGTCGTAGATGTCGTTGCGCATGTCGTACTCGACGTCGATGCCGAGCCGGCCGGCGCCGAAGCGCCGGGCGAACGACAGGCCGAACCGCACCAGCCCGAGGACCAGCATCGCCACCAGCAGCGGCGCCAGGTCCCGGGCCGGGTGGCCGTCGGCGTCCGGGACGATGGCGTCGTCGACGATCGCCCTCGTCAGCAGCGGCAGCACCGCGGTGATGCCCACGCCGAGGAGCGCGGCGCCGAACACCAGCACCACGTCCCGCCGGTGGCGCCGCAGGTAGGGCCACATCTTCCGCAGCCAGCCACCCCCCGGCGGTGCCACCGCGTCCGTCACGATGTGATCTGGCCCACGAGGTCGGGGACCACCTTGCCCAGCTCGGCCGGGTCCCAGCGGGCTTCGTTGTCGACGCCGGGGCCCCGGCGCCAGCCCTCGGCGACGGCGATGCGCCCGCCGCCGACCAGGAACACCTGGCCGGTGATGCCGGCGGACTCGGGCGAGGCCAGCCAGGTGACCAGCGGGGCGATGTTCTCCGGCGACCGCGGGTCCCACTCGCCCTCGGCCGGCTCGGCCGTGCCGGCGCCGCGGGCCGCCATGAGGTTCTCGGTCATGCGGGTGCGGGCGCCGGGGGCGATGGCGTTGACGGTGATGCCGTGCTTGGCCAGCTCCTTGGCGGCGATGATCGACATGCTGGCGATGCCGGACTTGGCGGCGCCGTAGTTGGTCTGGCCCGGGTTGGCGAACAGGCCGGACGTCGACGACGTGTTGATGACCCGGGCGTCGTTGGCCTCGCCGGACTTGGCCCGCTCGCGCCAGTGGGCCGCGGCCCACCGCATGGGGGCGAACGTGCCCTTGAGGTGGACCCGGATCACGGAGTCCCACTCGGCCTCGCTCATGTTGAACAGCATCCTGTCCCGCAGGATGCCCGCGTTGTTAACCAAAACGTCGAGGCGGCCGAACACGTCGACCGCCTGCTCGACCATGCGGCGGGCGCCGTCCCAGTCGGCCACGTCGTCGGTGTTGGCGACCGCCACCCCGCCGGCGGCCTCGATCTCGTCGACCACGCCCTGGGCCGGGCCGGCGTCGGCGCCGTCGCCGATGACCGAACCGCCCAGGTCGTTGACAACGACGTGGGCGCCCTGGCGGGCCAGCTCCAGGGCGTGCCCCCGCCCGATCCCCCGGCCCGCGCCGGTCACGATGGCGACCCGCCCCTCGCAGATTCCGCTCATGTCGTCTCCCCTCGCTCGGCGGCTGCCGCCGCCCGGTCCTGGTCGCGCAGGCGCCGCTTGTAGAGCTTGCCTGCGTCGGTGCGCGGCAGGCTGTCGACGAAGTCGACCCGCCGCGGGCACTTGTAGTGGGCCAGGTTGTCCCGGCAATGGGCGATCAGGTCGGCCGCCAGCGCCTCCGTCGGCTCCACTCCCGACCGCAGCTGGACCGTGGCCAGCACGGTCTCGCCCCACTCCTCGTCGGGGACGCCGATGACCGCCACGTCGGCCACCGCCGGGTGGGGCCACAGGGCCTCCTCCACCTCGGCGGGGTAGATGTTCACGCCGCCGGAGATGATGAGGTTGGCGCTGCGGTCGGTGAGGTACAGCCACCCGTCCTCGTCCAGGTAGCCCACGTCGCCCAGCGTGAAGTGGTCGCCCCGGTAGCTGCCGGCGGTCTTGTCCGGGTCCTTGAAGTAGCCGAACCGGCCTGACGCCGGGGCCTTGAGGTAGATGGTGCCGACCTCGCCCGCGTGCACGTCCCGGCCGTCCTCGCCGAGGATGCGGACGTGGTCGGGCGTGTGGGGCTTGCCGACCGTGCCCGGGTGGTCCAGCCAGTCCGCGCTGGTCACGAACGTGCCCGCCCCCTCGGTGGCCGCGTAGTACTCGACCAGCACCGGGCCGAACCAGGCGATCATCGCCTGCTTGATGGCGACCGGGCAGGGGGCGGCGCCGTGCATCACCAGGCGGAGGGACGACACGTCGGCCGCCGCCCGCTCACGGTCCGGGAGCGCCAGCAGCCGGTGGAACATGGTCGGGACCATGTGGGTGTGGCTGATGCCGAGCTCACCGATCAGCCGCAGTGTCTCAGGGGGCGACCAGCCGTCCATGAGCACGACTCCCACGCCGCTCAACAGCGGCGTGGCCAGCGAGAACGACAGCGGGGCCGCGTGGTAGAGCGGGCCGGTGCACAGGTGCAGGGACTCGCCCGGCATGTAGCCGATCAACGGCATCGTCCGGCGGCTGATCGACTGGTTGTCCGTGCGATGCACGCCCTTGGGCCGCCCGGTGGTGCCCGACGTGTAGAGCATCGCCCGGCCCAGCACCGGGTCGGGGATGTCGGCCTGGTCCTCGGACCCCAGCGCGTCGGCGAACGGCGTGAACCCGTCGACCTCGCCGCCCACGGCCAGGCGCAGGGTCGCGGCCGGCACCCCGCCCGCCGCCTCCGCCGCGACGTCGGCGAAGCGGGCGTCGGCCACGAACGCCCGGGCCTCGCAGTCGTCGACGATGTAGCCGGCCTCCTCCGCCGTCAGGTGCCAGTTGACCGGCGTGAACCGCAGGCCGGCTCGCAGGGCGGCGGCGTACGTGACCGCGAACTCGGCCCGGTTGGACACCATGGCCGCCACCCCGTCGCCCGGGCCGAGGCCGTGGGCCCGCAGGACCCGGGCCAGGCGGTTGGCGTCGGCGTTGAGCTCCGCGAACGTGCGGTCGCCGCCCGGCCCGCCGGTGGTCACGATGGCGGGCGCGTCGGGCTGCCGAGCGGCCCAGTGGGCGACCGACATCCCGGTGCGCAGGGCGTCCCGCCGCGCCTCCCGCTCCTCGTCGGAGAGGGTTGCCGCGGGATCGGTCATTGGCGCCCCCTTCGGGAGGCGCGCAATGACCGATCGGCCCTACGGGCCGAGCAACGCACAGTGTTCATGGTTCGCTCGCTCCGCTCGCTCACCGGCGCCCCCTTCGGGAGGCGCGCAATGACCGATCGGCCCCACGGGCCGAGCAACGCACAGTGTTCATGGTTCGCTCGCTCCGCTCGCTCAGCGATCTGCTTCGTTGTGGCCCGGCTCCTTGGGCAGCCCCAGCACGCGCTCGCCCACGATGTTCCGCTGGACCTGGGCGGTGCCTCCCCAGATCGTCCCCGATCGGCTGCCGAGGAAGTCGGCCTGCCAGCGGTCGAGGGCGTAGCCGTCGCCGTCGGGGCGGATCATCGACTGGGCGCCCCGCAGGTTCATCGTCCACTCGCCGAGGTCACGGGCGTACTCCGACCAGAACATCTTGTTGATCGACGCGCCGGGCCCCGGCTCCTTGCGGGCCACGACCTCGGACAGCGTCCGCAGGCCCGCGTACCGCATGAGCTCGGTCTTGGTGTACGCCTTGGCCAGCTCCTGGCGGACGATCGGGTCGTCGTTGCGGCCCAGCTTGCGGGCCTCCTCCACCAGCCGCCAGAACTGGCGCTGGTAGCGGACGTGCTGGGTGGTGGCGTTGCCGCCCCGCTCGTTGCCGAGCGTCGTCATCGTCACCCGCCAGCCGTTGTTGAGCCCGCCGATCACGTTGAACAGCGGGGCGCGGGCCTCGGTGAGGAACGTCTCGGTGAAGCCGCTGGTGCCGGTGATCTGGCGGAGCGGCCGCAGCTCGAAGCCATTGGACTCGCCGTCCGACGTCTTCATCGGGACCAGCACGTAGGAGATGCCCTGGTGCTTGGCCGCCTCCGGGTCGGTGCGGCACAGGCAGAACATCATGCTCGCCATCTGGGCCCCCGAGGTCCACACCTTCTGGCCGGTGATGACGATCTCCTCGCCGTCGACCACGCCCCGGGTCTTGAGGCCGGCCAGGTCGGAGCCCGCGTCGGGCTCGGAGAAGCCCTGGCAATAGCGGTCCTTGCCGTTGATGATCCGCGGCAGGAAGTGGGCCTTCTGCTCGTCGCTGCCGTGGACGATGATCGACGGTCCCACCAGCCACTCGCCCATGCCCCGCGTCACCCGGGGCACGCCGGCGCGGGCGAACTCCTCGTTCATGACGGCGACCTCGATGCCGGTGAGGCCCCGGCCGCCGTACTCCTTCGGCCAGCTCACGCACAGATAGCCGGCCTCGTGCAGCTTCTCGGTCCAGGCCCGCAGGCGGGCCATCGCCCCGGGACCGCCGAGGCCGGCGCCCGGGCCCCGCTCGGCCACGTCGGGGTCCAGCTCGTCGGGCCGGTTGGCCTCCAGCCACTGGCGCAGCTCGTCCCGGAACTTCTCGGCGTCGGGACCGAGGTCGATCTCCATCGGCATGTCCGTCTTCCCCTCGTGGTTCAGATGTCGGCGGCGGGCCGGCCGAGGCTGCCCACCACCCGCTCGATCAGCGCCGTCCAGGCCTCGGGATCCGGCCCCTCCAGGCCCGACCCCCGGTGGAGCAGCAGCCCCAGGTAGAGCATGCGGTACAGGAACAGCACGGCCTCCGGGTCGAGCCCGTCGATCGAGCCGTCGGCCTCGGCCTCGGCCACCAGCGGCTCGACCCCCTCCCGCCAGCGCTCGTAGGCGGTGCTCAGCGCATCGGCCACCTCGGACTCCCGCCGGGCAGTGACGTAGGCCTCGAGCCGCATCGCCTCGAACGGGTAGAGCGGGACGTCCGCCAGCCGGGCGGCGTGGTGGATGAGGCCGCCGAGGCTCGGGGCGCCGCTGGCCAGGACGCCGCCCCGGGCGGAGCCCGACACGACCGCCTCCCGCAGCAGCTCGTTCTTGGACCGGAACCGGCCGTACACCGTGCCGGTCGACACCCCGGCCTCGCGGACGATGTCCATGATCCGGGTGCCCGCGTAGCCCTCGCGGGCGAAGACCGCCGCCGCGGCGCGCACGAGCCGGGCGCGCAGCTCGTCGCCGGTGTCCTCCGGCGCCGGCGCGGGGTCCTCGCCCGCCGTCACGCCGGCCGGCCCGCGATCTCCGCCTGGAGCTGGCGGGAGTAGTCGATGCGCCCCGTGCGCTCGGCCGGGTCGCCGGTGCACAGCCACAGGGCGGTGGCCGCGAACTCGTCGGCCTTCTCGATGAACTCCTCCGGGACGCCCCGCGTCAGCCCGTGGTGCTCGACGCCCGGAGTCCCGACCAGGCCTGTGGGGGCCAGGCAGTTGACGGCGATGCCGTCCGCGTGGACCTCGGCGGCGAGCCCGGTCGTGAACCGCTCCAGCGCCGCCTTGCACATGCCGTAGACGGTGCCGCCCCGCATGCCCCGCCCCTCGTAGGGCGGGCCCTCGGGGTGGCGGCCGGCGGCCGAGGAGATGTTGAGGATCCAGCCGCCGCCGCGCTCGCGCATGGACGGGACGACCATCCCGGCCAGCTCGAACGGGGCCCGGACCTGGACCGCGAACATCAGGTCGTAGCGGCTGGGGCTGAACGTCTCCACCGGCCCGAAGTAGGTGATGGCCGCGTTGTTCACGAGGACGTCGATCGGCCCCAGCTCCTTGACCGCCTGCTCGACGAGCCGGGCGCGGTCCTCGGGCTTGGAGAGGTCGGCGGCGATGGCGACGGCGGTGCCGCCGGCGTCGGTGACCTCCCGGACGGTGGTGCCGATGGACCCGGGGAGGATGTGGTCGCCCTCCTCGACCGTGCGGGCCGACACGGCCACGGCCGCGCCGGCGCCGGCGAACACCCGAGAGATCGCCTCGCCGATGCCCCGGCTGGCCCCGGTCACCAGGGCGACCTTGCCGTCGAGCGGCCTGTCCTCACTCACGCGTCGACCCTCGCCGCCGCGTAGCCGGAGAAGACCGGGTTGCCGTCCTGGTTCGTGGTGACCACGGTGAGGTCCACGCTGGGCTCGCCGCCCTCGTGGACGGCGTCGACCGTGGCCGTGGTGGTCAGGTCGTCGCCCGGCCACACCTGGGACGTGAACCGGCCGCCGAACCTGGTGAGCCGGCCGTCGCCGACCAGGTCGGTGAGCATCCGGCCGGTCATGCCCATCGTGAGCATGCCGTGGGCGAACACGGTCGGGTAGCCGGCCACCTTCGTGGCGAAGACCTCGTCGGTGTGCAGCGGGTTGTAGTCGCCGGACGCGCCGGCGTACTGGACGATCTGGGTGCGGCTCAGGTTCTCGACCACGACGGCGGAGAACTCCTGGCCCTCCTCGAGCTCGCTCGCCCTGAGGGTCACTGCTGCTGCACCGCCCGCTCGGTGCGAACCCCGACGCCGCGGGCCGTGACGACCAGCTCGCCGTCCTGGTTCCGGTACTCCGTGATGGTCTCGCCGAACACCAGCGTGCCGGCCCGGCGGCCCTGCTTCTCCCACTGCTTGCCGGAGGTCGTCGTGGCGGTGAGGACGTCGCCGACCCGCAGGGGCCGGTGGTACTCGTAGTGCTGCTCCGCGTGGAGGCCGGAGCCCCCGCCGCCCCCGCCCCGGGGGCGCTCGCCGGCCGGTTTGTCCCCCTGGGCCTCGTCGCCGCCCCCGGCCCGGGCGGGGCGCTGGAGGCCCGAGGGCGTCTTCCCGGACCCGAACCACGGCCGGCCGATGCGGGGCCGGAGCCCGTAGTCGGGGTCGAACTGGGCGCTGGCCTGCACGAACGTCGGCGGGGCGATGATCCCGCCCACCTCGGTCCCGGCCGCGTGCTCGCGGTCGCTGTAGACCGGGTTGGGGTCGCCGATGGCCCGGGCGAACATCAGCACGTGCCCCGATTCGACGGGGAACCTCTCGACAGCCATGGTCGGAGAATAACTTTTTCTCAGGCAGCTTGACCAGGGGTCAATGCGACCAACGCCATAGTTCTACTCGGGGGGCAGGCGGGGGTCGTCGGGGGCGACCGGCTGGAGCGACTCGGCGATCTCGATCATCCGGTCCAGCGGCAGGGTGCCCGGGTTGGGGCCGTCCCAGTAGCCGCAGGCCAGGTGCGCCACTGTGTCCTCGCTCAGCCCCCAGGTGAGATCCTTCGCCGGCACGCCCGGGGGTCGGCTGGCCGGGTTCACGCCCATCAGCGGACCCCACAGGGCGTCGCGACCGGCGACCGTCACGCGCTGGTCACCGAAGCCCGTGCTGGACTCGTCGATCTCGCCCATACCCGGCCGCCGGCGAACGTCGAGCTGGCACATGAACCCGGTGCTGGGGTCGCCGCTCTCGCCGACCTGCACGACCCAGGTCATCTCGTCGGCGACCTCGGGCGCGGGACCGGGCACGGTCGGCGCCTGCGAGGCCACGCGATAGCCCGCGGGCAGCGACTCGGGGGGGATCTGGGCCGGCGGCTGCCCCGGCTGGGGCGAGCTGTCGAGCTGGAGCGCCTCGGCCACGGCCCGGACCCCTGCCTCGTCCATGCCTTCGGCCCGGATCTCCCAGCTGCCGCCGTCGGGCTCGGTCCAGGTGAAGATGACGAACTCGGACACGCCGTTGACCGCCATGGTCGCCGGCTGGCCCCGCAGTGTCGACTCCACCGCGTAGCTCAGGCCCAGCGAGCCCGACGGGGTCGAGTACGGCCCGGCCACCCGCAGGACGGCCGCCACCCCGTCGGGGCCGTCGGCGGTCAGCTTCAGCGTGTCGTCGTAGGCGGCCACCGGGCCACAGTCGCTCGGCTCTAGGTCGTAGTAGCTGCCCCGGGCGACGCTGATGGGAGGTGCGTCATCGGGGAGGACGGTCGGGATGACCCGCATGTCGTCCGGCACGTCGGCCCGGGGGATCGTCGTCGGCCCCACGAAGTCGGAACGTTCCAGGACCTCGGCGTCCAGGCAGCTCATCGGGTTCGGGTAGAGGGCGGGCGGCGGCGACGCCGTCGTCTCGGTCGTCTGGGCGGTCTGCAGCTCGCCGCGGCCGCCGTTCCCGCGGGCGGCTACCAGCGTCCCGGCCGCGGCCATGCTGCCGACCACCGCCGTGACCCCCAGCGCCCGCACCGCGCGGCGACGCCGGCGCAGCCGGCCGCCGCGGGCGATGACGCCCTCGACCGGCGCGACCGGCCGGCCGCCGGCGGCCGGCTCGCCGAGGGCGAACAGGTCAGCTTCGGGGATCACCATGGCCCCTCCTTGCAGGTGGGCGCCAGGGCCTCGCCCAGGCGCCGGCGGGCCCGGTTGAGCCCGGACGCGACGGTGCCGGCCGGCAGGCCGAGCAGGGAAGCGATCTCGTGCTGGGGCAGGTCGGCGACGTAGCGCAGCGCGACGAGCGTGCGGTCCCGGGTGTCGAGCCGGGACACGGCCTCCCACAGCACCTGCGCGGTGCTGACGTCCGGGTCCCGGACCTCGTCGGCCACGGCGACCCGGTGGGCCTTCCGGCGCTCGACCGACCGGCGCCGGAACCGGCTGCGGCTCTCGTTGAGCGCCACCCGCATGACCCACGCGGTCGGCCGGTCGCACGACCGGACCTGGGGCCAGCGCGACCAGGCCCGGGCGAACGCCTCGGCCACCGCGTCCTCGGCCAGCGCCGCCTCCCCCGTGACGAGCGTGAGGCTCCGCACCAGGCGCGGCGCCTCGCGCTCGTAGAAGCTGGTGAACTCTGCCCTCACGCCCCATTGACGCCCGGGCGGCCGGGTTTGTTCGGCCGCGACGTCAGTTGCTGGCGGCCTGGCGGTGGCGGGCCAGCACCGTGTCGATCGCCGGTGCGCCCGCGCCCACGGCCCGCACCACGTAGCGGGCCGCGCCGTGGGCGGCGGCCTCGATGTCGACGCGGCCGCCGCCGTCACCCGAGGCTCCGTCGGCGTAGAGCAGCACGTAGTAGTAGACGACCCCCGCGTTGACATGGGCCAGCGTCGCCGGGTCGTCGTCGGTGCGGACCAGGCCGGCCGCCTGGCCCTCGGCCAGCAGGCCCGCGGCGTCGTCGTTCAGCACCCGCATCGACTGCGACCGGGTCTCCCGGAGCCGGCGGTCGCCCCGCACCTGGGTCGAGATGATCCCGTACAGCCGGTGGTTCTCGCCGATGAACCGCACGGACTCGGCCGTGCCGACGTACAGGCGCTCCAGCGGGTCCTCGATGCCGTCGACCGCCCGGGCCTGCGCCCGGCGCAGCCGCCGCCCCATGTCCGCGACGATCTCGCGGAACAGCGTCTCCTTGTTGTCGAAGTACCAGTACACGAGGCCCTTGGCCACGCCGGCGGCATCCGCGATGTCCACCATGCGGGTGTCCTCGTAGCCGCGCTGCGCGAACAGGACCTCGGCATGATGGAGAAGCTCCGCCTTCCGGTCCTGCCCGTGGCGCGTCAGGCTGCGGGCCTCCGACACGGCCGTCACGCTACCCGAGCCGTCGATCCGGCGTGCCGACCGGTCACCTCCTGTGCCGCGCGAGAACTTCCTGGACGAGGCTCACGACGAGCCGCCCGTCGAGGGTCCACACCGAGCCGCGGGCCACGCCCCGGGCGCGGGCGCCGGCCACGGCCTCCAACTCGTAGAGCAGCCACTCGTCCGCCCGGGCCGGGTGATGGAACCACATGCAGTGGTCGAGGCTGGCCATCATCCCGGACCGGCGGGGCAGCGACAGCGACCCCGACACCACGCCCACCGGCCCCATGTCCGACAGGAACGCGAGCATCGCCGCGTGCACGACCGGGTCGTCCGGCAGCTTGGCCGGGACCCGCACCCACACGCTGCGCACGCCCGGCGGGGCGCCGTGGGCCATGCGCAGCTCCAGCGGGCGGCCCCGGGCCCACGGGGGCTCTTCGGGGTCGGCGCCGTCCTCGGGCGGTCCCGCGCGGAGCACGGGCGAGGGCGGCTGGGCCTCCTCGCCGGGCTCGTCGCGGTGGAAGGAGGCGTCGAGGTTGAGGATGGCGGCGCCGTCCTGGCGGGCCACGACCCGCCGGGTGGTGAACGACCGGCCGTCCCGGATCCGGTCGACGACGTAGTCGACGGGCACGTCGTAGCTGCCCGGCCGCAGGAAGTAGGCGTGCAGCGAGTTCACTGCGTGGTCGGCCTCGACCGTGCGAGCCGCCGCCACCAGGGCCTGGCTGGCGACCTGGCCGCCGAACAGGCGCGGCGGCCCGGTTCGCACCCACCCCCGAGCCCCCGCGCTGGGCGGCCGCGGGGGGACCACCCGGAACGTGTCGGGTCCCGCGGGCGCGAGGTCGAGCAGGGCCTGGACACGGGCCCCGGCGTCGTCGGGATCGGGACCCGCCACTACGAGAGTCGCTCGACCACGGTCGCCATGGCCATGCCGCCCGCGGCGCACATGGTCTCGAGGCCCCACTGCCCGTCGGTGGTGCGAAGGTCGTTGATGAGCGTGGTCATGATGCGGGCGCCGGTCATGCCGAACGGGTGGCCGAGCGCGATGGCGCCGCCGTGCGGGTTGAGCTGGCGCTCGATGTCGATGCCCGCGTTCTCGCACACGGGCAGCACCTGGGCCGCGAACGCCTCGTTGAGCTCGACGACGTCGATGTCCTCGATCGCCATGCCCACGTTCGTCAGCACCTGGCGGACGGCGTCGATCGGGGCCACGCCCATGATCTCGGGGTCGTTGCCCGAGTAGGCCGTGGCCACGATGCGGGCGAGAGGGGTGATGCCGAGCTCGTCGGCCTTCCGCCGGCTGGTGATGAGCACCGCCGCCGCCCCGTCGTTCAGCGGACAGCTGTTGCCGGCGGTGACCGAGCCGCCCTCCTTGAACGGGGTGGGCAGCTCGGCCAGCCGCTCGAGCGTCGTGCCCGGCCGGGGGCCGTCGTCGGCGGTCACGACCGTGCCGTCGTCCTTGGTGATCGGCGCGATCTCGGCGTCGAACACCCCGGCGGCCTGGGCCGCCACCGCCCGGTCCTGGGACAGCTTGGCGAAGGCGTCCATGTCCTCGCGCTTCACAGCGTAGCGCTCGGCCACGTTCTCGGCCGTCATGCCCATCGGGATGTAGACGAACGGGAACCCGCTGTCGCGGCCCAGCAGCTTGGGGTTCAGCCCGCCGGGCCCGATGCCGCCCCGGCGGGTGCCGCCACCACCACCGCCCGCCTGGCCCTCGGGGACCGGCGGGCGGGACGACTTCTCGACCCCGCAGGCGATGTACATCTCGCCCTCTCCGACCTTCACCGCGTTGGCCGCGGCGGAGATCGACTGGAGCGACGAGGCGCAGAACCGCTGCACCGTGTGGGCGGGGACCGACAGCGGGAAGCCGGCCAGGATCCCGGCGGTGCGGGCGATGTTGAACCCGGTCTCGCCGGTCTGGGCGACGTTGCCGCAGATGATGTCCTGGACGTCGGCCCGGTCGACCTCGGGCACCTGGTCCATCAGCGCCACGAGCACGTCGGCCATGAGCTCGTCCGCCCGCTTGTCGACCAGCGAGCCCTTGTTGGCCCGCCCGATAGGGCTGCGGGTGGCAGCGACCACCACGGCGTCGTTCAGTTCCGGCATCGGGTGCTCCTGTGGGTGAGTCGGGTCGGGACGGTGGGTCAACCCTCGCGCGACGTGCGCCGCTCGTCGTCTGGCGGCTACCTCGGGACGAACGACGCCTCGGTCGCCCGCTCCGGCACCGAGGACTGCTCCGCTGAGCGACGGAGCGGTCAGCCGGTGGGCGCGTCGCCGCCGGACGACGGGACCGTGGTCGGGGGCGCCTCGGGCTCGGTCGGCGGCGGCGTGGTGACCTCGGGCTCCGTGGGAACGGTGGTGGACGGCACGGTGGTCTGCGGCGCCTGCTCGCGGTGGCCGCTGGCGCTCCCGTCGTCCTGACCGTTGGCGTTGCCGTTGCCCTGGCCGCTGTTGCCGGGCCCGTCGGTTGGCGCCGGCTCCGGCGCCACATCCTCGGCGGGGGGCTCCGCCGGGGCACCCGCGCCGCTGACCTGGGCAGCAGGCGCGGGCGCCTCGGCGGGACTGGGGGCGATCGTGGTGTCCTGGCCGCCGGTCGGCTGGGCTTCGGCGGGGACAGGGCCCGGGGTGCCCGGATCGGAGCGGACCAGCTGGGCGCCGAGCCCGCCCAGCACCGCGGCGACGGCCGCGCCGGCCAGCAGGGCCCGGCCCCGGGACCGCCGGGCACGGGCTCTCTTGCCGGCGACGCCGGTCGACCTCCCCGATCCGGTGATGCCGGCGACGCCGGTGACGCCGGCGACCGTGATCTCACCCTCGCCCTCCGATGCGGACATCATCGTCTCGCCGAGGTCCGCCGCAGCGCCGGAGCTCACGGCCTCCAGCGCCCGGCGCACCTCGGCGGCGGGCGGGCGGGCGGCCGGGTCCTTGATCATCAGCCGCTCGATCACCGGGGTCAGCGGGCCCGGATTGCCCATCGGCCGGGGCCGACCGTGCACGACGGCCGACGCCGTGGCCAGCGCCGTGTCCCCGGCGTAGGGGGCCACGCCCTCCTGGGCGAAGTACAGCAGGGCGCCGAGCGCCCACAGGTCGGCGGCGGGGCCGACGTCGCCGGCCGAGGCCTGCTCGGGCGCCATGTAGGACGGCGACCCGACGATCAGGCCGGGCAGCGTCAGGCCGGACTCGTCGCGCAGCGCAGCGACGCCGAAGTCGGTCAGCTTGATCGTCACGCCAGGGCACCCGTCCACGGCGCCGTCGCCGGTTCCGACGAGCACGTTGGCCGGCTTCACGTCCCGGTGGACCACGCCGACCGCGTGGGCGGCGTCCAATGCGTCGAGCACGCCGCGGCCGATGCAGGCGGCCAGGGCCGGATCGAGGGGGCCCCGCCGGCGCACCAGCGCCTCGAGGCTCGGCGCCCGGACCAGCTCCATGACGAGCCACACGGCGTCGCGTTCCTCGACCGCGTCGTAGACGGCGACCACATGGGGCGACGACATACGGGCGGCGGCCCGCGCCTCCCGCAGCGCCCGCGAGTGGACGTCGTCCACGTCGTCGGGCCCGGCGGCCAGCGCCACACGCTTGACCGCGACGTCGCGACCGAGCCGGGTGTCCCGGGCGGCGTGCACCACCGATCGGCCCCGCCCGATCACTTCGCCCAGGGCGTACCGGCCGGCAAGAAGGTCGAGCGTCGCGACGGTGGCCTGTCCGGGCGGCCCGGTCCCGAGCGACGTGTGCACGAGAGACAGCTACCGCCGGGGCGTCGAAGCAAACCGCGAATCGAGTGCCTGTGACCCGCCTCAGAGCAGCGACGGATCGGCGCGGGACGCCTCGCCTCTGTCGCCGCCCGTGCCGTTGGCGCTGTCGTCCACCTTGGGGCCGATGCGGATCTCGGTGATGGCCCGGCCGTCGACCGCCAGCACCTCGATCGTGCGGCCGGCCACCCTGACCCGGTCGCCCGGCGCCTCCGGGACCCGGCCCAGCAGGTCGAGGACGAGGCCGGCGACCGTCGCGTAGTGGCCCTCGGGCATGTCGGTCACGCCCACGTCCACCAGGTCATGGACGGGGAATCGCCCGGGCAGCACGAGCGAGCCGTCGGGCTCCCTCTTCACGCTCACGACGTCGCGGTCGGTCTCGTCGTAGATCTCGCCGACCAACTCCTCCAGCAGGTCCTCGACCGTGACGATGCCCGCGGCGGCGCCGTGCTCGTCGACCACCAGGGCCAGCTGCACCCGGCGGGTCTGCATCTCGTGGAGCACGTCCAGAACGTCGGCGGTCTCGGGGAACGCGGCCAGCTCGCCGGCCACCTCGGCCACCGGCCGGTCGCCCCGGTCCAGCAGGTCGCGCAGGTGGACCGCGCCGACCACCTCGTCGAGGTTGCGGTCGTGCGCCACCGGGGCGCGGGAGTGGGCGCTGGCGGCCAGCTCGTGCATCGCCCGGTCGGCGGTCCATTCGGCGTCGAGGACGAACACGTCGGGCCGGGGCCGCAGCACCTGGTCGAGTGTCCGCTCGGCGATCTCGAAGGCGCCGTCGATGATCATCCGCTGCTTGGGAGTGAACGACTCCTGGGTGCCCACCAGCTCGCGGATCTCGGCCTCGGTGACCTGCTCGCGCTGGACGTTCGGGTCGCCGCCCAGGAGCCGGACGGCCAGGTCGGTCGAGCGGGACAGGAACCACACGACCGGCCGGGTGACGGCCGACATGAGCATCAGCGGGCGGGCGGCCAGGAGCGCCCAGCGCTCGGCCCGCTGCATCGCCACCCGCTTGGGGGCCAGCTCGCCGAGCACCAGCGTCACGTAGGCCAGCAGCAGGGTCACGACGACGATTGACACCGGCCGGGCCGCGCCGCCGAGGAACGACAGCGGCTCCTCCAGGGGCTCGGCCAGCGACACGGCGGCGGCGGCCGACGCCAGGAAGCCGGCCAAGGTGATGCCGACCTGGATCGTGGCCAGGAACTTGTTGGGGTCCCGCGCCAGGCGCGCCACCAGCCCGCCCGTCGACGAGCGTTGCTCCATCCGCTGGAGCTGGCCCTCCCGCAGCGACACGAGCGCCATCTCGGTGCCGGAGAACGCGGCGTTCATCAACACCAGGACCGCGACCAGCGCGAGCTGTGGCCAGAGGCCACTCACGGGATGCTCCTAGTCGGTGGTGGGTCGGCGGGTCTCACGGGCGGTCGTCAAAGCGTACCGACTGAGCAGGGCAACCGATGACCGTGCCTCCCGATGACCGTGCCTCCCGCTCGTGCCGCGGAGCGGCGGGCCGCTCGGGCCCCGGCTGCCGGCCGACGGGGCAGCCTCAGCGCCTCCCGCTCGTGCCACGGAGTGGCGGGCCGCTCGGGCCCCGGCTCGCCGGGGCAGCCTCAGCCACCCTGGCGGAGGGCCTCGCGCACCTGCACCGGGTCGTCGAGGTCGACCGTGTCGGGATCGATGCCCATGGCGGCCAGGTGATCGCGCAGCAGCTCGTGGCGGGACCGGACCACCGCCCCGGGCGGCGGGCGGAACTCGCCGCCGACGACCGGGTGGTCGAACACGAGGTCGGTCAGTGCGGTGGTCGAGCACGGCTCGCCGTCGATCGACCCCTCGTGGCGCAGGACGATGCCCGTGACCGCGTCGAACCAGATGCGGTGGTCGATGCCGACGAGATCGCGGTGGAGCCGCAGGTCCGGCGGGCCGGACCTGGCCTCGGCCCGGGGACTGCCCTCCACGAACCAGCACGGCCGGCCCTCGATGTCGGCCGGCTCGGGCACCGAGAACGTCAGGTTGCGCAGCAGCCGGTCCGGGTACAGGCAGATGCCGATCGTGCCGGCGTCGTGGATGGCAGCGCGCACCGAGTCACGCTCGGTGACCAGCGTCGACGTGCCGGCCCAGCTGCGGTGGCCGTCGCTCACCGCCAGGTAGCCGCGGCCGACGACCCGCCACCGGTCGGGCAGCGCGACCACCACGTACGACGAGGCGACCGCGTCCCCGAGGTCGTCGTCCCCGGCCAGGACGGCCGGGGAGGCGGCGCCGAGGCCGTCGTCGTGCCCGCCGGGGTGGCCCGGCAGCTGGGTGACGACGCCCACCCCGCCGGGCGACCCGGCGTCCTGGCGGCGCCGGACCTCCGTGACCCGGGCCCGGTCCGTCCATGTGGTGAGTGCAGCCTGCAGCGTCCTCAGGTTGCCGGGTGCGCTGTCGACCAGCGCCAGAAGCTGCCCTCTGGTCCCCATGACAAGCCGGGACAGTAGCGGAGTGTCAACCAGGTGGATCGGGTGTTGCGCCCGCGACGGCCGCCGCGGCCAGGTCCGCCTCGCCGATCTCGCCCGCCCGCAGCACGCGCCACTCGGGCCCGGTGCAGTCGACGACGGTCGACGGCGTACCGCCCCGCGGGCCGCCGTCGAGCACCAGCGCCACACCGCCCCCGAACACGGCGGCCACGCCCTCGGCTGTCGGCGGCGTCGGCTCGCCGTGGAGGTTGGCGCTGGTGGTGGCCAGCGGCCCGACCTCGGCCGCCAAAGCGCGGACCAGGGGGTGGTCGGGGCAGCGGACGCCGACCGTCGCCGCCGGCTCGCCCAGCGCGTAGCCGAGCCCCGGCCGGCGGGCCAGGACCAGGGTCAGCGGCCCGGGCCAGAGGCGCGCCGCCATCCGCCGGACGTCGTCGTTGACCCGGTCGGGATCGGCCAGGCCCAGCGCTTGGTCGGCCGAGGCGCACAGCACCGCGACGGGCACGTCGTCCGCCCGCCCCTTCAGCGCGAACAGCTGGCCGGTGTGCTCCGCCGACCTCGGTAGCGCCGCCAGCCCGTACACGGTGTCGGTCGGCAGCGCCACGACCCCGCGGGCGCGCAGCGCCGCCACCGCCTGCGCCACGACCTCGGACGTGACCTCCCGGGCGTCGAGGATCATCGGCGGGCCAGCACGATCCGGTCACGACCGGCCAGGTCCGGCCAGACGGAGACCGACGTGAACCCGGCGTCCGCCGCCAGGCGGGCGGCGCGACGGACCTGGTGGGGAGCCATCTCGACCAGCAGCGCCCCCGGCCGGGCCAGCCAGCGCGGGGCACCGGCGACGACGGCGACGACGTCCTCCAGACCGTCGGGGCCGGCGCACAGCGCGGCCCTGGGCTCCCAGTCCCGCACCTCGCCGGGCAGGTCGGCCATCTCGGCCTCGGACACGTAGGGCGGGTTGGCCACGATCACGTCGACCTGGCCGGCCAGCCCCTCGGGCAGCGCCTCGAACCACGACCCCTGGCACAGCCGCACCCCGGCCACGGCCGGGCCGAGGTCCGCCTGGTTGGCGGCGGCCACCGCCAGCGCATCGCCGGACGCGTCGGTCGCCCACACCTCCAGTCCCGGCCGCTCGGCCGCCATCGCCAGGGCGATAGCCCCCGACCCCGTGCCGAGGTCGACGGCGAGGCGGGCGGACAGGCGGTGGCACTCGTCGAGGGCGAGGCCGGTCAGCACCTCGGTCTCGGGCCGGGGGATCAGCACCCGCCGGTCGACCATCAGCTCCAGCCGCCGGAAAGACCAGCGCTCCAGCACGTACTGCAGCGGCTCGCCCGCCAGCCGCCGGGCCAGCATCCCGTGGAAGTAGCTGGCCGCCCCCAGCGGGGCGGGGACGTCGAGGCCGAGCACCAGCTCGCCGGGCGCGTAGCCCGCGGCCCGCTGGACCAGCCACCGGGCCTCCTGGTCGGGGTTGTCGACGCCGCCGGCGGCCAAGCGGTCGCGCGCCTCGATCAGCAGGGCGCGCCAGGGTGGCTCGCCGCCCGGTGCGAGGTCAGGTGTCGACACCCGACAGCCGGCGGGCCTGCTCGTCGGCGACGAGCGCGTCGCTGATCTCGTCCAGCTCGCCGGCCAGCACCTTGTCGAGCTTGTAGACGGTGAAGCCGATGCGGTGGTCGGTGACCCGGTTCTCCTTGAAGTTGTAGGTCCGGACCTTCTCGGACCGCCCGCCCCCGCCCACCTGGCCCCGGCGGGCGGCGGAGGCCTCGTCGGCCTGACGGTCCTGCTCGGCCTTCAGCAGGCGGGACCGCAGCACGGCCAGCGCCTTGGCCTTGTTCTGGGCCTGGCTCTTCTCGTCCTGCATCGACACGACCGTGCCGGTGGGCAGGTGGGTGATCCGCACGGCCGAGTCGGTGGTGTTGACGCTCTGGCCGCCCGGCCCGGACGACCGGAACACGTCGATGCGCAGGTCGTTGGGGTCGATGGCGACGTCGACCTCCTCGGCCTCGGGCAGCACGGTGACCGTGGCCGACGACGTGTGGATGCGCCCCTGGCTCTCGGTCACCGGCACCCGCTGGACCCGGTGGGGGCCGGCCTCGTGGTGCATGCGGGACCAGACGCCGTCGCCCTTGAGCGCCAGCGTGACCTCGGTGTAGCCGCCCAGGTCGGACGGGTCGGCGCCCAGGACCTCGACCGACCAGCCCTGGCGGGCGGCGAAGGCCCGGTACATCTCGAACAGGTCGCGGGCGAACAGGTTGGCCTCCTCGCCGCCCTCGGCCCCGCGGATCTCGACGATGACGTTTCGCTCGTCGTTGGGGTCCTTGGGGAGCAGCAGCACCCGCAGCTCGTCGGTGAGGCGCTCGATGTCGGCCTCGGCCTCGGTGACCTCGTCCCGGGCCAGCTCGCGCTCGTTGCCGGACGCGGCGGCCAACATCTCCTGCGCGGTCGCCAGGTCCTCCTGACGGCCGCGCAGGGCGCGGATGCGGGTCACGATCGGCTCCAGCTCGCGGTAGCGCTTGGCGGCCTGCTGGTAGCGGGCCTGGTCGGCGATGAGGTCCGGGTCGCCGAGGCGCGCCTCGAGGGCGAGGAACTCCTGCTCCAGCTCGTCCAGGCGTTCGAACACAGCGAACCAGGCTACCGGTCCAGCGATTTGGCGGCGCATACGCCGGGTATTCGGCGTATGCGCCGCCAAATCGCTGGGTTCAGCCCGCCGCGCGCCAGTCGCCGGGGATCGGGACCACGTCGGCGGGGTCCAGCAGCTTGGCGGCGAGCCGCCGGTTGCTCGGGTGGTCGTCCCGCTCGGGGACCGCCAGGACCAGCCGGGCGCCGGGGTCGAGGGCCGCCCGGGCGTCGGCTGCCGCCGGGACCAGGTCGGCGGCCACGCCGACCATGCAGGCCACGACCACCGGTTTGCCGCCCTCGTCGGCGCCCAGCGCCACCGCCGCGTCCCGCTCGGTCAGGTCTCGCCGGGGTCGGGGGCCCTCGGCCGGGCGCAGGGACGCCAGCCCCACAAGGCCGGGATCCCGGCACAGCACCGCCCGCAGCCAGCGGTCGGGAACCAGCTGGTTGAGCGGATGGCGCGGCGCGTCGGCGCGGCGGTGCCGGCGGACGATCTCGACCACCCGGCGCAGCTGGTCGACCGGCGCCATCTCACCGTGGACCATGGCCGTCAGCTCCCGGTCGGCCTTGCCCACCCCCACCTCCAGGAGCGGGGCGTCGAGCGGCACCCCGGCCGTGGTCTCGCCCGCCACCACCCGGGCGACCTCCAGACCGTTGACCTCGCCCCGCAGCACGCCGTCCTCGACGACCACTTCGACCCCGGCGTCGATCAGCAGGTCCACGAGCTCGGTCGGCATCGCGGCCTCGGGCCGCGGCGGGACGGGCGCGGGCGCGGCGGGCTCCAGCGTGGTGCCCTCGATGGCCCACACCGTGGGCGCGCCGGAGAACAGCGCGGCCTGGCGGGCCACGACCCCGGCGTCCCCGTCGACCAGTAAATGGAGGTCGTCGACCCCGTGGCGGTCGGCCCACACGAGCGCCGGGCCGAGCGAGCGGTCAGCCGGGCCGGCGCCCAGGACCCAGGCGGTGCGGCCGTCGCCGGAGGTGAGCGCGGCCCCGGCGCCGACCACCTCGCGGGTGCGGTCGCCGGGGCCCCAACGCTGGTTGACCAGCGCCGCCAGCTTGGCGACGACCAGGTCGGAGGAAGCGATCGTGCTTACTTCTTGGCGCGCCGGCCGTAGCGGCGCTCGAACCGGTCGATGCGGCCGCCGGTGTCGACCAGCTTCTGCTTGCCGGTGTAGAAGGGGTGGCACTCGCTGCACAGCTCGACGTGCAGGTCGGCCTTCGTGGACCGGGTCGTGAAGGTGTTCCCGCACGAGCAGGTCACCGTCGCGACCACGTAGTTG
>Ga0075419_10000787_pt1 | contig 20311 bp, 17 predicted proteins | sample SoiMetdeltSBSDD3_FD_76900 | JGI IMG/M metagenome (GOLD analysis project Ga0075419, IMG submission 76900) | Bulk soil microbial communities from a Populus tree surrounding site in Tennessee, USA - Soil MetaG P. deltoides SBSDD3 | ecosystem: Environmental > Terrestrial > Soil > Tree plantation... | reverse complement strand
CCCGCGCAGCTGCGCGGGGCCAGGACGGGGCTCATCACCACCCGCGGCTTTCGCGACGTCCTCGAGATCCGGCGTCTGCGCATGCCGCGCCTCTACGACCTCACCTGGGAGAAGCCGCCAACTCTGGTCGAGCGCCGCCTGCGGATGGAGGTGAGCGAGCGGATCGACGCTCGCGGCGCGGTCCAGCAGCCGCTCGACGAGGGCGACGTGGAGCGCGCCATCGACCGGCTGCTGGCACAAGGCATCGAGGCGCTGTCCGTGTGCCTGCTCAACGCCTGGGCGAACCCCGTCCACGAGCAACGCATCAAGTCGATCGTCGAGCGGCGTGCCCCAGGCCTGCCCTTGTGCATCAGTAGCGAGGTGCTGCCAGAGATCAAGGAATACGAGCGGACGTCGACCACGGTGATCAACACGTACGTCCTGCCGATCGTCCGCCGCTACCTGGCCACGCTCCGGACGGGTCTCGATGGGATCGGTGTGCGCGGGCCGCTCTTGATCATGCAGTCCAACGGCGGGTTGATGACCGATGCCGCGGCGGCCGCGATGCCGATGCACATCATCGAGTCGGGGCCGGCCGCCGGTGTCGTCGGGGCCCAGGCGCTGGCCCGGCGTATCGGGTTCGACAAGCTGATCACCTTCGACATGGGCGGCACCACGGCGAAGGCCTCGATCGTCGAGGACGGCGCGGTGAGCCGGGCGACCGAGTACCAGGTGGGCGGCGGGATCATGCACGGCTCGCGGCTGCTCACCGGAAGCGGCTATCTGCTGCGTGTCCCCGCCATCGACCTCGCCGAGGTCGGCGCCGGCGGCGGCTCGATCGTCTGGCGCGACGCGGGTGGCGCGCTGCAGGTCGGCCCGCGCAGCGCGGGCGCGTCTCCGGGGCCGCTCTGCTACGACCTCGGCGGCACCGAGCCGACCGTCACCGACGCCAACATCGTGCTCGGCTACCTGAACCCGACGGCGCTGGCCGGCGGCGCCGTGAAGCTCAACGCGGCGCGCTCGCACGAGATTTTCCAGGAGCGGGTCGCGGTGCCGCTCGGGTTATCGCTCGCGGAGGCGGCGTACGGCGCCCACCTGATCGCCGCATCGAACATGATGCGCGCCATCCGCGCGGTCTCGAGCGAGCGCGGTCGCGACCCGCGCGAGTACGCGCTGTTCGCCTTCGGGGGCAACGGGCCGTTGTTCGCCGCCGGAATGGCGCGGGCGCTCGAGATGACGCGCGTCGTCGTCCCGCCTGCGCCCGGGCTCTTCTCGGCCTTTGGCCTGCTCTACTCCGAGGTCGAGCACCACTACGTCCGCACGTGGCGCCGGCCGGCGCGCGGCCTCGATCCGGCCGAGCTGGCCGAAGCGTTCGGACGCCTGGAGGACGAGGCGCGCCGTCAGCTCGCGGCCGAGGGATTCACCGGTGCCGCCGTTCGCATCGCGCACTCGGCGGATTGCCGATCCCCTGGGCCTGCCGCTGGCCGAGGCGGCCCACGGCGCCCACCTCATCGCGGCGTCCAACATGATGCGCGCCATCCGCGCGGTCTCGAGCGAGCGGGGCCGCGACCCGCGCGAGTACGCGCTCTTCGCCTTCGGCGGCAACGGCCCGCTGTTCGCGGCGGGCATGGCCCGGGCGCTCGAGATGACCCGCGTGGTCGTCCCGCCGGCGCCGGGACTCTTCTCGGCCTTCGGTCTGCTCTACTCCGAGGTCGAGCACCACTACGTGCGCACCTGGCGGCGGCCGGCGCGGGGCCTCGATCCCGCCGCGCTGGCCGAGGCGTTCGGGCGTCTGGAGGACGAGGCGCGCGCGCAGCTCGCCGCCGAGGGATTCACGGGTGCGGCCGTTCGCATCGCGCGGTCGGCCGACTGCCGCTACCAGGGACAGTCGTTCGAGCTGACGGTCCCGGTGACGGCGACCGTCTCCATCGAGGAAGCGTTCGGCCGCGAGCACGAGCGGACCTACGGACACCGGGCGGGGGTCGACGAGCCGGTCGAGATCGTGAGCCTGCGCGTGGTCGGGCAGGGGTTGAGCGACCGGCCTCGCGTGCCCGAGCGCGTGCGGATCGGCCGGAGCGCGGGCGGGACCGCGGCCGCGCGGCGCGTCTACTTCGGTCCCCGCGAAGGCTGGATGGAGACGCCCATTTTGGCCCGCGGCGACCTGGCCGCGCCACGCGAAGGCCCGCTGATCGTCGAGGAGTACGACGCGACCTGCGTGGTGCCCCCCGGCGCCCGCGCCCAGCTCGACGGGTACGGCAACATCGTCATGGAGGTCTGAGCGGTGGCCACGCGACTCTCCGACCCGATCGGCTTCGAGCTGTTCAAGAACACGCTGCTGTCCATCGCCGACGAGATGGCCCTGACCATCCTGCGCACCGCCTACTCCGGCGTGCTCAAGGACAACATGGACTACTCCACGGCCTTCTGCGACGCCCAGGGACGCACGGTGGCGCAGGGGCTGACCTTGCCCGCCCACCTGTCGTCGTTTCCCGACGCGCTGGCCGCCACTCTCCGTCGCTACGGCGACCGCATGCGCCCGGGTGACGTGTACGCGCTGAACGATCCCTTCGAGGGCGGGATGCACCTGCCCGACGTGTTCATCCTCAAGCCCATCTTCCACGAGGGGCGGCGGGTGGCCTTTGCCGCGACCATCTGCCACCAGACCGACATGGGCGGCCGGGTCGCCGGCTCGAACGCCTCGGACTCTACCGAGATCTTCCAGGAAGGGCTCCGCATCCCGCCAGTCAAGATGTACGACGCCGGCGAGCCGAACGAGACGCTCTTCCGGCTGCTGGAGAAGAACGTGCGTCTGCCGGTGCGGGTGTTCGGCGACATGCGCGCCCAGCTCGCGGCCTGCCACATCGCCGAGGAGGCGTTCGCCAGGCTCATCGCCAAGCACGGCCTCGACCAGGTGACGGCGTACATGGAGGAGATCCTCGACTACACCGAGCGCCTGACGCGGGCGGCGCTGGCCGAGCTGCCGGACGGGGAGTGGGGCTTCACCGACTGGATCGACGACGACGGCATCGACTTCGGCGCGCCCATCCCGCTCACCGTCACGCTGAGGAAGCGCGGCGACCACATGACGGCGGACTGGACCGGCACCTCGCCCCAGGTGAAGGGCGCCATCAACAACACCCTGTCGTTCACCCGGGCGGCCACCTACACCTGCCTCAAGTCCGTGCTGCCCCACGAGATCCTCTGCAACGCCGGCTTCTACCGGGCCATCGAGGTCGTCGCCCCGCCGGGGACCATCGCCAACGCGGTGCCACCGGCCGCCTGCGCGGCGCGGGGGCTGACCGGCTTCCGCATGGTCGACACCGTCTTCGGCGCCCTCGCCCAGATGCTGCCGGACCGGGTGATCGCGGCCTCCGAGGGCGGCAACACCGGCGTCAGCATCGGCGGGTACCACGCCGACCGCACGCCGTTCATCTTCGTGGAGTTCATCTGCTCGGCCTGGGGCGGCCGGCCGTGGGCCGACGGCCTCGACGGCAACGCCAACCTGTTCGCGAACATGTCGCTGCCCTCGGCGGAGGTGACCGAGACCGAGCAGCCGCTCGAGGTGCTGCGCTGCGAGCTGATCCCGGACGTGGGCGGGCCCGGCCGGCACCGCGGCGGCATGTCGATCCGCCGCGCCTATCGGCTGACGGAGGACGAGGCCGTGCTCCAGGTCCGCGCCGACCGCCACACGTTCCGTCCGTATGGGCTCTACGGTGGCGCGCCCGGCAAGCCGTCGCGCAATCGGCTGATCACGAACGGCGACGAGCGCGAGCTCACCGCCAAGGTCACGATGACGCCGATGCGCCGCGGCGACGTCTTCATTCACGACCAGCCGGGGCCAGGCGGGTGGGGCGATCCGCTCGAGCGCGATCCACTCCGCGTGCTGCGCGACGTGGCTAACGAGCTGGTCGGCCTGGCCTCGGCGCGCGACGACTATGGTGTGGTGATCGACGCCTCCGCGCTCGCCGTGGACGAGGCGGCGACCGCCCGGCAGCGCGCCGAGCTGCGGGCGTTGCGCGGGTGGACGACACCGCCCGTCGTCACTCGATGACATGACACTCGACGATGCCACTCGGGCCGTGTACGGCGCGGTCGTCGTCGGTGGCGGTGTGGTGGGGCTGGCCGCCGCGTGGCACCTGCTGCGCCTGGGCTGCCGCCCGGTCGCCGTCGTGGAGCGCTTCCGCATCGGACACGAGCGTGGGGGCTCCCACGGCAGTGTGCGGATGACGCGAAGCGCGTATGCCAGCCCCGTGTATGCGGGTTTGATGCGCCACGTCCGGGAGCAGGAATGGCCTCGCCTGGAGCGCGCGGCCCGGCTGACGCTCGTGCACCCGCGCGACGTCCTGTTCTTCGGCCCCGACCGTGCGGCGCTCGGCGCCTATGCGGCCTCCGTCCAGGCGGCCGGCGCCGACGTGGGGAGCATCCCGGTGCGGGAAGCCCGGCGGCGCTTTCCGTCCCTGCGGTTCACCGACGACATGGAGATCCTGCTGGACCGGACGGGTGGCAGCGTCACCGCCGACGGAACGATCCGAGCCCTGTACCGGCTGGTGGCGGCCGCCGGCGGCGCCGTCCTGGAGGACACGCGGATCGTCGCGCTCGACGGCGACGCCTCCGCGGTGCGCGTCGTCTCGGATCGTGGCGTCCTGCGGGCCGAGCGCGTGGTGGTCGCGACGGGCGCGTGGCTCCGGCAACTGGCGCCGGCGGCGGCGGGCGCGATGACGGTGGTGCCCCAGACCGTGGCCTACTTCCGCCTCGACGAGCCGGCGGCCACGGTGCCCTCGTGGATTCGCTTCGACGGGCCGGACGATATCACGTACGGCCTGCCCGAGATCGGCCGCGACGCGCTGAAAAGCGGCCGTCACGTGACCAGGGGCCCGGGAGCCGATCCCGATGAGGTAGACCCGCCGGCCGCCGGCGAGGTGGAGGCGCTGCGCCACGGTCTGGGGCAGATCCTGACCGTGCCCATCCGGGAGCTCGTCGGCGCCGAGCGCTGTCTCTACACGATGACGCCGACCGAGGATTTCGTCATCGACCGCTCGCCCGACGATCCGCGGGTGGTGTTCGCCTCGGCGTGCTCCGGGCACGGTTTCAAGTTCGCGCCGCTGACCGGGCGGATCCTCGCCGAGCTGGTCGTCCACGGTCGGGTCGACCTTCCGGACGGCCTGGACGCGGGCTCGCTGTTCGGCCTCAATCGGGCGGCGTAGTGTCCGCCGCGCTCCGCCGCCGGTGGCTGCCGTCGCCCCGGCATCGCGAGCTGCACGGCGCGGAGCTGACCTGGGCGATCGCCTTCGTCGTCCCCTACGCCGCCGTGCTGTTCGCCTTCGCCCTCTACCCGATCGCCTACGGGCTCTGGATGGCGAGCAGCCCCTCGCTGTACCTCCAGCTGTTCGCGAGTGACGAGTACCGGGAGGCCGTCGTCAGCACCCTGCTCTATGTCAGCATCGGGGTGAACACCAGCATGTTCCTGGCCCTGCTGCTGTCGGGCTTCTTCATGCGCCGCCAGTGGTGGGTCAAGGCGATGCTGGTCGTGTCGATGCTGCCCTGGGCGCTGCCCGCGCAAACCGGCTTCATCTCCTTCCACTGGATGATGATCTACTGGGGCTTCTTGAACAGCCTGCTGGAGAAGCTGTTCGGCGTGTACGGCCCGGACTGGTTGAGCCACTACTGGCTCGCCCTCGGCGCCAACATCGCGGCCTACAACTGGAAGACGATGCCGTTCTGGACGCTGATCCTGCTGGCGGGGCGCATGGCCATCCCCCAGGACCTCTACGATGCCGCCGAGGTCGACGGCGCCACCGGCTTCCGCCGGTTCACGCATCTCGTGGTGCCGCTCCTGGCGAACCTCTATCTCGTCTGCACGTTGCTGGCGACGATCTGGATGATCGGCGACTTCAACACCCCGGACCTCGTGTCCGGCGGCGCGCCCGTCGGTGCGACGAACGTGCTGGCGACGATCGGCATGGAGTACCTCTTCGACAGCGCCAACCCCGAGCTCGGCGTGGCCGCCACGCTGGCGGCCCTGCCCGTGCTCATCCCGCTCGGCATCCTGCTGATCCGCCGGCTCCGCACCGCCGAGGTGCAGCTATGAGTGGCCCGCCGGGTCGGGCCCGCGGGCGTGGCGGGCGCCACGGGCGGCTTCGCCGCTGGCTCGACCGGGTGGGCGTCGCGGTCCTCGCCGTCGTGCTGCTGGTCTGGTGGCTCCTGCCGGTCTACAACATGATGCTGATCGCCCTCGATCCCGAGGGAGACACGGAGTTCACGGGGGACATCTGGCCGACCGCCCCGACGCTCGAGGCCTTCCGAGGGGTGCTCTTCCAGCGGTACTGGTACCTGCAGGATTTCTGGCGTCAGTTCGGCAACAGCGCCTTCATCGGCGTCATGGCGCTGGTGCTGACCGTGCTGATCAGCTCGCTGGCCAGCTTTGCGCTGGGGCGGATGCGGCTGGGCAGGGGCGGCGTGGTCTCCACCGCCGCGTTCCTCATCTATACGGTCCCGGCGTACTTCCTGGTCATCCCGCTCTACCGGCTCATGCACAGCTATGGGCTGATGGACAGCCTGTGGGCGGTGATCGCCGTCGACGTGACCTTTGCCGTGCCGTACGCGCTGCTGATCCTCCAGTGGTACGGCCGGTTGATCCCGATCGAGCTCGACGAGGCGGCGCGGACCGACGGGGCGACCCCCGGGCAGGTGTACGTGCGGATCTATCTGCCCCTGACGGCGCCGGCCCTGGCGGTTGTCGGCACCTATGCGCTGCTGACCGCCTGGAACGAGTATCTCTACCAGTTCATGCTGCTGTCCTCGCCCCGCAACAAGACCGTCGCGATCACGCTCGCGACGTTCTTCGACAACGAGGACACGCCGTGGAACTACCCGGTGGCGGCCTCCCTCATCTATGCGCTGCCGCCGATCGTCCTGTTCTTCGCCGTTCGCCGCTACATCGCCGCCGGGTTGACGAGGGGCAGCGTCAAGGGCTAGCCGGGGTCAGCCCTTGACGCCGCCCACCGTGAGGCCGGCCGTCATGCGCCGGCGGAACGCGTAGTAGATCGCCACGGGCGGCGCCGCGTAGATGATCGCGGTCGCCATCATGTAGTTCCAGGGCGACTGGTCGCTGCTGAGGAACTGCGCGAGCGCGACCGGCACCGTCATGCTCGACTTCGAGGACAGGAGCAGGAACTGGTAGAGGTACTCGTTCCAGGCCAGCAGCATCGCATAGGTGCCGACCGCCACCAGGGCGGGCGCCATCAGCGGCAGGTAGATGCGGAAATAGACCTGGCCGGGCGAGGCGCCGTCGATGCGGGCGGACTCGTCGACCTCGATGGGGATGCTGCGGCCGTACTCCTGCAGGACGAAGAAGGCATACGGGGTGGCGAAGGCGACGAGGGCGGCGATCACGGACCACAGGTTGTTGGCCATGCCGTAGTTCTGCATGATCCGGTAGAAGGGGATGGCCAGGAACGAGGCCGGGATCACGTAGGTCAGCAGGGCGGCATTGCTCACGAGCCAGCCGTGGCGGATGCGCATCCGCCCGATCGAGAAGCTGGTCAGCGAGCCGATGGCCAGGGTCAGGACGGTGACCATCGCGCCCATGTAGCAGCTGTTCGCGAACTGGTGCCAGAACCGCTCGAGATACCAGTGGCCCTGGGTGAGCACGCCCCAGAAGCTGTCGGGCGACCACACGCGGGGCCAGATGTGATCGGTGAACACGTCGCCCTCGGGCTCCAGCGAGATCATGACCATGTTGTAGATGGGCACGAGCGTCCACACGATCAGCGCGGCGGAGAGGACCACCGTGCCGATCGTCTCGAGGGCGCGGCGGGTCCGCACCGCTCGCAGCGGACGGGCGATCGCGCGGGCTGACATCACTCGTGTCTCGGCGGCAAGCGTGCTCATAGCTGCACCTCCGCGGTGCGGAGCCGGCGCATCAGGACGATGACGAGCGGGATCACGAGCGGCAGGGCGGACATCACGGCCGCCACGCCCAGACGCGGGTGGGCGATCTCGAAGGCATCGCGGATCCCGAGGGTGGCCAGCACGTGGGTGGTGTTGGCGGGCCCGCCACCGGAGACGAAGGTGACGGCGTTGAAGTCGCCCAGCAGGAAGATCGTGGAGAGCAGCGTGCAGATCAGGTAGAGGTTCGCCAGCAACGGGAACGTGATGTAGACGAAGCCGCGGACCCCGGTGGCCCCGTCGACGCGGGCGGTGTCGCGGATCTCGAGCGGGATGGCCATCCGGCCCGCCAGCAGGATCAGCGTCCAGAAGGGCGTCCACTTCCAGATGTGGGAGACGATCACCGCGCCCAGCGCCATCCACCGCTCGTTGAGCCAGTGCGGCCCCTCGATGTGGAAGAGCTTCCAGAGCACGTTGTTGAGGAAGCCCCACTCGCCGTTCAGCATCCAGTGGATGGAGATGAAGGTCGAGATCTGGGGCACGGCCCAGGGCAGGACGAAGATGAGCAGCAGGGCCTTCATCCACCAGCCGGGGCGCATGAAGAAGCCCGACAGCAGCAGCGCCAGGAACATCTTCACGTTCACGCCGAGGGCGAGGTACAGCACGGTGTTCACGGCCGAGCTCTGGTAGATCGGGTCGGCGAACAGCTCCCGGTACAGGCTGGCCTCGCTGCCCATCCACAGCCCGTAGACCACCGGGTAGGCGACGAAGGCGACGAAGACGGCGACGTAGGGAACCAGGAAGGCCAGCGCCCACGTGTACTCGCCACCTTTGAGGTCACCGCGCAGCGAGCGGGCCAGCGAGCGCTGGCGCAGCGGGAGACGACCGACGTCGACGGCCGATGCGCTTGCCATGGTCGCGCTCACGCGACCTTGTACTTCGCGAAGATCTCTTCGATACGCTTGAAGGCCTTGTCGATGGCCGCCTCGGGCTTGGCCCCGTCCTTGGCCACGTCGATCATGGCCATGCTCCACACGTGCTGGGAGCGGACTTCCGCCATGGCCAGGTTGAACACGTAGTAGTCCGGCACCGTCGGGCCCAGCAGGCCTTGCTGCACGTAGCCCTTCAGGTGTGGGTCCTTCGGGTCTTGCCAGAACGGGCTCTTGGCGAGCGACGGCATGACCGGCAGCCAGCGGCCCAGCCCCAGCTCGACGAACTCGCCGACGACCTTCGGCTGGGAGAAGTACTTCAGGAATTCCTTCGCCACCGTGACGTTCTTCGCCCCCTTGGGGATCATCCACTGGGTGATGCCCACGATGCTGGGCACGGTCTTGCCCGCGTTGTCGGTCGGATAGCCGATGCCGTGGCTCACCATGTCCTTGAAGTACCAGTCCGGATGCTTCTCCTTGACCGCGACCTCGGTCGACAGCGTGCCGTCGACGTCCATGACCATGAGCTTGGCGTGGAAGGCGTTGTTGTCGTCGGCGTCGTTCCAGTTGATCGCGCTCGGCGGCACGTAGCCGTCCCGGTAGGCCCCGCCGAGGTAACCGGCCGCCTTGATCGCCGCCTCCTTGACCTTCGGATCGTCGAGATGCAGCTTGCCGTCCCTGGTGACGATGTCCTTCCCGCCGTGGGCGAGGAGAAAGGCCATGAACAGGTTGTAGGGGTCGACCCCGTTGGCCGTCACCTGGAAGCCCAGGCCGTAGACCTTGCGCTCGCCCTGCTTGCGCAGGTTGTCCTGTACCTTCTTGAAGAAGTCGAAGTAGGCGTCCCACGTCTTCGGAATGTCCTCGATCTTGAAGCCGGCCTTCTCCACGAGCGGGCGCCAGATGTGGCAGGGGACGACCGCGGCCCGCACGGGCACGCCGTACACGCCGACCTTCTTGGTGACGTTGTTGTAGCCGCGAGCGGCCACGAGCGCGGTCTCGCTGAACTGGCTCTTCTGCGTCTCCACGACGTCGCTGACGTCGACCCACCGGTCTTGCCAGGCGTAGATCTGGAGTATCTCGGCCGGATTGTTGGACATCACGTCGGGCACGACGCCGCTGGTCAGCGCCGCGATGATCTTCTGACGTTCCGGCGCGAAGGGGGTGATGCTCAGCTCGATCTTGTTGCCGCTCGCCTTCTCGTAGTCGGCGACGGCCTTGCGCAGGGACACGTCCTCGTCTTGAACGAACCCTTGTGAGAACCACACGCTCGCGGTGGTCGCCGCCGCCTTGGCGACGTGGGGGACGGTGAACGGGTACGCGGCGGCAACGGCCAGGGACCCACGCAGCATCGAACGCCTGGTGAGAGGGGTCACAGTCGCCTCCTTCGTCTATCGCGAACGTTGACCTCGGCGCGTGCGCTCGTCCTCGCTCAACCCCCCCGGAGATCCGGCCTCGCGCCCCGACCCGGCGGTGGCCGCGACCAGCCCTCTGCTAGATGCGGGATACGACATCCGGTGACACCTGTCAAGGCGGGTTGTCGACGCGAAGCGGCAGCGGTACACTGCCGAGGTCGAAGAGGGGGGACGTCGTCTCGGCTCGCGATCGTCGCTAACCGGCGCCGCCTCAAAGACCACCGGCATTTCCGTGACTCGACCCTGCATCGCTCGTCCTGCGCGCGCGTCATGGGCGATGGACACTCGTCCATCGGCGTCGGCGGCGTCGTCCCGGGGAAAGTGGCGTGGGCCGGATGCCGCCTGACGGCTCGCCGGCCGTTCGCATCGAGCCCGAGAACGAGTGGGCGTGGTGCGGGGCTCGCCGCCTCCGGTTGACGCCGCGGGCCTTCGCGGTCCTGCGGCATCTGGTCGAGCACCGGGGCCGCCTGGTCACCAAGCAGGAGCTCCTCGCCGCGGTCTGGCGAGACGCCGTCGTGAGCGACGCCGCTCTGGCCAGCGGCATCCGGGACCTGCGTCGGGCCCTGGGGGACTCGTCGGCCGCCCCGCGCTACATCCAGACGGTGCACCGCCGCGGATTTCGATTCATCGGCCCGCTCGTGTCGACGAGCGCGGCGGCGCCCGCGCCCGCCGCGGCCACGACCTCGACGCTGGTGGGGCGGGTGGCCGAGCTCGGTCGTCTGCGCGCGCGGCTGGACGGAGCGCTCGGCGGGCAGCGACAGCTCGTGTTCGTGACCGGCGAGCCGGGAATCGGGAAGACGGCGCTGGTGGAGGTGTTCCTCCAGGAGGTCGGCGACGCGAGCGCGCTGCGCGTCGGCTGCGGGCAGTGCGTGGAGCAGTACGGCGCCGGCGAGGCGTACCTGCCCCTGCTGGAAGCGCTGGGACGGCTGGGCCGAGCGGCCGGCGCGGAGCCGCTGGTCCGGACCCTCAAGCAGCACGCCCCGACCTGGCTGGAGCAGCTGCCGGGGCTGCGGGGCGACCCCGAGGCGGAGGCCGCGCAGCATCGCCTCCCGGCGATGACGCGAGGCCGGATGCTACGCGAGCTGGTGGACGCCCTGGACGCCCTCGCGCGGGAGACGCCGCTCGTGCTGTTCCTGGAAGACCTGCACTGGAGCGACTCGGGCACGATCGAGCTGCTCGACATGCTGGCGCGTCGGCGGGAGGCGTCGCGCCTGCTGGTCCTCGGCACCTACCGGCCGGCCGACGCGGCCGCCGGCGGCCATCCGTTGCAGCGGGTCAAGCAGGAGCTGCAGGCGCACGGGTACTGTGACGAGATCCCCCTGCAGTTCCTGAGCGTGGCGTCCGTGGACGAATACCTCTCGCGGCGCTTCCCCGGACACGACCTGCCCCCGGACCTCGCGGCCGTCCTGCACGGGAGCACGGAGGGCAATCCGCTGTTCCTGGTGAACACCATCGACGACCTGATCGGTCAGGGACAGCTGCGCGAGGTCGACGGCCGCTGGCGGCTGGCGGGACGGGCGGAGGACCTCGCCGCGCGGGCGCCGCAGACGCTCTGGCAGCTCGTCGAGCGTCAGGTCGAGCGGCTCACCGCCGAGGAGCAGGCGATCCTGGTGGCCGCCAGCGTGGCCGGCGCGGAGTTCTCGGCCGCGGTGCTCGTCGCGGCCGGGATCGATGCGCAGCACGGCGAGCAGCACTGCGAGGCGCTGGCGCGACGAGGTCAGTTCCTGCGATCGGCCGGCGCGGCCGCGTGGCCGGACGGCACGGTGGCCGGTCGGTACGCGTTCATCCACGTCCTCTACCAGCAGGTGCTCTACGCGCGCCTCTCGATCGGTGCGCGGGTGGGCCTGCACCTGCGGACGGCCGAGCGCCTGGAGCGCGGCTACGGCGAGCGGGCGGGGGAGATCGCCGGCGAGCTCGCCGTGCACTTCGAGCACGGCCGCGATTTCGGCCGGGCCGCCAGGTACCGCAGCCAGGCCGGGGAGCACGCGCTGCACCAGCACGCCTACCGCGAAGCGGCCGACCACGCACGGCGCGGGCTCCAGTCCGTCGTGACGTCGCCGGAGTCACCGTCGCGCGCCGGTCGCGAGCTGGCGCTGCAGGTCACGCTCGGCGCGGCACTGACGGCCACCGAGGGGTACGGGGCGACCGAGGTGGCCCGCACCTACGCCCGGGCGTGGGAGCTCTGCGCGCAGGTGGGCGAGACGCCTCAGCTGTTGCCGGTCCTGCGGGGCGTCGGACGCTACTACGTCGTTCGCGGCGAGTTCCAGACGGCTCGCGAGGTCGGAGCTCAGCTGCTGACGCTGGCGGAGACGACGAGGGAGCCCGCCCTGCTGCTGATGGCGCACAGCGCGCTGGGCATCGTGTCGCTCTACGCGGGCGACCTCGAGGTCGCGCTCGATCACCTGGAGCGGGGGATCACGCTGTACGACCCGACCGAGCACCACCCGGTCCGCGCGCCCCTGTTCCGGCTCGTGCCGCCCGGAGTCACGTGCGCGATCCACGCCGCCTGGACGCTGTGGCTGCTGGGATACCCCGAGCGGGCGGCCGCTCGCAGCCGGCAGGCCCTCGCGATGGCGCGCGCCCTCGGCCATCCGTTCGGTGTGTCCTACGCGTGCCATCTCGCCGCGGCATTGCACCAGTGGCAGGGAGAGCGCCAGATCGGGCAGGAGCTGGAGGACGAGGCTCTTGCCCACGACACGGAGCACGGCTTCGGCCTGTTGCTGACGACCGGGGTGATCCAGCGCGGCTGGCTCCTCGCCGAACGCGGCCAGCCCGAGGAGGGCCTGGCCCGGATGCAGGAGGGGCTGGCGCGCCACCGAGCGATCGGCTCCGCGGTCCTGGTCCCGGCGTTCCTGGCGCTGGTGGCGCGGGTGTCCCAGAACCTCGGCCGGTCGACCGCGGCGCTGGCCGCCGTGAGCGACGGGCTGGCGACGGCGCAGCAGTCGGGACGGCACTACTGGGAAGCGGAGCTGCATCGTCTGAGCGGCGTGCTGCGGCTCGAGGCCGAGGGCGGCGCCGGGCCGGGTGCGAGCCCGTCGACCACGAGCGCCGCCGAGTCGCATTTCCTCCGGGCGATCGAGATTGCGCGCCGACAGCGGGCGCGATCGCTGGAGCTGCGCGGCGCGATGAGCCTGGGCCGACTGTGGGCGGTGACCGGGCGCGCGCCGGAGGCGTACGCCCTGCTGTCGGGCGTCCACGCCTGGTTCACCGAAGGCCTCGACAGCGCCGACCTGGTGGAGGCGAGGTCGCTGCTCGAGGAGCTCCGGGCCGCGGCCGCCGTCTCCGGCCGCCCGCGCGCGGACGCGCCTCGATCGCGCTCCGCCGCGCGCGATACGAGACCCGGCCGGGCTCGCTCGGCCGATCGGATGCGGCGGGCCCGACAGCCGCGCTGAGGCGGGCGCGCCGCCGACCGATCCTGCTCAGAATTCCAGGCCGGTCCGCTCGGTGACCCAGCGAGCCCGGGTGTCACGCACCCTGCGCTGCGCCTCGTCGTCGCCCGCCGCCAGCCCGGCGGCGATGTGGAGGCACTGCTCGGCGAGGGCGCGATCGTCGAGCACCCGGAGCGCCTCGGCAACGCGGAGCGCGCCCTCCACCGAGCGGTCGCGCCGGGCCCGGATCAGGGCAGTCACGTAGGCTTCCCGCGCGTTCATCCGGGCGCCGCGTGGCGAGCCGGATGCGCGGCCGAGCGCCACGAAGGCGTCGCCGACGGCGATCATGCTGTCCCACCGGCGGCTCTCGAGCGCGGCGCCGTACGCGTCCTGCCAGGCGCGAACGGCGGCGTCCAGGTGGCCGTGCTCGAGCTCCTGCTGGACGACACCCAGGTAGGCGCGCCAGAGATCGTCGTCCCGGGCTCGCCCGGCCGGCACGAGGCCTTCCTGCTGCTCGAGCGCGCCGTGCGCCGCCGCCCGGGCGCCGCGCAGCGCCGATCGCTCCGACTCCGGAACGATCAGGCCTCCGCGGTGCATCACGATGCCGGCGGCGAGGAGGCACACGACCGGGAGGCCCACCGCCACGACGAGCCGTCGCGTCGACGCCATCGCCCTCTTCCTGCCAGCGGCGAACCGACGTGGTTCCCGTCGCCGCCGTGCGCGGACCACACTGACAGCGGTGACCGGCCGGAGTCCTGGGTGAACCCAGGGATTACTCGGGGAGAACCGGGGAAGGTCGAGAAAGGAGCCGGTGCAGGGTGGGGCCGAGGTCGGCGATCAGGTTCGGCTTCAGGACGACCGCGACGTCGCCGTGGCGGCGAGCCAGGTCGTCGTCTCCGGGACGGATGTAGCCGGACGTCAGCACGACCGGGATGTCGGGCCGGATCTCGCGCGCCTGCCGCGCCAGGTCGGCGCCGGACAGGCCGGGCATCGACAGGTCGGTGACGACGACGTCAAACTCGAAGGGACGCGACCGGAAGTCCGCGAGCGCCTGCCGGGCGTCGGTCGCGGCGGTCACGCGGTAGCCCAGAGCCTGCAGGGTCAGCGTCGCCACGTAGACGATCGCCTCCTCGTCGTCCACGTACAGGACATGCTCGCCGTGGCCGCGCGGCTCCTCGGCGGGCGGCGCGGGGGCCTCGGCGGCGAGCGCGTCGGCGGCAGGGAAGTACAGGTGGAACGTGGTCCCGACGCCGACGTGACTCTCGACGGTGATGACCGCGTCGTGGCTCTTGACGATACCGTGCACGACCGACAGGCCCAGGCCCGTTCCGTGGCCCGGCGCCTTGGTCGTGAAGAACGGCTCGAAGACGCGCTCGAGCGTCGCGCGGTCCATCCCGCACCCCGTGTCGCCGACCGACAGCTTCGTGTAACGGCCCTCGCGCAGCCCGGGCGCGACGGCGGACGCGCCCCCGCCCAGCGTCGCGGCCTGCAGCGTGACCTGGAGCACGCCGCCCCGCTCGCCCATCGCGTGGGCGGCGTTGGTGCCCAGGTTCATGAGGACCTGGTGGATCTGGCCGGAGTCGGCCCGGACCGTCGGCGCGGCCGGATCGAATCGGGTCTGGATCTCGATCGTCGCCGGCAGGGTGGCGCGGAGGAGCTTGAGGACCTCCTCGACGACCGGCTGCAGCGCCACGCTCGACCACCGGGGCTCCTGCTTGCGGCTGAAGGCGAGGATCCGGTCGACCAGGCCGGCGGCCCGGGCGGTGGCCTCCTCGATGCGTCGCAGGTGCGAACGCGCCGGATGGTCGGCCGGCAGCGCGCGGGCGGCCAGCTCGGCGTTGCCGGTGACCGCGACCAGCACGTTGTTGAAGTCGTGGGCGATGCCGCCGGCCAGCGTGCCGAGCGACTGGATCCGCTGGGCCTGGCGCAGCTGGGCCTGCGCGCGCTGCCGGTCGACGTGGGCGCCCAGCATGTCGGCCAGCGACTCCAGGAGCGCGCGCTCCTCGGGCAGGAACGGCCCCTCGCCGGCGTCCGGCCGCTCGGCGCGGTACGCGACCTCGATCACACCCTCCAGCCCTCCGCCCGTGAAGGCCGCCGACTGCATCCACGCGGTCCGCCGCCAGCCCGGCGTGCGGGCCTCGACGTCGCCGCAGGCGACGCGCGCCTCGCACACCTCGGGGTACTGCCAGGCCCGCGGGATCGCGGCGACCAGGTCGTCGACGAACGCCTGGTCCAGCTCGCGGTCGGGCTGCAGCAGGCTGGCCGTGCGATGCAGCAGCGTGAGCTCCTTGACGCGCTCGCCCAGCTCGCGGACGAGGCGCTGGCGCTCCGCCTCGGTCGCGGCCGAGGCCACCGCGAAGGAGATGTCGTCGGCCAGCGCGCGGAGCACGCGGAGCTCCTCGTCGCGGAAGTACCGGGGACGGTCGGCGTACAGCAGGAGCAGGCCGAACGGGCGGGCGTCGCGCGTGAGCGGGAAGGCCGCGCAGGCGCGCAGCCCCTGGGCGAGCGCCTCGGCCTTCCAGTAAAAGTCCGTCGACGAGGCGATGTCGTCCTCGACCGCGCAGGCGCCGGTGCGCAGCGCCCGCCCGGCCGGCCCCTGACTCATCGTGGCGTCGTCCAGGCTGATCGTGATGCGATCGACGTAGCCGTCGCCGGCGCCGAAGCGGGCCACTGGCCGCAGGGTCCTGGTCGCCTCGTCGTACAGGCCCACCCACGCCAGCGGCAGCAGCCCCTGCTCCACCGCGATCCGGCAGGCGCGCTCGTACAGCTCGGCCGTGTCGCGCACGCGGACGATGGCCTCGTTCACGCTGCTGGAGACGGCGTACAGGCGGGCGATCCGCTGGATCCGGGCCTCGGCCTCCTTGCGCTCGGTGATGTCGGTCACCATGGCCAGGGTGCCGGCCACGCGGCCGTCGTCGTCGCTGACCGCGCTCGCCGAGACGATGGCCCACAGCTCGGTGCCGTCTCGGCGGTGCAGGCAGACGTCGTACTGCTCGGCCTCGGCGAGGCACGGGGCGGCGAGCCGCTGCTCGATCGACGGCCGCGCGGCGGTGCTCAGGAACTCGAAGATCGTCACCCCCGGCAGCTCGTCGGGCCGGCAGCGCAGCATCTCGGCGAGGCGACGGTTGGCAAAGAGGGTCCGGCCCCCGGTGTCGAGCAGCCAGATCCCCTCGTGGGCGGTGTCGGCGATCCGGCGATAGTGCGCCTCGCTTCGCCGCAGCGCCTGGGCCGCGGCCTCGTGGCCGATGGCGACCGCCGCCAGGTGCGTGGCGGCCTGGACCCATTGCCGCTCCGGCGGCCGGGGACCGCGCAGCTCCCCGTAGTACATGGCGAACGTCCCGAGGACCTCGCGCTTGGTGGAGAAGATCGGGCTGGACCAGCACGCCCGCAGGCCGTGGGGCAGGGCGAGGTGCCGGTAGTCGGTCCAGTACGGGTGGGTCGCGATGTCCTCGACGACGATCGGCTCGCCCAGGTAGGCGGCGGTGCCGCAGGAGCCCTCCCGGGGGCCGATCGGTATCCCGTCGATCGCGCGGGTGAACTCGGCCGGCAGGCTCGGGCTGGCGCCGTGGCGGACGCAGCCCTGCTCGCGGTCGAGCAGCAGGATCGAGCACGACATGCCGGGCGCCTGGCGCTCGACCAGACGGACGATGCTCCCCAGGACCTCGGCCAGCGGCGCGCCGGCCGCGATCCGCTCGAGGATGTCGCGCTCGCTGGCGTCGAAGACGCCGCCCCGCCCGACTCCGCTCTCGCCGTCCATCCGCTCGCTCCTGCGCTCTCGAGAGGAATGCGACGACGTGATTCTGGTCCAGGGACGGGTCGGATTCAAGCCGGCGCCTTGACCGGCGCCGTGACTCATCGCACTATCGCGCCCCATGGAGCAGGCGCTCGGCGACGTCACCGTCCTCGACCTCGGGCAGGTCATCGCCATGCCGTTTTGCACGATGCTGCTCGCCGACCTCGGCGCCCGCGTCATCAAGGTGGAGTCGCGCGAGCGGGGGCGTGAGCGCGTCTCGCTGGGCATCAAGCGCGTGCGCGACGGGGTCGAGGAGCGGGTGCCGGCGGCGCAGTACCGCGACCGCAACAAGCTGGCGGTCTCGCTGGAGCTGAAGACCCCGCAGGGCGTGGCGCTCTTCAAGGAGCTCGTCCGCCACGCCGACGTGGTCGCCGAGAACTTCAGCGTGGGGACGATGGACCGCCTGGGCCTCGGCTACGAGGCGCTGCGCGAGGTGAACCCGGCCATCGTCTACGCCTCGGTGACGGCCTTCGGCCAGCACGGACCGTACGCCGCCCAGCGCGGCTACGACATCCTGGCCCAGGCCATCAGCGGCTACCTGTCGATCACGGGGTTCCCCGAGAACCCGCCGACGAAGTCGGGCCAGTCGATCTCCGACTACTACGCCGGCATGCTGTGCGCCTTCAGCATCGTCTCGGCCCTGCACTACCGGCACCGCACCGGCAAGGGGCAGCGCATCGACCTGGCGCTGCTCGACAGCCTCGTGGTGGCGCTCGACAACCTCGGCGAGCGGTACACCGTCGGCGGCGAGGTGCTCACCCGCTCCGGCAACGTCGCCTTCACCGGCTCCAGCACCGGCGTGTACACCACCCGCGACGGCCACGTGGCGGTGTCGGCGGGCGCCAGCGACGCGGTCTGGCGCCGGTTCTGCCGGATCCTCGGCCGCGAGGACCTCGCCGGCGATCCCGGCTTCGCCACGGCCGCCGCCCGCCGCGACCGGCGCGACGAGGTCGCGGCGATCGTGCAGGCGTGGACGGCCACGCGGCCCAAGGCCGAGGTCGTGCGCCTGCTGGCCGACGCCGGCGTGCCGGCGGCCCCGGTGAACAACGTGGCCGAGATGGTGGCCGACCCGCAGGTGGTGGCCCGCGAGATGTTCGTCGAGCGCGACCATCCGGTGTACGGGCCGCTGAAGCTCACCGGGTCGCCGCTCAAGATGTCGGAGACCCCGGGGCGCGTCCGCTGGCTGGCGCCCATGCCGGGCGAGCACAACGAGGACGTCTTCTGCGGGCTGCTCGGCCACTCGAAGGACGACCTCGCGCGCTGGCGCGGCGAGGGCGTGGTCTGACGCTCGCGCACGCCCCGACCCCGGGCGGCGGCGTCTACGTCGCGCTGACGGCGAGGTCGCGAAGCTCGCGCAGGTAGGGCGCGTCGTGGCGCCGGACCACCAGCACGACGTCGTCGAAGCCGAGCTCGCAGAGGTGGTGCGGGCGGTCGCGAGCGACGTCGGGCGGGCAGCGCAGGTCGAACGGGTCGTCGGGCCCGGCCGGGCTCGGCGTCGTCTGCTCCAGGTCCACCACCACGTTGGTGGCGACGGCCCGCTTGCCCCCGAGGCCGCGGAAGCGCGCCAGGCCCTGGCGCGGCAGCGACCACGTGCTGCGCGCGCCCGAGCCCACCCAGCCGTCGAACTCCTTGGCCGCCCGCACGATCCAACGCGAGCCCGCCCAGGAGAGCACCCGCGGGCCACCGGCCGCCGCCGTCCACACGGGCGCCAGCGAGACGCCGTCCACGCGCTCGCCCGTCCACAGCCGGCGCATGGTGTTCAGCGACTCGTCGAGACGGCGAAAGCGCGAGGCGGAGTCCACGCCGAGCGAGGCGAAGTCCCCCGCGGTCGAGCCGGCGCCGACGCCGAGCAGGGCGGTGAGCGGATCGGGCAGGAGCCAGCCGCGGCCGATGGCGTCGAAGACTCAGGCGCTCTCGAAGCCGGCCGCCTCGACCTGCCGGGCCGCGTCGGCGATCGCGGTGGGCGCCAGCCCGGCGCCGCTGGCGCCGCCGCCGGGCAGGGAGACCCCGAACCGCGTCACATGTTTCCGGTGGTACCGACCCAGCCGGTCTCGGAGACGTCGATCATGACGCCGTCGGGGCCGCTGTACTTGACCTCCACGTTGCCGCCGTCGCGGCGACCGTGACCGACACCGAGCGCCTCGTTGACGTCCTCGCGCGGGAGGGAGCCGGCGGCGGCCAGCTTCTCGGCGATCTCCTCGAGGCTCTCGACCTCGAAGCCGATGTGATGGATGCCGCTCCAGCTCTTACCGCGCTCGACCCCGGCGACCGCGTCGCTCTTGAAGTTCAGGATCGCCAGGTTCAGGTCGCCGTCGCTCAGGTAGTAGCCGCGCGCGCCCGGTCCGTCGAGCTTGGCGATCTCCTTCATGCCGAACACGTCGATGTAGAACTTCGCGGTCTTGTCCACGTCCTGGGTCGACATCGCGATGTGCTTGATCTTCGGCATGGCGTCTCTCCCGTGCGAGTGGTCGGGGGTCTCGAGCCCGCGTCCACACCGTACGCCAAAGCCGCGCAAAAGGCCAGTCCTCCCGGCGGCCGGGGCCACTACGTCGCCTTGACGGCGTGGCCGGCGGCGGCGCAGTATCGCGTGGCCCGCCGACCGTTCGCCGGTCGGAACGCCGGTCGAGACGCGGCGCGGAGGCGCCGCCGGAGGGATCGTATGAAGCGTGGCGTGGGGAGTGTCGTGCTGCTGGCCCTTGTCCTGTGCGGTGTCGCCGTCGCGCCCAGGGACGGCGCGGCCCAGGCTCGGCCGGAGGGCGAGATGCGGTGGGCGCTGTACGTGACGCTGTCCCCGGTGTGGTTCGACCCCGGCGAGGTGACGGGCCAGCTCACGCCGTTCTGGGTCCTGTACGCCATCCACGACGCGCTGGTGAAGCCCATGCCCGGCAACCTCATGAGCCCGAGCCTGGCCGAGTCGTGGACCGTGAGCCCGGACGGCCGCGT